>Ga0209345_10004967_pt1 | contig 12568 bp, 13 predicted proteins | sample Cruoilmetagenom7_FD_187294 | JGI IMG/M metagenome (GOLD analysis project Ga0209345, IMG submission 187294) | Oil polluted marine microbial communities from Coal Oil Point, Santa Barbara, California, USA - Sample 7 (SPAdes) (version 2) | ecosystem: Environmental > Aquatic > Marine > Oil seeps ...
GGGTGGCGCAAATGCCAGTTGAGCTGGCTTTCAAGTCGAGGGTGCTGATAATCCAGCGGCAGCTGCAGGTGCTGGCGGGTCAGTTGCCAAAGGTCGCTGTCCTCGGGTTGGCTCGCGCTGGGCGCTGCCTTTTGTGTGGGTTTAACCAGGCTGGATGCCTTGAGTGGCTGTTTTTGTACTGTTTGGGTCTGGCAGCCGGCAAGTGCCAGACCCAGAGTGGTTGCCAGAAGCAAAGCAGGCAGTTGTCGCATCAGTCCCTGTTCCCGAAAAATCGCAAAAGCCTGATTTTATGAGGGGAATAGGTTTGCGGTCAATCAGAAACGGTTCTTCCACTCGCGCAGTGCTGCCAGAACTTCCACCTCGGTTTTCAGAGGATTGCCGCCATAGTGCTCAGCTGAGTGGATCACACTGGCTTCAGTCGTGCGCATGAAAGGGTTGATCTGTTTTTCCTGCGCGATACTGGAGGGAAGGGTTGGCAGCCCCTCATTGCGCAGTTGATGGCAGCGCTCATGCGCACGGGTAATCTCTGCATTGGCAGGCTCTACACTGGCGGCGAAGGCCAGATTGGAGAGTGAATATTCATGGGTGCAATAGACTTCAGTGTTGTCCGGCAGTGAAGCAAAATAGTGCATGGCTGCCAGCATCTGACGGGCAGTGCCCTCAAACAGACGACCGCAGCCGGCAAGGAACAGGGTGTCACCGCAGAACAGTTGCGGCTGATCGCCATCCACAAAGTAGCTGATATGGTCTCTGGTGTGAGCGGGTACGGCCTTGACCTGAAGGGTATGCTGCATCAGATCCAGCTTCGCGCCATCCTGCAGTGGGTGGGTGATGCCCTCGAAAGGCGAGTGCTCGGGGCCGTAAACCGGCACTGTAGTATGGTTGATCAGCGCCTCAACCCCGCCGGTGTGGTCTGCATGGTGGTGGGTGATCAGAATGGCCGCAAGGCTGCAGTTGTTCTTTTCAAGCCATGCCAGTACCGGAGCGGCATCACCGGGATCGACCACGACAACCATGTCTGGCTGGCGGGTGTTGCGCAATGCCCAGATATAGTTGTCATTGAAGGCAGGGATCGGATGGACGTCAAACATGTTAAGGAGTTCCTGCTTTTTGTAATGGAAACACACAATGCCCAATGGATACAGAGCACTTAGGGTATAGATGGCATTTAGGGTACTGTATACTTCAATTCGATGAAATCTTAGTCCGGCATGGGGCTCCAGGGGTATGAAGTTCAATGAGCAGCTACCAGTCGAGCAGTTAATCCCTCCGCTGTGCCAGTGGTTTGATACCCCGCTGGGGCAAGAGGTGGTTCAGGCCGAGCAGGCACTGGCAGAGTCGGTGTTGCCGACCCTGTTCGGTTATCATCTGTTGCAGGTGGGGCTGGATCATCGGCAAGTGTTGTTTGATGCCAGTCCGGTATCGCGCAAGGTGATGCTGATGCCGCAGATGCAGCTGGGCGCCCAGCCGCTCACCATCATTGCCGACCATGACGAACTGCCGGTGTGCAGTAATGAACTGGACGTCGTCATTTTGCATCATGCGCTGGATTATGCCGCCAACCCGCACCAGGTGCTGCGTGAGGCTGCACGCGTGCTGCGTCCTGGTGGCTTCATGCTCAGCTTCAGCTTCAATCCGGCCAGTTACTGGGGCTTGTGGTCGAGGCTTAAGCGACGCAATCCACCCCCCTGGGGCGGTCACCTGATCAGTCATGGTCGCCTGCATGATTGGCTCAGCCTGCTTGAAATGACAGAAGTAAAGGCACAAACCGCCTGCCATCACTTGCCTCTGGAAAGCCCGCTATGGCGCCGTCGTCTCAGCCTCTTCGAGCGCCTGAGTCAACGTGTGAGATCGGGCAGCGGCGCCATATTGATGGTGCTGGCGCGCAAGGATGTGGCGGGCATAACACCGATCCGGCCGGGCTGGAAGCGCAGGCGTCTGCTCAGTCTACCCGTGGCCGAACCCAAGCCGACTGCCAGAGGAAAAAGTTCTTGAAAGTAGTGGAAGTATTTACGGATGGTGCCTGCAAGGGCAACCCGGGCCCCGGCGGCTGGGGCGCATTGTTACGGTATGGTGAGCAGGAAAAGGAGCTGTTTGGCGGTGCCAGGGATACCACCAACAATAGAATGGAGCTGCAGGCTGCCATTGAAGCGCTGACAAGCCTGAAACGCCCGTGCAAGGTGGTGTTGACCACTGACTCACAGTACGTGCGTCAGGGTATCACCAGCTGGCTGGCCGGCTGGAAGCGCAACGGCTGGAAAACGGCATCGAAACAGCCAGTCAAAAACATCGATCTCTGGCAGGCACTTGATGAACAGGTGGCTCGTCACGATATTGAATGGCGCTGGGTCAAGGGGCACAGTGGCCATCCTGAAAATGAAAGAGCCGACCAGTTGGCAAACCGTGGTGTAGAGGAGATTGGCAGGGCGTGAGCGTACGACAGATCATTCTGGATACCGAAACAACCGGTATCGACCCGGAAGCGGGGCACAACGTCATCGAGATCGGCTGTGTCGAGATGATACGGCGCAAGCTGACCGGGAATACCTGGCATCAGTACATCAAGCCTGATCGTGAGGTGGAAGCCGAAGCGATTGAGGTGCATGGCATTACCAACGAGTTTCTGGCTGACAAGCCCAGGTTTGCAGAGTTGGCGCACGCGTTCCTTGAATTTGTGCGCGGGGCGGAATTGATCATTCATAATGCAGCCTTTGATATCGGCTTCCTGAATACCGAGCTGGCCAGAAACGGTATCAATGAGCGAGTGGACGAGATCTGCACCGTTATTGATACCCTTATGCTGGCGCGCAAGAAGCATCCGGGGCAGCGCAACAGTCTGGATGCCCTCTGCCGTCGCTATGGCATCGACAACTCCCACCGTGAACTGCATGGGGCATTGCTTGACTCTGAAATTCTTGCCGATGTCTATCTGGTCCTGACGGGTGGGCAAACCAGCCTGCAGCTGGGGCAGGGTGACAGCGAGGATGGCGAAGGTGAAGAGCCGATTCGGCGTATTGATACCAGGGCCTTGATGTTGCCCGTGGTTCGGGCCGGCACGGATGAAATTGCACTCCATGAAGCGTTTCTTGACCTGCTGGACAAGAAAAGCGATGGAGCTGTCTGGCGCAACCTGAACTGAGAGAGACGCAATGTCAGATCCCGTAACGGCAGAGCGCTGGTTTCTCGCTCACGAGGGCCGGCTGTTGCAGCAGGATGACCACATTCTGTTCACGGCGGCTGAAACGGATGGTGCGGATATTCGTTACAGCGTTGATGATGGCTTTGGTCTGGCTGTTCTTGCGCAATGCCCTGCAGGTCTGGCAGCTGTCGATGGGCTGCGTAGCCTGCTGGCACGGGCCGTTGATGAAGCGGAGTATGCGCGCCTGGCGCGCGCATCCCAGCTGGCAACCTGGCACGATCAGCACCGCTTCTGTGGCCGCTGTGGTGATACCCTTGAAGCGCATCCGCAGGATCTGGCCCGGCAGTGCCCTGGCTGTGGTCTTGTTCAGTACCCGCGCATATCTCCCTGCATCATTGTCCTGGTGACCCGTGGCGACCGCTGCCTGCTGGCCCATTCGGCACGCTTTCCCGCCGGCCGCTACAGCACGCTGGCCGGCTTTATTGAGGCGGGCGAAACAGCGGAAGCCGCATTGAAGAGAGAGGTTCATGAAGAGGTCGGGATAGAGGTGAACAATATCCGCTTTTTTGCCAGCCAGTCATGGCCTTTTCCACACCAACTGATGCTTGGCTTCTTTGCCGACCATGTCGATGGTGAGCTGACGCCCGATGGCGAAGAGATCCTGCAGGCCGACTGGTTTGGGGTTGATGACTTGCCCGATCTGCCGCCGCCATTCAGTATTGCCCGCCGGCTGATTGACCACTTCTTTGCTTCTCAGGCAGGTCTTAACGACTGAACAGTTTTCCCAGTCGAGTGGCCAGCATCACATTGCCTTCGGCACGGAGCTGGCCTTTCATGAAGGCACTCATGCCATCCTGCTCACCGCTGATGATGCGGATCAGGGTGGCCTCATCCAGATGCAGCACCAGGTTGGGATCCTCATGCAGGCCATATTCGCTAGCGCACTCACCGTCACGAATATCAATATAGAAAGATTCTGCATCGCTGAGCCGAAACTGGAAAATGGCATTGAAGCCCGCAGCCTGATCGGGATTGAACTTCTGTGGCAGCTTGTTGATGATGCGTTCGAGAGTGAGTGGCTGGGTCATGTTTTGGGTTGTCCTTGGCGGTGATACGGGCATGCTAAAAGCTTTGTTTATGGTACAGTAGCCCCGGCTTTGAAGTGAACCCATTAGCCCTGACCGGAGAGATAGATTGACAGCGTTTTTAGCCGAGTATGGCCTGTTTCTGGCCAAAACCCTGACCCTGATTGTCGGACTTCTGCTGCTGTTGGGCGGCGTGGCTGCGCTGGTGGAGCGCAGAAAGGAGCAGCGCGAAGGTCATATCGAGATCAAGAGCATTAATGATCATCTCGAGGACATGAAAACCGATATCGAGGCGGCGGTGGTAGATGAAGCCCTGGCGCGTCAGCATGAGAAGGCACGCCGCAAACAGGAAAAGGCTGAAGCCAAAGCTCTGAAAAAAGCCCTGAAGAAAGGTGAAGAGCCCGAAAAGCCGCGTCAGCGCGTTTTTGTACTCGATTTCGATGGTGACATGCACGCCTCTGATGTTGATCGCCTGAGGGAAGAGGTAACAGCCGTCCTGACGATAGCCGATGCGGACGATGAGGTGGTTGTCCGCCTTGAGAGTCCGGGTGGGCTGGTGCATGCCTATGGTCTGGCCAGTTCGCAGCTGGAACGCTTCCGTGCCGGCAATATTCGACTCACGGTGTGTGTTGACCGGGTGGCAGCCAGTGGCGGCTATATGATGGCCTGTATTGCCAATCACCTGGTGGCCGCGCCTTTCGCGGTCATCGGTTCAATTGGTGTGGTTGCGCAGTTGCCCAATTTTCACCGCTTGCTCAAAAAGCATGAAGTGGACTATGAAGTACTGACGGCAGGCGAATACAAGCGCACGCTCACCGTTTTCGGCGAAAATACGGAAAAAGGTCGGGAAAAGTTTATTGAGGAGCTGGAAGATACCCACTCCCTGTTCAAGACGTTTGTCAGTGAGTACCGTCCGCAACTGGATCTGGACAAGGTTGCGACAGGTGAAGTGTGGTTTGGTCGCAAGGCGTTGAACGAAAAGCTCGTTGACGCGATCATCACGAGCGACGACTATCTGTTTAAGCTGTGTCAGGATCGCGACGTTTATGAGTTGCGCTACGAGGTCAGGCGAGGGCTTCAGGAGCGACTGGGGCAGCTGGCAGTGTCGACATCCGATAGCCTGTTGCTGCGCTGGTGGCATCGTCTGCATAACAGCCGCCTGCTGTCGCGCTGACAGAGTCGATTTTTGAGTAATTGATGTTGTACGGGATCGTGAGTTGAGATGAGATGGAGATCGTTAATGGAACGGCCGGAGGATCTGCAGATGTATGACACCTCTGATACGGCTGGGCGGATCATTCAGGCCGCAGAGAAGCTGTTCTCCGAACAGGGCTTCAAGGAAACCACCATGCGCCAGATTACCGGGCTTGCGGAGGTTAATCTGGCAGCGGTCAATTACCACTTTGGCTCCAAGTTCGGGTTGATCCGCTCGGTTGCCGAGCGTTCGCTGTCACCACTGTGTGAACAGATCGACAAGGGCCTGGCGCAGCTCAAGGTGACCGATACCACCCCGGGCCTGGATCAGTTGCTTCAGCTGATGGCCCAGGCGCTGGTGCATGTGCACAGTCAAAACCAGCACGCACTTTCGGTACTGATGCGGCTGCTGGATCAGGCCTATCTGCCAAGTCAGCATGACCTGCAGGCTTTTTTGCGCGAGCGTTACGGAGCGCGCTTTGAGCGTTACCTGCAGTATTTCAGGGCAGATGCCGCGCCGCTGGATGAGCGTGAATTCTTCTGGCGCCTTCACTTCCTGCTGGGTTCAGTCATTTTCACCCTGTCCAACATGCACACACTGAGTGCGCTTGAGCAGCACGGTGAAGCCACTGAAGTGGAACTGGAACAGATTCTGGCGCGAATGATTCCGGTCATTTCGGCCGGGATGAAGGCACCGGTCCGCAACGGAACGCACTGATGCAGGTTTGGCTGCAGGTTTCACTGAAGCGGCAGCAACTGGTTGTGCATACCGAAAAGGGTGCACACAGTTACCCGGTGTCAACGGCGAAGGCCGGGGCCGGTGAGCGCAACGGCAGTGGCTGTACACCGCGTGGCAGGCACTATATTCGTGCCTGCATTGGCTCTGGCCAACCCTCGGGGGCTGTATTTGTCGGTCGCCGACCGACCGGTGAGGTCTATTCCGACAGACTGGCAGCCTCCCACCCTGAGCGCGACTGGATTTTGACCCGCATTCTCTGGCTTTGTGGCCGTGAACCCGGCTTCAACAGAGGGGGGGCTGTTGATACCCAACGACGCTATATCTACATACACGGCACCCCGGATACGGAACCCATGGGAACGCCCTTGTCTCATGGCTGTATTCGGATGCGCAACACGGACTTGCTGGAGCTGTTTGAGCAGGTCTCTCCCGGCACTGACATTCTGATAGAAGAGTAGATCATGACCACTGGCGTTCTGATGCTTGATATTGAGGGGACTGCACTGAATGCAGTCGAAACCGAGCAGATCAAGAGCCCCCAGGTAGGTGGGCTGATTCTGTTCAGCCGCAACTACGACAACCCGGACCAGCTCAGGTCGCTGATGGCGTCGATTCGTGCGCTGCGGGCAGATCTGCTGGTAGCGGTTGATCAGGAGGGCGGGCGTGTCCAGCGTTTCCGTGAAGGCTTTACCCGCTTGCCCCCCATGTCTGCACTGGGGCGTCGCTGGCAGCAGAATCCGCATCATGCGATCGCCTGCGCGCATGAGCTTGGCTGGCTAATGGCGACCGAGCTGCGTCAGTTTGATATTGATATCAGTTTTGCACCGGTGCTGGATCTTGACTGGGGGCAGAGCAGCGTAATCGGAGACCGTGCCTTTGGTGCCGATCCTGAAGCGGTTATCCAGTTGGCCGGTGGTGTAATGGCAGGTATGCATGAGGCCGGGATGGCTGCGACCGGCAAACATTTCCCTGGCCATGGCTGGGTTCGGGCCGATTCGCACCTTGAGCTGCCGATTGATGAACGCAGCATGGCTGAAATCGAAGAGCAGGACCTGCGGCCATTTGACGCATTGATCCGACGCGGGCTTGATGGCGTAATGCCAGCACATGTGGTGTACAGCCAGGTTTGCTCGGCACCGGCAGGGTTCTCCAGTTATTGGCTGCAGCAGGTTCTGCGCCAGTGGCTGCACTTTGATGGCGTGATTTTCAGCGACGATCTCAGTATGGAGGGGGCCAGTCAGGCCGGCAGTTATGCTGAGCGCTGTGATCGTGCACTGGCAGCCGGTTGTGACATGGTGCTGGTCTGTAATCATCCTGAAGGCGCACGGCAGGTGCTTGAGCATTTGAGAACCGGCTCGGTTACCGCTTCACACCGCCTGGCTCGGATGCGCGCCCGTCCTGCGCGGATTCCGGACCCTGACCGTCTGAATGAAAGCCGCCAGCTGGCGGCTGAGTTACTCAAGGAGATCTGATGCTCGAACAGCTGCTGAAACCTCTGCTGGCCCCTCTCTTCAGACAGTGGCCTGTGCTGGAGGATTACAGCTGGCAGGTGGCCGCCACTGCCGTTATTGTTCTGGTGTGGCTGTTAACCGTCGTGTTCAACTGGGTGATGGGACGCTTGATTCACCATTTGAGTCAGAGGGCCCCCGCCTGGGATGATCTGCTGTTGAAGTCGATCAAAACACCGCTGCGCCTTCTGATCTGGATCATTGGCATATCCCTGCTGCTTGAAATCTTCAGTCGAAACGGTCTGCCGGTCAGTACGGAAATTGGCGGTGACCTGCGTCGTCTTGGGATTATCATCATTCTGGCCTGGGGGCTGATCCGCTTTATCAGCGCCGGCGAAAGCTACCTGACAACGCCGGTGGCAGGTCGCAAGCAGGTGGATCGTACCACCGCTGATGCCGTTGCCAAGCTGCTGCGCCTGATTGTGTTCATCTTGGCAGGGCTTACGGTACTGCAGTCTTCAGGTGTCAGTATTTCAGGCATTCTGGCATTTGGCGGTATCGGCGGTATAGCCGTTGGCTTTGCAGCCAAGGATCTGCTCGCCAACTTTTTCGGTGGTCTGATGGTGTATATGGACCGCCCGTTTCGAGTGGGTGACTGGGTGCGCTCGCCGGATAAGGAGATAGAGGGGACCGTTGAACATATCGGCTGGCGCCTGACACGAATTCGTACCTTTGACCAAAGGCCTCTGTACGTTCCCAATGCAACCTTTACCAGCATCTCGGTGGAAAACCCTTCACGGATGCGTAATCGACGCATTTTTGAACATGTGGGCGTCCGCTATGATGACGCGGACAAGGTCAAGGCAATCGTTGATGATGTGCGCGAGATGATTCGCAACCATCCGGAAATTGATACGCGCCAGACACTGATTGTGCAGCTTAACCGCTTTGGCCCTTCCTCCCTCGACTTTATGGTGTATACCTTCACCAAAACCACACAGTGGGTTAAGTATCACGAAATCAAGCAGGATGTGATGCTGAAGATAGCCGACATTATCTTCAGTCACGGTGCCGAGTTTGCGTTCCCGACCCAGACCATCCACATGGCAGCAGCGGAACCTGTTCAGCCGGAACCTGTACCGCAACATGCCGCCGAGTCGGGACAGCAAGCATGAGTCGTTTGCAGGAAAGGGAGCAAAAACGCTGGCTGCAGCAGTTGGGCAGGCAGGAAAAACGCTGGGTTTGGCTCAGTGTGGCAGCAGGGCTGGGTATTGGTCTGATGTTGATTGTTCAGGCTCACCTGCTCGCAAGGGTGGTGGATGGCACTTTGTTCAGCCAGCAGCCGCTGGCACAGCATTGGCCGTTGCTGCTCATGCTGCTGGCGGCGCTGCTGCTGAGAGCTCTGCTGGGTGTGCTCAGGGAGTGGGCCGGCCAACAGGCATCAATTCGGATCAGGCGTGGCCTGAGAGGGTTGTTGCTGAATCACATCAACCGTCTGGGGCCGGCCTATACTGGCGACCAGCGCAGTGGAGAGCTGAGCAGCATTCTGCTTGAGCAGGTGGAAGCGCTGGACGGTTTTTTTGCCCGATATCTGCCGCAGATGGCGCTGGCTGCAATGTTGCCGCTGGTTATACTCGCGTTCATCTTCCCGGTAAATTGGGCTGCAGGGCTTATTTTCCTGCTCACGGCCCCGTTGATACCACTCTTTATGGCACTGGTGGGAACCCGTGCCGCCGAAGCCAATCGACGTAACTTTGCTGCATTGTCACAGCTTGGATCGCATTTTCTTGATGTGGTGCAGGGCATAGTAACGCTGAAACTGTTTGATCGTAGCCGGGCTCAGGCAGAGGTGATCAAGACCGGTGCGGACGAATTTCGTCAGCGTACCATGCAGGTGCTGCGCCTGGCATTTCTGTCGTCAGCCGTGCTTGAATTCTTTGCCTCCATCTCCATTGCCGTGGTCGCGGTATATTTGGGTTTCAGCTTTCTTGGCCACCTGGACTTCGGCTACTGGGATGCGCCGGTGAATCTTTACCAAGGTCTGTTTATCCTGTTGCTGGCCCCCGAATTTTATCTGCCCCTGCGGGAGCTGGGCACGCATTACCATGCCCGGCAGGAAGCGGTGGCCGCCGCGGACAAGTTGCGTGAGCTGCTGGATGCGACACCCAGGGCGATAGCCGCAGAGGGTACTGGGCTTGATTCTTCAGTGCATCAGATCAGCCTTGTAAACGCGGCGCTGACCTATCCTGGCCGTCAGGCGCCAGTGTTCAGTGGGGTCAACCTGACCCTGCAACGTGGCCGAATTGTCGCGCTGTCAGGTCCCAGTGGTGCTGGCAAATCATCCTTGCTGCAGGTGTTACTGGGGTTTCGTCAGCTCAGTGAAGGTCAGGTCATGGTTAACCGAACATCACTGCAGACGATCGGAAGTTACGCCTGGCTGGAACAGGTTGCCTGGGTCAGTCAGCACACAACGCTGTTTCCGGGCAGTCTGCGTGACAATTTGCTGTTGGCCGCTCCAGACGCAAGCGAACATGCCCTGTACCAGGCACTGGAGCAGGCCAATGCGCTCGAGTTCGTGCAACGTTTGCCTGATGGGCTGGATACAACTGTGGGTGAGCAGGGCAGTGGTCTTTCCGGTGGTCAGATTCAGCGTCTGGCGCTGGCGCGTGCCTTTCTCAAGGACGCCCCGGTTTTGTTACTGGACGAGCCTACCGCCAACCTCGACCGGGACAGCGAGCAGCTGGTGCTGCAGTCGCTGCAGCAACTGTGTGCAGGCAGGCTGGTATTGATGCTGACACATCGGCGCTCCTCCATGCTGCAGGCCGATCAAGTCTGGCAGCTTGAAAACGGGCAGCTGAGCCCCTTGAATACAGACGCACCGGAAGCCGGAGGCGCGACATGAAAGAATTGCGTCCATTCATTGGGCTGATGCGACCACACCTGAACTGGGTGCTGCTTGGTACCTTGTTGGGGCTGGTCACGCTATTGGCCAGTATTGGTCTGATGACGCTGTCGGGCTGGTTCATATCGGCAGCGGCCCTGGCAGGCATGAGTGCGGTTACAGCCCAGCAGTTCAACTACTTTACACCGGGTGCCGGGGTGCGCGGTTTTGCCATTGCCAGAACGGCAGGACGTTACTTTGAACGGGTCACGACTCATGATGCAACCTTTCGACTGCTGGCCGATCTGCGCAGCTGGTTCTATCGCTGCCTCGAACCACTTGGTCCTGCGCGTCTGCAGCAGTTTCGCTCTGCCGATCTGCTGAACCGACTGATTGCGGACGTAAATGCGCTGGATAACCTGTATTTACGTGTGCTGGCGCCCAGTGTGATCGCATTGCTGGTATCCGTGCTGGTATTGGGTTTTGTGGCACTTTACAGCCCAACGATTGCACTGTTGGCGGCGGTCGGTCTGTTGTTGGCGGGCGTGATCACACCGCTGCTGGCACATCTGTCGGCACGTCACATTGGTGAGCGGCAGGTGATGGCGACAGCGCGTCTGCGACAGCAGTTGATAGCGCTGGTACAGGGGTTGGCAGATCTGCATATCTATGGGGGTGTACAGCGGGCCATTGATGCAGCCACCGCCGAGGAGACAAAGTTGCAGCGCACCCAGCTGCGCATGTCGCTTCTGACTGGTCTGATGGCGGCGCTGATTGTATTCATTGGCGGCACGACCGGTCTGCTGACTTTGGCCATGGGAGTTGAGCAGGTTTACGACGGCAGGCTTGAGCCGGCTCAGCTCGCCATGGTGCTGTTCTGCGTACTGGCACTGTTTGAAGTCGTGGCACCATTACCCTTGGCTTATCAGTATCTTGGCAAGACGCGCCGAGCGGCTGCGCGCCTGCAGGAAGTTACAGAAGCTGAGCCGCTGATCAATTACCCGTCGACGGATGAGGTCCAGGTGCTTACGCCCGGCAGCTTCAGTTTTGATCAGGTATGTTTCCATTACGACCGCTCTGCAGAACCTGTGCTGGATCACTTTTCGCTGCAGGTGTCGGCTGGTGAAAAAATACTGTTGCTGGGACATACCGGCAGTGGCAAAAGCACGCTGGTCAGCTTGCTGGCGCGTTTTCATGACCCCCAGCAGGGACAGGTTTTACTGGGTGGCCATGCAGTTGCTCACTACAGTGAATCAACCCTGCGGGAGCAGATGAGTGTTCTGTCGCAGCCGGTGCAGCTTTTTGCCGGTACTGTTGCTGACAATCTTGCACTGGCCAATGCGGCAGCGGATGAGACGGCAATGGCATCGGTACTGGCCGTCGTGCGACTGGATATGGAGCTGGGCGATGAGCCTTTGTCCTACTCGATAGGTGAGTCTGGCAGTCGCCTTTCAGGGGGGCAGCGCAAACGTCTTGCGCTGGCGAGGGCGCTGTTGCGTGATGCGCCCATCCTGTTGCTCGATGAGCCGACCGAGGGGCTTGATGCCGCAACCGAAGCCGCTGTCGTGGAGAATGTTCTGCGGCTCTACCCCGAGCGTACGCTGGTCATGATCAGTCACCATCTGCAGACGGCCGCACTGTTTGATCGCGTTGTAATACTGGACAGGGGGCAGGTGCTGGAGCAAGGGACGCCACAGGCGCTGGCGGCCATCCCCGACAGCCGCTTCAGTCAGCTTAATTCAGTTTGAGAGCCCGTTAAGTCGACTCAATTGTCGACAGGGCGAATGATCAAAAGCACACCCATCTGTGGGTGGTCGATATAATGAATTTCATTTGAGCGCATGCGGCGGGCGTCCTGCAGCAGCCAGGCGGCGGGGCGATAAAGTGTGTCGCTGTCTGTTGCGGGCAGTGCCTGTGGAGACCGTCCATGGCTGCTCAGTTGCAGGCTGGGCTGTGCATGCAGGAATCGGTTGCGGTAAATGCTGATAGAACCGTCCAGTTCGTAGCCTTCAGTGCTGGCCTTTACGCGTACTGCTCGGGCCTGTTGCCTGCCGCCAATGGGTTGCAGCCAGCCGCGGTGGT
>Ga0209345_10004969_pt1 | contig 12567 bp, 10 predicted proteins | sample Cruoilmetagenom7_FD_187294 | JGI IMG/M metagenome (GOLD analysis project Ga0209345, IMG submission 187294) | Oil polluted marine microbial communities from Coal Oil Point, Santa Barbara, California, USA - Sample 7 (SPAdes) (version 2) | ecosystem: Environmental > Aquatic > Marine > Oil seeps ...
AATTTTAGAATCGTTGTCTTTCTCCTAACTGGAAAATTAGATTTTAAAGAACTAAATCCATACTTAACAATCAAATAATTATAATTACTACACACATGGAATGGAAAAGAACCAACCATAAGCTAAATTGTTTCCCAAATGTTTTAGATGGATATACCCCGATTCCAAATTGCTTGTAGTAAATCTAACACCTTTAAGTAAAATATCATTATTAGAACGAATTTTAAAATATTCATATTTTTTAATACATTTCTCTCGAAATGTCCAATTTTTCAAACTACCATTAGGAGTCAAATCAAAAGAGAATTTTTTAACTAAGTACTGTTTATCTTCAGGTGGTGTTTGAATGAGAGGAATTTTCGACAAAGTACTTTTATTCAAACCTCCAGATTTAACGAACTTAATAACTACATTTTCTCCATCCTTGTCATCTATATTTAGATAATCTATACTTGAAGACTTGCCAAATTTTCTTGAAGAATAAGATGCAACATATAAACAACCATCAACCTTGTTGAATTTCACCTGCTCAAGGTGCATAAAATCAGACATCAGAGAGGTTATTTGAAAAATTTTGTTTTTCGGCGTTATAATAACAATATAACTTCTTTGATCTTTATTACTTACTGTATTCGTTATATATAAATTTCCCTGAGAATCAATTGTAATGCCTCGAGGCTGTCGTAAAAGGGGAGATTCAATAATAAATATATCCAAATTGGGGGTTATTTTATACAGAACTTCATGTTCGGTGTCAGTAACAAATAAATTTCCATCTTTATCAAATGTCAAGTCCTGCACTGAATTTAATAAAACAGTGTCATATATAAGACTTCTCTTTAAACCTTTAGGGGAAATGAAGGTAATGCCACCACCCTCTACTACATAGAGATTTTTATGGTAAAAAAACATCCCATAAAGTGGAAATTCTATATTTAAAGCAAATGTAATAATATCTCCTTTTCTGTCCATTTTGTATATTCTTTTCTTATTCATATCTCCAAAGAAAATCTCACCCTTATTGTTCATTGCTATTGATGAAAATTTTTCTACATGATTCTGTAAAATATCTTCTCTAACTACAGCTTTAGTATGTGGGTTATAAACGAAGTATGTCTTAGCTGTGGCATCCCCAAGATAGACCATGCCCTCTTTAGAGATCGCAATACTGTATGGGTTTTTAATATTCTCCCCTATGAAAATTTCAGATATATCAAACAAAATTCCATTACCCTTGACAATTTCCACAAATTTACAACTACATATAAAAACTAAAAGACTTATCATTAAAGATCTTAATTGTATTTTCATAAATTTATTTACTCGTTCTTTAATACATAAATGTGGGAAGCTGTGAATGGCAACCATTTTTACCCCACAACTTTTTTAAGTAAAATATTAAGTTAACGCGACAACTATGATGAAACAGGGGCTATTGGCTATAGTTATGTCTGTCTCGACTTCTTAGTTATATAACAATATATTTTAAATCCCACAGAGTTGTTAAGCGCTATTATCCTGCCTAATTTAAACAAAACTCTATTTCTTGAAATAAGATAGGCGACAAATCCAATAAATTTTCCAAAACGAAATTGCAATACAGTTTTTTCATATAATGCATTGCCTTTTAGAAAGACTTGTATTCGTTGTTCTCTTATAAATTCTTTTGTCTCAAAAACAGGATCAACATCTCTACTGCCAATTGAACTAAGATAATCTTCGTCCGGGATAAGCTGTTTTGCATTTTGTTTCATCCAATTATAAAGTTCTGTGCCAGGGTATGGCACCACATTATAAAAATTTAAAAAATTTGTTTTAAGCGATTTGGCAAATTCAAGTGTTTCCAATGCATTTTTATAGGTTTCTCCTTTATGGCCAAAAATAAAATTAACAGAATTACGAATGCCAGCCTTATTTGTCAATTCTAAAGCCTCTCTCACTTTCTCAAGTTTTAATGATTTCCCCATATTGTTTATTACTTCCTGGTTGCCAGATTCGCATCCATAGGAAATAAAAACACATCCTGAATCCTTCATTTTCTTTAACAATTTTGCGCTCACACGATCAGCCCGTAAACCGTTATACATTTCATAGGTAATATTAAGTTTTTTTTCTATTAAAAGATCGCATATCTTTTCAGCCCTATCCATCTGAAGCGAGAAACAATCATCATTAAACTCAAAACGTTTAATTCCATATTTCGATATCCAGTGTTCCATCTCTGTAATAACATTTTCAGGGCTTCGTGGTCTAAAACCTCTGCCCATAGAAAGGCGTACTGAACAATAGTTGCATCTGTATGGGCAGCCTCTTGATGTAATAATAGGCAATACCTTTGCGGTTGCATAAGAATAGCGCTCAAAATCAAATGCATCATAATCCGGAAATGGTAATGAATCCAGATCTTCTATATAAGGGGCCGGGGCATTCACATGCAAGTCGCCGTTTTTATCTCTTCTAATAAGGTTTGGGACATGGTCGAAGCGCTTTTCGCCCAAAAGCTCTTCGATAAAAACAAGAAAGCTTTTTTCACTCTCTCCATACATGGCAAAATCCGCCTGTGTCTCATCAAGCACCTTTTCCATAACAGCAGAAACATGCGCTCCGCCTATAATAATCGGAATATCTGTATTTTTTTTTATTGCGTCAATTATTTTTTTTGCATAATCAATACAATAGCTAAACGATGTGACACAGATAATATCCGGTTTTTGTGAATCCAATTCTTTAAATAAAACACCGTCATCATTCTCAAGGCCCTGGTCAAATACTTTTATATCAGTAATTCCATGCTGCTTAAGAACAGCAATCAAATAAGCAAGCCCTAAATGAGGGTGCCCTGGTTTTGCTTTTTCATCACCAAATAAACTCTTTTGCCATGGGTTAATAAAAAGTATTCTCATAAAGCCAGCCTTTTTTTCAATTATGTTCCGGTTGTAATTCTATTAGAACTGCATGCTTTACTAAAGCCGTCAATAAATCCTTTAATATAGGATTTAACAAGATCAAATTTTCGATAATATATAAAAGTTGTAATATACAAAAGAAAAAATATATTATTAAATAGAAGGCAAAAGATAATATAATTTGTTTTTGTCGCAAATTTTTTCATAAATATTGCCCTGTTCCTGGCAAAATAATATGTTCTGTAGGGTGTTCCTCGAAGCATTATATTTTCTTTAGTATTTTTTGGAGGATCAATATCATGAAATACGATTGATGAAGGACATATCAATGATTTGTACCCAGCCCGCCAGGCACGCATAGGCCAGTCGGATTCACCATAACTCATAACATAAACATCATCCATAATGCCGATAGTATTCACTACCTTCCTTTTAACAAGCCATACATTAGGTATCTGGTCAGTCTCCCTGACTATGTTATATTGCCCTTCTTCAATTTCATTTAAACCGATGTAGGTTGTGCGGCTGGTAAGCAGGTTTATTTTTACTCCTGCGCACCAGATTCTTTCTGGCTCTCGAAGATAATACATTTTAGGGCCAACAAATCCTATTTTTTCATCTGTCTCAGCAAGCGAAACGAGTTCTCCTAAGAATTCTTTGTCAACAATGTTATCGCAATCAACAAAACAAAAGTAGTCACCGCGAGCGTGCTTCATTCCTTCATTTCTTGCGCCGACTGCTCCTGTATTATAACTTAGTTCTATAAGTATAATGCCTGGGAATTGTTTTTTAATAGAAGAGACCGTATCATCCACAGAGCCGTTATCAACAACAATAATATCGTAATTATCGTAAGAAATAGAAACAAGAGACTTAATACATGCTATAGTCTGTGTGCAACGATTGTAAGTTGGGACAATTATGGATACTAATTTATTCATAGAGTAATTTATAAAAAAATGATTATTCCATCCATTTTTTATGCCATTTCAAAAAAATATATATGCTCCAGATTTTCGTGGAGTGATCTTGTTTGTTTTCATTATGTTCATACACTAATGATTTAATGTAATCTTTATTTAAAAAATCGATTGGCGTATGCTCTAAAATATCCAATATCTGGCCGCTCATTTTTTTCAGCCAATCAGCAAGCGGAATTCCGAATCCTTTTTTAAAGCGATAAATAATCTCATTGGGCAATCTATTCTCAGCCATTTTTTTTAAAATATATTTTGTTTCCCTTTGTTTTACTTTGTATTTAGCAGGGATAGAGGCTGCGTAATCTATTACATCAGTATCTAAAAACGGCGAGCGCACCTCCAAAGAAACTGCCATGCTGGCTCTGTCTACTTTGGTTAAATACATATTCTGCAGCATCATCTTAGCATCTAAATACATCATCTTATCAAGCAACTCTTGACCGTTAAAATTTTTATTATAATTATCAACATCTTCAAAAAAAATATTATTTTTAAGAAAATCGGAGATAAATAAATCATTACGCAGTTCATCCGGAATGAATGGACCAACCCAAAATTGATTTCTATATATTGGCATGTATGAAGAGTTAGCAAGGAACCGCTTTACTTTATAATTAAAAATATTATTTTCTGGCTTAAGTGGAATCATGTGAAAAATTGAATTAATTATTTTTTCGCGAAATAATTTTGGCAGCATATCATAAAACCGGACATATTGATGAATATAATATTTAGGATACCCCCCAAATATTTCATCCCCGCCATCCCCGCTTAAAGCTACAATGATATTGTTTTCCCGTGTAAATTTTGATAATAAATAAGTAGGTAATATTGAAGGATCAGCAATAGGCTCACATAGCATATCTGTTGCTTCGTCAATAATCTCAAAAACACTTGTTAACTCAAACATCTCTACATGATGATCTGTGTTATACTGTTCAGCTACTACCCGCGCGTAATCAGATTCATCAAATTGCCTTTCAGAAAATCCAATAGTAAAACTCTTTATTGATTTTCCTTCCATAAATTGCGACATTAAAGCCATAATCAAACTGCTGTCAACACCGCCGCTTAAAAACACTCCAATCGGCACATCAGAAATAAGCCTCTTTTCTACTGCGCTTAGAAGTTTATCTTCAAGCTCAGTCAATATTTCACTTTCATTGATTTGTAATTTTTTTGAATAATCGAACTCCCAGTAACACTGATTTTTAACCTCAAATGTATCGAGGTTAAAAATCATAAAATGCCCTGCCGGCAATTTATTAACCCCGGACAAAATTGACGAAGGCGCGGGAATGTATCCATATATAAAAAATTTTGCAACAGCATCTAAATTTAATTTCCTGGAAAAATCCGGATGAGCCATAATAGCTTTTAGCTCAGAGCCAAATATGAATTGATTTTTTATACACGAATAATAAAGAGGTTTTTTGCCTGTTCGATCTCTTGCAAAAAAAAGAATATTTTTTTTCCTGTCATAAATACAAAATGCAAACATCCCTTCAAGTTTGCCGCAAAGCTGTTCTCCGTATTCCTCATAAAGATGCACAATTACTTCTGTATCCGAATTTGTGGAAAAAATATGACCCCTGGCTTTAAGTTCTTTTTGTAAAATTATGAAATTATATATTTCACCATTAAAGATAAGGGCTAATGATTTATCTTCATTGTAGATTGGCTGGTCACCTTTTATTAAATCTATAATGGAAAGACGACACATTCCTATGGCTAAATTGCCTTCAATAAGGCTGCCGGTAGAATCTGGCCCTCTATGCTTGATAGATTCAAGCATTGCCTGTAATATAATATCATTATTTTCATATTGTTTATCATTTTTATAATAAAAACCAGCAATTCCGCACATAGGATTAACACACCTTTAAATCTTCTGATAATATACACTAATTTTTTTTTATAACTACCGGTTTTCAACAAAAAGAACATTATTTAAAATAATATCCTTAATACGAAAACAACTTATCCTTTTTATTTGTGCAATAAACGTATCAATATTTTCCAAACTATTGATGTCATGTACTTCAACAAAAAAAGCTCTCACATATTTTATAATAAAATCAATGTCCTTAGCAAAAATATTATGCTCCATTCCTTCACAATCAATTTTTAATAAATCTATATTTTCTATTTTATTTTTTAAACAGAAGCTTGCCAATGTTTCTACATTTACCAATTTATAGTCAGTTATATTATGTTCCAAATCGTTTTGTTTTATAATAGTAATTGCGTCAAAATCTTTGAGCCCAAGCGACTCGTCTATCAAATACCCCCCCCCCTCATCTTTACCAACAATACCTATATTATGTGTATTAATTTGTTTTGATAATTTATTTAACTCAATATTTTTTTGCAGGTATTTATAATTCGATTTTGCAGGCTCAATAGCATGTATGGTACTACCCGGACAAAATTTGTTTGCATAAATTGAAAATGTTCCAATATGTGCACCTATATCCACTATTACTGCCCCAGGGATTTGAGGGAAATATTTTTGGGGGTATTCTAAGTCACCACAAATCACAGCAACTTCATATTTGTCAGATGTCCCTGATCTTGAGTATAAAAAAATTTCATTTCTGCAATGATAGACAATATCATTTTTAACAAGATTCAAAATATCCATAAAAAACAGATTAATATTCTTTATGCCTTTAATTACCGAAATAATTTTTTTAATTTTATTTTTTAATACATTTAAGAAAAACATTAGAGAATCCTTTATCTTTTGCATATTCATTGTCTAACATTCTACGAAAAAACGTTCGATAGAAAGGAGGCTGCTTGAAAACCCATTTTGCAACATAAAGATTCAACATAAATATTAGTTCCCACCATCCACCTCGTTGATCATACTTATCCACTTGAAACCCAACTTCAGCCGTATATTGCTTTAATTGTTCAAATGAATAATGACGATGACCAATAATGTACCATGCAGGGTCAAGCAGTTTTGATATTATATTATTATAAGGAGTTGACATATAAAAAATGCCTTCCTTCTTTAACACTCGTTTTATTTCATTAAACATAACATTTTCAGTGCCTTTTGGGACATGCTCCAGCACCTCCCATGCACAAACTGTGTCGAAAGATTCATCCGGAAATTTTAACTCTAACGCAGATCCAACCATACAACTTAATTTCTTATTATTTATATATTTTTTAATAGTAGATAAATCATTCTCTAATGGTTCTAATGCAACAATTTGTTTTACATTATTTTGCAATGCAAAATTTTCAAACCATCCAAACCCACAACCTATGTTTAAAACACATTTGTTTCTAATATTTTTTATATCAACAAATTGCTCTGTAGTATATTTAATCCGACCAGCAAGAATGTCGGTTGGTTTTTCTTTGGCAAAATTCTTCATAAAAATTTATTGATTTCTTTTCATATGCAAACTTTTTAATTTATGTAATATATATGTTGTTCCTACTATCAATCGAAGACTATACATTCCTGATGTTAATATCGGATGACATATTATTTTTCTCCACTTCATACCTTCAATAAACACCCCAAAATACCTGTAATATATTCCAAATTGTTTTTTGATATCAAAGTCATGTTTACCCCATTTTTTTATGTATGTTTCAAAAGTCCAATTATAGTCAGCCTTCTTTGTCAAATATGTTTTAATATTCAATAATTCTTCATGATGGTATTTTTTACTTTTTGTAATAGAAAATCTAAAATGTTCCTTTTTTAACGACTTGGTCAAATCCCAATCATCCGGTGCAAATGGAATATTGATTTCATCAAAACCTCCTATGTGCTGAAAAGCATAGCATGTTACAATGCGCACTGCATCAATACAGGTTTCATTATAAAAACTTCTCTCAAAGTTTCTTATTTTTCCAAAAAATCCTTTCCCAATTATTATTTCTGGCACATGCAATGCGTCATACCCACTTTTAATCATGTAAACAGCCTCTTCAATAAGTCCGCAATCAAAAGTCATATCTGCATCCGGAAAAAAAATAATGCTGCCTTTTGCTTTGCTTACACCAAAATTAACTTGCGCCCCCCTGTAGTTCATAATCTTAGCTAAATTAATATGCTCAGAAATATTAAAAACATTTGTGCGACCAACTATTTTTATAGCTATATCTTTTGTTTTATCTATTGAATTATTATCAACAACGATTATTTCAATATTTGGATAAGTCTGCAACCGAATGCTCTTTAAGCAGCTTTCAATATGCTTTTCTTCATTCCTTGTTGTTACCACTACTGAAACTAGAGGCTGTTTGTTTAATATTGCTCCCATGCTAAATTTTCATACCTAAATTTATATTTATCTGTGAGTAAGTTCAAACTGATTTCAGAAACAATGATGAAAAAAAATCAGCCAGTTCAATATATACTCGATTGTTAAAAATTATTAGCTATGGATATACATGAATTATCACGGACTGTTCGTGCGGCTCGACTGCATAAAAATAATATCATAATTTTATAGGAAAAATCAATGTTAATCAGTGTATATCAGTGGCTAAAGAATAAACTAATAATTTCTGAAAACAGTTTGAGCTTACATCTGTGAAAATCAATGACTGGTTTAAAACCTAATCTAATCAAAAGCAAGTATTCCCATTATCTTCTTACACAGATGAGTATTCTGTTTTTCATAAAAAATTTTCTATTACTTGCAAGATCTCACATTAGCTGTACCAGTTAGTTTACTGATGTTGGCTCTTATGCCACGCCCAGGCGCTTTGGATTATTTCTCCCAAATTTTTCTGAGGCTCCCAACACAGCACCCCCTTTGCCTTCTCGTTATAAGCAAGGAGTACTGGCGGGTCACCATCTCTTTTTTCTGCTTCCTCTACTGTAAAATCCCTACCAGTAATATGTTTCACCATACCAATGATATCCCTAACGCTTGTTCCATTGTGCGAACCAAGGTTAAAAACATCTGACCTTTTATATTTTTTTAGATACTCCATAGCCTTTAAATGAGCATCAGCAAGGTCTGTCACATGAATATAATCACGAATACATGTGCCATCAGGGGTATTATAATCATCGCCAAATATTTTTATTTTTTCTCTTATGCCAAGGGCAGCGAATATTGCAAGTGGTATCAGGTGTGTTTCGGGGTTATGGTCCTCTCCAATCCCGAAGTCTGCGCCTGCTGCATTAAAATATCTTAGGGAAACATAATTTATATTATAAATTTTTTCATACCAGCCCAAAATCTTTTCAAACATTAATTTGCTTTCACCATATGGACTCACAGGATTCTCTTTTTCAACCTCTTTTACAGGAATTCTTTCGGGGATACCGTAAACCGCACAACTGGAAGAAAAAACAATTTTTTTGCATTCATATTTTGCCATTTCCCCCAGCAAATTTAATCCTCCAACAATATTATTCTCAAAGTATTTGCCAGGGTCTTGCATGCTCTCGCCTACATAGGCATATGCAGCAAAATGGAGAACAGCATCAATATTATATTCCTTAAATACCGATTCGATTTCTGTTTTATTTAATAAATCACCATGAATAAATATCACATCATTTGACAAAAATTCTCGATGTCCGTAAACCAAATTATCAAAAACAATAACATCCCTAGCCTTATAACCATTTGCTATTAAGAAATGAGTTGTGTGACTGCCAATATAGCCAGCACCGCCTGTAATTAATAACTTTTGCGAATTATCATTCAAATTATTCATGCTCATCAATCATTTGAGTTAATTTAATATATCCAATGCACTAAAATTATGTCAAAAATCAACCTGAAATTTTCAATTACACTCAAGTTCAAGACAGTTTTTAACATAATGTATTCATAATTTCTCATTTTTTGATAATGGCAAGGATAGTGAACTGTTCTGAAGCCGATTTTATAAGATCTGTTAATTGGCGAATGCGAATGGACAAAGATAGCCTAAAAATGTTTACTTACGAAAATCAGCAATGTGGGCAATTACCTTGCTGCCTGCACGCATCATAAATTTAATATCGTCAAGGTTTCGTATGGACAAAAACTTTCTTGCGATAAAAGCAGGGCTGATTGCAGCTTTGTAAAGGCCCTGTGTAAATTGCAGCACATCCTGATTTGTGACCGGACTTTTCCAGACAGACTGTTTCATGTCATAATCATCCCAGTTTTCAGAAATAAGCCAGTTGTTTTCTTTTGCCTCATAAAACAATGGTGTTCCTGGATATGGCACTACAATAGTTGCCTGAAGTGAGTCAAGAAAACCGTTGGTGAGCATTTTTTTCGCAAAATTAATAGTTTTTGTTGCATCTTCCTTTTTTTCCCATGGGTAACCTACCATAACAGTTATATGAGGCTCTAGTCCGGCATTTTTACAGGATTTAATCGTTTTTTCTATCTGCTCTACCCTTATGCCTTTGTTTAAACGATCTAAAGTATCCTGATTAACCGATTCAAGTCCGATAAGGATAAAACGAAAGTTTGCCTTTTTCATTAATCTGAACTGATCATCGCTTAAAGCTCCAACCCGCATATTACAGCCAAATGCAGCTTTTTTATGATAACCTTTTTCAATTATTTTTTTACAGAATTTTTCCAGCCACATGTCTTTGGGAAAACATCCGGAATCATCAAATATTTCTCTTACTTTTAAATCGGATATTGACCTGCCAATTTCCTCAATATGACGATCCACATCAAAGGTTCTAAATGTTTTGCCAGGGCATAAGGTTGTCCAGCTGCAAAAAGAACATTTTCCCCACCAGCAATCGCGGCCTGCCATAACGTAGGTTCCTGGAGTGTATTTAAAATTGCCGTTTTTCCAGGCATATCTTTTCCAGCAGGTTAAATCACGGTCAATAAAAGGCAAAGCGTTCAGATCATGATCATGATCTGGTGTGCCGCTGTTTTCTATTGAGCCGTTTTTTCTATACCAGATACCTTTGGGAAGATTATCTGTTTTTTTTGATGCCAGCATATCACAAAGATCTGCCAGTACAAAATCGTAATCACCGCCTGTTATAACATAATCTGCTGGACAGTTTTCCAAAGATTCACCAGGCAAAGCTGTTACATGATCTCCAACAAGTATAACAACAGGTGCCCACAAACATTCATCTTTTAACTGTTTTATAATCTTCCAGTGCCGTTTTATAACAGGTGTTTTAGATTCCATGACAATAATATCAGGCTTTTTCGTTTTTATACGGTTTAGCCAGTTGTCATACTGAAGCCCTTCAGCGATTCCATCGTCCCAAATTGCATTGTGCCCGCGGCTTTGAAGCAGAGATGCTGCATATGCCGGAACCATAGGATAAATATATGTGGGGTCACTGAACCATTGAAACTGACGGTTCTGGGTTAAAAGAGGTATTCCTTTTTTTGAATGAAGCGGAGGATATGATATGGAAATGTTTAAACTCATCGGCCAAGTGATCCTTTGTATTTTAACGTGCAAAGCCCTTTGATAAATCTTGTTCCATACCATAAATGGGTCAAAAAAATATAGGGCGTACTCAATAAGGCAACAAACAATTTTTCATGCTTTATAATATCTTGCAGACTTATAAAGACTGCAAGAATATATAAAGAAAAACCTGCAGTAAAAAGTATTTGTGCATAAGTGGAAAAAAAGCTTGATATTGAACCTGTTAATAGAAACAGTACAAAAAATGCAGGTATGAAATATTTTATCTTTCGTGAATTTTCAGGATATCTGACAGCAAACATGCCGCGATGAAATCCGTAATTGCCGATTTGTTTTAAATGTCTTATAAGACTGCTTCTTCTGTGGTGATATACTATCAGGTCTGGCAGGCAGTAAATTTTCCATCCTTTTAGCTGAATATCTCTGCAAAATTTGGTATCTTCTCCTGGCCAGTAATTTGAATCAAAACCTCCAACTTCTTTAAAAACTTTTTTTTTGACTATTAAATTAACACTTGGCCAGTCATCTACAATTTTAGCAGGATAAACAGGTACATAGCGTTCAGGAAAACCACCTGAAATGCGACTTAAAAAGACAGCTCCTGAAACACGTGACCAAAAAGAATCACTGCCTGGGGTAACAGCTGGTCCGCCTACAGCTCCAACCATGTTGTTTGTTTCAAAAAATTTTTTTGCAATGCTTAACCATGTTTTCTCAGGATAAGCATCGTCATCAATAAAAGCAAGATATTTTCCCTTTGCGCGTCTGGCCCCAATATCGCGTTTTACAGCGGGGCCGGTTTTTCCTGTAGCAATAATTTCAACCGCCATTGTGCTAAATATATCAGGCAACACAATTGCATCATCAGGTAACAGAATAACTTCAAAAGACTTATAAGAAAGCTCTTTGATACAGGTTAAACATTCCTCAAGATCTTTTGACAAGTTCTGAAACGGAATTATTATAGAAAAATCAACAGGTAAGCCCATTTTTTTCCTTTTTTGAATAAAAGTCAATAAATGGTTATAGCAAACAAAAAAAGACCTAAAATAAAAATTCCTAAACTTTTACACTCAATGCTTAAGGGGCAGAACCACCTGAAACTCATCGCCGATTTCGGCAAATTCCGGTTGAAATCCCAATTTTGCAGCTTCGTGTATGACCATGGGAATCCCGCGGCCCAGCTTATCAATATAACGAAGGTTTTCCATAAATTTTAATAAAACAGGGTTTACAGCGTAGGAAACACCTCGCTTGAGCTTTTCTATTGTTACGGT
>Ga0209345_10004970_pt1 | contig 12563 bp, 10 predicted proteins | sample Cruoilmetagenom7_FD_187294 | JGI IMG/M metagenome (GOLD analysis project Ga0209345, IMG submission 187294) | Oil polluted marine microbial communities from Coal Oil Point, Santa Barbara, California, USA - Sample 7 (SPAdes) (version 2) | ecosystem: Environmental > Aquatic > Marine > Oil seeps ...
AGTGGACGCTGGAGGAATTTTGCCGCGCGTTTTTCGAGGTCGATAACGTAGAGCTAAAATTCCGCGCCAGCCACTTTCCGTTTACGGAACCAAGTGCCGAGGTCGACATTCGCTGCTCTTGGGATAAAGGCCAGCTGAAAATTGGCGAGGGCGACGACTGGATGGAGATTCTGGGCAGCGGCATGGTCCACCCCAAGGTGCTGAGCGCCGCAGGCGTAGACCCGAATGAATACCAAGGCTTTGCCTTTGGCATCGGGATCGACCGGCTGGCGATGCTGAAATACGGCATCCCTGACCTGCGCGCGTTTTTCGATAGTGATCTGCGCTGGCTGCGCCACTACGGCTTTTCAAGCCTGAACGTGCCGAATATGCGGGGCGGGATTTAGCGGTGAAGCGGGATCGAGAAATAATACGAGACTTAATGCTCGAGATGGAAAAGTCCGATAATGTCAAAGGGCAGGAATTCAATAGTAGATTCGAGCTTTACACTGATTCTGGACCAAATATGGTGTTTATCGGGCTTTCAAGGGAAGCAACGCCTGAACTTAGAGTGCGTGACTACAACCTGATTTTGATGCACGACGCTGGTTTGGTTGTATTTGAAAAAGAACTAAAAGGTGGCGAATTCCGAGGTGGCTATATCAGGCTCTCTAACGCGGGTCACGACGCACTTGATGCTATTCGAGATAATTCCGTTTGGAACTCAATAATAGAGGCTTCACCACGTGAAGCCTATTCAATAATTAAAAACCTGACTAGCTCTGTCGGCGCAACAGCATTGGCCTCCGTATTTGGATTGGGATGAATTCGACACAGGGCAGCGCCCACCCGGGGGGAGGTCCGGCGGGGCCGGGCAATACGGGGCGGGGTAATCCGGCCTTGGAAATCCAGAGCTTCTGCATTACATATTGCCTCAACCAAGATATTCCGAGAGATACCATAAAATTCACCCCAAATCGGCTGAAAATCCATCTTGAACCCGAGGCGGGTTTGCGCGAGATGAGTTATGCGCTGACCGACCTCGGGATTGACGGGATTTAGGCCGTGGGAATCCTCGATTGGATTGAGGAAAAAGCGCGCAAGAAGATGCGGTTTTCGCAGATTAAAATCCTGTATCAGAACCTTTTTGCCACTGCGTTTTTGATTAAGGTTTCTGAGGACGAAGCGGCAGAGGCAGAAACTTTAGAAAACCTGAGGGCGATTCAAACGCGCACGCGGGCATTCATATCCGAAATTCCCGATGATGATTTTCTAAATGATGCAGCCAGCGAAACGCTGTTTGCCGACAACCGGACGCTCAAAAAAACCTATGCGGGGATAGCTGCTGAGCCTAAAACAGCGGGGGCGAAAGGGGCAACTGATTTTGCAGAAAAGTTTAAGCCAGCGGCAGGATGGAAAGCCTTTTCGGATGCCGATTGGGCCGCAGTGGTCAACACGCAGGGCGCGGCTTGAATTTGTTGTTTCAGACGTAAGTTTTAGCTTGATCTCCCCGGTCAGGCCGCTTAAAACGCAGCCATAATTGGGGCCATAGCTCAGATGGGAGAGCGCTTGCATGGCATGCAAGAGGTCGGGGGTTCGATTCCCCCTGGCTCCACCAATTTTCTAATAGTATTTCGGTATATGTTTGAACGGGTTGCGCGGTAATCCGTTACCTCTTGGATATGTTGTCACCGTTTTGCATGCAGTCTCGGGTCACAGTCGGGTCACCGTGGATGTGTGACAAGTATGGCTAAACAATAGACTTATGAATATGCGAATGCACGCCGAGTAGTCAGTCGCCGTTCTAATCACGATGAATTGGCTAAGATTTAACGACTGGCTGAGCTGTAGATTTAAACAGCTGCTTCCGACCCATACCGGAAACTCACCCTCACCCGGTTCTGCTGCGGTGCCGCCCGTCATTGCAGTCAGTCATGCTTCGTGAAGCATATTGCCGACTCAGTCACCGAGCAACCGACAACTTCAGCAGTTATCAATAAGGCGGTCGCGTAGCTGGATAGCCCACCGCGTTCAGAATGTATGGACAGGGTCAATGGCTCTGCTCAAAGTTTCGGAAAAATTTCAGCTACGTTTTCGCCGAGAAGCCATCTTCGTCGCGCTTCACCAAACCTGATTGAGCAGCAAGCGAGAGCAACGTTGCTAGTCTATCCTCCGTCACCGTGGGCTCCCATTGTTTTCCGACAAGCGCTTCGAGCCCGGTCTCCTCGATCGTCAGGCGCAAACGCTGGTTCTGGCCATCAAAGCGGTTCACTGCAGTTGCGAAATGCTGGCTGATGATCATCGATTCCAGAATGAACTGAAAGGCTTCGCGAACTGAGACTTCACCTAAACCGACCAACCGACGCCGCAAATTATCCAGAGACACACGAACTGGTCCCCCAAGCTTAAGCAGGCGAGCGTCGTCAGCTGCCGCGCCTGCATAGGCCACGCAGAGCAGTATCCCTGTAAAAGCATATTGGGCGTAGCCAAGGTTACGATTTTTGAACAGCCGTTGAATGTCAGCTATTATGTCGAAGGGGTTCGCGAGACGTTCTTCCAAAACTGCACTAATGAATCCATCGATATCACTTGCTTGGTCATCGAGCGCAGCAATCATGGCGCTCAATGCCTCCTCACCGTCAAAACCATGCTCGTCGCCATCCCAATTGGCAATGAAGAGTTCAGCCATGGCGGAGGTTTCGTTGATTCGGTCTTTGAGAATGCGGCCTTCGCACCAGGAAAGCAAACACTCCATCGAAAGGCGCTGAAGTTGTCGCATTTGCAGCGTGAGCCAATTGTTGCGTGCAACAATCAGCTCTTCGGGCAGACCGTAAGATTTGCCACCTTGGGAGATAGAAAATGCCATTCCCCTACGAACTTCGTGTATGGTGACTGCTGAAGTGCATTGAGTCAGGTATTGCATGGCGAGGGCAAGCGTCGTGCTTCTCTTGCCAGCCAAGGAGTTGAAGTTGCCTATTTCATCTGCTGAATAAAGAGCCGACGCGAATGCTTCCCTTTCGCCTGCGGTGATCTCTTCGGGCGACCAGAGCTTCCACATGGCCACCGCGTCATTTTCGGTCGCCATGACCGGTTTCAGCGTTTCCAATAATCGGTCATAGAGTTCTTTATCTTGCCGAAGCTGTACATCCAACGCTTTAGCCAAAAGAATTCCGACGCCTGTCGTTCGAAAGAACCCAGTGTATCCAGGTACTGGCATCAGAAACCCGAGACCAGTAACGATCTTCGAGGCGGGGCCGTACCAAAGAGCGGCAATAAGGCTGGTACTGCTTTGGACACGTTTCCAGTCCTTGAAAGTCAACTGCACATGGCCGTCAGTCGAAGATTTGGGAGGCGCAGCCCCTGTCCCAGGAACACGACCACTCGTTTCATGAAGTCTGGCACCCCAGGAAAAAAGAACTTCGATCTTTTCTCGGAAGTGATCAATTTCCTCGCGTGAGGGTTCCTTGATACCGGATGCTTCACAGAGATTATAAAACTTCCAAAAGACCCAAGACACCAATGAGAATGGTCGAACATAATCCGTCACGTTGTTTGTCGACGGTATCATTTCGGCCATCATGTCCAAATTCGCTTGGCGTAGTCCGAGAAAATCAACGCCGCTATTTTCGCCGGTGCGCGGTGGAAGAAAAAATGGATGGTCAGGTGAATGTATGGTCATGGCAGTAAGTCCAGTGAGAATTTTTTACATTGAATGCAGAGCCCAATCCGCTCTCTGCGAAACACCGCTATTTCTTGCTTTGGGTATGCGGCGTAGCAGTGACTGCAAGCTTCGTAATTCGGTAGCGCCCTTTTTATCCGCTTTTCCCGATCCTGCCGCCACATCGAATTATGTAACTGTTTTCCGGTCTTCGACTTGAAGACTTCCCAGTCAGCAGGCACGGCTTTTTCGAGGGACAATAACCGCAGCGCGTCTTCGAGTTGCTGGCGGCGCGTCTCCGTGGCAAGCACGTTTTTGAGCGCGGCGCGCAAGTCGAGCTCATCGGCGTTTTGCGAAAGAGCCGACGCGAACCCTTGATGGCCGTCTTCGATCAACGCGGCCAGTGCGAATGCTTGATCAACCGGTCCACCAAAGAATTTCTCAAGATCATCGTGTAAGACGACGAACTGACCGGATTTGCGGCCCTCGGGCAACAACGCTGCGCGTATGGCGGTCATGGTCAAAAAGTGTTGGGTGAGCGCGGTCACCGTTTCTTGCTGCACCGTCACGCTCTGAGCTGCGCGTCTGATCCAGCTTCCCATAAACTCGAAGGCACCATCGAAATCTTCAAGGCGATACAGGCGCATCCACATTCCGATTTCTAGCTGGATTGTCAGCAATCCAGGCAACCTGTCAGGGTACTTGGCACACTCCTTAATCATTGCGTCGATGGCGTATTCGAAATCCTGAAGACCGAGACTGTAGGCAATCTGTTCTGGAGTTTGCCGCCGTACCTCGTCCTCTTCGTCTTCTGCCAGTACAGCCGAACCAAGGCCGTCCCGCAGCGCCACGTTCCGCGAACTTCCGTGACCAAGAAGCATACGCCTTAGCCGAACCAGCGCAGTTTCAAAGTGGTCCTCGTTCGACGAGCCCAACCCGGCTAGCGCGCTTGCACCTTCCTGAAGCTCCGCCAAGGGAGCGAGTTCCTTTAGATTGACACGAACCAATCCTACCGGAGGCTCATCGGCGCCTCCGGACGTGGCGCCATCTTCGCGGTTAGAAACCGGTAGGCCGAATACGCGCAAATGTTTGTCAGCCGATACGCTCAGATAGTCGAGCAAGGCCTGGATATCATCGTCACTGGCCTCGCGCCGCATCAGGCGGCTCATCGCACCTGCCGTCAGCCTGCGACGCGCACCAACGCTGAGCAACATTTCATTGTGAACCCAGCCACGGGCTTCCCGCTCATCATGCGTAAATACGATCTGCAGCGCGGGCAGTTCCGCAAATATTTCAAGCGCCTCATCGATGATGGAGAACGCGCCATCGTCATCTATCAACGCATCTCCAGCATGGGAAGTCCCGTCGGCCTGAACGACACGGTAACGCCATTCTCCACCGACGTCTTGAAGGCTGATCAACTGACCGTAGAGCCGCCGGTGGTCGTTACGGTCAAAGCTCGCATAGGCGATCTCGGATTGTCCAAGCCCTGATGGAAGGCGTTTTGCTGGCTCGAAGCGGGGTGGATCGCAACTCGCCCAATCAAGATAGTTTTCTCCTTTTCGAACTCTGCGCAGCACACCAAGCTCTACATTTTCGGTTGTCGTAAGAGCCTTCCTTGTGGCGTTGAAACTGCCTGTCAGCAATAACGTCTTGCTTGCGAACGTACATTCGATCCACTTGGCATGCACAAAGCGATTGCCGTCGATATTCGGTTTTTGAGCCAGAACGGGGCGCGTCCATTCTTCAGCTTTGGCAAATGGGAACGGGCTACTGACTTCATTGGTAACCGCCACAATTCCGGTTTCAGCATCCATGGTGTCGAGCAACGAACGTACCGCCTCTCCGTCCGGATCATGGTAAGGCGAGACAATCTTCACTTCGCTACACGCACCCAATTCGGCAGCAGCCTCGCCGAGTTGTTCGACGCAGGTTCGTTCGATGGGGTGGATCAAACGAACGGCCACGCCCGAACTGTCCGCGCCACGCGCCGCTGCTTGGTAAGCACGCCCTGCAAAGTCATCGATCCATTCGCGACGAGCGATCTTCATATTTGAATCTGTACCAAGTGTTTCGAGGAACCTAGCAAAATCGGAATATGCCGTCGCATGTTTGTCTGGCAATAAAGCCTCAAACACCTCGGCGTTTCGCCCGTGACCGCCGAATGTTACGTTGCCGCTGCCGACAAGGAGCACTTGCTCGTCATCTGAGCACAGATGGATACACTTGGGGTGGAATACACCATTCCGCAGACCGACTGGAACGATTCGATACTCCTGGCCGACACGCATTGAGCGCCGCTCCAAGAGCGAAGATCGATAGCCCTGCGCGTCGCAAATAAGCCAGATGTCATCGCACCCTTGCTGGAGGAGCGGGCGCAGAATCTCGGATTCAAAATAACTCAAACTCAGAGCATACGTCGTAAATAGCGCATGTTTCCATCGCGCCGCTGACAGGAATTCTGCGATTGTTCCGGTATGTTCTTTGTCAATTTCTTGGAAACTCATTTGCCGATCTTCAAATAAAAATTTATGACGTGTAAAAGCATTGCATTTTGCATATCATGGACGTGACTCGGACGGGGGAAAAATGCCACAAGTTTTTTGCATCTCAGCACTTGCTTAATATCAAAACACGACGGCTTTGAATGCCTGACTGATGTGCCGGGCTTCTTTACCATGCCGGAGGGATGTCGCAGTTATTGCCAAAACGCAGAAAACTCGATTGGAGTGCTGAGCCAACTTTAATCATCTACTCACAAACTCTCCACTTCCCGTTTTCAAACATTCCATCGGCCCTGATGCACCATTCCACGTACCCAAGCTCGACTCCGAGTAAACGTTCAACAGTATCGCCGTCGACCAATGTCGTTTCGCCTGTATGACGATCCATAAGCCAATATGTTTTCATTGAATTGTGCCTCCTGAAATACAAAAACTTCAGAAAAAGCACTTCAAATTATTTGAGCGCAATTATTGGGTGTCTCGGAATATTTGGCGCCCAGAAAAATATGTGCCTGCGTCCATATTTTAGGCCAGAAAATCCGTCGCCCACAATGTGGCCTGTCATCGCCTCTGGAACCAAGCCCGCTTTAATCCGACCACACACCCAATTAGTTCACCGCCCGCCTTATGTCCAGAAAACCGATACCCATAGGGTGGTCTAGCGTGGCCCCGGGGAGCGGCGCGACGGCGGCGCGGGTATATCGGTGCCGGGTGAGATAGAGGCGGGCGCGGGGATATGCGTCCGGGGGCACGGGGAGGATGTGCGGAGCACATGAGGCAGAGTCGGCCCTTCTGTTTGGGCCGACCATTCGACCGCGATGCTATGCCGGTGAAGACCATGAGGCAAACTGCGCCGTCAGCCATTTGCCTGCCGCCATTCGCTGTTGCACATGCTGACGATGTGCTTTGGGCGAGGGTGGCCGTTTCCGCCGGTGACGATGGTTGTTGCAGTACCAGCAGGCGGCGACGATGTTATCGGCTGTATTCACACCCCCTTCGGAACGGGGGTGGAGATGTTCTGCGGTGCAGCGCAAGGCCATTAACGGTATCTTCTTTCTGCAATGCTCATGTGGAACTCTAGCTGTGGCATCATCCCACATCGGCAGATCGCAATAATAGCAGCGTCCCCCTTGTGCATTCATCTTTTTCTTGCGGATATTCTTAAGTACGCCCATTGGACGAGTCTCCTTTTCAACTTCGTGAGAAGCGAATGCGCGGCGTCCCTGAGGACGCTCCCCGGCAGGAAGCTTTATGCTCGCGCGAGACCCGATTGATCGTGGTTCCGCAGTCCGGACAAAGAAACCTGAAAGATGAACAATCAGATCTGACCAGCCTTTTGGCTTGATCAAGACGACTAAAATCGCCTTCAATTGCCTAAAGATAGTAATCGGCACCATTTTCGTCAATGCCCTCGTCTAGTATTATCTGCAAAAAGGTAGCCATTCAAATATTGTGATTGGTCGGCCATGGGCAAAGGGCGGCTAAGTGTGCAAACATGCATCACTCCCCCTGATACGCCAGATCCAAAAGCTCAACAGCATCTGCTCCACCGCGCACCGCTTGCGTATAGTGCCCCAGTGTCACTGCCGGACTGTGACCTGCCATTTTGGCAACCAAGCCCACTTCTACGCCCTGCGCCTGCAAGACGGAGACGAAGGAGTGTCTTGCACTGTGAATCGTCACATAACGAACTCCGGCCTTGGAAAAAGCCGGTTTCCATATTCGCTTACGATAATTCGAATAGAGCAGCGGTCCACCGCCACCCAAGCGCGGCAGCGGCCATTGTTGTGGCACTTCGGGGCCCGGAAAGACGCGATACAGTTCACCGTCGAGCCTTGGGCAAGTCAGCCGCCACTCAAGCAGCATAGTACGAAGGGTTTGATTTATCGGTATCTGGCGAATTCCTAATTCTGTCTTCGTTGTGTCGGTAGTGGTGCCGTTCCGCTCCAAAACACGTTTAATCGAGATCAAGTTACGATCTAGGTCAATATCTTCCCAGAGCAGGCCTAGCTGCTCACTGGCGCGAGTCCCAGTTAGGAAGGGCCATGCAATAAAGATTCCGCGTTCCTTGTCGGTCTTCGCATAGGCGATCAGCTTCGCAACTTCTTCTGGCGTCAAGATCTCCTTCTTGGGTTTGGATTTCCGCCGCGCCAGATTTGTCGGCATTGAGCAAACGCGCACCCCGAAGTCTTCCTCAGCAAGCGCCAGAATGCCCTTCAGCATCGAGGTCACGCGGTTTGCGGTATGGTGCCCCGCCTCAACCCGCACAACGCCGTGCCAGCGCCTTAGCTGTGCCGTGGTCAGCTCAGAGACTTTGTAGTCGCGCAACATTTGTAACACCTTTGTGTCTCGATGTGGCTTTTTTCCGGTCAGCGCATAATGAACCTTTTCCTGCGGGGTGCCCTGCAAGATTGGCCCGGTGATATTTTTCAACAATGGCAAATACCCACGAATTGTCTGAGCTTTTACAGAACCGCGCTTGTTATCGAGCCAGTGATCAACAACCTCAGCCACGGTCGGGTTGGTATATGGATTAAAGTAACGCTCACCAACAAAAGTGGCTGCCAACGCTTCCCGGTAGGTCTCGGTTTTGGCTTTAGTTGGAAAGGAGGCACGCCTCTTCTTACCGGTGTCTGGGCAAACCCACGAAGCCGCGTAGCGCTTCTGACGAACAACCTTGCCAGCGGCATTTTTGCGGCGGCGATTCCACGTAATGATGGTGATTTTAGGCGTAGGCATAGCTAGTCATCTCCTTCAAAATTTCAAGATTTGACCAGAAAAAATTATGGGAGCGGCAGGCACAATTATTCGCAAACACGGCAGCGCTCTCAAAAATGACTGACAGATGACCAAGATTATTGGTGATACAACTCCGGGAATATCCAATGCCCGTTCGACCCCGTTCCGATGGCATTCAGAAGCGCTGCGGGGCTCCACCCGTAGGCATGGGATTCCATATTCACCAAGCATGGGGTCAGGGTTGTTGATATCCGCGCGATAACGCAAAACTACGACATTTCGATCCGCACGAAACGTCACGATGTCACGTCATGCCATAGGGTTTTGCAGCCATACGCAAAAACCAGTGTGCAATAATAGTAATCGCCATTTTTCTTTAATTTCATAACACTCTCCATGTAGAGGTTTTGTTTTTTATAGTTGGACCATTAGTACCGTTCGCCATAGGACCGGAGCCTATCCTGCCCTATGGCGTGACGTGACACCGTGACGGCGGCGCTAGAACATTGTCCCGCTTTCATCTGTGTTGTAATCATCAGGCACGAGGTCAAACGGGAGCCAAGTGGCCAATGAACGATTGCCATCGGAGAACCGTTTTTGGCTTTCCTTTTTTGCCCCGGGCAACCTTGGCAGGGCGCTCACCCAGCCTTCGGCCTCCCATAGTGTGCCGCTGTAGATTTCCTTGACGCCCCGGTGTGTATTCGAAACCAGGAAGCCACCGTCATGCGTCTTGATACCCAGAGCCTCAATCTTCGCCATTGCCGTCTTGCGTAAATCCCGGTCCAGGTTTTTGGGTTTCAGGCGGGCAAGTATGGTGCCCAACATTTCATCCTGACCAACACGGTATTCAAGCAAAGCATTGAGGCAATCGACTGAGTCATCACTTTCATGCGCAAGGGCCAATTCATCAATCAAGGGTTTATGCTCGAGCAACAAGCCTTCCGCCTCAACCTCGGTGATTTCAGCCTTGTTGAGGGCACACCAAGCCGCTGCAAGCAGCGTTGATATGTTGAGCGCGTGACGGCTGTCACAGGGCGGAAATGCCCGCCTGATGACCTTGATCGACGTTCGGATATTGTCGACCTGGCTGATTGCCAGGGCACACCATTTCGGCGCTGATCCCTCAAACGCTTCAAGACCGTCGGCTATCGCAGCCGCCTTGGTTTTATCGTTATCGTGATTATTCAGCGTCATGACAACAATGCGGGATTTGTCTGCGGAAGTTACCGCCATTGGATTAATGGCTGCGAGCAGAAAACTGGAGCTTGCATTGAATTCCAACGCCTTGCCTTCTGGTGTACCCCGCGCGATTTGGCCAACAGCTGACGAGGCGCTTCTAACGAGTTTGATTACCGTTTTCATCCTCGGGATATTCTGGTCGCTTTCAAATTCATCAAGCATGACAGGACGACTATCAGGACCAATTTTCTGGCGAATGCCCGCCTCGGTACTTTGACCGTCCAAAACAATAGCCACCGATTCAAGGAATGCTTTCAGCGCAAAAACCAGGGTTGTCTTGCCGGTGTTTTTGGACCCTGCCAGAAACGCATGTGGTCGCCACTCCAGCACACCGCAGATAACAGCGGTGGTGGCCCAGCCCAGCAGCAGATACGCAAAAGATCTGTCGGACCAATTGAATAGATGGAAAAAGTCGAGAACTATTTGGGTATCGAATTCCCCGTCCTCTTTCGTCGCGATATCAAGCTCAATATGGCAGACGTAAACGTATCTGGAATCTTTCGGGATTTTGCCACCAAAATTGACCACAACGTTTCCGGCACTATCAAGATAGACACCTCGACCACGAACCAGGGACGGATCGAAGCCGCCTGTGTCACGGCAACACTGAATAAGGGTGTCAGCAGCTAAATAAGTATGAACCCCAACGACCTCGCCTTCTTTGTATCTGGGAAAACGATCCAGCCAGAGGCTGATCGGGGCCATGTTCATTAACGTTCCAAGCTTGGTGAGTGCGACAGAACTCTCCGTAATTATGATGCGTCGCTGTTGATCGAAAAATACGTTGCGGCCATCGGCGAGGTAACCGAGCGCCACGGGCCCGTCACCCATTGGCTTGTAAGGTCGTCGCTCGCCTGTTTGATCAAAGCCTTTACGGCGTGCTCCTTCGAGCATCTCGGGAAGTTCATCAAGCGAATTCCCTGAATAATCTGGCGGCAACAAGTTTTTCATGATCGAATGGATTTGATCATCGCTTACTCCAGCAGCCACCAACTCACCGGACAGGCCCAATACAAACTCATGAGTGGCTCGACCTCCAACAACCCCTGCAGTGTGTTTTGAAATCACAAAGCATTTGATGATGCCAAATTCCTTTTCACCGAGAACCGGTATATCATTTGGCTCAAATGAAGGCAGATCGCCGCCATCCCACGTATATGGTTGTTTGGTGTCCGGGTGGATTGAAGGTGGCAACACGGTACATTTCTTGCTGGCAAGAATGTCGATATTGCCAAGGCCCTCTTTGCCTTTGAAGGTTGTGGACGGTACCGGCAGGTTACTCTCTATTGTTACAAAGGCTGTGCAGCCTTTTTTGCCACGTTTGACTGGCGGCTTACCTGGGATCATGCCAAGAACCGCGCGTTCGAAATGGTCGTCATCGACATCAAGGCCAACCAAGCGTTTGCTAAGTGCGACTTCTGCACCCATAACCATGCCGATGCCGTGGTCGCCTTTCTTACTTAGCCACTCGTCGTACAGCTGATCACTTGGCATGTGATCGGAGAATTCCGCCCAGCCAGTTGTGGACGGGCGCTTCTCCATTGGTTTGAACGGAATAACCGGGTGTTGTTTTGCCCGATAGGCTTCGGCGTGTACTACGAAAATACGGTCAGTCATTGTTTCGCCTCCCCTTTTGTATGGGTGACAATCGCGGTTTCGACTTCGCTTATGCGCACATACCGGCGCGAGCCGAATGGCGTGTAATATGGGACCAAACCACTCGATACTGCGCGTCTGAGCGCGTATTCGCGGATATCCATCAAATTGCAGGTTTCGGGGATCGTGCGGAGTTTCTCCACACGGGTATTCTTATTCGACTTACACATCGTCAATTTCCTATTGGCGAATAGCAGTGCAAACGCATATGCGCGCATTGCCCTTCGGCAGTTGTTAAAGTTGACGATTAGCCAGCGAGGATGTGCCTCGGGGTCTTATGCAGTTTCTAGAAAACTACCCGGTGATGTGAGGCTCGCCTATTTTGAACGCACTTAAGGCGGGCTATACGCAGTATTGGAAACCTCTAGCTGGCTCCACTACGATCCTCTCCGTAATCTATACTGTATCTGCCACGGGGGACTGGGTATGTCAATATATTGGGGGCGTAGAGTTAAAGGCCGCTAATTGTAGGGAAGTCGCTGCCATCTGCACCATCCTCCATCAATACCGGCCCTCATTATGCCTTCGGACCCGTGGGTTTGCGAAGGGGGCAAAAGTGACGGCGGTGTAGGGGGTGACGGGGATTTTGGTGGCTCTGATATTGACGCCGGTAGAATATTTTTGTTTGAAAAACCGGACGAATTAATCTGCCGCAAGAAAACTGACCTGCGCCCCTAGAACTCCTCCATTTTGATGTAGAGTCCGGCCAACCAAAAGGACGGACAAAATGAAGAAGCGATTCACGGACGAACAGATTATCCAGATGCTTAGAGAGCAGGAAGCTGGCG
>Ga0209345_10004971_pt1 | contig 12563 bp, 7 predicted proteins | sample Cruoilmetagenom7_FD_187294 | JGI IMG/M metagenome (GOLD analysis project Ga0209345, IMG submission 187294) | Oil polluted marine microbial communities from Coal Oil Point, Santa Barbara, California, USA - Sample 7 (SPAdes) (version 2) | ecosystem: Environmental > Aquatic > Marine > Oil seeps ...
TTACTGGAAAAGCTTGTCATCAAGTATACTACATGAGCAATTAAAAAAAGGTTCAAACAATACTTATGTCTATAAAAACATAATTAAAGCCTTGTCATACACTACAGATAGCACTCTACCCATTATTGAATGCAGAAAAAATGATTATAATAGAGATAGTTATCAAGAAGGTAGTTTTACAAAACAGTACAGACTTAATTATTGCTTTAGAAACAAAAATTTAGAAAAATTAAACATAAAATTTGAAGACAACTTAAAAAAAAGAAGAAAATACCATCTTTATGAATTAGGTCAAGCTAATCAAAATATTATTGGTAAAAATTTAATTAGTGTTTATCCATTAATCACATTACCAACAAAAGAAGAAATTATAAAGAATGGCAAGAAATTAGTGAAATCGGGACATACGAGTAAAAAAGGTAAGATTCTAACGTTTTTAAATAAAAAGAATCGTGAGCATTATTTAAAATTTGAGAATAGAACCTTTGTAGAAGAAAACTTGAAACAGTTAGAATATTTAGTTGGGAATAATTTTTTAGTACCTAAAGTTGGAGATTACAAGTCTGGAGGTAGGGTTGTTGATAGTTTTAATTTAATGCCCTCTTGGATTAGGGCAATGATTAAAATAGACTCTGAACCAATAGTTGAATTAGATTATAAAGCGTTACACCCAAATATAGCAATGTCTATTTATGGAGGTGTAGAATATCAAATTACACACGAACAAGTGGCAAAAGACTTAAATAGACCAATTTCTGAAGTTAAGATAGAACACTTATCATTTTTTAATAAACGTGTAAATGATATGAAAAGAAGTCCACTGTTTAATTATTATTTTAAAAGAGAGAATGATATTTTGAAGAAAATAATAGATGATAAGGAAGCTAATGGTTATAAGATTACCTCACAGAAACTATTTAAAAAAGAAGTTGAGATTATGACTACATGTATAGAGGAACTTAATCGTCTTGATATTTATGTAATTTATGTTTATGATGCACTTTATTGTAAAGCTTCAGATGTAGTCATGGTTTCTGAAATGATGAAAAGAAGTGTAAAAAAACATAATGTATATACTTCAATAGATTAAAATAGATAATACATGATTTAATGATATTAAAGTAGAATGAATAATAAATAATAAATAATGAAGATAGAATATGAAGATAATATACAAAGTAACAAATAAAGCTACAGGCTCAGCTTATATAGGAGCCACAACAAGAAGTTTAGAAGAAAGAAAACAAGATCATATTAAAAAGGTGTCTGCAAAATCAGAAAAGCCATTACATAAGGCTATTTCAAGTTATGGAGTAGATGCATTTACTTGGGAAACTATAGATACTGCAACTTCTAATAATGAATTAGCTGAAAAAGAAGTTAATTATATTTTTAAGCTGAGTGAGGAAACAGAATTGTATAACCAAACTAGAGGTGGTGAAATACAAAAAGAAGTCTATAAGTATGATTTAGAGACTTTAAAACTAGTGGAACATTTCAAGAGTTTAACTCAAGCAGCTAGTGTAATAGGATGCACTAAACAAACTTTAAGTAATGTATGTTTAAGTGTTAATCAAAAGCTAGGTAATCACTATTGGAGCTATAAATTTCTTGAATCTTATATATCTAATACAGATAAAAGAAAAAAACAAGTGTATCAATACACTTTAGATGGCAATTTGTTTGATAATTACAAGTCTATTGCAGAAGCTAACAAGCAAACTAATGTTAATAAAACTTCAATAGCAAAAGTATGCAGAGGTGAACGTAAAACTGCTGGTGGTTTTATCTGGAAATACCATTAAAATTAATTAGTAAATAAAAGGTAGTGTAAAAGCTACCTTTTTTATTTGGTTTAGGTTGTTATAACTCAAAAAGATGTCTATTTTTAGAGTTCCATTCAATTCTTAGACAATACATGCCAATATTTCAAAATACAGTAGTTTCAAAATACCTTAAGAGTCAAAACAAAGAAATTATTTCTAATAAGTGGATTACATTTAAAAACCACTTTCACAATCCTAGTATACAAGAGAATATTAAAAGTAGTAAAGAAGAACAGTATCAAGGAGGTTTTATTATTGACTTATTTGTAAATGTATTAGGCTACACAAAAAACCCAACTCCAGATTTTAATATCACTACTGAATACAAGAATGTAAAGGACAGTAAAAAAGCTGATGGAGCTATTATTATCAATGAAGATGTTAAGGCTGTTATAGAGCTTAAAGGTACTAATACAACTGACTTAAGCAAAATAGAAACACAGGCATTTGGATATAAAAATAACCAACCCAAATGTACTTATGTTATTACCTCAAATTTTGAAAAAATAAGGTTTTACATAGATAATGCTATTGAACATTTAGAGTTCAACTTATTTACACTTACTGAAAAGGAATTTGAATTACTATATTTATGTTTAGCCTTTGAAAACATAAGTAAGGACATTCCATCTAAAATTAAAAAGGACTCTTTAAGTGAAGAAGATGTTATCACAAAAAGCTTGTATAAAGACTACTCGGTATTCAAGAGAGAATTATACCAGAATTTAGTGAGCTTAAACCCACAGTATGATAGCTTAATTTTATTCAAGCAGTCCCAAACTTTACTAGATAGGTTTTTGTTTTTATTCTTTGCTGAAGACAGACAATTATTACCTCCAAACTCTGTTAGATTGGTTTTAAGCCAATGGAAGAAACTACAAGACCTAGATGCTTACACTCCACTTTTTGATAGGTTTAAAAAGTACTTTGGTTATTTAAACACAGGCTTTAAAGGGAAACAGCATGATATATATGCTTACAATGGTGGATTATTTAAACCTAATAAGGTTTTAGACACTGTAGTTATTGATGATGATTTATTATACAAACACACTCTAAAGCTCTCTGACTATGATTTTGACAGTGAAGTTGATGTCAATATTTTAGGTCACATCTTTGAAAATTCTTTAAATGAAATTGATGAAGTTAAAGCTGAATTAGAGGGAAAGGAACTAGATAAAAGTAATACCAAAAGAAAAAAAGATGGTGTTTTTTATACACCTAAATACATTACAAAATACATTGTAGAAAATACAGTTGGTAAGCTTTGTGAAGAAAAGAAAGCTGAACTTGAATTAGTAGATGAAGACTATATAACTGACAAGAAAAGGCAAAAGAAGACCATTAAAGGGTTAATAGATAAATTAACAACTTATAGAGAATGGTTATTACAATTAACCATTTGTGACCCAGCTTGTGGCTCTGGAGCATTTTTAAACCAAGCTTTAGACTTTTTAATTCTAGAACACAGATACATTGATGAATTACAAGCCAAGCTCTTTGGTGATGCTATGGTGTTAAGTGATGTTGAAAAAAGCATTTTGGAAAATAACCTTTTTGGAGTTGACCTGAATGAAGAAAGTGTTGAAATAGCCAAACTATCTTTATGGTTAAGGACTGCACAACCTAATAGAAAACTTAATGATTTAAGTAATAACATTAAATGTGGTAACAGCTTAATTGATGATGTTTCAGTAGCAGGAAACAAAGCCTTTAATTGGCTACAAGAGTTTCCTAAAATATTTGCTAAAGGTGGGTTTGATGTGATTATTGGTAATCCTCCTTATGTTTTAATGCAACCATCAAACACCCCAGAAAACATTTTGGCTTATTTTAAAACTTATCAAGTTGCAAGTTATAAAATTGACTTATTTCACTTGTTTTTTGAAATGTCTATTAATCTTTTAAAAACTAAAGGTAAACTAGGTTTTATTACACCAAACACCTATTTAAACAATAAATATATAAAGCCATTAAGGTTGTTTATTTTAGAAAACACATTTATAAACAGTTTAGTGAATTACAAAGACACAATCTTTGTTGATGCTGGTGTAGATGTTGCTACAATTATTTTAACTAAAGAAGATGACAAAAATAATGAAATAGAAACTTTTGAAGTGGAAAATTCTCAATCAACTTTTTTAGGATATAAACAACAAATTGAATGGCTAGTGGATAATGAAAATTTATTTAATTTGAATAAATCTTTTACTGTAAAATTTAATGAATGTGTTGTACTAAAGGATATATGTTCCTCTTATTTTGGAATACAGGCATATGATAGAAAAAGTTCAATTTCAGACACAAAAGAAAATGAAAATTATCTTCCACTAATTGATGGTGGTGATATAAATGAATTTTCATTTGCAATTCCTACAAAGTATTTTAATTTTTTACCAGAAAAGATTAAAAGTGGTGGGAACATTGATATTTATAATGAGAAAAGGATTGTTATTAGCCAAATTGGATTCACTCCAATAGTTGGTTTATGTGATTCAGGTATTTTGGCTTCAAACACACTTTACAACATAAATCTAATTGATGATTCATATAATATTAATTATATACTTTCTATTTTAACTTCAAAACTTTTAAAGAGTTATTGGTTGTCAAAATATTCAGATGGTAAAAAACTATTTCCAAAAATTAAAGGTTTTCAATTAAAGGAATTACCAATAAAAATTGCAGACAAACAAACTCAACAACCTTTTATAGATAGAGCAAACCTAGTGCTTCAACAAAATAAAGGGTTACAAGAAGTTTCTCAAAAATTCATTAGAATACTTCAAAGAAAATTTGAAGCATTAGACAAGGTGTCTAAAAATCTAGAAAAATGGTATGAGCTTACCTATGCAGATTTTATAAAAGAACTTAAAAAGAAGAAAATAGTTTTGTCTTTAAGTGAAGAATCAGAATGGGAAGATTACTTTTTAGTAGAACAACAAAAAGCTATTGCTTTAAAAACTAAAATAGACCAAACAGATAAAGAAATTGATGCTATGGTTTATGAGCTTTATGGTTTGACAGATGAAGAAATTAAGATTATAGAAAATAGTTAAACTATGGCAAAAGACTTACAAATAATAAAGGCAAAAGATTTTTATAAAATGATAGATGATGATTCTATCCAAGAAGCCTATCAAAATATTAGTAAAAATAACTTAAGCCTAAAACCTTCCACTAAATTTTCTGTTATAGTAAATGATGAGCCATTTCCCCCAAAAGATTTTATAAGAATAATAGCTGAATCAAAAGGTTATAAAATTGATGAAGCTACTTTCTTTGGAGGAAAAGCCAATAAACCATTTGAAAAGTTAGAATATATAATATTAAACAAAGAAATGAGTACAAGGACAGCAATCAATAAAACTCTTTTAAAAACATATTGGACTAAATACAAAGCCTATTTTAGATTACCTGATTCAGAGCAGTCTGAAAAGTATAAGTGGTCTGTACTTAAACAAGTTTATGATAATTGGAATTGGGAGGCAGAAAACAAACCTCAAATGTTTAAAGAAGCATTTGAGATATCTGGACCAAAAAACCTTTGGATGAGTGGTAATTTTTATCCAATAGTCCATACCAATTGGATGTTTGAAAACTTTAGAATAGAAACAGAAGATGCAATCACTAATTTATTAAATGAAAGTTCACCCTTAATAGATAGAATAAATAGTTTTATAAATTTTTATGACACCAAGCTACCTGAATTACAAGAGCTTGTTCCTGATAAAAAAATAAACTACCATAGCCATAATGATTTAAGAGCAATAGCCTTATACCTTACTTTAGAGCATCCAGAAAAATACTTTCTATTTAAATATGGAATGGTGAAAAAGTTTTGTGAAAAAATGGAACTTCCCAAGATTAAAGCTGGAAATAAAGAAAACTTAGAATCCTATTTAAATGTTTCCAACCAAATATTAGGATTTATAAAAGAAGACAAAGAATTCATTAATGAATACAGAACATTTACTGACAAAGAAAATAATTATGATGATAATAATTTGCATCTACTCACACAAGACTTTATTTACACTTTAGCTAATCATTTTGATGATAGTATTAAGTATTGGAGAATTGGCTCTAATGATGGTGAGAATTATTATTTTAATCAAATGCTTGATGAAGATTATATAGCAATTGGGTGGAATGAAATAGGTGATTTAGATGCTCAAAATGTAAACACAAAAAAGGAAGTAGTTGATTTGTTAATCAGTCATAATCAAGAATTCAAAACAGCTAGTGTTAGAACCAGAAAAGCTGGTGAAATATTTGATTTTTACTTTAATGCTAATGACAATGATATTGTAACCTTGATGCATGGGAATACTGTTCTTGCAATTGGAAAAATAACTGATAGTTATAATTATAATGATAACCTACCCTTTGCACATAGTAGAGATATTATTTGGTTAAAAAAAGATGTAGAAAATTTCATTTTAAATGATGGTCCACAAACTACTTTTTACCCTTTGGTTAAAAAACAAACTATTGACAAAATTAATAAGATACTAGATACTTCTACTCCAGATGATATAAAAACTAACAATATGGATTCTAAACAACCTTCACTAAATCAAATTCTATATGGTCCTCCTGGAACAGGAAAAACATATAAAACAAAAAAGTTAGCTGTTGAGATTATTGAAAAAAAACAAAGACAATATTCAGATTCTCAAGATGATAGAGATGTAATAATTGAAAGGTATGATGAATACATAAAAACCAATCAAATTCATTTTACAACTTTCCATCAAAGCATGAGTTATGAAGATTTTATTGAAGGTATTAAACCTAAAATGAATGATGATGAAGAAAAGGAATTAAGTTATGAGGTACAAGATGGTATTTTCAAAGATATATGTAATAAAGCTTTCAAATCTAAAAAAGTTTTAGAAAAAGGGACTGGTTCTTTAGTGCAGATTGAACCTTTTGATACGGCTTGGAATCATTTAATTGAAGAGGTTACTGAACAATTGGCTAACTCTGAAACTCCAAAATTTAACACATTAACCAATAAAGTAATAGATGTAGTAGGTATAACAGATAAAGGGAATTTACTTGCCAAGCCCTCAGCTGGTAGTGATTTAGAATATATTATTTCATATAACAGAGCTAAAAAGCTATTTGAAGCATTTCCTGACTTAAGTACTATAAAAAATATTGACAAAGAATTTAGAGGAATAATTGGTGGTTCAAACTCCACTGCTTACTGGAGTGTGTTAAATTATTTACATAATTGGATTACCAAAAACCAAGATAGTTTTGTGGTTGAAAGCACTCCTGTTTATAAAGATGAAAAACAAAATTTTGTTTTAATTATTGATGAAATAAATAGAGGAAATGTATCTGGAATCTTTGGTGAGTTAATCACATTGATTGAAACAGATAAAAGAGCAGGTCAAAAAGAAGCTATCAGTGTTATTCTTCCATATTCAAAAGAAAGATTCTCTGTGCCAGATAATATCTATATTATTGGAACAATGAACACAGCAGACAGAAGTGTTGAGGCTTTAGATACTGCTTTAAGAAGAAGGTTTTCATTTGAAGAAATATTACCAAAACCAGAACTTTTAAATGACCATAAATATCAAGATGTAAACCTTGAGCTATTATTAGATAAAATCAATCAAAGAATTGAGCTATTAGTTGATAAAGACCATCAAATAGGACATTCTTATTTTTTAAATATTAATTCATTAGAAGATTTAAAACTTGTTTTCAAGGATAAAATTATTCCATTACTGGAAGAGTACTTCTATGGAGATTTTGGAAAGATTGGATTAGTATTAGGTGAGAGTTTTATTAAACCTTCAGAAATCAAAAACAAAAGTGTTTTAGCAACATTCAAAGATTATGAGGATATTGAATTTATTACTGACAAAAAGATATTCAGATTGAAGAATATAAATGAAATGAAAGAATCAGATTTTATTTCAGTTTACCATAGCCAAGAATAATAAATGAGTCATAAAGGTTTCATACAAGTTTTTGAATATCAAAAATTGAGAATTGGTGAAAGTGGTTTTGAGAAAAACCATTTTGATGCAATGGTGAAATTTAATGAAAGAAATGACAATAAATACTTCAAACCTATCTTCAATGGTGTTCAGTTCAATAGCTATGTTGGTGTTATTCAAATTGGTGGATTAACATTAGAAATCTTACCCAAAGTTGATAAGGATGATTCATACTCAAATGTTCAAAAGGATAAGTGGCAAAAAGTACTACTTAAAATGCTTGAGGTTTGTAAACATATTCAAGTTGATAGTGTTTCTGAAACTAATTTAAAGAAAAGGCATAGTTCTATTTTGGAGGTATATTATGAAATGTATTTAAATGAGTTAACGCATCTTGTTAAAAGGGGTTTAATTAAAAAATACAGAAAAATTCAAAGCAACCAAATGGCTTTAAAAGGTAAGTTGGTTTTTGCCCAAAATATTAACAAAAATTCTGTTCATAAAGAAAGGTTTTATTGTGAGCATCAAATTTATGACAAAGACCACCTAATTCATCAAATACTATTTAAAGGTCTCAACATTTTAAATGATTTAACAAAAAGCCATCTTTCAGATAAGATAAATAATTTATTGTTTGAATTTGAGAATATAAATCAGATTAATATAAATGCAAATCATTTTAAACAAGTTAGATTAAACAGAAAGTCACATGAATATTTAAAGGCTTTAAACATAGCAAAAATGCTTATTCTTAATTATTCCCCAAATATTAATTCAGGCAATGAAAACATGCTTACATTATTATTTGATATGAATAAACTTTGGGAGGAATACATCTATAGAATCTTAAACAAGCACAAACCTGAAGGTTATGAGGTTAATTTCCAAAATTCTGATAAATTTTGGGAACATAAAACCATTAGACCAGATATTATAATTACCAATACTACTAATGATGAAGCTTTTGTAATTGATACTAAATGGAAAATTGTAGATTCTAATAATCCATCAGATGATGACTTAAAGCAGATGTTTACCTATAATCTTCATTGGAGTTCTACAAAAAGTATGTTACTTTATCCACAAGTAGAACAAAGTGATAGTGATTTTGGTAAATACACATATATACACAATGGTCAGAAGGATAACCAATGTAAGCTTGGGTTTTTGAATGTATTTAAAGATAATGTTGTCAAAAAAGGGGGAATTTTAAGTGAAGAGATTTTTAAGAAATTAGAAGAAAATGAAATTGTATAAAAAGTATAAAATATGATAAAAACTATTACTTTTAGTTTACTGTTACTTTTACTGTAAAATTCAAATAAACAAAGATAGAAATGAAAAAAATAAATTTAAAAACATCAATAATTATATTAACAATGTTTATGTTTTCAAGCTGTGCTGTTAATAGAACAGTTGGATATGAAGAAATACCAGAATTAAAACAATAAAAATTCATAATGTTTTTAGACCTCATAAATCTATATACTAAAAATAACAACAGCAATAGAACTCCACTGGAGGATTTTAATACTGAATGTTTTGCAAATATATTAAACTTATATAGTGACATTAAAACTGACTTCATTTCTAATTTTCTTAATTTACCAAAAGATGCATATTTAATTAAAACTCAATTAAAAAAAGATTTACCTAACAGCCCAAATTGTATAGTTGATTTAGTTTTTATTGGTACAAATAATATCTGTTTTATTGAAAACAAGGTTGAATCTCAAGAAGGTTGGGAACAACTTAAGAGATATGGGGAGGTACTAGATATTCACTATAAAAAATCAAATAAATATTTATTCTATTGTACTAAATATTCAGATATAAAAAATGAGAATGGGGAATATTCTAAATATAATTTTAAACAAATAAAATGGTTTGAAATAGCAAATTTTTTGATAAAATATCAAAAGTCAAACCCTTTAATAAATGATTATATAAAATTTTTAACAAATTATAAAATGGCTCAAGACAACACAATTAAATCTGAAAATTTATTATCAATGGAAAATCTATTAAAAACCATTGAAGTTGCTGAATTTCATATTGAAAATTGCAAGCCTGAATTTAATAAAGAGTTTGGTTCTGAAAAATATGATAGAAATTTTAATTGGAATCAAATAAAAACTCATAATAGAGTATGTCACTATAATTCTGGAGTTTTAAAATCTAATAATAAAGAGCATTCTGAAATTTTATATTGTATTGAATTTAATAATTTAAAATTGAGAACTCAAATTTATGTTAATGCTAATAACATACAATACCAACAATTCAAAAAACTAAATTTTGATAAAAATATATTTAAAACTTATGATTTTGGAAATGGGTTTTGCTATTATTTAGATACAGATATAGGTAAATACTTAAATGATATAAATTCAGATAAAAATATAAAACAATGGTTTTTAAATAGTTTTGATATAATGAAGAACATAATCACAATTAAATCAAATTTAGATTGGTAATGAGTAATTTCTTGAATTAAAACCAATCTTTAATTTAAGAGATTGGGCTTGTGTAGAGAAGAAATTGACATTATAAATGTTTTTGAATATTGACATGTTCTAAAAATATTAAGCTCCAGTCTTCTATTGTTTTATCAAAAATTTTATGAGGTACAACGACCATTATGAATATCCTTTTTCTATATTTATGTTTTAAAGAATTAAATGAGAATAGTTCACCTATCTGACATACATCTATCCAAAAATAACTATGATGAATTTCATGATAATTATCGTGACGCACTTATAAATGACCTTTACGATTTTCATTCAGCAATTAAAATTGATTTTATAGTAATTACAGGAGATTTGGTAGATAAAGGTGGACATTCTTTATTGAAAATATCCGAATTTGATAATTTTAATTCACCTTACGATATTTTTGAAGAAGTGTTTATTAAACCCATTGCTTTGAGACTTGGTTTATCTAATGAAAATTTTTTATTCGTACCAGGAAATCATGATATCGATGAAAATGATATTCTTTGGGTTGATGAAAAATCATTAAAACAAAATCTAACCAAGGATAAAATCAAAGAGCAACTTAAATTAAACGAAACAACTTTCAACCCTACAAATAAAAGGATAAAATCATTTAAAGAATTTGAAAAAAAATTCCATAAGGAAACTACTAATTATGAATATACCAATAATGAATCTACATATCTATTCAAAGATAAAACTTCAAGTAATAGTATAGGATTTATTTTAATAAATGACTCTTGGAGATGTTCTACATGCAAACTAGAAGAACCAAAATTAAATAATCATTTTTTTGGATCTAAACAGTTTTATTGGGCTAATGAAAAACTCAAACTACTAAATCAAGGTATTGAACTTGACAAAATAATTTGTCTTTTTCATCATTCTGTCGAAGAATATACAGAAAAGGAAGAGGTAAAAAGATTTCTAATCAACAAAGACGTAGATTTATTTTTATATGGTCATCATCATAGCATAAAATCAGAATATATATTTACTCCTTTGAATGGTTGTCACGGATTTAGAGGAAGAGCTGCTTTAAATAAACCAGATGAACAAATTGATATATTTCAACCAGGATTTCAAATAATCGATATTGACTTATTATCGAACAGGATAAGCCAAATATATCATCGAAAATATGTTTTTCCTTCTTCGATGTTTGTTCCTGATACTACATCTGCTCCACCAATGGGAATTGACAACAATTCTTCACGGGGTTCTATTGGATATGAGTTTTCCCAGAAAGCAAATAATTCAAATTACCTTGAAGGATTAAAAATTGAAGATTTTAAAAGAGACTAGATGGAATATTACGAAAAAAGACATATAACAAAATACGACAGTAGCGATATTACTTCATTTATAAATAATGAAAACAATATTACATTAAGAGCTGGAATAATGTCATATGATAAAATCATCCTTCTAGGAAATCCTGGAGTTGGCAAAACTACTGAACTTAATAAACTTTTTGATTTACTTTGGAATCAAAAAGAAGAAACTGGAATTATTCCATTCTTCATTAATTTAAAATACTATAAAAAGAATATTTCTTTTGAAATGTTAATTAATAATGAGAATTGGACAAAGTTTTCTCAAGTTATTTTCATCCTTGACGGGCTTGACGAAATTGCTGATATTCAAGATTTTATAAGTGAATTTGAAAATTTTATTTCAAAAAACAAAAATAGAAGTATAAAGTATGTAATTAGTTGTAGAACTAATATTTACAGTAAATATTTAGCTGAAATAACAGATTTTCAACCTTTTGTTTTAAAGTCAATTACAATTTATCAAGCTAAATCTATTTTAGAGAAAAAGTTTAACATTAGAAATATTGATGAAAAGTTTTTTGAAAATATTGACACTCCATTTTTTCTTAATCTCTTTGCAGAATATTACAATGAAAATAAAAATATCCCACAGAACAATTCACAAATTTGGGAGCTATTTATAGATAAAGCTTTAGATAATCATAAGGCTAAAGTTATTAAACGTACGATTCTAAATAAACCTAAATCAATTAAACAATTAAAGATTCTATCATTGGTAAATGAGCTAATGCAGAAAAATTATACAACTGATGAAGAGTTATATAAAATTGTAGGTGATGAATATGATGAATTTATTGAAAATCCATTCCTTATTAAAAATGAAGACTCTAATTACTGGAGTTTCGTACATAGACAAATTCAAGAATATTTTGTAGCAAGAAGTCTTTGCGATAAAGATTTTATTGAAATTTTAGAATTTATTAAAATTGATGAAACACA
>Ga0209345_10004972_pt1 | contig 12558 bp, 13 predicted proteins | sample Cruoilmetagenom7_FD_187294 | JGI IMG/M metagenome (GOLD analysis project Ga0209345, IMG submission 187294) | Oil polluted marine microbial communities from Coal Oil Point, Santa Barbara, California, USA - Sample 7 (SPAdes) (version 2) | ecosystem: Environmental > Aquatic > Marine > Oil seeps ...
CGATATATCCGACACCGCCGCCATCGCTGACATCATCCGCTCGCACGCTATCGAGGCGATCGTTCACTTCGCCGGTTCAATCTCGGTGCCGGAATCGATGGCCGACCCGCTGGGCTATTACCAGAACAACACCGCCAATTCCCTGGCCCTGATCCGCACCGCGATTGCCACCGGGGTGAGGAAATTCGTGTTCTCGTCAACCGCTGCGGTCTATGGCAGCCCGGAAGGCGATCATCCGATTGCCGAAGCCACGCCAACCGTGCCGCAGTCACCCTATGGCGCATCCAAGCTGATGACCGAGACGATGCTGGCCGATGCCGCCGCCGCGCATGATTTCCGTTACGCCGCACTGCGCTATTTCAACGTCTCGGGCGCCGATCCGCAGGGCCGCACCGGCCAATCGACACGCGGCGCTGCCAATTTGATCAAGGTGGCGACCGAAGCGGCCATGGGCAAGCGCGCCGGCATCGAGGTCTTCGGCACCGACTATCCGACCCGCGACGGCACCTGCGTGCGTGATTTCATCCATGTGAGCGACCTCGTTGCCGCCCATCTCGATGCGCTGACATACCTGCGTGCCGGCGGTGACAGCCTTGTCGCCAATTGCGGCTACGGGCAGGGCTACACGGTCCGTGAAGTGCTTGATGCGGTCCGGCGCCTCAGCGGCCGCGACTTCGAAATCCGTCTTGGCGAGCGGCGCGAGGGCGATATTGTCACCTCGGTGGCTGATTCAACCCGCGCCCGGACGCAGCTCGGCTGGACGCCGCGTCACGACAATCTCGACGAGATCGTCGGCAGCGCGCTGGCCTGGGAAGCGGCGCTGGCGCGCAGCAACCACATCATCGCCGACCCCGCCGTGCAATCTGCCAACCGCATGGTTCTCGACTGGACACCACCCCATGACGACATGGAGGAGGTGGTGGGAAACGCGCTGGCTTTCGCGCCCGTGCTGGCGCAACGCAAGCATGGGCAATGACACCGTCCCGGGCTACTTCGAAACCGGCTTGAGACTGTCAAACACCGGCGGCCGCTTTTCACCCTTGGCGATATAGGCTTCCTTGATGTCATCGGGGCGCAGCATTGCCGCGTTCCACACCGAGATGTAGTCGAGCGCGTCGGCGGTCGAGTGATCGCGGGAATAGTTCGCCATTGCCTTGCAGCCGGTAACCGCCAGCGGCGAATGCGCGGCAATCTTGTGCGCGATCGCCATGACGCCTTCGAGCAGGTCTTCGTGGCTGTCAAACACCTCGTTGACGAGGCCGATCTGCAACGCCTTTGCCGCCGGAAGCCGCTCGGCGGTGTAAGCCATCTGCCGCGCCCAGCCTTCCGGAATGAGCTTGACCAGCCGTGGGAATGTGCCGACATCGGCGGTCATGCCGATGGCGGTTTCCTGCACGGTGAAAAACGCGTCCGACGAGGCGTAGCGGCAGTCGCAGGCGGTTGCCAGGTCGACGCCGGCGCCGATCGCCCCGCCCTGGATTGCGGCAAGCACCGGCTGGCGGGCGCGCTCGAGTGCGGAGAACGTCTCCTGCAGCGCCTTGATCTTGTAGCGGAAGGCTTCCGCGGAGACATGCGCATTGGCGGTATCTGCGTCGAGGCTGCCGCTCATGAACACCGAGATGTCCATCCCGGCGGTAAAATGCTTGCCCTCCGATGAAATCACGATCACCCGCGCTTCCGCATCATTGGAAATCTTGTCGACCGCTTCGGGCAGTTCCTTCCAGAATTCCGGCGTCATCGAATTTGCCTTGTCCGGCCGGTTGAACCGGATATGGGCGATATGGTCGGCAATCTCGACGGTGAAACAGGCGTAGGTCATGGCGGTCTCTCCCTTTCCCTCCTTGTAGCTTCCGATTGCGGATTGAGAAACCGGGTGAGCGCCCAATCTCCTCAACATTGTGCCTTCGAGGATGCGTCAATTTGGCTTCGGCCGACATATTGGCCCGGCGCGCCTTCAATGTTTTGCCAATCCGGCCTATAGCGGAATTGAGAGCCGTCCACGGACAGGTAGTGCGAAAGAGGAATCAAGGACATGAACATGACAACATCACCGGTCGATCCCGATGGTCTGATGGAATTTTCGGTGGTCTTTACCGATCGCTCGCTCAATCACATGTCCAAGACGTTTCAGGGCGTCATGAACGATCTTTATGCCGTGCTGCGCGAGGTCTACCAGGCCGACGCCGCCGTGATCGTGCCCGGTGGCGGAACCTTCGGCATGGAGGCGGTCGCCCGCCAGTTTGCCACCGACCAGAAGGTGATGGTCATTCGCAACGGCTGGTTCTCCTACCGCTGGACCCAGATTTTCGAGATGGGTGACATTCCATCGGAAACGACCGTGATCAAGGCCTCGCAGGTCGGCAACGAAAGCACCTCGGCCTTCGCACCGCAGCCGGTCGAGACGGTTACCGCCAGGATCCGTGAAGAGCGCCCGGGTGTTGTCTTCGCACCCCATGTGGAAACCTCTTCGGGCGTCATTCTTCCCGACGACTATATCAAGGCGCTTGCCGAAGCGGCCCATGATGTCGGCGCCCTGTTCGTGCTTGATTGCATTGCCTCCGGCAGCATCTGGGTCGACATGAAGGCAACCGGTGTGGACGTGCTGATCTCGGCGCCGCAGAAGGGCTGGAGCGCCTCGCCCTCGGCCGGGCTTGTCATGCTTGGCGCCCGCGCGGTTGAACGGCTTGGCGTAACCACGAGCACGAGCTTCGCGGTGGATCTGCGCAAATGGCACGATATCATGCAGGCCTATGTCAGCGGCGGCCATGCCTATCATTCAACCATGCCGACCGATGCCCTGCTGGTTCTCCGCGACCGGGTGATCGAAACCCGCGATTTCGGCTTCAAGCTCGCCTGCGAGCGGCAGTGGGAGCTTGGCCGCAAGGTTCGCGCCCTGCTTGCCGGGAACGGTTTCAAGTCGGTAGCCGCCCCGGGTTTCGAGGCGCCGGGCGTTGTCGTCAGCTATACCAGGGATCCCGAGTTCCAGAACGGCAAGAAGTTCGTGGCCGAGGGCATGCAGATTGCAGCCGGGGTGCCGCTGATGTGCGACGAACCGGCTGATTTCCGCACCTTCCGCATCGGTCTGTTCGGCCTCGACAAGCTGGGCGATGTCGACGGCACCGTGGCCAAGCTCGAATCCGTCCTCGACAAGATCGCCGAGGGCTGAATCCAAATGGCGATGAACTGAAGCCGTCTGAACCATGGCGGCGCGCATCGCAGGCACGGTTTGTGGGTGCGCTTGGAGGCACACTCATCTCGCCAGGTTATCGGGGATCACCCGCAAGACAGTAGCTGGATCGGAAAATCAGAGGCCGATGCCGGATGCGAAAGCTGCCTGATTGTCGGCGTCTTTCTGTTCGGTCTCGATGACAAACTGCGCCCGCACCGGCAAGTGGTCCGACGCTATGCGGGTAAGCCCGTTCATCACCGGGCCGCAGGACGTCAGTTGCGCATGGTCGGTGTAGAAAATGCGGTCGAGTGAAGCGACGGGGTAGCCGGCGGGAAATGTTTTTCCGCAGGCGGCCTCATGCAGGAAATCGCGAAAAGGCTTCAGGCTCCAGCGCGCCTTTCCCCAGCAATTGAAATCTCCCAGCACGAATGTCGTGCGCCCGGATTCGAGATCCGCGGCCTCCATCAGAACCTCGACCTGGCGGCGTCGATAGGCTGCCAGTATTCCGAGATGGGCCGAGATGATCCGGATTTCGGCGCCGCCATGCACAAGATCGACAAGCAGCCCCCCGCGCGGCTCCAGGCCGGGAAGTTCGATGATCCGGGAGTCAGCGATATGCATTGCCGGATTGATCAGAAGAATGTTGCCATGCCATCCAAGACCATTCTGGTCATGCTTCAAAGCCACGGCCCGCATCGACGTCACATGCCGAACCTGTTCCGGCTCGAAAATGGCCTGGCGTTGCTTGAAGCGGTAATCGGCTTCCTGCAGGGCGACAATGTCAACGTCCAGATCCGCGACGGATTCAAGAATGCGTTTCGGGTCGCGCCGGTAGTCCCGGCCAATAGCCTTGCGCACGTTGTAAGTGGCAACACTTAGAGACGTCGCTGTCTTGGTAACCGGTCTTGTATCCTGGATCATGGCAGAAATGGCGGTATGTTCCCTTGCTTGATGCATCATCGATGACAGCTGAAAATAGTGCAAGCCGGATCGGATCGCGGCCATTTTACCAGTCATCCTCCGCCGAAGACGCAGCTTGAGACGAACTGGTACGCTGCATCCACTACAAATATGGGAACTATCCGGAAAATTGCCAGTGTGCCGGGTGCGCAGCCGTGCGCTTGATCGGCCTGTTCCGCTTCACAGAAGCCATTCGACCGGCAGCCAGCCGATGACCGCAAGGGCAATCCGTTTCGGCATGTCCGAACCGGGTTCCTTGTTCGATTTTTCACCGGTCATGAGGTCAACCCATGTGGGATGCCCGTTGTTCATTTCGACACGCCAGGCCAGGCCACCCAGTTCATGATCGAAGGCGTCATGCACTGCTTGGGCCATTCGTTCACTGTTGATCAACAGGCCCATTTCCGTGTTGAGCGTTGTTGACCGGGGATCGAAATTGAATGATCCAACGAAGATGCGCTTGCCATCCACGGCGAAGATCTTGGCGTGCAGGCTGGAGCCGGAGGGGCCGAAGGGCCCGAACACCTTGCTCGGCCGGTCCTGTGCGGCCTGCTTGCGCAATTCGAAAAGCCTGACCCCGCAGCGAAGCATTCTCCTTCGGTACTTGGTATAGCCCGCATGAACCGGAAGCACGTCAGTCGCTTCCAGCGAGTTCGTCAGCATGCGCAATGCAACGCCCCGCCTGTTCAGTGTCCTGAAAGCCCGGACCCCGGCTCTGCCCGGTACCAGGTAGGGTGATATGCCGTCGAACCGGGAATGGATCTCCCCGACGGCCTGCATCAGGCGCACGGCAAGCAAGTCCTGGCGCCGCACCGCACCTTCGCCCTTGACCGGGTCGTCGCTGACCAGAATGGCGGTTGTCCACTCCAGTTGCAGCTCGCCCCGGGCAAGCGCTTCGACGATGTCGCGCGATTCCCGCAACTCGCGATGTTCCTTCTGGCGGGGGCTGTTTTGAAACCTGGCCAATCCCTCGCCAATCGGGTTCGTTGGCTTGGGCTTGCCAAGGATAGGGCCTGCCGGATGCACCGATGGCGCGGCCCAGTAGCGGTCAAAATCAGCCGAAACATCGGCCACGGCCTTGCCTGCCGCGAGAACGTCCAGGTCGATAAAGAGCGCCGATGAGCCGGTCCCGAAATATTCGTCACCGACGTTGCGTCCGCCCAGGATCGTTACAAGCCCATCGACCGTGAATGATTTGTTGTGCATCCGCCGGTTCAGCCGGAAGAAGTCGAAACAATAGGATGCCAGTTTCAGACGTCGCAGGTTGAACGGATTGTAGAGCCGGACCTCGATATTGGGATGGGCATCCAGATGCGCCAGTTCGCAATCAAGGCCGGAGACACCGTTGTCGTCCAGCAGCAGCCTGACCCGCACCCCGCGATCCGCGGCCCGTTGCAAGGCGTCCAGCAATAGGTATCCGGTCAGGTCATTGTGCCAGATGTAATATTGCGCATCGATGGACGATACCGCGGCATCGGCGAGACTGATCCGCGCGGCAAAAGCCATTGCACTTTGCTGAAGCGGAGCAACGCCGGTCAGCCCTGCATGGTCGGATGCAAGCCTGGACAGGGCGTCAGCCAGCGGCCCGGAGCCTGGCGGCGGCTTGGCGGTTGCATCATGGCGTTCCGTGGAAACCGGCAGCGCAAAGACACGGCGGCATGCCATCACCGCCACAGCCGCCAGAAGCCCAAGGCCAAAAACACAATACAGGACGAAAAGCATCGCATCCTTTCGGGGCGCTTGGGTCTGCCGGGAATGCCATGAACACCATGCATGAGGCCGGGTCCATGGTGATTTCAGATTCTCTCACGCACAAAAGCACTCGCCGGGCATGATAGCGGTGCGGTTTCCGGCTGCATACCATTGCCGGAGATTGTGTTCATGTTTCTCGACCCCGCGAATCGCAGGCGAAGTGCGGGTTCGCATTGAAAACCGGTATTCCAGCATTTTCGGGGAAATAAAATGGTGCTGCCGGAGAGATTCGAACTCTCGACCTCTCCCTTACCAAGGGAGTGCTCTACCCCTGAGCTACGGCAGCCCTTTGCTTCAGTTTCGGATCAGCGACCGGACCGGAGAGAATCTCCGTCAGCCACTGTCTGTGTCACGCTCCCGATTTGAACGAAAGGCCGTAAACGACTGAAGCGGCCCGCTATTGCCACAGCTTGGACAGGAGTGCAAGCGCAAACGGGCGATTGGAGCGACAAGTTTCAAAAACCCCGGAAATGGCCGGTCCGGCTTCTCGAAATCGGGGCCCGGTTTCTCCGCATGCTGCCCGAACCCATTGCCTTGCATCGATATTCCGCGCGAATCCTTGCCGCAAGTTCCTGCTTGCCCCATCGGCAACCATCTTTCTTGCCTGGCGGGTGATCCGGGATTGGCGCGGGTGTCTTCACCTCGCTGCGGTTTTGCGCTATCGCTCCGGTGTCATGAGCGAGAAAACATCATCAGACATGGAAGCGAGCCAGCGCAAGGCGGAAGTCGAGCGCCAGGCGGCAAAACGGGCCCAGCGCAGTGCCGAACAGCTGCGCGCCAATCTGCAGCGCCGCAAGGCGCAGGTGCGCGCCCGCCGCGAGGGCCGCGCAGACGAGACCGACGGCCTGCCGGCTTCGGGCAGCCGAACCGCCCCTGGTGAGACTCCCGATACAGATTAACCGCGAAGCTGTCCTCGTGTTGCCGCATTCCCGTTGATGGTCTAAACAGCCCACCAGATATTTTTCAGGGCTTTGCCGCCGGGGGACCGGCGCAGTCCGAAACTCCAAGAGGACAGCATGGATCGCATCAGGATCGTTGGCGGAAATCCGCTCAATGGCGTTATTCCGATTTCCGGCGCGAAGAATGCGGCCTTGCCGCTGATGATCGCATCGCTTCTGACCGACGACACGCTGACGCTGGAAAACCTCCCGCATCTCGCCGATGTCGAGCAATTGCAGCGCATTCTCGGCAATCACGGTGTCGATATTGCCGTGGTTGGCCGCCGCGAGCGCCAGGACACTGCCTACGCCCGTACCGTGCATTTCACCGCCCGCACCATTGTCGATACCACCGCGCCCTATGAGCTTGTCTCCAAGATGCGCGCCAGCTTCTGGGTCATCGGCCCGCTTCTGGCGCGCATGGGCGAGGCCAAGGTCTCCTTGCCCGGCGGCTGCGCCATCGGCACGAGGCCGGTCGACCTGTTCATAGACGGATTGCAGCACCTCGGCGCCGAGATCAACATCGAGAACGGCTATGTCGATGCGCGTGCGCCAAAGGGCCTGATTGGCGGCCGCTACGTGTTCCCGAAGGTCTCCGTCGGCGCCACCCACGTGATGCTGATGGCGGCGACGCTGGCCAAGGGCCAGACGGTGATCGAAAACGCCGCGCGCGAGCCGGAAGTCGTCGATCTTGCCAATTGCCTCATTGCCATGGGTGCAAAAATCTCCGGCGCCGGCACCTCGACCATCACCATCGACGGTGTTGCCTCGCTGTCGGGTGCGCGCCACCGGGTTCTGCCCGACCGCATTGAGACCGGCACCTATGCCATGGCCGTGGCCATGACCGGCGGTGACGTGCTGCTTGAAAACACCTCCGAAACCCTGCTCGAAAGCGCGCTGCTGGCGCTGCGCCGCTCCGGCACGGAGGTAACGCCCGAAGCCGGCGGCATCCGTGTCCGCCGCAATGGCGGCGACATCCTGCCGGTCGACGTGACCACCGACCCGTTTCCGGGCTTTCCCACCGATCTGCAGGCGCAGTTCATGGGCCTGATGACCCGAGCCAACGGCATTTCGCATATCACCGAGACCATCTTCGAAAACCGCTTCATGCATGTCCAGGAACTGGCCCGCCTTGGCGCCAGGATCTCTCTTTCGGGGCAGACGGCAACCGTGACCGGTGTGCCGGTGCTGCGCGGCGCTCCGGTGATGGCGACCGATCTGCGCGCTTCCGTCTCGCTGGTCATTGCCGGCCTTGCCGCCGAGGGCGAGACTGTGGTCAACCGGGTCTACCATCTCGATCGCGGTTTCGAACGGCTGGAAGAGAAGCTGACCAATTGCGGCGCCGTGGTTGAACGCATCAGCGGATAGTCCTCGCACTGTCTACCGAGTGGGTTCTGGGTACAAACCGCAACCTCCACCTTCTGCTCATTGCGCTTTGCCTCCCGCGCACCTACCTTGCACTGCAGCACTCGCCTTGCGGCGGGCAAAGCCCTGAATGAAGAAAACCCGAGGAACTTATGGACAGTCTGAAACTCATCGCGCTCGACGAAGCAGACCTGGCCGTGATCTCCGCCTGCCTGCAGGACGCCGTCTTCAAGACCGGCGACACGCAATTTCTCGGTAAGGACAGCGTTTTCACGCTTGAGGCAAACCGGTTTGTCTGGGAAGAGGGCAGGGACAAGAAGACCTTCGAGCGCCGCCGCGCGCTGCTGGTGATCAAGCAGGTTCGCTCGGTCAAGTCGCTCGGCATCAAGCCGAAGGAGTCCGATACGGTTCATTCGCTGCTGGCCTTGCGGTTTTTATCCGGTACGGAAGCGCCTGCGGGTGTGATCGAACTGGTCTTGTCCGGCGGTGCGGTGATCCATCTCGATGTCACATGCATAGAAGTACAGCTGGCCGATATCGGCGGCGGCTGGGAAACGAAATTTAAGCCGCGCCATCCGCTGGGCGGCTAGTCGGTTCGCAATCAGGCGTGCCGGGGGATGATGAAGATAGCGTAGGGGCAGCACATTGGTACTGAGGCTCAATTACCGGCAGCCGGATTTCGAAACCCGGTTTGCCGCTTTCCTGACCACCAAGCGTGAAGTGTCGGTGGATGTCGAGACCGATGTCCGCGCGATCATTGCTCAGATCCGCGAGCGCGGCGATGAGGCACTGCATGATTTCAGCCAGCACTTTGACCGGATAGACACCCGTGCACTTGGTCTCGCTGTCACCGAAGCCGAGATCGAGGCGGCTTTCAAGGCCACCGACCCGAAAATCATTGCAGCCCTTCAACTCGCCCATGACCGCATCGAAAGCCACCACAAGCGGCAGATGCCCCAGGACGATCAGTACACCGATGCACTCGGCGTTGAGCTCGGCTCGCGCTGGACGGCAATCGAGGCCGTCGGGCTTTACGTTCCGGGCGGTACCGCAAGCTACCCCAGCTCGGTGCTGATGAACGCGGTGCCCGCCAAGGTGGCCGGCGTCGAGCGCATCGTCATGGTGGTGCCGGCGCGTGACGGCGCGCTCAACCCGGTGGTTCTTGCCGCCGCCCGCATTGCCGGTGTCAGCGAGATATACCGCATCGGCGGCGCACAGGCGATTGCCGCACTTGCCTATGGCACGGAGACCATCCAGCCCGTTGCCAAGATCGTCGGCCCCGGCAATGCCTGGGTGGCCGCCGCCAAGCGCCAGGTCTTCGGCACGGTCGGCATCGACATGATCGCCGGGCCGTCGGAAGTGCTGGTAATGGCTGACCCCGACAACAATCCCGATTGGATCGCAGCCGACCTTCTGGCCCAGGCCGAGCATGACGCCGGCGCGCAATCGATCCTGATGACCCGCGACGAAGCTTTCGGCGAGGCGGTGGTCGAGGCGGTGGAGCGCCAGATCGCAACGCTCGGACGCGCCGAGACGGCGCGCAGCAGCTGGGCCGATTTCGGCGCCGTGATTGTCGTTCCGGACTGGGAGACAGCACTGCCGCTCGTCAACCGCATCGCTGCCGAACACCTTGAAATTGCCACCGATGACGCCGAGGCGCTGGCCGCCCGGGTGCGCAATGCCGGCGCCATCTTCATCGGCCGGCACACGCCCGAAGTGATCGGCGATTATGTCGGCGGCTCCAACCACGTGCTCCCGACGGCACGCTCGGCGCGGTTTTCTTCAGGGCTGTCCGTGCTCGATTATGTCAAGCGCACCTCGATTCTCAAGCTCGGCGCTGAGCAGTTGCAGACACTCGGCCCTGCTGCCATAACATTGGCGCAGGCCGAAGGGCTTGATGCCCATGCGCGCTCGGTCTCGATCAGGATGAACCAGCGTGGCGAAGGGCCGGATGGGGGCCTGTAACAGGGATGACAACGGCGGACACTCAACGGCTCTCGGATGTTGTGCTCGATGAAACCATCGGCCGCGCGACCCCTGATGTGGAGCATGAGCGCGCCGTAGCCATCTTCGACCTGATCGAGGAAAACAGCTTCGAGCCGGTCGGCCATGACGACGGCCCTTACAAGCTCAAGCTGTCGCTGATTGATTCCAAGCTGGTGTTTTCGATCACCACGCAGGCCGATGTGCCCGTCGCCACCCACATCCTGTCGCTGACGCCGTTCCGGCGCATCGTCAAGGATTACTTCATGATCTGCGAGAGCTATTACGAGGCCATCCGGTCATCGACGCCAAGCCAGATCGAGGCGATCGACATGGGCCGCCGCGGCATTCACAATGAAGGCTCGCAAACCCTCATGGACAGGCTGGACGGCAAGATCCGTATGGATTTCGATACCGCCCGGCGGCTGTTCACGCTGGTCTGCGTGCTGCACTGGCGCGGATAGAGACCGCCATGGCGGACGACATCGCCCCGGATCCGGCCAAGACCACACCCGGCGCGGTGTTGTTTGTGTGCGGCATGAACGCCATCCGTTCGCCGATGGCCGAGGCGATTGCCCGGTCGATCCTGCCGGCGGGCACCTATGTTGCCTCCGCCGGCGTGCGTCCGGGGGAACGCGATCCCTTTGTCGATGTCGTTCTGGCCGAGATCGGCCTCGATCTGGGCGACCGGCAGCCGCAAACGCTCGATGAGCTCGAAGACGACTATTTCGATGTCATCGTCACGCTGGCGCCCGAAGGTCACCACCGGGCGATGGAACTGACCCGCGGCAATGCCGTTGAGGTGATCTACTGGCCTACCCCGGACCCGACCGTGGCGACGGGAACCCGTGAGCGCATTCTTGACGCCTATCGCGAGGTGCGCGACATGCTCAAACAGCGTATTGCTTCCGGCAAGGGCTGGTCCCGGGGGCCTGCGGGCATGTGAATCAATTTGGTTCACAAAGCGCTCGTCTTTGTGTAGGTTCCGGCCAAATTTCAGGCCCGCGCGTTTTGCGCCGCCTTTTTAAACAGAAAGACAGACACTGAATGGCGAAAGAAGAAGTCCTAGAATTTCCGGGCGTGGTCACCGAACTGCTGCCGAATGCAACCTTCCGGGTGAAGCTGGAAAACGAGCATGAGATCATCGCGCACACGGCTGGCCGCATGCGCAAGAATCGCATCCGCGTGCTTGCAGGCGACAAGGTTCTGGTCGAAATGACCCCTTACGATCTGACGAAAGGCCGCATCACCTACCGCTTCAAGTAAGCGCTAGCTGTGACGCCACCCCATGGCACGATCGCAAAAACTGATCCTCGCTTCCGGTTCCCCGCGCAGGCTTGAGCTGCTCGACCAGGCAGGCATCGCCCCCGACCGGCTGATGCCGATGGATCTCGACGAGACCCCGCAGCGTTCCGAACACCCCCGCTCGCTTGCCCGGCGTCTGTCGCGCGAGAAGGCGGAAGCAGCCCTTGCCCAGACCCGGAGTGATCCGGCCTGGAAGGATGCCCATATCCTGGCTGCCGATACGGTGGTTTCCGTCGGCCGCCGCATCCTGCCCAAGGCCGAGCAGATCGACGAGGCCTCGAACGCGCTTTACCTGCTGTCGGGCCGCAACCATCGCGTCTTCACCGGCATTTGCCTGGTTACGCCGGGCCACACCATCCGCCAGAAGATCGTCGAGACAAGGGTCCGCTTCAAGCGGCTCTCCAGGGTCGAGATCGAAAGCTACCTCGCCTCGGGCCAATGGCGCGGCAAGGCGGGCGGCTACGCCATCCAGGGGCTGGCGGGAAGTTTCGTGGTCAAGCTCGTCGGCTCCTACACCAATGTCGTCGGCCTGCCGCTATACGAGACCGTTGGCCTGCTGACCGGCGAAGGCTATGATGTTCATTACAAGTGGCTTGAGGGCTGAGGCAATGAAGGACGGCAAGGTAACCCCATTGCGCAAGGCGCAGCCGTGTCCCGAGTGCGGGCGCCCGTCGACGCGTGACAGCTATCCCTTCTGTTCCGAGCGCTGCCGCGGTGTCGATCTCAATCGCTGGCTGTCCGGCAGCTATGCCATTCCGGTCACCGAAGTCGAGGACAATCAGGACGAGGATTTCGACGACCGCGGCTAGGTCGGACCAAGGTTTTTTCGCGGATCGCAAAAAACCGCGAAAAGGGTGCTGGACAGTGCCTTTCAAGATGGTATAACGCGCTCGCTTTCGGCGTTGGAAAACTCCTCTGCCGGCAAGCTTCTGGTCCCGCCCTTCAAGGTTTACGGACCGGATGCCCGGATAGCTCAGTTGGTAGAGCAGCGGATTGAAAATCCGCGTGTCGGTGGTTCAAATCCGCCTCCGGGCACCATTAAAATCAATGATTTAGCAGATAATTAGAGTGTTGAAAACACTATCG
>Ga0209345_10004973_pt1 | contig 12558 bp, 12 predicted proteins | sample Cruoilmetagenom7_FD_187294 | JGI IMG/M metagenome (GOLD analysis project Ga0209345, IMG submission 187294) | Oil polluted marine microbial communities from Coal Oil Point, Santa Barbara, California, USA - Sample 7 (SPAdes) (version 2) | ecosystem: Environmental > Aquatic > Marine > Oil seeps ...
TTTGTTTGTTAAGAGTGCTAATCTTAACAAACAAAGGTATAAAATGAGTAATAATATATTTGAAAAACTAACAAACCAAATGCAAGAAACAATAGAATCGGGATTGAGTTTAGCATTGCACAATAAAAATCAAGAAGTAGAAGTGGTACATATACTTTGGGGACTTCTTACAAATACAAGTAGTGTATTAAATCAACTGCTAAATAAAATGAATTTAGATAAAACAGCTATTGAATTAGAGGCTAAAAGTGTTGCAGGAAAACTTGTAACATCAAGTTCTGTTTCAAAAGAGAATATAAAAATAAGTAGAAATGTAGTAGATACTTTAAACAATGCAAGTGGACTAATGGCAAGTATTGGAGATAGTTTTTTAGCTGTTGATACTTGGATAATAGCAAATTTAAATCATAAAACTTTTCAAGATGTATTAGGAAAATATGTAGATTTAAAAGAGGTAAAAAAAGAACTAGAAACAATAAGAGGTGGAGCTAAAGTTGATAGTCAAAGTGGAGATGATAACCTTGAAGCATTAACAAAATATGGTATTGATTTAAATCAAAGAGCAATTGATGGAAAACTTGACCCTGTAATTGGACGAGATGAACAGCTAACGAGAATGATGCAAATACTTATTAGAAAAACAAAAAATAATCCTATTTTACTAGGTGAACCAGGTACTGGTAAAACTGCAATTGCTGAAGGTTTAGCACAAAGAATAGTAAATAAAGATGTACCAACTTCACTAGCAAATAAAAAAGTGGTAAGTCTTGATATGTCAGCACTAATTGCTGGGGCTAAATATAGAGGAGAATTTGAAGATAGACTAAAAGCTGTTATTAAAGAGGTACAAAAAGTTGGAAACATTATCCTTTTTATAGATGAGATTCATACTATTATAGGTGCCGGAGCAAGTGAAGGGTCAATGGATGCTGCAAATATCTTAAAACCAGCACTAGCAAGAGGTGAGTTACATACAATTGGTGCAACTACACTTAAAGAGTATAGAAAATATTTTGAAAAAGATGCAGCAATGCAAAGAAGATTTCAACCTATTAATGTAGATGAACCAAGTGTAAATGAAGCATTACAAATTCTTAGAGGTATTAAAGAAAAATTAGAAACTCACCATAATGTTACTATCAACGATAGTGCACTTGTAAGTGCAGCAAAATTGAGTGATAGATATATTACAGATAGATTTTTACCAGATAAAGCTATTGACTTAATCGATGAAGCAGCAGCTGAACTTAAAATGCAAATTGAGTCTGAACCAACAGTACTTTCTACAACAAAAAGAGCTATAGGAACTCTTGAAGTTGAAAAAGAAGCACTAAAAATGGAAAAAGGTGATAAAAATAAAACTCGCCTTGACGAGATAGAAAAAGAGTTAAGTGATCTAAAAGAGAAACAAAGAGGTCTTGAAACTCAATTTAAAAATGAGAAAGAGACTTTTAATGCTGTTTCAACTATCAAAACTCAAATAGATGAACTAAGAGGAAAAGCAGAACGAGCAAAAAGAGAAAGTAAATTTGAAGAGGCAGCACAAATTGAATATGGACAAATCCCAGAACTAGAAAAACAGATAAAAGAAAACGAAGACAAATGGGCAAAAATGCAAGAACATGGAACACTTTTACGAAATTTTGTAGATGAAGAGGCGATTGCTAGTATTGTGTCAAGATGGACTGGTATCCCCGTAAATAAAATGCTTAAAGATGAAAAATCTAGAATTTTAGAAGTTGAAAATGTACTTAAAAAAGATGTTATTGGTCAAGATGAAGCACTCAAAGCAATATCTAGAGCAATCAAGAGAAACAAAGCAGGATTAAGTGATGAGACAAGACCAATAGGAAGTTTCTTATTTCTTGGACCAACAGGTGTTGGTAAAACAGAAAGTGCAAAAACATTAGCAAAATTTTTATTTGATGATGAAAAATCACTCATAAGATTTGATATGTCTGAATATATGGAAAAACATAGTGCAAGTCGCCTTGTGGGAGCTGCACCTGGATATGTTGGTTATGAAGAGGGTGGACAACTCACAGAAAAGGTACGAAGAAAACCATATAGTGTAATACTATTTGATGAGATAGAGAAAGCACATCCAGATGTATTTAATATCTTACTTCAAGTTCTTGATGATGGAAGATTAACTGATAACAAAGGTGTAACAGTTGATTTTAAAAATACTATTATTATTCTTACATCAAATATTGGAAGTAGAAAAATTATAGAGATTGAAGATAAAGAGCAAAGAAAAGAGGAGGTTTTAACTGAACTTAAAGGGCATTTTAGACCAGAATTTTTAAATAGACTTGATGATATAGTGATATTTGAACAACTAGGACTTGAAGCGATTGCAAATATTGTTGATATTATGTTTAATTCTATTGCTAAAAAAGTAGCAGCAAAAGCTATACTACTAACTATAACAGATGAAGCAAAACATTATATAGCAGAAGCTGGATTTGATCCAGTATATGGGGCAAGACCACTTAAAAGAGCACTATATGAAATAGTTGAAGATAAACTAGCTGACTTGATACTTGAAGAAAAAGTTGAAGAGGGAAGTAGTGTAGAGTTTGATATAAAAGATGGAGAGATTGTTGTAAACATCTCTTAATAACAATAAAGTTTCCAAGATATTCTTGGAAACTTTATACTAAAAAACTATTTTATAGTTTGAACATAAGCAGCAACTGCAGCTATATCTGCATCGCTTAATTTATTAGCTTGTGGTACCATAACAGCCTTCATAGCTCCACCATAGCTTCCATCTTTGTACCCTTTCATAGTAGATACAATCTCTGCTTCACTTAAACTTGCTAACACTTTTGATTTACCAAGTGCAACTTTTTCTGCTTTTGCACCATGACAAGTTTTACATGCACCATTATATATCGCTCCACCATCTGCAAACAAGCTCCCAGCAAATAGGGTAACTAAAATCAATTTTTTCATAACTTTCCTTTTTTAATATGATTATGAATTTTACTATATTTTATATTAGAAAATGCAATTTAAATTTAAATTACAACTAAACTAACCTTAAGGATTTTTTAAATATAATCCCGAACTCAATTTAGAAAAAAGGAAATTAGGGATGAAAAGAACATATCAACCACATAACACACCGAGAAAAAGAACTCACGGTTTTAGAACAAGAATGGCTACAAAAAATGGTAGAAGAGTTATCAAAGCTAGAAGAGCTAAAGGTAGAAAAAGATTAGCTGTTTAAGCAAATCTCACAGAATAAATACTCAAAAAGAGTTTAACTACATTTATAAGAGCAACAAAAAGTGGCACACTAAAAGCTTTGTTGTTTTTTTTCAAAAGGGCGATTATTTAAATATCGCTTTTGTATCATCAAAAAAAGTTGGCAATGCAGTACATAGAAACAGAGCGCGCAGAGTACTGCGTGCTTTAGTTTTAGAAAAAGAAAAAGAGCTAACTAATGGAAAATATATATTTGTAGCAAAAAATGAACTCTTTCTTAGAGACCACAAAACTTTACAAAAAGATTTTAACTTTGCAATGAAAAAATTAGGTTTATATCAATGAATAAATTAGTACTTTTAGTTATAAAATTTTATCAAAAGTACCTTACAATATTATCTTTTGGAAGTTGTCGATACTATCCAACTTGCTCATCATACGCAAAAGTACAATTTGAACACAACAATTTTTTTAAAGCTTTTTTACTTTCAACTTTACGAATACTAAGATGCAATCCACTTTTTGATGGAGGATTTGACTATGTTAAAACAAATTGCCCTTCAAAAAACAAAATAAATCTAGAATTTAAAAAAATTAAGGTAAAATACTGGCTCGTTCCAGTAAATACTAATCAATGCTTAATACTGAAACACAATACAAAATGGGATAAATAGATGTCAATAAACACAAACAATATGAACAAAGAGAAAACTCAAAAAAAAATATTAATAGCAACAGCCTTATCATTTGCTTTTTTTATAGCGTATGATTTTTTATACTTACAACCAAAACAAGCTGCTGTAAATGAGATAAATAAACAAACTGCAATACAACAAACAGCTACACAAGCTACACAAAACAGTGCACCTGCTACTATAAATAAAGCAGCAACAACACAAAATAGTGCTCCAGCTACAAACACTGTAGTAACAACAGATATCATTTCAACTATTGAAACAAAAAACAATATTATTAAAATTGATAACTTAGGTAGAATTTCACAAGTAACTCTAAAAGAGGTACAGTATGTAGATTCTGATAATAAACAAATCCATCTTTTTGAACAAAATCAATTAAGACCTTTAGAGGTAAGATTTGCAAATGCAACTATAAATAATGAAGCATTTAAAGTAAATGTTGTAGCTAGTATGGATAAAATAGATGCTATTAACTCTGTACAAAAATTAACACTTACTCAAAACCTTACAAATACAACCCTTACAAAAGTTTTAACATTTTATCCTGATGGACATTATGATCTTGAAGTAAGTAGTACAAATAAAGAGGAGTTTTTTATCACTCCAGGTTTTAGACCTAATGTTTTAGCAGATATGTATGCAGATCATGGAGCATTATTAGCTTTAAATGATGGAACACTCAATATCATAGAAGATGAAGATATGGAAAAAAGTGCCGAACTTATTGGTGTAAATGTTGCTTCTGCATTTGATAGATACTATGCAACTGTTCTTTACAACTATGATGTAAGTATGGCTGTAAGTGTAATGAAAGATATCAATGATTCACCAAATATGTTTATCCAAGCAAAAGATAATATTAAACTTCATGGATATATGGGACCAAAAAACTACAAATCTTTAGTAGCACTAGATGAAAGATTATCTTCGGTTATTGAATATGGTTGGTTTACATTTATAGCAAAACCAATGTTTACTATGCTTCAATATATTCACGACTATGTTGGTAACTGGGGTTGGACAATTGTTATAACTACAATTTTAATCAAACTTATATTATTTCCTTTATCACATAAAGGTATGGTATCTATGAATAGGCTAAAAGATTTAGCACCAAAAATAAAAGCTATTCAAGAAAAATATTCAAACGATAAACAAAAAGCATCTATGCATATGATGGAATTGTATAAAAAAGAGGGTGCAAATCCTATGGGTGGATGTTTACCAATTATCTTACAAATACCTGTTTTCTTCGCAATCTATCGAGTTTTATTAAATGCAATTGAACTTAAAGGAAGTGAGTGGATTTTTTGGATTACAGACCTAGCAGAGATGGATCCATATTTTATACTACCAATTCTTATGGGTGCTACAATGTTCTTACAACAAAAGATTACACCAAATACTATGACAGATCCTATGCAACAAAAAATGTTTCAATTTTTACCTGTAGTATTTACATTTTTCTTTTTATGGTTCCCAGCAGGTCTTACACTATACTGGTTTATCAATAACTTATTTACAATTGCTCAACAATACTATGTAAATCATATATTTTCAAACGCTAAAGTTCAAAGACATGAAAAACATGTAGAAGAGAAAACACATAACAAAAAATAAAGGATAAAGTATGGCACAAGAGTTTCAAGGTAAAACTTTAGAAGAAGCATATGAAAAAGCAACTTCTACTTTAAAATGTTCCATAACTGATCTTCAAATAGATATAATACAAGCTCCAAGCAAAGGATTTTTAGGATTCTTTGCAAGAGAAGCTGTCATAAGTGCCATTCTGCACAAAGAAAAAAAACACCAAAAAAAACATCATCAAGAACAACACAATGAAAGAAAAAATAAAAATACTGAAACATTAACCTCAAAATTAAATGCTTTAAGAGATGATGAACCAACTATCAGAAGTACAAATGTTAAACAGATCGAAAAAGAGGAAATTTTTAGTGATTTTTATAATAATGAAGCACAAAAACTTCATAAAACACCTGTTATAAATAAAGCAAATCAAGAAACAATTCAAGAGATAAAAGAACAAGTTGAAAACCTATTTTCAAAAACTTGCTACCAAATTGATGATATACAAGTTGATATAATAGATGAAGGGAAAACTGTTTATATTGAATTTAATGGTGAAGATAGTGCCTTACTAATAGGGAAAGAGGGATATAGGTATAAAGCTTTATCATATATCCTTTTTAACTGGATCAATGATAAATATAATATGATGTTACGACTTGAAGTTGCTCAATTTTTAGAAAATCAAGAACAAGCAATACACACATATCTTGAACCAGTAATTCAAACTATACAAAAAGAAGGTTTTTATAAAACAAAACCACTTGATGGAATCTTAATACATATAGCTCTTACAAAATTAAGAGATGAATTTCCGAATAAATATGTAGCTGTAAAGACAAATATCAAAGGAGATAAGTATATTTTAGTGAACGAATATCGTTCTAACTAATTATACTTGAAATTCTAGTGATAAATGAAGATACTATAGTTGCTATTGCAACTGCAAATGGGATTGGTTCTATATCTATTGTTCGATTAAGTGGAGATGATGCGCTTAATATTGCAAAAAAAATCTCAAAACAAACTACTCTAAAACCTAGATATGCAAAACTCTCACAACTATATGATAAAGACAATGAACTTATCGATGAAGCATTACTTCTTTATTTTCAAAATCCCTCTTCTTTTACAGGGGAAGATATCGTTGAATTTCAATGTCATGGTGGAGTTGCAATTTCAAATATAGTTTTAGAAACTTGTATAAAATATGGAGCAAGAATTGCAAATCCAGGGGAGTTTTCAAAGCGAGCATACTTAAATAATAAAATTGACCTTTCCCAAGCACAAGCAATATCTAAAATGATAGAGGCAAAAAGTGAAGATGCAGTAAAACTTCTTGCACGACAGCTCAAAGGTGAACTATCAAACTTTGTAGATGAGATAAGAAAAGATTTACTTTTTATGTTAGCCTATACTGAGGTAAATATTGATTATGCGGAGGAAGATTTACCAAAAGATATTTTTGAACAAATCAAAGAAAAGCTTGATTTTACACAAGTAAAACTAGAAAATACTTTGGAAGCTAGCAGAAGAAGAGAGGGTTTAATTGAAGGTTTTAAAGTAGCTATCGTAGGGAAACCAAATGTTGGAAAATCTAGTCTTTTGAATAAACTTTTAAATTTTAATAGAGCAATTGTAAGTGATATAGCAGGGACAACTAGAGATACTATTGAAGAGAGTATTCGGATTGGTACACATATCATAAAAATAGTTGATACAGCAGGGATTAGAGAAGCAAGTGATGAGATAGAAAAGATAGGGATAGAAAAATCAAAAGAAGCTATTGAACAATCAGATATTGTAGTAGCACTATTTGATGGAAGTAGAGAGTTTGATAATGAAGATAAAAAAATATTAGATATTATAAATACAACAGATAAACAAACTATTGTTATCATAACAAAAGCAGACCTTATTCAAAAAATAAACCTATCAGAAATTAACGATTCCTACTTAACCCTTAATACAAAAGTTGATATCTCCCCTTTAATTAAAAAACTAGAAATGATATTAAATCAAAATACAAGTGGAGATGATATCACTTTGATATCAAAACAACAAATAGTAGAAGTTGAAAATACACTTTTAAATATACAAAAAGCTTACACACCACTCAATAGTGGTGAATTAGAGTTTTTTGCACACTATATTAATGAAGCAATTGAAAACATCTCAAATATCACTAGACCTTATGAACATAGTCAAATGTTAGATATAATGTTTGGTGAATTTTGTTTAGGAAAATAATATGTTTAGAAATTCACAGGTTTTAGAGTTTTTAGAAGAGAATAAAGATTGTTCCTATTTTGATGATAAATCTTCAGATATACGATATAAGTATATGGAGCATTGCTCTTCAGAAGAACAGATGAAAATGTTAGAGCGTGGCTGGAGAAGGTTTGGAAATATGCACTTTGTCCCTGAGTGTAAAAATTGTAATGAATGTAAAACAATTAGAATAGATGTTAAAAATTTTAAATTTTCTAAAAATCAAAAAAGAATTATGAAAAAAAATATCGATACACAAGTTTATATTCAAAAACCAACTGTAACTTATGAACATATTGATCTTTTTAATAAATATCATAGACATATGCAAGAGAAAAAAGATTGGCAAGAAAATATTATAGATGTACAAGAGTATCATAACTCTTATGTTAATGGAGCACATGATTTTGGGAAAGAATTACTTTACTTTAGAGATAACAAACTTGTAGCCGTTGCTCTAAGTGATATACTAAAGCATGGTGTTTCAGCTGTTTATTGTTACTATGACCATGAATATAAAGATTTATCTTTAGGGAAGTTTTCAATTCTTGCACAAATAAGTATTGCAAAACAAGCAAATATACCTTATCTTTATCTAGGATATTGGATAGAAGATCATTTTAGTATGGGTTATAAAGAGAGATACAAACCTTTTGAAGTATTAGAAAATAGACCAAAACTAACAGAAGAAACAATATGGAGTTACCATGAGCGAAAATAGAAAAACAGAAATTGTAGAAGAAGAGATTGAAGATTTTGAGGAAGAGATAAAAACTTCTGACTCAATGTCAGAAGTAGGTTTATCGAATATAGATTCAACAGAGATTTTAAGAGATGAAGTATTTGAACAGTTTAAATTAGCACTACTAAACGAAGACCCTACAAGAATTCTTGGAAAATTTTATAACTATTGTTATCAATATACAAATTTTGAGTTTGATGAAAGTGCTATGAATATGGATGAAGCAGATGATGTTTTACGAAAAGTAAATATATTACGAGATAAGCTTCTAGAATCTTTAGAAGAGATACTTTCTTATAGATTTGAAGATATAAAAACAAATACATTAGAATTTCAAATCTCTTTTACAACAACTATTGAAGATAATAAATATACTATTATTATTGAAGTATTTCCCGATAGTTTTGATTTAGAGATAGAATAAGTTTTACTATGAAATTCTCTTTTGTTTCCCTTTTCCCAAATCTAATCAAACCTTATTTTGAAGATTCAATTCTTAAAAAAGCGATAGAAAAAAATCTCATTAATATAGATTTTTATAACCCAAGAGAGTATTCAAAAAATAAACACAATAAAGTAGATGATACACTTTGTGGAGGGGGAGCTGGTCAACTTATGTTTCCCCAGCCACTTTTTGATTTGCTTGATGAGATAAAAACAAAAGATAAAGATGCTTATATTATCTTTCCACTAGCAGCAGCAAAACCTTTTAAACAATCAGATGCTATACGATTAGCTAAAAAAAAACATATTGTGATGGTAAGTGGTAGATATGAAGGAATTGATGAAAGAGTCATAGAAACTTATGCCAATGAAGTTTTTAGTATAGGTGACTATATCTTAACGGGAGGTGAGTTAGCATCAACTGTGATGGCAGATGCTATAAGTAGAAACTATGATGGTGTACTTGGAAATAATGAGTCCTTAGATGAAGAAAGTTACAACCTAAATGAAGACAATAAACTCACCCTTGAAGCTCCATCTTTTACAAAACCTATAGATTTTAACAATTTAAGAGTGCCTTCAGAATTATTAAAGGGAAATCACGCTAAAATTCGCAACTTAAAATCAAAACTGTCTAGGTGCAAAACTAAGTACTTTAGACCATAAATGGGGCACTTTGGGTATTGAAAAAGACACATACCCCCGACATAAGGAAAAAAAATGAAAAACAAATACATTGCAGCTTTTGAAGCAGCACAGATTGAATCTAAAGAAATACCACAATTTAGAGCGGGTGATACACTAAGACTTGGTGTTGAAATTAAAGAGGGTGAGAAAAAAAGAATTCAAAATTTTGAAGGAATTGTTATTGCTTTAAAAGGTGAAGGTGTATCTAATACTTTTACAATCAGAAAAACTGGTGCAAACGGTGTTGGTGTTGAGAGAATTTTCCCATTATACTCTGAGAGTTTAAAAACAATCGAAGTATTAAGAAGAGGTGATGTAAGAAGAGCTAAGTTACATTACTTAAGAGGTCTTAAAGGTAAGGCTGCAAAAATTAAAGAATTAAGAAAATAATTTTTTATATCTTAAATTTTTGAAAGGTAAGTATCTTGTGATACTTACCTTTTTTTATATCTTATGAATAGTGTAACTAACTCACCCGTACAACAAATAACTTTTCAAAATCAATCTTTTTTAATCAAAAGAGATGATCTATTGCATAAAGATTTTAGCGGTAATAAAGCTAGAAAATTTTATTACTATTTTATCAATGATTTTCCAAATATAGACACAGTTATCAGCTATGGTTCAAACCAATCAAATGCAATGTATAGTTTATCAATATTGGCTAAATTAAGGGGCTGGAAGTTTCTCTATTATGTAGATCATATTCCATCTTTTTTAAAAGAGCATCCACAAGGAAACTATAAGTATGCTATAGCAAATGGTATGCAAATAATCGAAGATAAAGAGTTTAATAAAGAAAATTTACAGCTAAAAAATAATGAACTTTTTATAAGTGAAGGTGGTGCAGTAAAAGAAGCACAATTTGGACTTAAAATATTAGCAAATGAGATTAAAGAGTATCAAGAACAACATAATATAAAAAATTTAAAAATCTTTCTCCCAAGTGGTACAGGTACAACTGCCCTATTTTTACAAAAGTTTTTAGATTGTGAAGTTTTAACTTGTCCTTGTGTAGGAGATAGTGAATATTTAAAAAAACAATTTTTAAAACTAGAACAAAAGGAAAAAATACATCCAACTATTATACAAACGGATAAAAAATACCATTTTGGAAAACTTTACAAAGAGAATTATATTTTATGGGAAAAGTTAAAAGAAAAGACAACTATAGAATTTGACCTGTTATATGACCCAGTAGGATTAAAAACATTTTTAAGCCTACCAAAAGAGAAAAACTTCACTTACCTTTATATCCACCAAGGTGGTCTAAAAGGAAATGAAACTATGATTGAACGGTATCTTTACAAATATAAAGATTTAGTTTAAACCATCTAACCACTCTTGGAAATATTTTACTTGTTCTTGCGTTCTAGCTGTACTTGTACCACCAAAACTTGTCCGTGCATTCATAGAATTTCTAAGATTTAAATACTCTAAAATATCATCATTGATTGAAGCTACTTCGCTATTTGCACCTCGTATCTCTTCTATTGTTAATTCACTCATATCTTTCCCTAGTTTATTTGCAACAGCAACTACATCTTTAGTAATATAATAAGCTGTTCTAAAAGGAAGATTTGCTTTTTGCACTAAATAATCAGCCAAATCTGTAGCACTTAAATGCCCTACTTTACAAGCATTTTCCATAGCATCAACATTAATAATCAGTGTATCCATCACAGAAGTTAATATATCTATAGATATTTCAGCTGTTGCGACACTATCAAAGACACCTTCTTTATCCTCTTGTGTATCTTTGTTGTATGCTAGTGGTAAACCTTTCATAACTGTTAATAGCCCCATTAGATTTCCATAGACTCGTCCAGTTTTTCCTCGAAGTAACTCAGGAACATCTGGATTTTTCTTTTGTGGCATAATAGAACTTGTAGTTGCATACTCATCACTCATCTTTACAAAACCAAACTCATAACTTGACCATAAAATCAACTCTTCAGAGATTCTACTTATATGCATCATAGTTGTTGAGATATTAAAGAGTATCTCCAAAGCAAAATCTCTATTACTACTCGTGTCAAGTGCACAAGCAGTTGGTGCATCAAAACCTAAAAGTTCACTTGTTTTAAATCTATCAATATTATGTGGAGTTCCTGCTAGTGCTGCACTTCCTAGTGGACAGTTATTGTTTCTCTCATAACTGCTTACAAATCGTTCATAGTCTCTTTTAAACATGTTTGCATAAGCTAACATATGAAAACCAAAATTTACTGGCTGTGCATGTTGTAGATGTGTCATACCAGGGATTAAAGTTTCTGTATGTTTTGAAGCTATATCTACAAATGTTTTAATAAGATTTTCTAACTTCTCTTTTATCACTATAGTTTTATCTTGTACATATAAAGCAAAGTCCGTTGCTACTTGGTCATTTCTACTTCTTGCAGTGTGCAACCTTCCTCCAGCATCCCCGATATATTCTGTAAGTTTTGATTCAATAGCCATATGTACATCTTCATGTTCTATTTTCCATTCAAACTCTCCAGCTTCTATCTCACTTTTGATTCGTAATAGTCCAGCTTCTATTTTCTCTTGATCTTCAACAGTAATAATCCCTTGTAAAGCTAACATCTTACTATGAGCGATGCTCCCTTTTATATCTTGTGCATATAGCTCTTTATCGAACATAACCGAAGCATTGAATTGATCTAATAATTTTGCATTTGTATTTTTTAGTATCTGATCTTTTGACATAAGTATCCTAATATTTGTGATTGATTTTTGGAATTATAACATAAAAAAAGGTAGAGTCAAAACTCTACCTTTTTATCTAACTCTATTAGAGATTAAACGCTTCTTAAACCGGTAAAACTCTAATATTTTCATCCACTTTTTGTTTCAGCGTAGACTCAATAGCGTATAGTGTTCCTGTACTTCCTGTTGCACAAGAGCTACAAG
>Ga0209345_10004974_pt1 | contig 12557 bp, 10 predicted proteins | sample Cruoilmetagenom7_FD_187294 | JGI IMG/M metagenome (GOLD analysis project Ga0209345, IMG submission 187294) | Oil polluted marine microbial communities from Coal Oil Point, Santa Barbara, California, USA - Sample 7 (SPAdes) (version 2) | ecosystem: Environmental > Aquatic > Marine > Oil seeps ...
TGTTAGATGACAGTCGGCATAAAACAAACCGATAGAGCGCCCACGCATCACTATCGGCGCCACAAAAAACTCCCCTTCCCCCAGAACAGCCTTTATCTCAGAAGTGACCAAAGCTCTGGTTGCTGATGACTCTTGCTCATTCAACCAAAATGGTGTGGTGCCCTCAAACAGATACCCAAAAATATTGTCTCGTTTTATCGGAAAATTAAAACGCTTACCCAGGACCCCGTCCAGATCCCCAATCATATAGCGCCCTAAAATATTTTTATCACCGCGCGTTTTCAGGGCAAGCAAAGCCCGATCAAGACCAATGCCACGATTCAAGCCTTCCAGCACCATATTAAAAACCAGGTTAATATCCACTTTTGTACCGGCCATCAAGGACAGTTCACGCAATATATTAAGCTGCAACTCAGGGTCTTCCTCAACATGCTCTTCTGAGCACTGAGCTTCTTCCTCTTCTTCCTCCCCTTCTATGTCAAAATCAGCGGAGGAAGGAATCAGGTCTTCAATCTTATCCGCCCCCCATTCTCGTGCCAGAGAAACCGTTTTATCGGCGCATTCTATGAGTTCAACCAGCACCTCTTCTTCATCGATCTTCTTGAATTTCGCTACTTTTTTAACCAGCGCTTCGATTTTCGGCGAATCCCAGCCCTCTGCGGTCGCAATGCTGATTTCATGGCCTAAGCGAACGGCACCCGTGCCGGAAGTCAGTGGTTTATTTTGCAGTGCGCCGAGTAGGGTATCCCCCAAGCGCCAGGCCTTAGCCAATCCAAAACTTAAGCGCCTAAATTTGGTGCCGATCACTTCATCTACTACATCATTTTTATTCGCACCGGGAATTCGCATTTTTGCATCAACAATGGTGACCGCATCCCCGCCATAGCACCAGAAGGAAGCCTCGCCAATCTGATACAAGAGCGCCGAAACAAAAACCTCCTCCTGCACCGATGATTTGGCTTGCGCAACAAGAGTTTTTGCCTGCATGGCTGAATGGAAGGATTGCGCAACAACCTGTAACAGGCGGTCATTAGGCGCGTCATGCAACAATGCGTCGATGACCTTGGATGAAATACAAAGGGAACGAATGGTGTCAAAGCCAATCATACTGATTGCCCTGCTGATGGTGTTTGTGCGAATTCCTGTCTTGTTGTAGTGGGCACTGTTGGATATTCTAATAATACGTGAGGTTAAATTTGGATCCTCTAGTACCACTTTCACCAGCTCCGCGACACTCGCCTCACTACTGGCCGCTAAGCCCGCTAGATGCTGAACCGAGTGGGCAAGCGCGGGCATCTCTTTACGCGCCAGGCGGTTTACCCAATCCTTGGTTCCGTAAGGGATGTCTACTTTATGCGCGTCTGAGGCCATACAATCCATGTATTGAAAGTTTCTTTCTGAGGTGGGTATTATTTTTTGTTACGCATATCTGCATTAAAAACCAGCAAAGCTGACTAAGGCAACATCACCATGGGGGTTTTATATCTCTCTTATCAGACTAGACCAAAATGTAGCAACTACCGTTTATTTTTAGCAGAAATCAGTCATTTAAGACTCTATACTGCATTCAACTTGTTTCCATAAGACAGAGGCTACTCCATTGAACCATCTCGCTTTACCACGACTTTTTCAAAGCCCATTCAAACACACATTGTTCGCATTATTCGCTTGCCTTTGTTTACAAGCTACTCCCGTTAATGCTGAAGCAGAAGGCAGTGAAATCAATGTTCCCTTTGAAAAATTTACGCTGAGTAACGGTTTAACCTTGATCGTACACGAAGATCACAAGACACCCATTATTGGCGTCTCCATTTGGTATCACGTGGGGTCTAAAAATGAACCGCCACATAAAACCGGTTTTGCTCACCTGTTTGAACACTTGATGTTTAATGGCTCGGAAAACTATAACGATGATTATTTCAAAGCCCTGAAAGATGCAGGTGCCAGCAGCATTAACGGTTCCACCACCAACGACCGTACAAACTACTTTCAAATTATCCCCACTTCCGCTCTGGAACGCACATTATGGTTAGAGTCTGATCGCATGGGCCACTTCCTCGGTGCACTCACCCAGGAAACACTCGATGAGCAACGCGATGTGGTTAAAAATGAAAAAAGGCAGCGGGAAAACCGTCCCTACGGCAAAATATGGAGCCATATTGCCCAGCGCACCTACCCACCACAACATCCTTATTCCTGGCCCGTTATCGGCTCAATGGCCCACCTGGATGCAGCCAGCCTTAATGATGTAAAGCAATGGTTTAAAGACTACTATCACCCCGCCAACGCTACTATCGTGTTAGCGGGAGACATAACTCCGGAATTGGCGAGGGAAGAAGTAGAGCTTTATTTTGGTAATATCAAAGCCGGCTTACCCGCCTCACAGCTCGTAGATTGGCCAGCCAAAAAAAGCGGGTCGGAGCGTGAACGTATTTATGACAAGGTGCCCCGAAGCCGTATTTATATGGTGTGGAACACTCCCGGCATGGCCCATAACGATGCCGACCTGCTCGACCTCGGCATGGCGGTGCTTGGCGGCGGAAGGTCTTCACGCTTGTATCAACGCCTGGTACACAAAGAGCAGCTCGCCACCAGTGCTTATGCTTACTATATGGGCAGGGAAATTGGTGGCCAGATTTGGCTCAGTGTGGATGCCAAACCCGGCGCCTCATTGGCGCGTATCGAAGCCATCATTAACGAAGAGTTGGCGCTTTTCCTTAAAAAAGGCCCCTCTAAGCAAGAACTCGACCGGGTGAAAACCAGCCAACTCGCTGACTTTATCCGCAGCATCGAGCTGGTGGGGGGAAGTGGTGGTAAATCAGGCTTACTGGCCTATGGGCAGCTCTACTTCAATGATCCTGCCTATTACAAAAAGAGCATCGCAGCCACAGAAGCGGCAGGCAAGCGGGATGTACGAGCGGCTGCCCAGCGTTGGCTGAGTGATGGCAGGTATACACTGGAGGTTCTACCACCTCCCAAACGAGGCATTTCTCAGCTACAAGCATCGAGAGACAAACTTCCCGAACTAGGCCCTGCACCCGAATTCCATACACCACAATTCCAGCGCGCCGAGCTGGATAATGGCCTGAAGATTCTGTTCGTTAAAAGAGGTGTTGCGCCTCTGGTAGAAATGGCTTTGCAAGTAAATGCCGGTTACGCCGCAGATTCCCTCAGCAAACTGGGTAACGCCCACTTTAGCCTTTCCATGCTGAAACAAGGTACACAAAACCGATCAAGTCAGGAGATAAGCCAACAAGAAGAGATGTTGGGTGCCCGTATAGGTACTGATAACACCCTTGATACATCCATGGTGAGGCTTTCATCTCTGAGTAAAAACCTGTCTGACTCCATGGCACTTTTTGCGGACATAACACTCAATCCGCTATTCTCCCCCGAAGACATTGAGCGAAAACGCAGCCTTATTTTGGCTGCTATCGAAAGTGAAAAAGCGAACCCCACTCGCATGGCACTAAGAACCCTGCCACCATTACTGTATGGTAAAGATCACGCCTACGGTATTCCTCTCACTGGCACAGGCACAACAGACTCCGTCAAACTCATCCAGCAACAAGACCTGATAAATTTCCACAAGACCTGGCTGCGTCCTGACAATGCGACGCTCATCGTCGTCGGCGACTCTTCCCTCGAACAAATCAAAGACCTCGCTCAGGCACAATTTGGGAAATGGCAAAACCCGGAAACCGCTTTACCTGAAAAACACCTAAACGAGGTTTCTTTACCCGAAAAAGCGCGCATCTACCTCATCGATAAACCCGGTTCGGAACAATCCATGATCATTGCCGGGCATATCGCCCCCTCACCCCAGGTTGAAGAGAATACCGCCATATCCCTGATGAACAGTATTTTTGGTGGCGGCTTCACCTCCCGGCTCAACCTCAACCTGCGCGAAGATAAAGGCTGGGCCTATGGCACAGGTAGTTCAATTTCCAGCGCCAACGGCCAAAGGCCCTATTTTATCTATGCGCCTGTCCAAAGCGATAAAACAGCCGAGTCGATGGTAGAAATATTAAAAGAGCTCAATGCATTTTTAGCTGATAAACCGGCCACGCAAACGGAGCTTCAATCCAATGTGAAAGACCGCATTTTGAGCCTGCCCGGACAGCTTGAATCCTCCTCCGCTCTGCTTTCTGGCATTGCAGAATTACAACGCCTTAATCGCCCCGATGATTACCTCAACAAATATAAAGAAAGACTACAGTCGGTGAACCTGGAAAAACTCAAAGACGCCGCCCGGAAAACATTACACCCAAACAAGCTGACTTGGGTCATTGTGGGTGATAAGAAAAAAATTGAAGATAAAATAGTTGCATTGGGAATCGGTCAGATTTCTACCATTGAAGACACCGAGCCCAAGAGCACCCAATAGAGTACCCTTTTAATCGTAAAGCAGGCCTATTAGATTTTGACTGAATTCGATTTATGGAAATTCGTTGCGGGTTTGGGCGTATTCCTGTTCGGCCTTCAATTGCTGGAAAAAGCCATTACCAAAGTCATTGGCGGCCAGCTTAGGGGCTTCCTGCAACACCAAACCAAAAACCACTTCACCTCTCTTTTAGCGGGCACAGGAGCCACCGCCCTGCTCCAAAGCAGTTCGGTGGTGTCTTTAATGGTTCTGGCTTTTGTCGGCGCCGGCATCATTGAAATGAAAAATGCCCTGGGGATTATATTTGGCGCAAACCTTGGTACCACATTCACCGGATGGATCGTCACCACCCTGGGTTTTAAACTCCATATCGAAAGCTTAGCTCTGCCGTTAATCGCTATTGGTAGCATGGGAAGACTATTCTTTACAAAGAAGAAGCTTCTTTCTTCCTTCACCTTTTCCTTAGGCCTTGGGTTTTTACTACTGGGGCTCGACTATATGAAAACCAGCATCGAAACCCTCACTGAATTATTTAATATCGATTTGTTACGCGGTTACAATGCCTTCGTCTTTCTGTTTGCCGGAATCATTTTTACCGCCATTATTCAATCCAGCTCCGCAACCATGATGATCACACTCAGCGCCCTTAATAGCGGCATTATAGATCTTCACAGCGCTGCGGCACTCATCGTCGGGGCAGATCTTGGCACCACAAGCACTGTCCTGCTCGGGGCTATTAAAGGAAGTGCAGCCAAGAAACAAGTTGCTATGGCGCACGTGCTGTTTAACTTGGTCACCGCTACCATTGCATTTTTATCCATACATTTACTCATCGCTTTGATAACAGACTATACAAATATTGAGAACCCGCTTTACACCTTGGTGGCATTCCACAGCAGCTTTAATTTAATCGGCATAGTTATCTTTATCCCATTAATAAATCCGCTGGCTTCTTTTTTAGAAAAATATTTTATAAAAGAAGACCAGCAATACTCGTCCTATTTATACCAGGTACCTACCACCGTAACGGATGCTGCTTTAACAGCCTTGGATAAAGAAACAAAAAATCTCTTGCGCCATGTCACCCAGCTCAATATCAAAGCATTAAAGATAAGCGTTCGCCAAGATAAAAGACCCTCTTTACCAGGAAGCCAAACGGCGCTCAGCTTTTCAAAATACTACGAGCTGGTAAAGGAAATCGAAGGCGAGATCCTGGATTACGGACTCAAGCTGCAAAGAAAGCCCTTAAACGCCAGCGCGACAATACAAATAAATAGTATTATTTCTGCAACCCGAGATGCGGTTATGGCTGCAAAATCTCTGAAGGATATTCGCCACAACCTTAGCGTACTGAGACATTCCAATGATCCAAATTTGCAGAAATTTCATCAGTTGATTTATGAGTTTGAAACGTATTATTACCAGCAACTAATCGTTTCATGGGAGGTGGAACACCATAGTCTTCTGGCTGACAACCTAGTGAACTTGCACTCTGAAAATAGTGACTTCTACAACCAGTGCCTAAAGACTATCTACAAGGGCTCCCTGGATTCAAGAGTCGCAGAAGATGAAATACAAATATCCAGCCTGCTAAACGTCAGCCGAGAAGCCTTCACCTCGAATTCAAACCTGCTTAATAGTTTTAAAGCTTATCGCTTACCCAAGCATACCCTTGATGAGTTTCAAAATAGCCTTGCTACACAAAGTGAAGTTGATCAAGATCTTTCCGATTAACACCTTGGGCTTCAAAAACCCCTTATTTATTATATAAACTGTTAGCCAACAGCAAGGTTTTACAATTTATTACATTGCTAACATCCCTAGTTTATTTCTGGCACCAATGTTTTACTAGCGATTTTTTACACCTGTAATCAACACTTTATAGCGAATCATATTTATAACAAAGTTATATTGATCTTTTGAAAGATGACACTTTACAGCGTCTTAACTGCTTGCCGCATATAAAACCTTGATAACCAAAAAATAATCATGATAGAGTTCTCGCACAGTTTGGAAATGCACTTAGCCACCTTAAAACAATAACCACAGGGAATAAGCATGAAAACAATCAAAACTCTCTCTTTTCTAAGCGTTTTAGTATTGGTATTAACAGGTTGCCAGATTGGCGTACTCAGCGCTGATATAGGTATCGGTTTTGAACAAGGTGCTTATGTCGTGTCCGACACGCAGTAAACCCTGCATCCCACATTACTTAAATAAATAGATAACCTTTGGAGAGCACTATGAAACTAATCAAAATCACTTCTTTACTGGCCGTACTTTCTTTGGCTCTAACTGGTTGTCAGTTGGGTGTTCTTAGTGCAGATATCGGCATTGCTTTTGAACAAGGTGCTTATGTCGTGTCCGATACACAGTAAATCCTACATCCCACATTACTCAAATAAATAGCTAAATAAATAACCATTGGAAATCACTATGAAACTAATCAAAATCACTTCTTTACTGGCCGTACTTTCTTTAACTCTAACTGGTTGTCAGTTGGGTGTTCTTAGCGCAGATATCGGCATTGCTTTTGAACAGGGTGCTTATGTAGTATCTGAAACTGCTCAATAAGTAAGAGTTTATTGCGTAAAAATAATAAACCCATATAAGCCTATATGGGTTATAAAAAAGGGGAAGGTTTTAAAATCCTCCCCTTTTAATTTAATGCTTGTTTTAGACCTTAAATGTCTGACCAATCAGTCCTTGTTATCATCCAGAAGTTCATCGATATCGATATCAAGATCGAAGTCTTCATCCAGGTCGGTAATTTCATCTTCCCCACCTGCTTCCGACTCATCCAAACTCTCTTCGTCAGAGTCATCCTCTTCAGCGGCCGCACTTTGATCAGCACTTGAGGGCAAGTCGTCTCCCATTGAGTCTTCCCCGATATCCGTATCCTCCAAAAGTGAGTCATCCAGATCAATACTTTCAAGGTCCGTTTCGTCTCCCTGGTCTTCAAGACCTTCTAGGTCATCAAGTTCAGACTCCAGGTCACTATCGAGAAGAATTTCATCACTCAAATCAGACTCATCGTCTATCTCCAGCTCTTTGGCACCCAGGTCATCCAAATCTGAATCATCTCCGCTGAGTATTTTTGTATCCACCTCATCGACTTCCTTTTTGGAGTCGGCGGTATTAGCTGCCTGAGCAGAGGGTTTGGCTTTTTTGCCCTCTTTGGTTTTTTGTTCCCCCTCCCCAAGCTCACTCTCTTGAGAGGATTTCCGTTTTTTAATGAATTTGTAAATGCCATATCCCACCGCTATCAGGAAACCGTTAACACCAATCAAAATTGCAATCAGCATCCCGGTTTCCAATGATTCAAAGAAGCCAGGCGGCGGCTCTGCAGAATCAATAGGGGCTTGAGGTTTCTGGGTTTCAGGTGGGGTTTCAGGTGGTGTTTCAACTATTTTTTCAGCTGGCTTTTCTTCCTCTTTCTTAGTGACAGCGGTATCGGCTTCAGCAGATAGCAGCTCATCCTGCTCAGGTACATAACCCTCAGGATAATAGAGTACCTCAACCGCATTGGTCTGATAGTCCACCAAACGGCCGGACTTCGCCTTACCCTTAACTTTTACGATATAGCTATATTTTCCCGCTCCCGAAAAAGGTGCGGCCTGTCCTAACCATTGGTTAATCTCATTTCGTTCGAGGCTAACTTCCTCACTTTGATTATTTTCATCTGATAAAACCAAGGTCATCTTGGTTTTATCAGCCGCCAATAAACCACCCTCTTCGCGAACAGCAATTTTATACACCGCGATAGGGCTGTTTTCATCCAGCTCTACCTCAACATTGACCAACTCTTCAAACACCTTCACTTTTTGTACGCTCTGACGCGTGAAAGTTTTTCCATCGGCGATAATCGTGAATACATGCTCTCCAGCCACCAGTGTCTTTCCAAACTTGGCGAAGAAGCTTCCTGGCTCTGTCATTCCTTTACGAGACTCACCGCCCAGGCTGGCCGACCACTGACGGCCGCCTACATGCTGTTGACTCACTTTTAAGTCAACCAGATCAAGAAAATCTTCTTTTTCAAGCAGCCTGCCCTCTTCCAGTAGGCGCATGTGTATGCCTACCTGCTCGCCGAACAGGATATTTTTAGGCAGTTCATCGACGGATAATTTTAGATCACTCACCACCGTGACACGGTTACTGATGTCTATATCAGCAATGAGCCGCCATTCCCCTGGCTGTGGTTTGCTAATGGTAATCAAATCATAAGCGTCCGTTGCCAACCAACTGAGTGATTTTAAGCCACTACGTTGTGACAGTTTCTTTCCATCCGGTGTTTGCAATAAGGTGGGCGGAGAGTTCTTTCCTTTAAAAACGAGTGCCGTAAATTCATCCACACTTCCATCAATAGAAAAATAATTTTCATCAAGCGGCACTTGGTCCTGAGGCACGGCATTATCAAAGGTTTGTAAAAATGCTTTGGGAAGATCAGCAGCATTAAGAACAGTTTGAAATACGCCTTCTGTCTCAAGTGCTAAGCGCTGCATAAGTTTTGCGTCAGCGTGCTCAGAAAGAGCAATGGTGTGCACGGTGACACCCTTTTGTCGTAGCTGCGGCAGCAATTTTTCTACAATCCGCTCCCGCTCCCGGTAATTGTCGGCCATATTGCGGGAAATATCCACCACACCATCTGTCAGCAATATCAAGCTACGGCGCGCAGTAGGATCTGGCTTTTTCCAACTGGCAGTAGCCACCTCGGTGGCTCTACCAATATTGGTATACATGGCAACTGAGTTAATTTTCTGAATTTCTTTTGATGCTGTGCTTTTCCAGGACTCAGTTACAAGGCCATGGGGAACCAACATATTGACATACTTCCCAAAGGTCCAAATGCCTGCATTGCTGCCTTCAGGCAATAGGCCAATCAATAGTTCTGAAGCTGGAATACGCAGGTTTTTAGGGTCACTCTTTTTCATGCTGCCGGAAATATCGATCACTACGCGCACATCCGATGACAGGTCTGGCGCGAGCATCTCCAGCTCTTCGGCGGCAAACGAAATAGAAACCGAAAGGCTTAAGAATAAAACCAGTGTGTAGCGATAGAAAGCAAAAACTGAGAGGCAACGTTTAGGATAAGACAAAAGAAGATCCTTTTCTTAAGTAGATAGTAGCTATTTAGCGAATCTTGTCAGCGAACCTTGCATTCGAGCTGAACGAAGCGGAAGCTTTTACGGACTCAGCCCTTTATTTATAGTAAAAAGCGTCAATTAATCAACTCTCTAGCGACCAAAGATTGATAGACATTTACCGTCTTTTAAGTGCGATCGAGAAAATAGTGGTCAAAACAAATGCAAAGGATAATGCGGACAACAAGGGCACACCGGCTCTTACCCATAGTTCACTGCCTTGGGCCAAAGCCTCGAACGCGGCAATTAAATAGGCCGGGGCCAAGTAATCCTGCTCACTATAACTGAACCAAGGCATGAACAACACGACCATCACGCTTACACGCATTACGCGTTTTAGAAACAGCCAGGAAAGTGTACGTGTCATTTGCCATAACGCAAAAAACAGCCCACTCGCGGCCAACAAATAGACACCCCAGGCCATTAAATATTCTTCATGCGTCAACATATTTATTTATTCCACCCATATAATTACTCTTTCTTCCCAGGCATCCTCAGGAACGCTCGCCTCTGGCACAGCACGACCAACAATGGAGTGCCCAGCCTCCACCACCGATTGCCCACCACCGCTGATAAGAGGGTGCCACTCAGGCAGACTTCTCCCTTCAGCCACTACGCGGTAAGCACAGGTTTTAGGCAGCCAGTGAAATTGCGGAATCAGCGTCACCGTAAGCTTCAGGCACATTTCAACGTGATTTAAACGCTGCTGATAATTTTTGCAGCCACCCTGCTCCAGATCGTAAAGCTGGCAAGCAAGATCAGTGTAGAATACCTCGCCAGTATCTTCATCTTCCAGCTTGTGCAGGCAACATTGGCCGCAACCATCACACAAAGATTCCCACTCGCTGGCACTCATTTCCTCAAGAGCTTTTGTTTGCCAGAACGCCCCTTCTAGCTTCATTTATTCGCCAGGCTCAGGCTTAAACAGATCAAGCAAGTAGTCTTCCTTAGCCGGTGGCATTTGTAAGAAAAAACCCTTTTCCTGAATTTGAGCCATCACCTCTTCCACATCAACGCGGGCCAGCTTTTTCTCCCTGCGTAACAGTAAATCACCGAAATGAACCGGCGGCCCGAAGTGGTTTAATAAGGCTTCGGGTACCTTTTGAAATTTATCTTTTTTGTCTACGTAGAGATACATGTCATCTTTTTTGGAGGTTTTGTAAATAGAACACAACAACTTCATTCTTCTTCCTTTCTAACAGAAGAGCGAGAGTAACTCTGCAAACGTTCAACAAGCACCGCCTGACGAGAAATCTCTGCCGATAACAGAGGAAGCAAGATAGCAGCACGCCAGCCTTGCAGCTCATCTTGCCAATCGTTAGTTTTTGATTTAAGTAGCTTCTGTAAAAGCCCCTCAAGGGTTTTGCGGCGTAATAATAATTCCGGTTTTAAACCCAAGGTTTTTGCTTTGTTAGAGGATGCTTTTTTTAAGCCATCCAGCAATGGTTTACTTTCTTTTCGCAATGGCGCTGGAATCATTTCAAATTCCGCAGCAGGGCTTTGTGCACGCACTTGCTTCACCAGGGAAAGAATTATCTCACCATAACGCGCCATTTCCCGCTTACCTAAACCTTGTATACCACGCAAATCCGTTTCGGACTCGGGCATTGCTTCTGCAATAGGTAGCAAACAGGATTCCTGCAAAATAAAACCTCTTGGCTGATCGCGGTGGCGCGCTTCTTCTTCCCGCCACATGCACAGGGCCTGCAGGAGTCGTTGCTGGGTAGTGGAAAAGTGGCAGGCATTACGGAATTTCAAATAATAAGTCTGCGCCGCATCGGAGCTACGCCCTTTCCGGATGAGGCCTTGGCATTCTTCCTCCACCCAGGCTAACCTTTCCTTTTTCTCTAAGCGACCCGTTAAAACCTGGTGTATATCGAGGAGAAAACGCACATCTTCAACGGCATAGGACAGCTGCCCCTCACTTAATGGCCTTTGCAGCCAATCGCTGCGTGTTTCATGCTTACCCAAATCTATATCGTAAAGTGCAAACACAAGACGTTGGTATCCCATCTGGGTATCCATGCCACAATAGGCGGCCGCTACTTGGGTATCAAAAATTGGAGTTGGCAATACGCCACAAAAATAGGCAAAAACGTCAAGATCCTCTCCGCAGGCATGAAAAACCTTGGTGATCGATTCATCCGTTAATACAGCAGAAAAGGGAGAAAAGTCCAAATCAGCAAGCGGGTCAATCAGATAAATCCCCTCTCTATCCGCCGCTTGAATCAGGCCCAAAATAGGATAAAAGGTTCGCTCCCGTATAAACTCCGTATCCAGTGCGATCGCTTTTTGTTGTCGCCAACGGGCACACAGTGCAACCAGTGAATCATTGTCATTAATATAGGTGACGGGCAAATCCCGATTGGCGTTAATCAAGGCGTTTACGTCCCGAAAAGGCATAATTAAGGGTACCGCCATCGGTATACTCCAGCTCGCCTCCCACTGGTACGCCATGCGCAATGCGGCTAACGGCCACAGAATAATCACGCAGGCTATCGGCAATATAATGCGCGGTTGCTTCCCCTTCTACGGTTGGGTTGGTGGCCACGATAATCTCCTCTATCTCTCCTTTGGCAGCTCGATCCACTAGTAGGCTGATGCCCAGTTGTTCAGGCCCGATGCCATCCAGGGGCGAAAGGTGGCCCATCAATACGAAGTAAACCCCACTAAAACCACCCGACTGCTCAACAGCCAGGGCATCGGCAGGGCTTTCCACTATGCACAGTAAGTTTTGGTTTCGAGATGGATTACGGCATATTTTGCACAGCGGCTCTTCGCTATGGATTCGGCACTGCGTGCAGTGGCCCACGCGCTCCATCGCTTCGTTCAAGTATTTTGCCAGCTGTTTGCCGCCGTTACGATTATGCTCAAGCAGGTACAAGGCCATTCTCTGAGCGGTTTTTTTGCCGACTCCCGGCAAAACCGTCAGCGCTTCCACCAGGCGATCTGTTAAGGGGCTTAAACTCATTTTGAATTTTTAAAGGGATTAAATTCATCAGGGATACTCATACCTGGGGCCATACCCGCCA
>Ga0209345_10004975_pt1 | contig 12557 bp, 12 predicted proteins | sample Cruoilmetagenom7_FD_187294 | JGI IMG/M metagenome (GOLD analysis project Ga0209345, IMG submission 187294) | Oil polluted marine microbial communities from Coal Oil Point, Santa Barbara, California, USA - Sample 7 (SPAdes) (version 2) | ecosystem: Environmental > Aquatic > Marine > Oil seeps ...
CGCATGTAGAAATCTTCCAGCTCGGACGGGTCTTCAAACTCCTCCGGGCGCTTGGCCATCATCGACGACCACTGTTTATCAAAGTCGATTAAGTTTTTAGCCACCACCTGGCGCTCGGCGGAGTAGGTAGATAACAGGCTGGCGGGGCTGACGCCGGTCAATACATGGCCTAGCTTCCAACCTAGGTTGAAACCATCCTGCATGGAAACATTCATGCCCTGCCCGGCCTTGGCACTGTGGGTGTGGCAGGCATCGCCAGTAATGAAAACCCGGGGCAGGCGACCAGCATCCGGATTCTCGACGTCATCGAAGCGGTCACTGAGGCGATGCCCCACTTCGTAAACGCTGTGCCAGGCCACATGGCGTACATCCAGTTGGTAGGGGTGCATGATTTCATTGGCTTTGGCGATGATGGTGTCAATCGGCGTTTCGCGCACTTTATTGCTGCCATCCGCCGGCACTTCACCGAGATCCACGTACATTCTGAACAAGTGACCACCTTCGCGGGGAATAAGTAGAATACTGCCCCCCGAGTGCGACTGAATGGCACATTTCGTACGGATATCGGGAAAGTCGGTGACCGCCAGTACATCCATGACGCCCCAGGCATGATTCGCCTGATCACCCGCCAGGGTGCAACCAATGGCTGAGCGTACACCGCTGCGCGCCCCATCACACCCGACTACGTATTTAGCCCGTACCGTTCGGCTAAGCCCCTCCTGCTCACCCGCGGTATGGCGTAACGTCACCGTGACCGGGTACTCATCATTTTCAGCGATATGCAGGCTATCAAAAGCAAAACCATAATCGGGACGAATGCGCGCAGGCCCGTTCATGGCGGCTTCGGCGAGATAATCAAGCACCCTTGCCTGATTAACGATTAGGTGAGGAAACTCGCTAATACCCGCAGGATCGTCAGGGGTACGCGCGGTGCGCGTAATGCAAGTCGGCTGACTGATATCCGGCTTCCAAAACGCCATCTCGGTGATGCGATAGGCTTCGGCAGTGATGCGATCAGCAAAACCAAAGGCTTGAAATGTTTCAACGCTGCGCGCCTGAATGCCATCTGCATGCCCAATTTCAAGTCGCCCCGCCCGTCTTTCGACAATGCGCGTTGTTACCTCGGGGAATTGAGCCAGCTGGGCCGCCATAATCATGCCAGCAGGCCCGGTGCCCACAATCAGTACATCCACTTCCTCAGGCAGCGATGCCGCACGGCTTACACCGCTACCCGCTGCAGGTTTGATACGTGGGTCGTGGGAAACATAGCCATAGTGGTGGAACTGCATAATATCTACCTCGTAAACGTGATGGCTTGGCATTTTTCTATACTGGATCAGGCAAACACTCGTGAGGATGTGTTTTACACAGCCTTCATTGTACTTTTCATAATTACCCCACCTACCTTAGTCGACAACCATTAATAAATTAAAAAATATTGTTAATCTATTAATACAATTCACAGCGGCAGTGTTAAAAAACCATCTACAAGAGATGGAGGTCTATGTCTTCGTGCTAAAAAAGGAGTCCGTGAATTTTCAATTTTCGCTCTCTTGGCTATACAAAAGGCTATGCGAAAGGCTATGTAAAATTCATCTTGACAGGCGCCTTTATTTTTTCGTTAATACATTAATGAAAATAAGCGTGTCATTTTAAAAACCACTGCGCTACTCAGGTCAGACTGCTTCTATGCGCTAGATAGCCCAGTATTTTCAAGGAGTTACAACGTGCCACACCTGCATATCGAGTATTCGCCCGAGGTGGCAACACTGGTTAACGTACAAGATGTATGCCTGGCCGCCCACAAGGCAATGAAAGAGAGCGGTATTTTTCCTATCGCGGGTATCCGGGTACGCGCCTTCGCCGCAGACCACTGCATCGTTGCCGATGACCACCCCGACAACAATTTTATGGCCATGACGCTCTCTGTGGGCGCAGGCCGAGAACGGAGTGCGCTTAAAGCTGCCGGCGACCTGGTGTTTGCAGGCGTACAGCAAGCTCTGGCCCAGCCGCTCGCCACGCCCTACTTCGCCTTATCACTGGAAATCCGCGAAATCAGCGCCGATTTGAGTTGGAAAGACACGCCTATTCACTCCCGACTGTCGTCATAACAGGAGCCTTCACTATGAGCACTTTGCAAGACAACATCGCCCGGGCGCAGCAGTATATGCAGCGCTTTAAAGAGCAAGGGGTACTCAACCACATCAACGGTGAGTCGGTACCCGCACAGTCGGGAGCCACCTTCGACACTATTTCTCCCGTTGACCTCAAGCCCTTAGCCAGCGTTGCCCGTGGTGGCAGCGAAGATATCGACCGCGCCGTCAAAGCCTCTCAGGAAGCCTTTAAAACCTGGAGTAAAACGCCAGGTAAAGAGCGCCGCGCTATTCTGATCAAGGTGGCCGAAGCCATCGAAGCCCGTGCAGAAGAGATCGCCTTCACGGAGTGCATGGATACCGGCCAAGCGCTGCGTTTTATGTCGAAGGCAGCTATTCGTGGTGCGGCTAATTTTCGCTACTTCGCAGACAAAGCCCCCGAGGCCGAGGATGGCCTGGCCCTGCGTAACGACACCCAAATGAACGTAACCTCCAAGCGCCCGCTTGGCCCAGTGGGAGTGATCACACCGTGGAACACGCCGTTTATGCTCTCCACCTGGAAGATAGCGCCCGCCCTGGCGTCCGGCTGCACAGTGGTACACAAACCCGCCGAATTTTCGCCGATGACAGCCAAGCTGCTGGTTGAGATCGCAGAAGAAGCCGGGTTACCGAAGGGCGTACTCAATCTGGTCAATGGTTTCGGCGAGGACGCGGGTAAAGCGCTAGGTAAAGCGCTAACAGAGCACAAAGGCATCAAGGCAGTGGCCTTTGTGGGTGAAAGTCGCACCGGGCAAATGATCATGGCCCAGGCAGCTCCCACGCTGAAGCGCTTCCATTTCGAGCTCGGCGGTAAAAATCCTGTCATTATTTTTGACGACGCGGATATTGAGCGTGCGATAGAAGCCGCCACCTTCATGATCTACTCGCTCAACGGTGAGCGCTGCACGTCCTCTTCACGCCTGTTGGTGCAAGACACTATCTACGGCGAGGTCACTCGCCGCGTTGCCGACATCGCCAACAACGTCAAGGTCGGCCACCCTCTTGACCCGGACACCGTCGTCGGCCCGCTGATTCACCCTGAGCACGAGAAAAAAGTGCTGTCCTATTTTGACAAGGCTCGCGCCCAAGGCGCCACCATTGCGGCCGGTGGCGAAAAGGTCGGCGAAGAGGGCTGCTTCGTGCGCCCAACGCTATTTACCCAGGCCAACAACGATATGGCCATCGCCCAGGAAGAGATTTTTGGCCCGGTGCTGACCGCCATTCCGTTCACAGACGAGGACGACGCTCTGCGCATCGCCAACGATACCGAGTACGGCCTGGCTGCCTACCTGTGGACCAATGACCTCAACCGCGCCATGCGTTTAACCGATCAGCTTGAAGCCGGCATGATGTGGGTCAACTCCGAGAACGTGCGCCATTTGCCCGCACCCTTTGGTGGCGTTAAGTCCTCCGGCATTGGCAGGGACGGCGGGGACTGGTCCTTCGACTTTTATATGGAGACCGTCAACGTATCCTTCCCGCGCAAGGTGCATCAGGTTCCGAAACTCGGCTAATTAATGCCCGAGACGACACCTCTGGCTCACACCGCTTGTTTAGATGGTACATGGAGAAACACAATGCCCACACCAGCCCCTAACTTATATCCTGAATTCAATATTATACGCTTAAGCCATGTTGTATTCGGCGTGACCGATCTGGCCAAGAGCCGCCACTTTTATGTGGATACGCTCGGCCTTCAGGTCACCGACGAAGACGACCAGCGCATCTATCTACGGGCCATGGAAGAGCGCGGCCACCATTGCATGGTGCTCGAAAAAAGCGCTGAAGCTAACGTTCAGGCGCTCTCTTTCAAGGTTTTTGATGAGAGCGAATTAGACAAGGCGTACGCATGGTTTGAGCAGCAGGGTAAGCCCGTCGAGTGGGTAGAACGCCCCTATCAAGGTCGCACGCTGCGCACCGTGGACTGCTTTGATACCCCTATCGAGTTTTATTACCAGATGACCCCTATCGAGTTTTATTACCAGATGGAACGGCTAGCGCCTATCCATCAACAGTACGCTCTCTACCGGGGTGTCAAACCGCTACGCATCGACCACTTCAACCTGTTTTCTACCAGTGTCGATGACGCCGTGGCGTTCTATAACAGCATGGGATTCCGGGTCACTGAATATACCGAGGATGAAGAGAGCGGCAAGCTATGGGCGGCCTGGATGCATCGTAAGGGCGGTGTCCACGATATCGCCTTCACTAACGGTGAAGGCCCGCGCCTGCACCACACTGCATTCTGGGTGCCCACGCCACTCAATATCATCGATTTGTGCGACCTGATGGCCACCACCGGTTACGTCAGCAATATCGAACGTGGGCCCGGTCGCCACGGCATCTCCAATGCATTTTTCCTGTACATCCTCGACCCGGATGGCCACCGCATCGAAATCTACTGCTCTGATTATCAGACCGTTGACCCGGATCTAGAACCAATCAAGTGGGACTTGAAAGACCCCCAGCGGCAAACGCTATGGGGGGCGCCAGCGCCGCGCTCCTGGTTTGAGCACGGCTCGCTGTTTAAGGGTGTCGAGACCAAAGCATCTCAGCTAAAGGCCACGCCGATCATCGCCCCTTAACAGCGCCTGGTTGCATCTTCCAGGTTTCGCAGCAAACGGCCCGGCTCAGCCGGGCCCAGGAGAATATGTCATGAGTGCACCCCTGCCCCCACGGCTGGCCGCTTTTCACGCTAATGGCGCGGATCGTTACGGCGTTGTTACCGCTGACGGGATCATTGATCTACTGCCAGAGTTTGGTCATCGGTTCAAAGGTCTTAAAGAAGTTATTGAAGCGGGCGCGATCGACGAACTGTTGAACGCCGCAGAAGGCCGCCGCCCAAGCTATCGTGAAGAAGATGTCACTTATCTGATTCCCATCGCCAACCCTGAGAAACTGATCTGTGTCGGCGTTAATTTTCCGTCACGTAATGAAGAGTATAAAGACGGCCAGGCCGCCCCCAGCAAGCCTTCCTTGTTCATTCGCTTCCCGCGCAGTTTTGTCGGCCATCGCCAGAACCTGGTACGCCCTCCCGAGAGCGAGCAGCTCGACTATGAAGGTGAAGTGACCATCGTTATCGGCAAGGGCGGCCGGCGTATTTCAAAAGAGAAGGCTTACGAGCATATTGCCGCGCTTACCCTATGCAACGAGGGCACCATTCGTGATTGGGTACGACATGCCAAATTCAACGTCACCCAGGGGAAGAACTTTGACGCCACCGGCGCTATCGGGCCATGGCTGGTGCCGTTCCATAACGCCTCTCAGTTAGACGATATAGAGCTGACCACCCGGGTCAACGGCGAAGTACGCCAGAACGACCGCACCTCGCGCATGATGTTCGATTTTCGCTATATCGTGAACTACGTCTCCACGTTTACCACCCTGGTGCCCGGCGACGTTATCGTCTGTGGTACGCCTACCGGCGCCGGTGCGCGCTTCGATCCCCCTATCTGGCTGAAGCCTGGCGATGTCATTGAGGTCGAAGCGGAAGGCATCGGCAAACTGGTCAACGGCGTGGAGGATGAGAAAAATGCCATTAACTGACGCCCAGATATCCGCTGCCGCCGAAGCACTTCTGGCGGCGGAAAAAAACCGCGAGCAGATCGGCCTACTGTCGCGCCAATATCCCGACATGACGCTGGATGATGCCTATGCCATCCAGGCGGCTCAGCTACAAAAAAAGACCGAGCATGACGTCATTGGCTGGAAAATCGGCCTGACTTCCAAGGTAATGCAGGATGCCCTGGGGATCGATACACCTGATAGCGGCGTGCTGTATGACTACATGCGCTTTTCGACAGGGGCCGTGATTGCCAAGGATCACTTTATTCAACCCCGCATTGAAGCTGAAATAGCCTTCGTCATGAAAGCGCCCCTGGAAGGTGAAGTAACCCGAGAGGACGTGCTGGCGGCCACGGATTACGTTGTGCCCTCGCTGGAGATTCTGGATACGCGCATCGTTCGTCAGGATGCTGCTACCGGCCAGACACGCCTGATTGTCGATACGGTATCCGACAATGCGGCCAATGCGGGCATTGTGCTTGGCAACGAGCGTCACTTGCCGACGGCTTTTGACCTGCGCTGGGTGGGTGCCATCGTCAAGAAAGATGGCAACGTCGTGGCCACCGGCCTGGGAGCGGGCGTGCTGGACGATCCGGTAACCGGGTTAGTCTGGCTGGCCCGCCGCATGGCCACTTATGGCCAACGTATTGAAGCAGGGCAAGTGGTGCTGTCGGGCTCTTTTATCGGCCCGGTGGAATGCCCTTCCGGCAGCGACATTGACGCCGACTTTGGCCCCTTTGGAACGGTGAAGCTGCGCTTCGATTAAAGGATGCCTCGTCAACGCCTGCTCACGACTGGCTAAGCTGATGGTGGCGGTAATTTGAGGGAGTGGTATCGGCATGACGAGCAAAGAAGCGACAAAAGTAGGCGGGATCCTGGAAGCCCAACTGGTAGCCAATCTCGTTGACGGTCATACCGGTAAAGGTCAGCATCCGGCGAGCTTCCTGCATCAGCCGCTCATGCACCAGCCGCTTACTGGGCACCCCAGCGATACGACGGCACACGCTATTGAGCCGCGCCTCGGTCACGTTAAGGGCCGAGGCGTACGCCGACAGCGTCCAGTGCGCTTTGAAGTGGGCTTCGATTTCCAGATTGAAGCGGTGAAACAGCATCAGCTCGTCATGCCGTGCATGCTGCGCTTTGAGGGAGTTGGCCGAAAGCCGAAACAGGCTGATAAACAGCAACCGCGTCAGGGTCGTCAGCGCCACGTCACGCCCTTTACGCTCGGCAGCAAACTCCGCCCCCAGCTCATCGAAAAGCCGCTCAATGCGGGCAACCTCATGGCGGGCCTCCGAGCTGACGTGGCCGGTGGCAACGCAAACGGGCGTAATCTGCCCAATACTGCCAAGGTCAGGGCACTCATCAAGCAGCGACCATACCAGTTGCTGGCGCACCGTCAGCACATGGCCATCGCTGCCCTCTTCGGTGGTGAACGAATGGGGAATTCCGGGCGGCGTCAAAAAGAACATCGGCCCTTGCTGATGATACTGCCGGTTATCCAGGTAAACCCTGACCATGCCGCTGTTGATGTAGTGCACCTGAAAAAAGCGGTCATGGTGGTGAACCGGCATGTTGCGCCCGAAGAAGTCAGCCATCGGCCTGAGGGCATCGTAATGCACCGCCGCGTCAGCATACCGCTGATCGTACTCCTGACCGATCGTGATATTGGGAATGGGGGTCAACGCCATGTGTCTGCTCCTGGGTGGGCGCGTCTTAACCCTAAACGCTGTTCATATATTAACAAACTAACGAGGCTACTCTCCATGGCGACAAGCCACCCTCTGGAAATAGCCACTCGTATTTCAAGCGCCACGCCGCACTGAGAGGAATAAAATGGGCGAAATTGTTTTAGCCGCCAAGGTGACCCATGTCCCTTCGATGTACCTATCCGAACAGCCTGGCCAACACCACGGCTGCCGGGCTGAGGCCATTGCCGGGCACAAGGAGATCGGCCGTCGCGCCCGCGAATTAGGCGCAGACGTTGCGCTGGTGTTCGATACCCACTGGCTGGTCAACAGTGGGTATCACATTAACTGCAGCAATCACTTTGAAGGTATCTATACCAGCAACGAACTGCCCCACTTTATTCAAGACATGGCCTACAACTACGCAGGCTGCCCCGACCTCGGCGAGCTGATCGCCACGGAAGCGAACCGTTCAGACATTCGCACCATGGCGCACAATATCAAAAGCCTGAAGCTTGAGTACGGCACCCTGGTACCTATGCGCTATATGCATATGGGAGTCCCTGAGGAGCAGGCGCTCAAAGTGGTGTCGATTGCCGCCTGGGATGCCTGGCACGACCTGAATGAAAGCATCAAATTTGGCGAAGCCATACGCCGCGCCATCAAGGCCAGCAATCACAACGTCACGGCCTGGGATGCCTGGCACGACCTGAATGAAAGCATCAAATTTGGCGAAGCCATACGCCGCGCCATCAAGGCCAGCAATCACAACGTCATGGTGTTGGCCTCAGGGTCTCTTTCCCACCGCTTTAGTGATAACAGCGATGCAATGGAAAACATGCACCGCTGGACGCGTGAATTTGACCGCCAGATGGATATACGTGTGGTTGAGATGTGGCGGCAGGGGCACTTCAAAGAATTCCGCACCATGCTGCCGGAATATGCCCAGCACTGCTACGGCGAAGGCGGTATGCATGATACCGCCATGCTGCTTGGCGTATTAGGCGAAGAGTACGACACGCCTGCCGAAATACTCACTGAGCCTTTTGGCAGTTCTGGCACCGGCCAAATCAACGCGATCTTTCCCCTTTAGGCAGTCTCGAGGTAACCGTCTGGCTGGTTCGGCGCCCGGGGCGGTAACGAGAGCCACTCATTACACAAGCAGGAGATATGGCATGGAGATACCTACCAATACGTTCAAGCAGGCGTTAGCCAATAATGAGCCGCAAATTGGTCTATGGCTGGGGCTAGCCAATGGATACTGTGCGGAGCTCTCTGCCAATGCGGGCTTCGACTGGCTATTAATCGACGGCGAGCATGCCCCCAACGACCTGCGCACAATACTGGCTCAGCTGCAGGCCGTCGCGCCTTACCAAGCTCACCCCATCGTGCGTCCGCCGGTCGGCGACACCGCGCTGATCAAGCAGTATCTGGATATCGGCGTACAAACGCTATTGATCCCCATGGTCGATAGCGCCGAACAGGCCCGCGAGTTGGTACGTGCCACTCGCTATCCGCCAGAAGGCATTCGCGGCGTCGGCAGTGCACTGGCACGCGCTTCGCGCTGGAACAGCATCCCCGGCTACCTGGATAAAGCGGATAACGAAATCTGCCTGTTAGTCCAGATCGAAACCCAGGAAGGCCTTAAGCACCTTGATGAAATTGCCGCCGTCGAAGGGGTGGATGGGGTGTTCCTCGGCCCCGCCGACCTCAGCGCATCCCTAGGGCATCGCGGTAACCCGGGTCACGAAACGGTGCAAAACGCCATTGAAGACGCCATCCAGCGCATTCAGCAGTCAGGCAAAGCGGCCGGCATTTTATCGGCAGACCGCCAGCTCGCAGCACGCTATCTAACCTTAGGTTGCACCTTTGTCGCCGTCGGCGTCGACACCAGCGTCTTGATGAACTCACTGAAAGCGTTGGCCAGCAGCTTTAAAGACGACGGTGATACCGCACCAGCGGTGGCCACGCCCCCGTCGGTTTACTAACGTCACCTATCACCGCTTTTTTAACCCACTGTCTATTTTACGTTAGGAATCATTCATGAAACTGCACGACTCACGCCTACTGCGCCAACACGCTTTTATCAATGGCCAGTGGGTCAGCGCCGATAACGGCGAAACCTTCAGCGTCACCAGTCCCGCGGACAACACGCCGATCACCGACGTTGCCCGGGTTGGGGGCGTGGAAACACGCCGGGCAATAGAAGCCGCTGAAGCCGCGCTGCCAGCCTGGCGCGATAAAACGGCGAAGGAGCGCGCCGCTATTCTTCGCCAATGGTTCACCTTGATGCATGAACACAAAGAAGACTTGGCCCGCCTGTTGAGCTGGGAGCAGGGTAAGCCGCTTGCCGAGAGCCGAGGCGAGATCGACTACGGCGCCAGCTTTATCGAGTGGTTTGCCGAAGAAGGCAAACGCGTTTATGGCGATGTCATCCCTAACGATAAACCGGGTCGTCGCCTCGTCGTTATCAAACAGCCGGTGGGGGTAGTTGCCGCCATTACACCGTGGAATTTCCCGGTGGCAATGATTACCCGCAAAGCAGGCCCAGCCCTGGCAGCCGGCTGTACCATGGTGCTCAAACCCGCCTCCGAAACGCCACTTTCGGCGCTGGCCTTGGCCGAACTCGGCGAACGAGCGGGTATCCCCGCAGGAGTGTTTAATGTGGTTACCGGCCGCGCCGGTGCTATCGGCAGCGAACTCACTCAACATGCAAGCGTGCGGAAACTGTCGTTTACCGGCTCCACGGAAATCGGCCGTCAGCTAATGGAAGAGTGCGCCGGTACGATTAAAAAAGTCAGTATGGAGCTGGGCGGCAATGCCCCCTTTATCGTCTTTGACGACGCCAACCTGGATGATGCCGTTGAAGGCGCTCTGGCGTCCAAATTCCGCAACAGCGGGCAAACCTGCGTCTGCACAAACCGCTTTCTGGTTCATGATGCTGTCTATGATGCCTTCAGTGAGAAATTGGTCGCCGCCGTTCGTAAACTGAAGGTTGCACCCGCAGAGGAAGAAGGTGCCCAGCAAGGCCCGCTTATTAATCTAAAAGCGGTCGATAAAGTGAAAAGCCATATTGAAAATGCGCTAAGCCAGGGCGCTAAAGTGTTATGCGGCGGACAATCCCACGCTTTGGGCGGTAACTTCTTTGAACCCACCGTGCTCGGCGATGCCACGCCAGCCATGGACGTCGCCAACGAAGAGACCTTTGGCCCCCTGGCGCCGCTGTTTCGCTTTGGTACAGAAGCAGAAGCGATAGCCATGGCCAACGACACTCCCTTTGGTCTCGCCGCCTACGTTTATACGCAAAACATTGGCCGTTGCTGGCGTGTAGGGGAGGCTCTTGAGTATGGTATGGTAGGAATTAACGAAGGTATTATCTCGACGGAAGTGGTTCCTTTTGGCGGCATCAAGGCCTCTGGCGTTGGCCGGGAAGGATCTCATTACGGTATTGAAGATTATCTCGAAATTAAATATATGTGCATGGGCATTAAGTAATACTCCCAGTGCCACCAGGCAGCTTGTCCTGGTGGCTATTTAGAAAAGGCAACGAATGGCACGCCCTACTCCCTCCTTAACGTTGGCGTTGATGCAAGCCCGTGAGTCCGCGATGGACTTCTTCAGGCCCCATCTCAACCGCCACAATATAACCGAACAGCAGTGGCGAGTGATTCGCATCCTGTGGCAGTCGGAAGATCAAACCCTGGAAAGCCACCGGCTGAGATCCGAAACTCGCCTGTATACTGCCACCCAGTTTGACTGGCGTGCTGGTTAGACTTGAACAGAATGGCCTGGTGGAACGCTGGAAACCTGCCACCGACCAGCGCCGCCTGTGCGTCACGCTAACCGGAAAAGGCAATGCGCTATTCGAGGAAATGAAAGTTGAAATGATCAGTCAGTACAAGAAGATTCAGCGAGCGCTGGGGGAGGAGAAGTACCGTACCCTGATGAGCCTGCTGAAAGAAGTGCAAGAGCTTAATCCAGATCAACTGCCTTCCGACCCTGATACTTAACGTTCAATGGTAAGTTATCATCACGGCTGCGGGCCCTTTTATGCAATCCTCACTGCTTAAAAGGGCCTCCTTGTCTAAACAGCTCATCGTTAAACGTTTTGCTGCTCCTGAGAATCCAAGACTTCTTGAATGCGTTTCGTGGCATCCTGCGTTTGGTTGGCCAGTTTTTTGACTTCATCGGCGACGACCGAAAAGCCCCTGCCTGCCTCGCCTGCCCGTGCCGCTTCAACCGCAGCATTGAGCGCCAGTAGATTGGTTTGAGCGGCAATCTGGCTGATCACATCCACCACCTCTGACACCTGGTGGTAGGTCTTCTGATTGTTAACCACGATGGTTTCATGGGCAGACTTGGCCGACCGCTCATCCTCAATGTTACGAACCGCGCCAATGACGCGTAACAGTTGACCATCTTCGCCCCTGATCGCGCGGCCACGCTCCCTAAACCAGCAATAGCCATGGCGTTTATGGTACATACGGAATTCTTCTACATATTCGCCCGAGCCTGATGGCGAGAGAACTTCCCTTTCAAACGCTGCTAAAATATTGGGCAAATCATCTGGATGGGTGATATTCGCCTGGCTGTCCATTCCATTAGGCAGCTCCTCCCGGGTATAGCCCAAGAGGCTCCTAAACTGATCAGTGATGACCATCTCACTTGCCGGATCTTCTACATCACCGTGGTGAACGATAAAGTCCCATACGCCTTCGGTGAGCGTCAGTTGTATCATCTCCCATACCCTTTGCTCCCCCGTCAAGCGTTGGCACTCTGCTTCCAGCGAGCGAATACGGTCGTCTTTTTGGCGGACAAGCTCTGCATGGTGCCTTTCCATTTCTGTAAGGCTTTGCGACGCTGAGGCCAACTCGTTGGCAAGCGCATTTTCTGACTCGGATTTACGGTCAATAAATGATTGTATGGTTGAAAACAGGTCTGCATTGCGACGTAGTTCACTAAAAATGGAGCTATCAATGGCGCCTTGGGCACCCTCTAACTGACCAAAAAAACCCAGAATGTCGTCCGCTAGCCTTTTGGAAGATCTTATATTTAACATTATCGCTACCCTCTCCAGATTTGGCGCACGAAAGCAGCACCTTATCGTCGGTTTTCATGCACCGAGTGATCACGGTGGGTAGCATTACTGTGAGCATTGAAGTCGAGAGTTTCTTGT
>Ga0209345_10004977_pt1 | contig 12553 bp, 8 predicted proteins | sample Cruoilmetagenom7_FD_187294 | JGI IMG/M metagenome (GOLD analysis project Ga0209345, IMG submission 187294) | Oil polluted marine microbial communities from Coal Oil Point, Santa Barbara, California, USA - Sample 7 (SPAdes) (version 2) | ecosystem: Environmental > Aquatic > Marine > Oil seeps ...
GATCTCTGCTTCATGCCCAGCGATATGCGTCGGCGCTGCTGATCGATATCGAGGATCATCACCTCGATCTCTTCTCCTACCTGAACCGCCTTGGAGGGATGGATATTCTTGTTGGTCCAGTCCATTTCAGACACATGCACCAAGCCTTCGACACCGGTATTGATCTCCGCAAAGCAGCCGTAATCGGTCAAGTTGGTGACCCGAGCCTTGACCTTGCTGCCAATGGTGTACTCCTTGGTCAACTGGTTCCAGGGGTCCTCCTGCAGCTGCTTCAGACCCAGCGATACGCGCTTGCGCTCGGGGTCGTATTTAAGCACCTTCACATCGATTTCATCGCCGACGTTGAGCACTTCGCTCGGATGCTTGACCCGCTTCCAGGCGATATCGGTGATGTGCAGCAGGCCATCGATACCACCCAGATCGATGAAGGCACCGTAATCGGTGAGGTTCTTGACGATCCCCTTGACCACCAGGCCCTCTTCCATTTTCTCCAGCAGCTTTTCACGCTCCTTGCTGTAAACCTCCTCCAGCACGGCACGGCGCGATACCACCAGATTGTTGCTGCGCTGATCCAGCTTGACGATGCGGAACTCCAGCTCCTGACCTTCAAGGTGTGAGGTATCACGTAGCGGGCGAATGTCCACCAAGGAACCCGGCAGGAAGGCGTTGAGGCCATTGACCTCGACCGTGAGGCCGCCACGCACCCGACCAACGATATGACCATGCACACTTTCGCCTGCCTCGTAGGCCTGCTCCAGCAATCCCCAGGATTCGGCACGCTTGGCACGCTCTCGCGACAGGACAGTCGAGCCAAAGCCATCTTCCAGTGCTTCGAGGGCAACACGTACATCGTCACCCACCTTCAGATCGACTTCTCCCTTGTCATTACGGAACTGTTCCAGAGGGATAACCCCCTCGGACTTAAGCCCGGCATTGACGATCACAAAGTCATTCTCAATCGCCACAACAGTGCCGGTTACAATGGAACCCGGCGCCATATCCAGCTCTTTCAGACTCTCTTCGAACAGCTCCGCAAAACTTTCGCTCATTACTGATCCTTCCCAGGTTTCGGCTACATCAACGTAGGCCTCTGTGTCTTGCCTCATCCAATACGGCTTGTAACACCTCATTAATGCTCATCAAGGTGGAATCCAGTATCACCGCATCCGGCGCCGGCTTAAGGGGCGCAACTGCACGATTCATGTCGCGTGCGTCACGCGCCTTTATATCGTTCAATATATCATCAAGGCTAGCACCGGGTTCCTTGCTAATCAACTGCTTATAACGTCGTTGTGCACGCTCTTCAGCACTGGCGTCAAGGTATATTTTCAAACCGGCCTGCGGGAAGACCACCGTGCCCATGTCGCGGCCATCAGCCACCAGCCCCGGCGCGAGCGCAAAGTCACGCTGTCGGCTCAACAAAGCCTCGCGCACGGGCCCCAGAGCGGCCACTACCGAAGCGTCCTCACCTACCCGTTCGTTACGGATGGCGTGAGTCACCTCTTCACCTTCGAGGATAATCTGAGTCTCACCCCCATCCGTCGCCTTGAAACGCACATCAAGGTGCGCCGCCAGTACCTCCAGCGCCTCCACATCATCCAGCTCAACCCCATGGTGACGTGCAGCCAGAGCGGTCACGCGATACAGCGCACCACTGTCCAGCAGATGCCAGTCCAGCTCTCGTGCCAGCAGCTGGCAGATTGTTCCCTTGCCTGACCCGCTGGGGCCATCAACCGTAATGACGGCAACCTGTTTATCCTGGCTGGACATCAGTCCTCCTCCTTATGCACATTCAGACCCAGTCTTTGCATCAACTCGATCAGATCGGGGCATGCTGCCAGCAGGCAGCCACCTCCGCCAATTTTGAGTGTATTCTCGCCACAGAGCCCGGCCGCCAGTGCCGCCATGGCAACCCGAATCTGACCCTGCAACATGATCTCACCACCCTCGATGCAACCACCGGTGACCTCGATTCGATCGTTATCCAGTTCAAGCTGCACACCCAGCTGCTGCAACAGCTGAGCGGTTTGTGCCACCGGGTCTTCCTCTTTGTGGCGCAATCCGTCCAGTCCGGTAAACCGGCTGCGCCCCACTGCACAGGCTGCAGCCACCAACAGCAGAGGCACCTCGTCGCTGGCGGTGGCAAGATCTGACAGATCCACTGTCACCGCAGACAACTGCTGCCCCGCGCTGACATGAATATCCGCCACCGGCTCGCCTGCCTGCAGGCGCTGCTCAGACAGTGTAATGGCAGCCCCCATGCGTTCAAGCACACGCAGTGCACCTGATCGACTGGGGTTGACGCCCACCCTCTTGAGCATCAGGTCAGCCCCCGGCCTGAGGCTGGCCACCAGCATGAACAATGTCGCCCAGGACAGGTCTCGCGGCACCTCAATAGGCGCCGCACGCAGCGACTCAGCGGGCTTGAGACAGACCTCTCCGGCATCACTGCTCACGTCCACCCCAAGCGCCGACAGCATGCGTTCGGTGTGATCACGGGTTGCAACCGGCTCAACCACTCGGGTTTCACCTTCCGCCCACAACCCTGCCAGCAGCAGGGCCGATTTAACCTGTGCACTGGGCATCGGCAGGGTATAGCGAATACCCCGCAGCCTGCGTCCGCCTTTTATTCTCAGTGGCGGACAGCCTGCATCACCGGTTTCAATATCCGCCCCCATCAGGCGCAGCGGCTCTGCCACGCGCGACATATTCCGACGGTTCAGGAACTCATCACCGAACAGCTCGGTATCAAACGGCTGAGCGACCAGCACACCGGCCAAAAGGCGCATCGAGGTTGCCGAATGCCCCAGGTAGAGCGGCCCGGGTGGCGGCTTGAGCCCCTGCAGGCCAACACCGTAGATTCTTACCTTGCCCTGATGCGGACCTTCAATCACTACCCCCATGTCACGCATCGCCTGCAGAGTCGCCAGGCTGTCTTCACTTTCGAGAAAACCACAGATATCCGTTACGCCATCGGAGATGGCGGCAAGAATAATCGCCCGGTGCGAGACCGATTTGTCGCCCGGCAGGACCAGCTCGCCCACCGGCGCACCATCACTGCTGACACGCAAGGTTACCCCAGCCGCATGATCATTCGATGAATAGGCCGATCCTGTCAGCAACCGGGTGAAGTGATCACGCGCCGCCTTGGCCCGCGTGAAGATCCCCAACATTGCCTGACTGTCGCCGGTGTCAATGGCACTGCGCAGGCGAGCCAGCCCGGTGGTATAGCGGTCGATCTGCGCCAGCACTGCACTTCGATTGGCAATACAGATGTCATGCCACATGGTTGGGTCGCTGGCAGCGATGCGGGTAAAGTCACGAAACCCGCCTGCGGCATAGCGAAAAATGTCCAGATTTTCTTCTTCGCGTGCCAGCGTATCGACCAGCGAAAAGGCCAGCAGGTGAGGCAGGTGGCTGGTTGCAGCCAGCACTTCATCATGCCGCTCAACCTCCATCTGCAGCACCTCGGCACCCACCGCCTGCCACAGCCGTGCCAACTCAAGAGTGGCATTGGGGTCAGTCTCGGGCAGCGGTGTCAGAATCACCTTATGCCGCTCGAACAGGTCGGCATCAGCGGCACGCACACCGCTTTTCTCGGCACCGGCAATGGGGTGTCCGGGAATAAAGGTCGGTGGCAGCTGCCCGAACAGGCGACGGGCGGCCGCTACCAGACTCCCCTTTGTACTGCCCACATCCGTCACCAGTGTGCGCACGCGCAACCAGGGGCGGATCTGTTCCAGCACACTTTCCATTGCCTTGACTGGAACGGCCAGCACGATCAGATCAGCCGCTGACACTTCCGCTTCAAGGTCAGTGGCAACACGATCAATGACCCCCAGCTCGAGCCCCAGCCGGCACTCTTCCTCACTGCGATCAGCACCCACGATTTCACGAACACAGGAGCGAATCTTCAGCGCCTTGGCAAAAGAGCCGCCTATCAGCCCCAAACCGATGATCAGCACTCTGTCGAGCTGGTATTGCGATTTGCCCGAGTAGTTCAGCACGCCAGCACCTGTTTGAGCGCTCGCAGGAACCGGTCGTTTTCGTCTGTCAGACCGATACTGATACGCAGATGCTGAGGCATCCGGTATCCGCCCAGCGGCCGCACGATCACCCCTTCATGCAGCAATGCCTGGAACAGAGGCTGGGCCGGGCGTGCCATATCGGCGGTGATGAAATTTCCGAATGAGGGGATATAACCGACCCCCAACTGTTTCAGCCCCTGCTCAAGCTGAGCCATTCCTCTGCGATTGAGCTCGACACTGCGGGCCAGATAATCGCTGTCATTCAGAACCGCTTCAGCGGCGGCCAGCGCCAGATGGGATACATTGAACGGTTGTCGTACCCGGTTAAGCAAATCGGTTATCACCGCACTGGTAGCTGCAAAACCGACACGCAGGCCGGCAAGCCCCCAGGCCTTTGAAAACGTGCGAGTTACCACCAGATTCGGGAAACGCGGCAGTAATTTCAGGCCATCCGGAAAGTCTCCGGCCTCAACATATTCCGTATAGGCTTCATCCAGTACAACGATGACATTCTCCGGCACGGCTGCCAGAAATGCTGTCAGCTCGTCACGCATCAAGGCGGTACCGGTCGGGTTATTCGGGTTGGCAATGAAGATCAGGCGGGTGCGCTCTGTAATGGCTTCGGCCATCGCCTGAAGATTGTGGCCATAATCACGAGCGGGCGTGATGACCGCTCTGGCACTGCAGGCCTGAGTCACGATGGGGTACACCGCAAAGGCGTATTCGGAGAAGATCACCTCATCTCCGGGTTGAAGAAAGGCGCGTGCAATCAGCTCAAGCACGTCGTTGGAGCCGTTACCCAGCGTCAGCTGCTCCGGCATCAGCCCATAATGTCGATGCAAAGCCGCCTTCAGACGAAAGCCGTTACTGTCTGGATAGCGGGTGGTTTCAGCCAGAGCTTTCTGCACCGCTTCAAGCGCATGCACACTGGGTCCCAGCGGGTTCTCATTGCTGGCAAGCTTGATGATATCGTGTATCCCCAGCTCACGCTCCAGCTCTTCAACCGGCTTGCCCGCTTCGTAGGGGTGCAACCCCTGTACTCCAGGTGTCGCCAGCGCCATAAAATCACATGACATCCCTTGGCATCCTTATACTGTATGAACTCAGAGCACCGCTTTCGGGTAGGATCCGAGAAATTTCACCTCGATATCGAGGCCATCCAGTTCCGCCAACAATTCGATAATTGCGGGGTCTTCACGGTGACCTTCGAAATCAATATAGAACAGCATTTTCCAGTCGTGCTCACCGCTGCTGCGCGTTTCAAGACGCGTCAGGCTGATACTGCGTCGATGGAAAGGCGACAGCAGATCGTGCAGCACGCCCGGCTCATCACGGCAGATGAGCAACAGTGAAGTTTTATCATCACCGCTGGGACCAATCGCTTCGCGACCCACGACCAGAAAACGGGGGCAACGATCAGTTGCCTGCGCAGCCGCTTCCGGAGCCAGCTCCACCTCACCACAGATGTAGAGACCAAAGCGGCGAAACAGATCCAGTGTATGCCGTATCAAACCGGCATTTTCACTCTCGATGGGGACAACCGCATAGTGAGCGCTGCCCTGCTCAACTTCACTGAACACCTGCTCAAGGCTCGGCAACGCCTGACAATGAACAGCCTGACCAAAATGCTTCTGCGCTGCCTGCTGCGTAAAGGTTCCCTCGGGGCCGAGGAATACCGCACGCATCGGCTGCTCAAGCGCGAGGCAGACCGACATGATCTCGCGGAACAGGCGCGCAACGGCCTGATCGGGCAACGGCCCCTCGTTGCGTGCCATTACGGCTCGCAACACCTGCGCCTCACGTTCAGGTCGGTAAAATACCGGTGTCTCGCTCCCTTCGCGGTAGCGCTCCTTCACTTCAGCCACGCCCTGTGCGAGCCGGGCGCGATCATTCAGCAGCTGGTGGATCTGACGATCCACCGTATCGATGCGATCACGCAACACCCGCAGTTCCGCTTCCTGCGCATCTGCCGCACCCCTGTCAGTCGCCTTCATACTCAGGCCTGCTCTTTCTCGAACCGCTGCATGAAGTCGATCAACGCATCCACCGCCGCTTCTGGTACCGCGTTATAGATGCTCGCCCGCATGCCACCAACGGAGCGATGCCCCTGAAGATTGAGCATTCCTTCCGCCTCTGCCAGCTCCAGGAAACGTTTTTCCAGCGCGGCATCGGCCAGCGTGAACGGTACATTCATGATGGAGCGGTTATTGATCGCCACCGGATTGCCGTAGAAATCGCTGGCATCAATGGCCGCATAAAGCTTGGCGGCCTTGCGGCGGTTCAGTTCGGCCATCGCCTCCACACCGCCCTGGCGCTTGAGCCACTGGAATACCAGCCCGGCCAGATACCAGCCAAAGGTCGGCGGCGTGTTGTTCATGGAGTCGGCGTCGGCGTGGATCTTGTAGTCGTACATGCTTGGCGTACCGGCCAGAGTCTGGCCGATCAGGTCTTCACGCACGATCACCACCGTCAGGCCGGCAGGACCAATATTCTTCTGTGCGCCGGCGTAGATCAGACCAAAGCGGCTGACATCCACCGGGACAGACAGAATATCGGAGGACATGTCGGCCACCAGTGGCACATCGCCACTGTCGGGAATGTAGTCAAACTCGACACCACCAATGGTTTCGTTGGTGGTGTAATGCAAATAGGCCGCCTCAGGCGTCAGCTGCAGCTCTGACTGCGTCGGCGCCGAGGTGTAGTTATTGCCTGCGGTGCTGGCAGCCACATTCACCTGCGCATAGCGCCGGGCTTCCTTGATCGCCTTGCCGGACCAGATACCGGTATCGATATAGTCCGCGCAGCTCGCACCACGCAGCAGGTTCATCGGCACCATGGCAAACTGGGCCGTTGCACCACCCTGCAGGAACAGCACCTTGTAGTTGGCCGGGATGCCCATCAGGTCGCGCAGATCCTGCTCGGCCTGAGCCGCAACGCCAACATACTCGTCACTGCGATGGCTCATTTCCATAATGGAAAGTCCCTGGCCGTGCCAGTCCAGCAGTTCAGCCTGTGCCTGTTGCAGCACCTCTTCCGGCAGGGCCGAAGGCCCTGCACTGAAATTGTATTTACGTGTCATTTCAGCTTCGAATTCCAGTTATATAAAGGGATTCAGGCATCACTGCCGGTGTCGTCAGCCGGAGCGTCCTGCGCATCATCCGCGGCAGATTCCGGCACATCAGTGCGTGCTTCGGCACTGTCCTCTGCAGCTTCAAGAGCCTCTTCATCCGGCTCTTCGATGCGGGCGATACCCACCAGAGCCTCTTCATCAGCCAATCGAATCAGCATCACACCCTGAGTATTGCGGCCCAGACTGGAGATCTCACTGCTACGTGTCCGTACCAGGGTTCCGCGGTTGCTGATCAGCATCACATCGTCACCCTCAAACACCTGTACCGCACCAGCCAGCTGGCCATTACGTTCGGTACACTGCATGGCGATCACACCCTGACCACCACGGCCTCGCAGCGGGAATTCGTCCACGCGGGTCTTTTTGCCGTAGCCGTGCTCAGAAGCGGTCAACACCTCACCTCCGGCCTGTGGCACCATCAGGGCAATGACCTGCACATCATCATCCATGCGTACACCGCGTACACCGCGCGCCGTACGGCCCATGGCGCGGACATCATTCTCGTTGAAACGGATCGCCTTGCCGGCGCTGGTCACCAGCATTACATCATCCTGACCACTGGTCAGAGATGCACCAATCAGGCGGTCACCTTCAACAATATCCAGCGCAATCAAACCGGTACTGCGCGGACGTGAGAAGGCATCCAGAGGAGTCTTTTTCACAGTACCGTTGGCAGTGGCCATGAAAATGAAGCGGTCGGGGTCAAACGCCTGCACCGGCAGAATGGTGCTGATCCATTCGTTTTCGGCCAGTGGCAGGATATTGACCACAGGACGACCACGGGAGGCACGACTCGCGGGCGGAATCTCGTAAACCTTGAGCCAGTACACCTTGCCCATGTTGGTGAAGCAAAGAATGGTGTCGTGGGTATTGGCAATCAGCAGGTGCTCGATGAAATCTTCATCCTTCATTGCTGTTGCCGATTTGCCCTTGCCACCACGGCGCTGGGCCTGATAATCGGTCAGCGGCTGAGTCTTGGCGTAACCGGCGTGAGAGATGGTTACCACCATATCCTCTTCAGTGATCAGATCTGCCACGGTCAGATCCTGCATGGAGGCCTGAATCTCGGTGCGGCGCTCATCAGCATATTCAGCCACCAGCGCTTCCAGTTCTTCCCGGATCACTTCCATCAGGCGCTCATAAGAGCCCAGGATGTGCAGCAGCTCGGCGATCTTGTCCAGCAGCTCCCGGTATTCACCGATCAGCTTTTCATGCTCAAGACCGGTCAGTCGGTGCAGACGCAGATCAAGGATTGCCTGAGCCTGAACCGGCGACAGATAGTAGCGACCATCGCGCATGCCATACTGAGGTTCCAGGTCTTCCGGCCGACAGGCCGTTTCTCCGGCACGTTCAAGCATGTCGGTCACATTGCCGGGCACCCAGGCGGTTGCGATCAGGCGCTCTTTCGCCTCGGCAGGTGAAGGTGACTGCTTGATCAGTTCGATGACCGGATCGATATTGGCCAGCGCAATCGCCAGACCTTCCAGCACATGGCCACGTTCACGCGCCTTGCGCAGCTCAAAAATGGTACGACGGGTAACCACTTCACGGCGATGACGCACGAAGCATTGAAGAATCGTTTTAAGATCCAGAATCTTCGGCTGACCATCGACCAGCGCCACCATGTTAATCCCGAACACACTTTGCAGCTGAGTCTGGGCAAACAGGTTGTTGATGATCACCTCGGCCACTTCGCCGCGGCGCAACTCAATCACGATGCGCATGCCGTCCTTGTCGGACTCGTCACGCAGCTCGCTGATCCCCTCGATTTTCTTCTCTTTGACCAGCTCGGCGATTTTCTCGATCAAGCGTGCCTTGTTGAGCTGATACGGGATTTCGGTGATCACCAGCATCGGCCGGCCGTTTTTGGGATGGTCTTCGATATGATGGCGTGCCCGCACATAGATGCGGCCACGGCCGGTGCGGTAGGCCTGCAGGATACCGGCTCGACCATTGATAATGCCGCCGGTGGGGAAATCAGGCCCCGGAATGAATTCCATCAGCTCATCAATGCTGATATCCGGATTATTGATCAACTCCAGGCAGCCCTTGACGATTTCGCCCAGATTATGCGGCGGGATATTGGTGGCCATACCCACGGCAATACCGGACGAACCGTTCACCAGCAGATTGGGAACCCGCGTCGGCAGCACGGCCGGGATACGCTCCGTACCGTCATAGTTGTCTACGAAATCAACGGTTTCCTTTTCCAGATCGGCCAACAGCTCATGGGAGATCTTGGCCATGCGGATTTCGGTATAACGCATGGCGGCAGCCGAGTCGCCATCGACGGAACCGAAGTTGCCCTGACCATCCACCAGCATGTAGCGCATGGAGAAGCTCTGCGCCATACGCACAATAGTGTCGTACACCGCACTGTCACCATGGGGGTGGTACTTACCGATTACATCACCCACCACACGTGCAGACTTCTTGTAAGGCTTGTTCCAGTCGTTGTTCAGTTCGTTCATGGCGAAGAGTACACGCCGATGAACCGGTTTAAGGCCGTCACGCACATCTGGCAGAGCACGCCCGACGATGACGCTCATGGCATAATCGAGATAGGACTGTTTCAGCTCATCTTCGATGTTGACTGGCAGAACTTCTTTGGCTAAATCACCCATTCGCTCAGCTTTCCTTGATCCGGTACCTGGGCACACCCTGATGGCGCGCTTTCAAACCGCGGGAGTATACCACAGCTGAGCCGATTTCACGCTAACCGGCCGACTCCCTGACAGGGATCAAGCATCATCAAGCATCTGCTGCAGCGCCTTGGGCAGGGCACTTCGACGCTGACGCAACAAAGGCTTGAGACGATGTTCCCAGATCTGCTCGGCCGACATGTCAGACCAGCCAAGCAGCACCAGGTATTCCCTCAGAAAAAGCGGCTCATCCACCGCTCCCTGCTCCCGGTAATCGAGCAACCAGGCCGACAGGTGCAGCAGTGCAACGTGCTCACACACCTCGGGCGGCAAACGTCCAGGTTGAACGAACTCAGGGTAGTGCTGAAGGGCGATACTGCTCCACACTTTCCCAGGCAGCTGCCAGGCCTTGAGCAGCTCCGCCCCCACCACACCCGGATGCACCTGACTGATCATCGCCTTGAATGCCGGATTCTGACGCTGCAGCAGTTCAATCACCACACGCCCAACATCATGCAACAGTGCAATGGTCGCCATCTCTGCAGGCCTCGCCCTGCCGGTTGCCTGAGCCAGCCCAAAGGCAAAATAGGACAGCAGCAACGCGCGATGATAACTGGCACGAAACCGCTCAGTGTCCGGCAGACACTTGCGCAGACTCTCGGCCATAATGATCTGATACACACCCTCAAACCCCAGCAGGCTTACGGCGTGGCTCAGGTCGATAATTTTCTGATCAAAGCTGTAACGTGATGAGTTGATCGCTTTCAGCAGCGTGGCGGTCAAAGATGGATCCTGCCGCACCAGTTCAGCCACCTGAGCATGAGTACTCTGCTCGTCCAGCAACCGGTTGAGCAGCTCAACACTGGAGACAGGCAAACGCGGAATGCGGCCAATAATCTGCTGCACCGGCTCAGAAGTTGCGAAACTTTCAGCCGCCACCGCTGCCGAGGTAAACAGGACCGACGACAGCCTCTCATACCGTTGCTGTGCCCTTCGATAGTGATCCAGTAATTGCAAAAAGCGCTCTGCCGCCGAGTGCTGCGCCATCTGCAACAGCACCAACTGTGTCGATTCGCGCAACTGACTGAAGCGAGCCTCACTCAACAACAGCAACTGCCCCTCTGCACTGGCACGGACACTGAACTGAGGCATGCCGATCCCGTCAGCGCCGATCAGATTCAGTGCAGCGTCTACCTCAAGACCGATCGCCTCGTCAGTGGCGGCAGGTGCCACGCGTATACAGCCTGACTGGACCAGAATATAGCTGCTGGCCAGCTCCGGCGAGGCTGCCAGCAGATCATCGCCGATGGCAAAACGCACAATATCAGCCTGATTCAGCAGCTCAACCATCGCTGCCTCGGGCAATTGCGCCCTGCCTGTCAACAGTGGCGGAGCCTTGACATCCGCACCTTCCGGTTCGGATCTTTTAGCTGACTGCTTTTCGTTACGTTTCCAGAAACCGATCATATTCTCTCCTGCTCCCTGGGCATGGTGGACAGAGTGAATTTCCGCCCCTCAGACCATAATGCTAGAATGCGACACAACTGAATATCGACGCAAGGGCAAACAGATGAGTGACGAACGTACGCTGAATATTGATCCGGCCGAGATAGCCAAATTCGAGGAGCTGGCCAACCGCTGGTGGGATCGCAACAGCGAGTTCAAACCTCTGCACGACATCAATCCGCTGCGGGTGGACTTTATTGACCGCATCGGCGCCCTGGCCGGGAAGACCGTACTGGATGTGGGTTGTGGCGGCGGCATACTGTCCGAGTCAATGGCACACCGTGGCGCCAAGGTCACCGGGATCGACATGGGTGAGGCTCCGCTCAAGGTTGCCAAACTGCACGGACTCGAGAGCGGCGCTCGCGTCAGCTACCGTCGCATCACAGTGGAAGATCTGGCCGATGAGATGCCTGCCGGCTTTGATCTGGTGACCTGCATGGAGATGTTGGAACACGTCCCCGACCCCGAGTCTGTGGTGCGTGCCTGTGCCCGTCTGGTAAAGCCCGGCGGACAAGTGTTCTTCTCCACCCTGAACCGCAACCCCAAAAGCTACCTGTTTGCCATTCTGGGTGCCGAGCGCATGCTTAAATTGGTCCCTGACGGCACCCACGACTTCAACAAGTTCATCCGCCCGGCGGAACTGGGTGGCTGGGTACGGGGTGCCGGCCTGAACATGGGGGAGATGACCGGCCTGGTCTACAACCCCTTGACCAAGGTGTACCGCCTCGACCCCAACGATGTTGGCGTCAACTACATGCTGGCCTGCAGTCGGAGCCTGGAATAATGGCAACCATCGATGCCGTTCTGTTTGACTTGGATGGCACCTTGCTCGACAGCGCCCGTGACTTTCACCGCATTGTCAACCGAATGCTGGCAGAAGCCGGACGAGAACCCATGGAATTCAACGACCTGCGCACCCAGGTTTCCAACGGAGCCCGTGCCATGGTGATGCATGCGTTCAAGCTGGAACAGGACATGGATGCTTTCCCTGCATTGCACCGGCAACTGCTGGACTACTATGGCGCCGATACCTGCCAGCTTAGTCAGCTGTTTGACGATATTGAGCCACTGCTGACCTGGCTGGAACAGAAGGGGATTCGCTGGGGCATCGTGACCAACAAGCCACAGCGCTTCACCCTCACCCTGCTTGACAGCCTTGGCCTGACCGAGCGCTGTGCCAGCCTTGTCTGCCCGGAAGATGTACGCGCCAGCAAGCCGGACCCAGAAGGCCTCTGGCTTAGATCGGA
>Ga0209345_10004978_pt1 | contig 12551 bp, 7 predicted proteins | sample Cruoilmetagenom7_FD_187294 | JGI IMG/M metagenome (GOLD analysis project Ga0209345, IMG submission 187294) | Oil polluted marine microbial communities from Coal Oil Point, Santa Barbara, California, USA - Sample 7 (SPAdes) (version 2) | ecosystem: Environmental > Aquatic > Marine > Oil seeps ...
AGATATATAAGAAATCAGTTGAGTTCCAGAAAAATAAAATTAATATAATTTCACTAAAAGAAGATCCAATAAAGATAAGAGCAATCATTTTAGATAATGACCGGGAATTCCACCTAGTTATTAACGAGAAAAAAAATGAAATATTTCACGATTGTCCTACTTTTTTAATACACAGCGAAAGAGATGATAAGATATGTATTCATCTGATAAGACTTTTAACGATAATAAAACCGTCGATTTCTTTAAAAATTATCAACAATATTGACGATTTTTATTTAACTTCTGAAGACTTTGGTTCCAAAAAGAAGAGTAAAAACTATTTGGAATTAGCTAATGCTTGTTTTGAATGTGAAAATTGTGTTGATGGACTAAATTATTTAAACAAAGCGATTATTAATCAACACGAGTGCGAATCTATTATTGAAAGGTATTTAAAAACAGCAATTGAAAATAATTTGTATATTGAATTTTTTGAATTTCTGCAATCAGCCTATGATAACGAATTAGGTCCCTATCTTCTCAAATACAACCACTACATAGAAAAAGGAATTAAATTATTTCTAAATTCGGTCTCAAAATATACATTTCTTGACATACTTAGAATTATAGAATCGTTTGATAAATTATTAGATGTTTATAAATTTCAAAACGAATCTTTTGATTCGTCTATACTTAAGAAATTGGAAAAAATGGCTAATACAAACGATTTTAATGAAATGTATTTTTCAACTTTTTTTATTAAAAAAAATTACGAAACTCTTGTTAACCTTAATCCACTTTTCAAAGATTTAATACCTTTGAAGGCTTTTAAATCGTTTAAAAGCGAAATTGTAAAGTATTTTAAAAGCGAAATAGAGAATTTCTGCGTAATAGATAAACTAAAGCTAATGAAGAGGCATTTTGAAGTTTTTCAGATTCAAAAAGATGCGTACTATGACGAATATAGGGCTTATAAAAGCGAAATAAAAGAATTAGAAAAGAAAGTATACTTGAAGAAATTTGCTTTTCTCAATCTACTTAAGGAAAAATATAAAATCAAAAAATCTAAAATTGACTTTAGAAAAAAGAGAAATACCTATATCGTAAATCACGATAAAGAGAATCTCAAAAACCCCGCTTACAATTACGTTATAAGACACATAGGTTTTTATGGAATAAACGAATCTACCATTAAATCTTCGGAAATTGGCGTTAACTATTTAATAATTAAAGAATTGTTTTTAGACGATTTAAACAACTTCCCAGATATTTTTTATTATAAAAAACAATTCTGGGGAGAAGAAAATAGTTATGAAATTAATTCTATAGATGTCTTTTCGTTAATAAGTAAACCTATAGAATACAATTACGACATTGACCAAGATTATTCTAATATTAACGACCTTATGATAATCGAATGGGATTTAGCTAGTAAGCCAAGACAAGGTAGTCTAGTAAATGCATATGGTGCTCAAATTGTTATCCCAGATCAAAACAATTCTCTTTTTCACGACTTGAAACCGTTCGATTTAGTTTACTGTCAAAAAACACCTGTAAAAATTGAAGGAAATATCGTTAAAAGAATCAATATAATTGCAAAATGTTCGTTTAAAGACGCGATTAATAGTATTTCGAAGGGAATGGTATTTATTGAAGGATATTACCCTTTATCTCTTTTCAAATCGGTTCTCGATAAAAAGATTAGTCCTTTTAAAGCTTATGAAATTATATCAAATAACCCAAATAGACTGTTTGTCCCAAACTATCGTCAATTTGTAAAAGCTTTTAGAAAATTTTTATTCGATTTTATAAATAAAGAAAGAGAATTTATTTACCAAGAATTAAAATCTAATTCTGAAGAGAAAACGGATCAAATTTTAATATTATTAAATTTAACGACTGAATTAGCTGGATTAGATTTACCATTTTCTGAAATAATTCAGGAGCTATTACGCGAAGTAAGTAATTTGGATGAGTTTAGAACGAAACTACTCAATAATATTCATTCAGTCGTAAAAAATGTACTCGTGGTAAGAGAGCTTGGAAGTACAAAGATTTTCGATCTAAAAAAAATGCGACACACACAATTTGTCAAATATTCTAGCGGAATCTTAAAAATAAGAAAAGAAGAATTTGAGAAATCTAAAATTCTTAAAACTTCTAAAAAAAACGCCTTATATAACGTTTCCGAGTTGTTTAAAACTTATTACGGTAACCAGTTCTCGAATATATTGAATTTAGGTGTAAATTTAGAGATAGATCAAGATAGTTTTAATAAGATAATGTTTTATACCTCTAAATTAAAACTAAATTTAAATATAGTTGAGGAGTAATTTAGTTATTTTTGTTATGCTTCAAATTGTAATTCTCCATAAACGCCATTGCGATGCGGAATAAACCAATAATTTAATATTATCAATTATAATTATTAATTCGATTCTCAAATACAATTATTTAAATCTTTATTTCGAATAATATTATTAGTAGACGATTATCTTTAGTATTAGATTATTAGAATAAAATTTTAAATTTATATACTCAAAGACGAAATTACCAGTTGTAACTATGAAATTATCTGAATATGGAAGAAGATTTCTGCGTTTACCACTTCGCATAGATAAACACAATAAGAGATATGTAGATTTTTATATTGGTCCTAAAAAATTACGTAAAATCGTTGAAAATGAGGTAATAATTTCACCAAACAAATTATTAACTGATTGCAAAGCTTTACAAAAAGATTTGTTTAAACAAGGTTACGATAAAAAACGCGAACAATATTTGGGTAAAATGCTTATTGCGATGAGGACTTCAATAGAAAAATTAATCGGTATCGAGATTTCTATTAAGGAACAGTTTTTAAGGTTATATGATGTAGCCTTACAGCCAGTTAAAGAATCTGAATTGGATAACTTAAAAGAAGAGTTTAACGCAGCGTATGGTGGTCCTGGAAGTTTAGAAAAACGATTGAACGATTTAAGAGTACAACGAACTGTTCCTGAAGGTAAGGTATTTGAATTATTTAAGAAAGCTCTCAACATCACGAGAGAGCGAACTAAAGAATTGTTTGTCGATCTCTTACCTGAAAATGAGCACATTAATTTTAAGCTAGTAAAAAATAATAACAATAATAAAATTAAATGGACTTATTACAATTGGTACCTGGGAAATTTTCGCTCCCGAATAGAAGTTAACCCGAATTATAACATGTATTGGACAGGATTTTTGTCTGCTGTTGCTCACGAAGGATACCCTGGTCATCATACAGAATTTATTGTCAAAGAACAGAGGTTATATCGCGAGTTAAATCAATTTGAACACTCAATCTTGCTACTAAACTCGCCCAAGTTAATAATCAGCGAAGGTATAGCGAAAACAGCAGTGAATATGCTTTTTAACTATCGGGAGCAAGCAGAAATTAGCTTACGAGAATTTTGTCAAGACTCATCAAAAGAATCTTCTATTGAAGCATTAATAGCGCAAGGTAAAGTAAAAAAAAAACAATCGCTTTTTGGATATAATTTCGCTTATCATGCTCTTATTGATGGGTGGAGCGAAGAGAAATTAATTCGATACGCAACCAGTTTTGAAATCCTAAGCCAAGAAATTATAAAAAATCGAATAAAATTTTTTTTAAATCCAGTACATTCGACTACTGCTTTCTCGTATAATATAGGAAGCAAGCTAATAATAAACAAATATGGGGAATTTCCATCGGTTAAGAATTTTCGAGACCTGCTTATCAACCCAATTACCCCCTCCGATTTAGCATAAAATTATATCCAAAAAAATTTTCATTAACATTAGCTTTAAAATATAAAAGTTCTCTCTTTTTTTTTAGGAGTTTAAATAAATTTCATCAATTAATAAATTGTTTCAAAAGAACTTAATATAAATATTTCAGTTTGGTTTCAAATTTAAAAAAAATTCCCATAACAAACAAAGTGAGAAAAAATGCCTGGTCAAATAGACGCAACGCCATAAAATGATGCTTTTTATAAGAGCATCACATATTTTTTTATCCTTTTTTAAAATGAGTAGTTTAAAAATATATTCTAAAATAATTAAATAGATCTTACAATTTAACAAAATGTAATCTATGTTGTTTTATTTCAGTTTAAAATTAAAAAAAAAATTAGTTAAAAACAATTCACATAACAAACAAAGTGAGAAAAAGTGCCTGGTGAAGACGGTATAAACCCTTAATTAGATGTTTATTATAAGAACATCACAAATTTTCCTTTCTTTCTTAAAATGTCATTACAGTCGTTAGTTAAAGCTTTCCAACTTAACGACCTAAATCAAAAATTTATCTTCCAATATACAAAAAGAGTTAAAAAATTGCAATATTTTTAAATTGAAAATATAACTTTATTAAGTATATTAATTAAAATAATCGTTGAAAAATGGTAAAAGACAGATTACAGCACCCATCCAAGGACATTATAGAAAGTAAGGGAACGATCTTAAGAGGAAAAACTATATGTATGTGTTTAACTGGCTCGGTTGCGGTTATTAACGCTCCAATTATTGCTAGAGAATTAATGCGTTTAGGAGCGGATGTAGTTTCCGTAATGTCAAAAGCAGCTTCAGAGTTAATAAAACCAACTTTAATGCATTGGGCTACAGGAAACCCTGTAATTACTCATTTAACTGGATCAGTTGAACATGTTTTTCTAGCGGGTGATAGACCTAATGCCGCTGGAAAAGCTGATTTAATTTTGGTTTGTCCAGCAACAGCAAATTCTATTTCTAAAGTCGCTAACGGGATAGATGACACCCCAGTAACAACAATAGTTTCAACAGCTTTTGGTTCCTCTATACCTATAGTCGTAGTTCCTGCTATGCATGAAAGCATGTATTCCCCTATAATCGAAAAAAATATTTCAGTTTTGAAAAAGTATGGTATTGACATATTAGGGCCTCGAATATCTGAAGGAAAGGCTAAAATTGCAAAAGTAGGAGATATAATAGATAGAGTTATTGATTTATTGATTACGAAAAAGGATCTTGAAGGAAAGAGAATATTAATCACCGCTGGACCAAGTCGCGAGGCAATAGACAATGTTAGGTATTTATCAAATAAATCCTCTGGTAGAATGGGTATCGAAATAGCAAAAGAAGCCTCTGCTAGAGGTGCGGATGTATTATTAGTTGCTGGTGAATGTATGGTGAAGATTCCAGAATACATCAAAACGAATCATGTGGAATCGGCAGAAGATTTTATTAAAGTCATAAAGGATGAAATTTCATATAATAATTACGACTTCTTTATTTCTGCTGCTGCAATTAGCGACTATAAGCCAGTGGAACTCATTGAGGGAAAAATCTCGTCAGATAATATAAAGGAATTAAATGTAAATATGAAATTAACGCCTAAGATATTAGATATAGCAAGAAGGAAAGATTATAATCTTTTTATCATCGCATTTAAAGCAGAGACAAATGTTTCTCGAAGTGAGCTAATTAATCGCGCTTACGATAGACTTTTAAAATCTGAGTCAGATTTAATAGTTGCAAATGATGTAGGTCGAGATGATATAGGATTCAACAGTAAAGATAATGAAGTATACATAATAAATAAAGAAAAACACATAACACATATAGAAAAACATACTAAAAGATATGTAGCTTCTAAAATAATTGATGTAGCCTTAGAAAATTACCGAATCAGAGAAATTTCAAAATGAACTCACTCCTTCTTTTTAAATTTTTTCACATAAAGAAAAGATTTAAATACTAATTCAATTTCTGTTCAAAATGAATAACCGAATACATTGAGAAAAATTGATTGAATAGTAAAGAATTAGGTTATATATATATTCCTAATTGATATACTTATAAATTTACATATAAATAATTAGATATTTAAAATAAAAATAATAAAAATAAGAAAAATAAGAAAAGATGTGATTCAAATTTCCTCTAAGGATGAAGGTAAAATAAAGCAAGGCACGATTGCAGGGTTTATGAGGAAGAGAGGCCAACTTGTAGGCTTCTCAATGGGTTATTATAAACATATGCAATACGTTTCAGAATTTTTAGACAACAGTTTAGATGCTATTGAAGATTTCCAATGGAATGAAATAAAAGATAAAGATTCAAAAATCCAATTCTCTCTTGATCAAGAATTATCTTTAGAAAATTTATCCATCCTTCAAGAAGCAAAAAAAGATGAAGTGGAACGACCATTAAATAACGCAGCTAAATTTGCATTGATGCAGGAAGTTGGTATAGTTCCCACAATATCATCTGATGCTGAAATTTTTGTAGATATTGATAGAGATAAAGAAGAAGAATCTGGAGAAATTATCGACAAAGAGGAATTAGAGGTTGAGGAAGAAGTAAAAAGAATTGTTGAAGACATGAATGAAATCATCAAACCTGTAGAACCAATCATTGATATCGAACCAATTGTAATAATTCGACTCCGCGAATCTGAAGCCGCCGCCTTTTTAACTTCTGAATTAACGCAAAAAAATATTATGAGTTACACTTTTGAAATGTTTGATAATGGTATTGGAATGTCCAGAAGAGATCTAGGTAAGTTTGGCAAATATCTAGCTTCTTCAAAAAGTCTAGAATTAAAGCAAACTCGTGGAAGCCAAGGATTTGGCGCTCCAAGTGCGTTTAGTGACGCCCAAAACACGACTGGCAAACCAGTTGTTGCAGTTTCAAAGTCTAAAGATACAATTTATGCTACTGTGTCAGAATTTTTTACAACTTCAAAAAACGAAAAACGATATTTAGTGCGCCCAACGGAGGTTGACAGTCCATTCTTACACGGTACATATATTAAGTTGAATTACTTAAACGTGAAATATGTCAGAGGATATGTAGATACATACATTGGTGAAACCGCTTTAATGAACCCCCACATAACTCTAATATTTATCGATCCTTCCGGAAAAGAATGGATTTACAGAAGATTAGTTTCAAGCTTTCCTAAACAACCAAAATATGCAAAACCACACCCCTTATCTACAAATATTGGTGATTTACAAGACCTATTAATAAAATCAGAAAATCTCACGATATCAGCTTTTTTACAAGATAATTTTGTAAGAATAAGTTCCAAATTAGCCAAAGAAATTCTGAAGATCGCAGAAAAGAATTTACAAGATAATTTATCTTTATTAATACTTAATAATGGATTTGTAAACAAATTAGATAAAAAAACAGATACAATTAATTTCCTTAGATTTGAAAAGAGAATATTTGGACGCTCTACGAAACCAAGAGATAAATTAATCGTTTATCAAGTTGATTCTGAAGAGTTGAAGGCTAAATATTGGGAATTAATGGATGCATATAACCAATCTAATAAAGATTTAGAAAAGATTTATAGAGAAATAAAAAAACATAGACGCCGTATTGATAAATCTGAAACCAAAAAAGATATTAAACAAATCGAAAAAGAAATTAATAACTTAAAAAAACAAATAGAGAACTATTCACAAAAAAAAGAAAAAAGAAAAAATAGTTTAAGCACTATTTTCAATACTTCAATAGGGTTAGTAGAAGTTAAAAAATTAAAAAATAGAAGCGAATTTGAAGATTTAGTGAAAGAAGTTCAAATTTCAAAAGTTAAACCTTCTGAGTTAACTAATGTGCAATTCAATTCTCTATTTCATGCGTTCAAATCAGTCAAATACATGTCTCCCCCAACAGACACAGCAATCCCTGTAGGTGATGTTGTATTAGAAAGTACATTAATAAAAGAAATTGGATTAAGAATATCTGAGAATATTGATGATTTTGAAGATCCCATAGATGAGATCAAAGATTCAATTGAAGTATTACGGGATGAAATAATAAAAGAGAACGCCAAAAAATATTCATCCGGAAAAGACGAATCTTTAGAAACAATTGCTGTAAATTCTGAAGAGGTTAAGATTTTTAACTCAAAGATATTAGCTAGTATTGATATTAAAGATCATTCTATCGAACCAGAAAAAATTAGACAAACAATCCAAAAAAATTTTATATCGTCTGAAGAAGTACAAAAAGATTCATATCAAGAAATATTTGAATACTTTATTGAAAATTACACTAAGGATGACGATTTTATTTCTGCAGAAACAAGAGCTCCAACAAGCGGTAAAGGTTTAGCATATGCTGTTGAAGCTGTTCTGGCTTATTGTAATGACCCTAAAAAACTTGATACACCTAAACGTTCTAGAGATGTTCTATCAAGATTTATTAATAGAACGCCAAAATTAAGAGATTCTGCGGATTGTGCAATTACGAAAGCCGTTCAATCAGTTAATTGGAAGAATTATAAATTAGAAACATATGATAATAATTTACCTAAAGGCCCAATAAAGTTATTAATTAATGTTTCTGGTCCTTATGTTCATTTGATGTTTAAGAGCCAGAGTAAAAATGCTTTGGCTGACGATGACGAACTTTTAAAAGAAATTAAATATTGTCTCGAAGCAATTGGAAGAAGATTGAGAATATATCTTAATAGAAAAGCGAATATTCGAAAAATCGAAAAAAGAGCTGGTTTAATTGAAAGATACATTCCATTATTCGTCCAAAGTCTCTATAACATCGCTATACAGGGTGATGGAAAATATAAAGATAAACTTTCAGAAACGGAATTAGAAACGTTAATGAAAGATGCTATAGGAGTAAAAAAAATACCTAGCACTTCTAAAAAGATAGAGCCAATAATTAAAAAGGAAGAAATCGAAAAAGAAAAACAGAAGAAAATATCTGTTGAATGGGAGAAACCAATTGAAAAGAAAGAATATATCCCCAAGAAGGCCAAACCAAGAAAAGAATTTCTTTCAGAAAGAACTCTTAGGAACTGGACCGTTAATGAACTCAAAGAATATTGCATAGAAAATGATATCTTATTAACCAATTCTTCAACTGTGCGAAAATCAGAAATTATTAAAAAAATTCAAGAATTTTATACAAGAGAAAAGCCAGAAGTAATAACACCTTCAGTAAGGGAAAGAGAAGAACCCATAAAACTCAAACCCGTCATTACAAGCGTCGTAACAGAAAAAAGAAAACAATTACGGTTAGTCAGGGATGAAAAGACGACTCAACCTATCACTATAAAAAAACCCATAATTCGTGCTCCAGAGCCTAAACCTGAACTTACTCAAACAGAATTACCAATAATTACAACAGAGAAAATACTGGATGCTTTATCTGATAAATGGCAACCGATTACTTCTTTAATTTTTAAAATGAAAATTAAAGAGATGATGGATGCACGCTTCTTACAAATAAAATTAAAGGAATTAGAGCGTAAAAATAGTATTGATGTCGCTACTATAAAAAATAAAAAAAATTGGAAGTTAAAATGAAGTGATTTAAGTGTCAAGTAAGATAAAACAGGAAAAATGGGATATAGGGGCAGCAAAAAAATTATTTCAAGAATTCTTAAAAAAAGGTATTAAAGATGAAAAAAAACAAATCAAGTTACCTGAACATACCGTTAAAATTGATGAATTGGATAGGGAATTAACTTTAGATCGGATAAATAATTTAACAGATTCCCTTATTGAAATGATTTATAAAACAGGAAGACCCGCCATTCGCTTACCTTCAAGAACGAGTGCAAATATTATTTGGGACGAAAAAAATGATTTATTGCTGTTAGGACAACAAATTATGGAAAAACAATTTCATTCGCTTGCTAGCGTTGTTGATATAACTAGATTAATGAAAGTGCTTGAAAAGATTAACGAATTACTAATTAAAGACCTTCACGCTACTAAAAGAGAAATCTTTTATTCAGCAGTTCAATTGTTTAAGGATCAAAAATATAGTGATAAATGTATTGAAGATGTCGCTACAATGCTCTATACAACGAGAAATTCAACACATATTGTTGCTTCAGCCAAAGGATCATGTATAGGACGTCTTCGAATAAGGGACAAAAATGATATTATAGATTTAGAAGGATTAGGGAGTGGAGGTTGGACGATTAGTCCCATGCTTGATAATATTGAAATAATTGAATCCGATGCGGAATTTATTTTGGTTTTAGAAAAAGATGCCGCGATGATAAGATTAGCAGAGGCTAGATTTTGGAGAAAATACCCATGTATAATTTTGACAGCTAAGGGAGCTGCTGACATCGCCACACGAATGTTCTTAAAGAGAATTAGTAAGGAACTCAAATTACCCGTCTTTTCGTTAGTTGACTCGGACCCCTACGGGCATTATATTCATTCGGTTTATTTACGAGGGTCTAAAAGATTAAGTTACGAGTCGCCATTTTTAGCCACGCCTGATATAAAACTCCTAGGTGTACTCACCAGAGATCTGGAAAAATATAAAATTCCAAATGATTGTAGAATTCCAATGAATCAAACAGATATCAAAAGGACTAAGGAATTGTTAAATGAAGGTTTTGTTAAAAAAAATAAAGAGTGGGAAACAGATCTCAAATTAGCTTTAAAATTGAAGGTAAAAGCAGAAATTCAAGCACTTTCAGCGTTTGGATTTGAATTCTTGACCGATCAATACATACCTGAAAAGCTTACAACAGGAGATTGGATATAATGAAAATTTTTGATAAAAAAGATGGTGGGATAGTACAACTAATAGACAAAGAAAAAATGAAAGAGTGGCCAATAGAATTACCTCTTATTTTTATCGAGTATATACGTAATAATCAATTAAAGACTTATGAAGGTTCAAAATTAAAGAAAGAAATTGAGCAATATCTTGACGAAATTCTTAAAGATATTGCTATTCCGGGGCTAATTAAAGTTCTTGATGGTGATGATTTTGAAGAAACAAATAAAGCACTCGTTAGAATTGATGAATTAGCTAAAAAAAAAATTGATTTGGTTAAACCAATAAAGCCATACGTAGAGAAACTAGTAAAAAAGGATAACAAGGAAATAAGAAAACTTAGTAACTCAATTTTGGAAAGTTTTGCAAAGGCAGAAAGAAGAAAGAAATTAGCTGAGAAAAGAAAAATTATGCAAGAAAGAGAAAAAGAATTTTTGGCTGGAAATATCAGTGGAGAAGAGTATGCTAAAGCTCGAAAAGATTATTTAATTTTAAAAGAGTAGTTTGATTTTTTATGAGTTGGAAATTAGAAAAAAAGAAGTTCTATGATTTTATTATACAAAATAATGTAATAGGATTTTTTGATGAGCTAATAACTTTAAAATCTGGAAGAAAATCATACTGGTACATAAATTGGAGAAATATAGCTGAAGATGTGTTTCTATTTGATATACTAACTAATTTTCTTATTTCATATGTTAAGCATCTAAAGCTTAAACCAGACTGTTTTTATGGCGTTCCAGAAGGAGCTACAAAGCTAGGGGTTATAACTCAATATAAATGGGCAATTAACGATATTAACCTAACCCCTGGCAAGTTTATTCTTTCCATGGGAAGAGCAAAACCAAAAGAACACGGAGCCCCTAAAGATAAATTCTTTTTAGGAATTCCTAAAGGGAGAGTGATAATCTTGGAAGATACTACAACTACGGGAGGATCTTTACTTAAAACAATTGACAATTTGCTTGATTTTAATGTAAATATAATAGCTGCTATCGGGTTAACAAACAGAAATGAATTAAGAGACGATGGAAGAACTGTCGAAGAGGTTATCAAGCAAAAAAATATTCAATATTTTGCAATGAGCGATGCTTTAGACTTATTACCAAATCTAAACCCAAATGAAACCATAAAAAACCATATTAAAAATTATTTTAAGAAATATGGTTCAAAAGAAATAAAATTTTAGCGTGAAATTCAAACAAATAATAGTTAATTATTATGTGATTTAATCAAAACTTAAAAAAAACGCTCTCCATACTTTAAATAGCTCACTTAGCTTTTCATAGAGCAACTTTTCAGAGTTAGTTAACTTACGTTCATCATCTACAGATAGTTCTGTTCTCGCTAATCTTAGCATTTTTGACAATCTACTATCAATAATATTTATATTAAAAGATTTAAATCGGTCTAAACCTACCTTCGGTTTATTTTTATCATGTACATCTTTTTCAATGAATGTTTTAAATTCTTTTATTTTATTTAGAAAATACTGATTGTCTCGTTGGATTAATCTCTGATCGTCACGTTCACTTATAGCGTATCTTTGAACATCAACATTATCGCACTTTTCGTTTGATGAAATCTTCATAATATTATTTTCTATAAAAGGAAGCGCTATAAAATACTTTAGTTTGTATTTTTTACTTTTTTCGAACGGTCCGAACGCTTCTCCTAATATTGAAAAACCGTCGTAAGCACTTATGCATTCAGTAGTTATTTCCTCGTTTCTAAAGATAAAATTCACTCTTTTTAACGAATCCTCTAATTGATTTTCAATTTTTTCCAATTTTTACTCACACCATAAAACTAATTTAATAACATTCAATTCCTTTATATATTAAAATATGTAAACAACAGAAATATAAATGTATTAAATTATTAATAATGCTTACAGAACATATCCTTTTTTTCATTTTTATAATTTTTTTCCTTATTGGATTCATAATAATTTATAAACAAGTTAGTTTAGTTAAAAAAGGGGAGTTTAACAATAAGGATCGCCTTCAGTGCTTAATTTATGGATT
>Ga0209345_10004979_pt1 | contig 12551 bp, 15 predicted proteins | sample Cruoilmetagenom7_FD_187294 | JGI IMG/M metagenome (GOLD analysis project Ga0209345, IMG submission 187294) | Oil polluted marine microbial communities from Coal Oil Point, Santa Barbara, California, USA - Sample 7 (SPAdes) (version 2) | ecosystem: Environmental > Aquatic > Marine > Oil seeps ...
CGGTGGTAGCTGTCAGCCTGCGCAAGTGACCAGTTTTGAAACGTGTAGAACCAGATTTCTTCAAGGTCGATTTCAGCCAGTGGCGAAAGCGCGTAGGATTTACCCTGCATGTTTGGCAGCGTGCTTCGCGTGCATACGGCTCAAGAAGGCCTCACTGTCGAAAGAGCGCGGTGTCCCTGACTGTTCCCCAGCAATCAGCGCATCCTGCAAAGCGCGGACTTTGGTTTCGTGTTCTTCGAGAAGCCTCAATCCCGCCCGCACAACATCACTGGCAGACCCATAACGGCCAGCTTGCACTTGCTCACCTATGAAATCTGAAAAGTGAGTTCCAAGGGTTACGGACGTATTTCGGGGCATATCGACAATCCTTTTTCTAAGCAGAACTAGTATGTACCAATAAGTATTACAGTGCAATCCTGTCGTTTCGGCTACCTCTGGGTTCCGAAAAGGCCAAACTTTTCTGTCTAGCCATGCCTCGGTTCAAACAACATCGTTCGCCGCAGCGTCGATGATCTTTCGCACGGATGCCTTCGAGGATGGCTCGTTCTGTTCTGAGAACGATCGCTGTCGGGTTGCTGGGTGTCATGGCATCGGCTCCCATGGGTTGATGATCTGCACGCCTGTCGGCTCGAAGTCCGCAACATTGCGCGTAACGATGGACATGGCGTGGGTGATCCCTGTGGCGGCGATCAGGGCGTCCCGGTCACTGCGAGGGTCTGGAACATGCAAAGCGGCACAGCAAAGCGCTACAGACCCGTCCACGGGCAAGATACGCCCCTCGAACACCGGAAGCACCCGATCAGCCATCCAAGCCCTCAAGACGGCGCCCTGCGTGCTGTCACGCCTTTCCATCTGCCTGACGCCCATCTCAAGTTCCAAGAGGGTGATGGCGGACAGAAACAGCGCGGACGGGTCTTGATCCTCGGCCCAGGCAACGACATTGGCATCCGCCTTCCCTGCTTTTGCCTTGCGCAGCTCGGACACCACGTTCGTATCGAGAATGAACATCAGGACAGATCAGCAGGGCGTGTGAGGTCACGCAAACGACCCGGCTCAAAATCTACATCTGCCGCTTCAGGATCTGCCAGCAAATCCAGAATGCTTTCCTGCGGTCCAGCAAGCCGTCTGTAGGCTTCGATGCTAAGCAACACATGCGCAGGTTTGCCCCGGTCCGTGATGAACACAGGCCCGTCTTGCGCAGCCCGCTTTGCCCCACTGGCATCCTGATTGAACGTCCGGCTGTTGATCGTCGTCATTCCCATCGCTCACATCCTTCTAAGTATCTTAATGTAGCAACGTAACTACAATTAGCTGAGATGTCAATCTGGACCCGTTACGACAAGATCAGGGAGTGCAAATTGAGTGCCAAAATCACTCAAACATATTTACCAAAAAGCGCGTAGCGCCTTTCTTGTTCTTAAGTTCTATAAGTTCAGGTGGATATTACCGGTATATTTCAAAATCTTACGCGTCTATAAGTGAGGGATTGAGACGGTTAAGTGAGGAATCGAGACGAACAGGTGAGGGATTGAGATTCATAAGTGAGGGATTGAGACAGAGCTACGAGTTGACAGGTGAGGAGCACAAACATATTAAACTCACTTATGGGAAAGACAACTGAAGTGGCCGCTGATCGAGCCTATGACCAAACCAAAACTGTGCTGCCTACGGAGGTCGCGCAGGGTGTCTATATGCAGAACGCACCCAGCCTGCGCGCCCTCAAAATGTTTCACTTGATGATTGCCACTGCGGGCGGGCGCATGGCGGATAATGTGCGCCACGAGATACGTCTATCTGATATCAATAAAATTGACGGAATGGTGAGGCATGATCGTAAGACAATCACCCCGATTTTTGGAGAGTTAAGCGCTGCAACTTTGATCCATGACGACAAGGAAAAGAAGCGAGTAACCATCGGGGGGCTGCTCGATGAAGCCCAGATTGATTATAGCGAAGAAGACGCGACAGGTGATTTGCTGGTAAAATGGACTTTTCGCCAGACTTTTCGTGATATGGCGCGAGATTCAAACCACTGGGCAATCCTCGATCGGCAGGCGGTGTTTCATCTGGGTAGTAAGTATTCAGTGCTGCTTTTTCAGCACATCGCCAGCTTACAAAACCTTAAACACAAGAACAGCAAGCGGTTCACTGTTTTGGAGTTGCGGGCGCTCTTCGGGATACCGAAGGGGACACTTTCGCGCTTTGCTGACTTAAACAAATGGGCCATTCAGCCTGCTATGACCGAGATCAATAGCGATCTGACCCGGCTGCATCTCACAGTGAATCTTCACAAAATTGGCCGCACGGTGGTAGAAATTGAGATCGCTTGGGAGGTCAAAGAAGACCTGACGAAAGTGAAGGACGAGCTGGATCGGCCCAAGGTGGGCCGAAAAGCGCGACGGGATGGAACAGCGGAAACGCCCGTGACGGCCTTCCCTGACTTTGGAAGCGTCAAGGACAGCCAGCCATGGGACCGGATCGCACGGGACAATGCGCCGCGCATAGACGGGCGGCATGTGCCAGACCTGCGCAAGCTGGCCGATACATTCCGCAAGTGGTGTGGCGAGAAGTCGATCCCGTTGGATGGGTCTTCTATCGAGAAAACTTTCACGACATGGTGTAAGAGCTATTCAGCGCGATAAACCGTTCAACAAAGGGTCGCAATTGGTTTATAAAGGCTTATCCCCTTTGATCTGGCAGCACATGATGTTGTCCTTCCATGCTTGATAATCGGTAATGTTCCTGTATTGTTCCAACCATGCCAGCCAGATGGAAAAATGACAGACCGATGTCCCGCCAGGCGTTCGACGCCCGTTTTTGCGATGAGGAAGCGTGTTCGCATTATCTGGCGGAACGTCGTTGGCCTGAGGGCTTCGTCTGCCCCTCTTGTGGCACCTGCAAGGGCTGGCCCCTGAAGCGAAATCGCGCGACCTGGGAATGTGCTGGCTGTGGGCGGCAGACATCCGTGACGGCTGGCACGGTGATGCACAGCAGCCATCTACCGTTGCGGACGTGGTTTCTTGCCGCGCACATCGTGACCAGCCATTCAAACGGCATGTCAGCGCTGCAACTACAGGCTCAGCTCGGCCTGGGCAGTTACAAGACGGCCTGGTTGCTGCTGCAAAAGTTGCGTCGGTCCATGGTCAACCGCGACCGCAACCCTCTGAAAGACCTTGTGGAGATCGATGAAACGGAGATGCCGTTCCGGTCCCGGCACGATCCGGTCGACCGGCCGAAGGGCGGGCGCAGCCCGGTGGGCAAGATGTTTGTGGTCGGTGCGGTAGAATTGTCCGCAGATGGCCAGCCCCGCCGGATCCGGTTGAAGCACATCCCCGATGGCGCGTCGAAGACGCTGCACGAATTCATCAGCCAGGCTGTCGAGCCCGGAGCGCATATCATTACGGACGGTTGGCTCGGTTATGAAAATCCCCCTGCAAACTCGCATGAGGCCAAGGTCGTCAGCGGCAAGAAGGCTCACGAAATCCTGCACTGGGTTCACCGCGTGTTCTGCAACCTGAAGCGATGGGCGAAAGGCGTGTTTCACGGCCTCAGGAAGCGTCATTTACAACGCTATCTCGACGAGTTCGTATTCCGCTGGAACCGGCGGCGACACATGTGTGGTGCCTTCGACACCCTGCTCGGGATCGGTGTCGCTCTCTCACCGGCGACCTATCGCGATTTCGTCGATCAGCGCGTCTGAGGGCCGTACTTCAGAGGAAAAGCCGCGTTCCGCATGTACAGGCAACGCCCAAGTTGACCCCAAATCAATCCCACACGCGCCTCAAACCACAATCAAGAACTCTGTCGAATCAACATGTCGGTCTGCCGGAGCAAAAGGGATAAGCCTTTGGTTTATATTTTCCCTCAGTCAGTTATGCCCTTTATCAGTTTAATTGTGAGTGCGTTTCTCAAAAATCTTTGGTTTCCGGCAGTGCTTCATACGCTTTTTCAGCGGCGTTTTTCAGCGCAATGCCTTTGAGATCCAAAGCTTCAGCTTCTTTGTTCTGTTTACGGCCTACGAACCATCCTGACAGTCGGTGACCTTGTGCGATCAGCGACATGCCTTCATCCCACTGTTGGCCGAGAGCGGCGGCATCGCCACCTTTCTCCGCAATCAACCGCTTTCCAAAACTGCCATCGCGTTTGCTGGAGCCGTGTTTTTTTGCCATCGCAACCACTGCAACGCCTGTGGCAACGCCCATTATTCTGTCCATTGGTATCGTCCTCACATTCATTGAACGGCACAATAGGATGTGCCTGAACTTAAAGTAGTGTGACCTCAGATTTTTGATCGTCTGAAAGAATTTGCGCTTGGGTCATTTCCAACTGGCGACAGAGCCGCAGCGCTGCCCAATATGCGCGGTCCACGGAAAAATCATGCGTATCATCACCGGGGGCATATGGCAGCATCACCAGCTCGTCAAAAGCCAATACGGGCAGGCATTTTTTTATGTCCTGCAAGCCCGCGCACTCGATCCCGTCTAGCGTGATCAGATGCAGGCGGCCGAACTGCCAAGGCAAGGCAGGTAGAGCATTCAGGCGGTCAAACAGCGCGCCCATGAGGCGGCTAGGGCCTGATACTGCCGCATTGGGGCCGGGTTTTGCGCCACTGAAACAATATCCAATCACTTCACCGCTTATTTCTGCGGTCAGGACTTCGACAAATTTGCATTCATCGGTGTGGGGTGTGTGCATTGATAGGTTCATCGTTTTCTCCTCCCAAAGAAAAAAAGGATGGGTTTCCCCATCCTCTTGTCGTTCAGTTGGTTGCAGGGTGGTACGAGGGAACAAACCGCCCTGCAACTTTCCAATTAGGTTCTTAGAAGCCCATCACAAGTGACAAACCAATGGTGTTGTCAGTTGATTTTGCGCCGCCTGTTGGGTCGGTGTTGTAATCTGTCCGGTAGCTGATGCGGGTGGACAGATTGTTAGATACTTTGAAGTTAAACCCTGCGTCGTTGGACACAACTGTGTTCACTTTTGACCCCAAGATGTCGGTGTCGTTGGTGAAGTTGATGGTGTCGGTCAGACCAACAAAGTAACGTGAGGACACGATGAGCGCGGCTTCTGTATCAGACACACCGTTTGCGCCTTTGTAGTAACGGGCACCGGGGCCGCCCTGAACACGCCAAGTCTGGTTTGGAGTGTTGATGGCACGGTAGCCTGGGCCAAAGCCAAGGAAGGCGTCGGTCTCGGAGCCGGGCAGAACCACACCAGCGTTGTTCACCAATGTACCATCGTACTGGTAACGACCCAAGCCGAACATATAGAACTGTTCGTTGAAGTAACGGCTGGCTTCATATGTCGCAAAGAATTTCTCTTCGTTCTTCACACCGTTTGCTTCGCCGTATTCTACCGCAAAGCCAACCAAGTGGTTCCAGTCGCCGATACCGTATGTCAAACGGCCTGCGCCGGATACTTCACCGGTGTCGGTGTTGCCTGATGTGCCGGACGCGGTCAGTGCGAAAGAGCCTTTGAAGCCCTGCGCAACGCCGTTTGGACCAAAGCGGTCGGCATCTTGGCCGCGGCGCTGATCACGTGCAACTTGAGTTGTGATATCGTCGATGTTGTTGTTCAGGGCTGTGACGCCTGTGACAGTGGATTGTGCGGAAACAGGGGCAGCAATCGCAAGTGCCAGTGCAGATGCAGTGGCCAGTTTCAAAAATGTGTTCATGGGTCATTCCTTTCCCAATAGAAGTGATCCGAGCCGGGAGTGGCTGGAAGCATCTCTGCTGAGAACGGATATACATAGAGCATTGTCGTGAGTGTAATTCGAATAACTCGCGGTCATCGTGAGTATTATTTGTTTGTAAAAGGGTTTTTGGGTACAGGTTCGTAATCTTTTATGGCCTCAATATCCCCCGTTACTTTTTCTTGTTCAATTTCAGCACTTTGAACAACGGAGGTTAAGGTGCGGCGGGCAATATCTATAATATCATCCTCTAAATCTTCACGCCAAACCACCCATGAGGGGTAGGGAAAACGTGGCGCATCCGCCACAAGATGCAGTTTTCCGGCGTCCATATACCGCTTTACTGACCGTGCAGGCAGGTAAGCAGCGGCCCGGCGGTTGACGATATATTCAGCAGCAAGCGCACCAAGCGCCATAGAGCGACCTGAATCGGTTAGGTGGGGAAGGCCAATGGCAAGGGCGTGCGTGAACTCAGGACCCCAATCAACGGCCACATAATCCTTCTTCAAGTCTAAGGTTGCGTCTGGATAAGAGGCCACCAGAATCAATTCATCATCAAGGGCATGTTCTACGATCAGACCGGGGCGCAATTGTGGCGTATAAAGAAGTGCGGCCTGCACAACCCCTTCGACCAGATATCGGGTGATCCTGTCCGTCATACCAAGTTCAGTGTGGACGCTCAATTCGGGCATTGCGGCCTGCATCGCATCAATCCACCTAAACCCAAGGCGCGGCCACAACGAATATTGCGCCCCGATACTGATGGCCTTGCTATAGCCCTCTGGAATGGCAATCTGTTGTCGCGCTTCTTCCCAGATTTTAAGCAGGCTCAGAGCATAGTGTTCAAACTGTTCACCCGCAGGAGTTAGGATTGCTCCTGCTTTGGAGCGGGTAAACAAAGAATGCCCCAAACTGTCCTCTAGGCGTTGAATGCGCAGGCTGACGGCGGATTGTGTGACAGACAAACGATCACAGGCGGCAACGAAGGAGCCAGTGTTGGCAACTTCAATGAAGGTTTTGATCAGCGTAATGTCCATTTTCCACCCTTGAGTAAAACTGCGCTTAAGTACAATTAATATTCGTTTCTATTCTAAAGGCAATTGCTATATCAGGTTCAGCGAAGTCGAGCTTAAGCAAGTTTTCATGATTGTTTCATGCGGTTTGAAGGAAGTCGCCCCTGATACCGCATCCCTCGCTTGACCTCGAAAACTAATCCACGCAACGCAAGTCTGCCTGAAAAGATTTAACTGGCGTAGCTGAAGGTGCGCCAGTTTTCGTCTATCCTTAAAAAAACCCTCGTTTGTGGCGCACGCGCCCCCTGCCCTGTTTCTTGCTGCCAGAAGCCCCAGCCAAAATTAACAGGGTTGTTGAAGGTTTAGGGTTCAATTTTTGAGCCGTTCCCAGAACCCTTTGCGCGGGGCAGTACGCTGATCCGTTAGTAATCCAACCAGTTGAGCCTGTGCTGTGTCTTCCTTTTGCTCTGCGCGCTCTGCCCTTTGGGTCAAGTCGGCGATCCGTGCGTCCTTTTCAGAATTTAGTTTGCGCTCTGCATTAAGTGCGTCCTGCAAGGCTTTGATTTCAGCGCTATTATTGGGGTTTACCGAACTTAAAGATGAACCTTTACCATCGTCAGATGGTAAACTATCGACGCCTATGGCCTTGGGCCAAACTCTAAAGAGCTCTGAGGCATCTATTTCATATTTATTACCAACCTTTTCAGCTGATAACCTACCTGTTTTAAGGGCTTTTGAGATTGTCGGCAGGCTTTTACCGACTTCTTTTGCCGCCTGACCAGCAGTGAACTTCATGGGATTTTCCTGTTAAAAACTATGGGTTTCATACCTGATAAGGTAAACCTTAAGTAAACACAAAGTTTCTATTAAAGTTTAAGTTAGGTAAACGGTAGGGCAGGGGGCTCAAGCTCGCCTGATGGTGTTTGCACTAACCTCGAACAACCGCGCCAGCTCTGCAATGCCACGGCCTTCCTTATCACGCATACGCACCACCTCGGATTGGCGCTCTGCGGACAGGGCAGGGGGCCTACCCCCGATACGCCCACGCTTGCGGGCGGCGGTCAGACCTTCCTTGGTTCTCTCAGAAATGCGCTCGCGCTCAAACTGGGCGATGGACGCAAAGACGTGAAAGACCAACCGTCCTGCTGGTGTTGTCGTATCAATGTCCTCGGCTAGAGAACGGAATCCTGCGCCCTTGGCGCGTACCGCTTCAACGATGCTCAAGAGGTCCTGTAGCGACCGGCTAAGGCGGTCGTACTTGGTCACGATAACCACGTCGCCATCCCGTAACTGTTCGATCATCCGATCTAGTTCAGGGCGGGATTTTTTCGTGCCAGAGATTTTCTCGGCAAAAACGCGCTCTGCGCCAATCGCCTCAAGGGCGGCAGTCTGGGCATCAAGGTGCTGATCTTCTGTCGAGACACGTGCGTAGCCAATGATCACTTTGAGACCCTTCCAAAAACCTTCAACAACCACTTAGGTTTTGAACGGGGTTTTTGGTGGCGTCAATCGGGGGTGGTTTGGACGTGTTCCAAAAACGAGCGTTTTTGGAACCCTAGAAGGTTTGAGCTGCGGACTTTGTTGCCAGTGCTAAATGAGAGCTTAGCCACCTTGATACCCGTGATCATTCATGTAGCTCTTGCTTGAAGGAATTTCCTAATGGAAGGCTCGGCTAATGGAGAGCCCTCTTGACCTATTTTCTGTGATGCGGCGGCGTACATGAGTCTGTCTTCGGTCCGGTCGGCGCAAATGCCATCAGACTGCGGCGGCTGGAGATTTGGAACAGGTGCGTTGAGAATGAGATGATCTTGATTGGACAAACGGACCGGCCTCGCGCGCCGGTCCGTTTGGGAAAATCAGCGGATGCGCGCTCTATCTTGTCAAAACTTCCAGCGGCTGCCGAACAAGACGGACGACGCGTCCTGATATCCAGTCGTTGTATCGGTGTACTCGTAATTGCGCACCACTAGATACGCCTCCATGTTAGCGGCGTCAATTTTCTGAACCACGCCGATGCCGATGCTTTTCGACGATGACCCATCGGTTACAAAATCCCCCCCGTTGTAGTAGTCGACGGCCAGAGCAGTTTTACCCATAGGCAGCCAGTCACCGATGTATCCAACCTTGATCAGACCGTATTGTCCGTCGTTCTTGCGACTGCCAGCGGCAAGCGTGATGTTGGCACCCGATGAATGCAGGGCACTGACGGAACCAAACGTGTCATCGCGGTCTGTGTCGCCGCGCGTTCTGCGGGCAAATCCAAGCGAACCGACAATCTTGGTGTCGCCGATTTCATTTTCATAGCGCACAGCGGCGTCCACGTAGGTGTCGTTGTTGTTGGTCGACAGGATATCCTTGCCGTAGGCGGCTGAGAACGTGAAATTGTTCAGGCTTGGTGAATCGTACCGGATACGACCCCGGCGCGAGGAATCAAAACTTGTGAACGTATCGTCAATATCGATACCTGACAGCGCGCCCGCAGCGGTCCGGAATTGGTACTTTCCAGCCACGGTATCAAGACCGTTGTACATCGCGACCTTGGTGCCGGACAGGTCCGACTGTGCGACACCGTCGGTCGCCATGCTGCCTTGACCGAACGAGAACTCCCCCGCCGATTCAGTTTTTAAACTGAATTCCAGTTTGCGCACGAAGGTGCGGCGCCAATCCAGAAAATCAGGATCGCCTGTCTGGCTATAATCGGACGATTGGCCAAATCCCAAACCGGTCAGAAAATCGAATGTCAGAACAGATGAACCGAATTCCTGCGTTACCGTCAGACCGACGCGACTGTTGGACACTTCGTTGTCAACCAGGTCACCATAGCTTGCGACGCCGTCATCGAACGACAGATAGGCGGGATTGAATTGACCATAAAGCTTTACAGTGCCGCCTGTGGTGTTGGTGTATTTCAGTTCGGCGGCGGCCGGAGCAGCGCTCAAGGCAAGCAGCGCGGCGATCGCTGGCAGGGAATATTTCGGCATCACTTTTGGTGTTCCTTTTCAATCACAGGCTAAGATTGTTAATCTGAGCTGACCACTACCTTTGGATTGTTACAGCTTTGTAAAATTATTCGAAAAAATATCGTTATACTTTCCAAACCTTCACTTGTTGGGCTTTGTCCGCACTGTGTGAATTCAGGCGCAGTGCAGCGAAGGTCGGTTACTGCTCTTCAAAACCTGACTGACATCGCCAGCCATAAGGCAGGGGAAGGGAGGTTTTGCTTGGTGCGCAGCACCAACCCTACCGCTCGATGTCATGCCCTCGGTCGCGATGGGCTTCCCGCTCAATCTCCTGCTGGCGTTCCAGTTCTTTCACCCGCTCCTGTTCTCGTGCAGCCTCCTGCGCGATGTGCCGTTCCTCGGCCTCACGGCCCTCGCGCAATGCCGCCGCACGGTCGGCAAGGGCGTCCGGGTCAATCCCCTTCGCCGCCTCGCGCAACCGCGCTGCCAAATCCCGCGGGTCTTGCGAAGACTGCGGGGCTTGCGAAGCCTCCGATGCCTCTCGCTCCGGCGCATCAACGTGCTGTTCCTTTTCACGGCCCTGCCGCGCTTCCCACGCCTCGCGCAGGCGGGTGGCAAGGTCAGGCTCCTGTTCGCGGCCATCACGGCCCCCGGCAAGCGCCAGCTCGGATTGCTCCGGTCCCGCAAACCTCGCAGGTTCCAGACGGTCCATCACCCGCTCTGCCGCACGGTCCAGCCAGTCGCGCACCTGTCCGGCCAGCTCCTGCGCCATCCGTGTGACCTCGACCGCCTGCGCCTTGACCTCATGCCAGACGCGCACGGCGGCAACCTCGATGCCGCGCTCCTTGAGCTGCCACGCGCCAAGGGAAAGCTGCGGCAGGGGCGGGCGGTCCAGCGACATGGCCCGCACGGTCTCGTGCAGCTCCGCGCCCTTGTCGCCGCGCTCCCGTGCCGCCGATGCCAGCTCAAGCGCCTCGTCGCGCTGCGCCACCAGCGTCCGGTGATCCACGCGATCCTCAAGGCCGGCGCGTTCAAGCGCCGCATTGCTGTCGCGCGCCCACGCCTCGCGCCAGCCCTCCAGAACCTCGACCTTGTTCCAGTCGCGGTTCTTGGTGGTGAAGCCCCCGCCGGGCACGCTGCCCTCGGCATCCAACTCGCGGGTGGTCAGCAGAATGTGGGCGTGATGGTTGCGCTCGTCCCCCTCGCGCCCCGGCGCGTGAAGGGCGATGTCGGCCACCATGCCACGGTCCACGAACTGGCTACGCACGAACTCCCGCACCAGCTCCAGACGCTGCGCATGGGTCAGCTCGTCGGGCAGGGCCACGCGCACCTCGCGGGCGACTTGGCTGTTCTTGCGGGTCTCGGACTCCTCGACACGGTTCCACAGTTCGGATCGGTCATGGACCCAATCCGGCGCATGGTCCGGCGCGAGGATTTCGGTGTGATCGACACCGCCCCGCGCGGCGTAATCGAAGGTCAGCCCGGTGCGGCGGTCTTCGATCCGCTCGGCCACGCGGTAGGCGGAAGCCGCCGTGGCGCTGCGGCCCTGAGAGCGGGAAATCATCGTTGCGCGTAAATGATAAATCGCCATTCGGGTGCTGCTCTTTGCTTAGGGGTTAAGGAGAAACGCCAGTCTCCCCTACCCACACAAACACGCAGCGTTTGTATAAGTGGGCACTTCGTGTCTTGCACCCTATCGACAAGGCGCTCACAATGGCAACTGAAATTGGAGTGCGGGGATTAAAATGGCGCGGACAATAGATCAGCAGATCGCGACAACGCAGGCCAAGCTGGCCCGCCTTAAAACCCGCCAGAAAGCCAGTGAGACCCGGCGCAAGATCATCGTCGGGGCCATCGTGACCAATGCCGCTTTGAACGATCCGAAGATTGCACGCTGGATGGCTTCAACCCTGCGCAAAAACGCCACCCGTGAAGTCGATCAGAAAGAACTGGTCGGGCTGCTGGAAGATCTCGATCAGGTCGCGGCAAAGGCGGATCAGACATGAGCAAGGATCCGTTCCAGATACTCGCCGATGAGCTGACCTTGATCCGCAAAGACATGGACCAGCTCCAACGTACCAGCCTCGACAAGGACGAAGCAAAAAAGCTGAACCAGATCGTGACGGCAGCAGTCCTGAAAATGGCAAAGGCGGCTGAGGATGCGCCGGGGGACATTCAGGGTGCTTTGGAAGCGGACCGCGACCAGATGGCCCGCAGCGCCACACAGGCCGCAACAAGGGCCGCTGAGAGCGCCATGGCCGGAATCCGGCATGACCTCGACAATGAGCGAGCAAAGCTCTCACAGGCCGCCGGAGAGGCCCGCAGAGAGGCGTGGCGCTGGTTTGGCGGGTTCTGGGTGTGGCTGGCCTCTATGCTCGCCACAGGGGCCGTTATCGGGGCGCTGGCGATGGCGTGGATACAAGGGCGCGGCGATGCCCGTGAGTTCGGGCAGTTCCCAAGCATCTATTGCAGCACCGCAGGCGGGCAGGTGGTCGAACAGGACAACGGGTCCAGCTACTGCGCGATTTGGATCAACAGGCCGGATCAGTGAAAATCAGTCCGGCCAGCGTGGCTATCAGAGATTGAGATTTGCGTCCTGCCGCTGGTGCAGCACACGGATTACCTCGATCTGGTCGCCACTGTCGCGGAAATAAATCATATGCGATCCGACCGGGCATTTCAGATAGTTGGGGCGCACATCGACGTCTCGGCCTCTCTTGGTGCCAGATGCCAACCCCTCGAACGCCGCAACCAAATCGCGGTGGTAGCTGTCAGCCTGCGCAAGTGACCAGTTTTGAAACGTGTAGAACCAGATTTCTTCAAGGTCGATTTCAGCCAGTGGCGAAAGCGCGTAGGATTTACCCTGCATGTTTGGCAGCGTGCTTC
>Ga0209345_10004981_pt1 | contig 12549 bp, 7 predicted proteins | sample Cruoilmetagenom7_FD_187294 | JGI IMG/M metagenome (GOLD analysis project Ga0209345, IMG submission 187294) | Oil polluted marine microbial communities from Coal Oil Point, Santa Barbara, California, USA - Sample 7 (SPAdes) (version 2) | ecosystem: Environmental > Aquatic > Marine > Oil seeps ...
CATAATAGTTATTTTCAATCTCATTATTGCCTGATCTCAGGTCAGATTCCTTCACCTTAGGTTCATTCTCAACTACCTCAAGCAGCTTGAATCCAAGCGGAGGAATGTTCCTGGAATCTATGGTAACGGTACAATTCAATCCATCTTCGGATTTCTCTTTTATCGTAAATGGAACAGGATTTTCATCAGCATCGAGAATATCGAAATTGGCCACATTTTTCACAAAGTTGATCTCCGCATCGACAAATTGGCTAACCGGCCAGGAATGTGGATTATATATAACCAGCGGTATACCGTCTATCCGGGTATCTATCCTGTTACCAAGGTTTTCAAGACCATTCTCCAGCAATTCTGATGTAATGAGCCCCAGTTTATGATAATCCCTGTAGGCATCATTCGCAGCCAGGCCAGTCAGTGTACCCGGAATAATGTCGTGGAATTGGTTAAGCAGGAGAATCTTCCATGCCGCCATTAAATCCTCTCTCGGATAAAATGGTTTACCCTTGTAGGAAGTTCCTATGGCAGAGAACTTTTCAGCAGCTAATAGCTGGTTCTCAAAATGCCTGTTGTACTTCTTTATCCTGGCCTGTGATGAATAACATCCCTTCCACCTGCCTGTCTGGAGAGAATAACCAAATTCATTGTTCTGGACCGGCCATTGTGTGCCTGATTGATGTAATTTCTTAAAATACTCTTCAGGGGATGTATGTACAAATTTCAAAGAATGTTCTTTGGACAGTCTTTCCAATGCGTTTATGTCAGTCCCGCTGGGCCCTCCGCCATGATCGCCCTTTCCAATGGTTATCATGGGCTTATCATAATTCGAAGTTTTTATCCAGTTATCAATGTGTTCAGGAAGCTGTCTGAATGATGGATTGTAATGACCGGGAATTTTGTACGCCAGGATTCTTGATCCATCCCTGGACTCCCACCAGAATACTTTTTTCCCTTCCGGCTCTGACCTGCTGAAGACATAGTTTTTTACGCCACAGCCTGCATAGATTTTCGCCAGGCTTACCGGGTGACCGGTAAAAACATCCGGGGACCATGCAATACTAACATCATCTATTTTGAGATTTTTTGAGTAATAGTCCCTGGCTACCAGAAACTGCCTGATAAGGCTTTCGCCTGAAGACAAAGTCTCATCAGCCTCCACCCACTGTCCACCGACAACACTCCACCGGTCCTGTTCAATACTTCTATTTATTCTGGCAAAAAGCTCAGGAAAATGTTTCTGAATAGTTTCATAGTACAGAAGATAGCTCTGAACAAAATGCAAATCCGGAAAATCATCCAGAGCACCCAGGACATCTGTAAATGTTTTATCCAATTCCCGGTTAATAATTTCATTCCAGCGCCAGCGATAAACAGGGTCCATATGGGCATGGCCCAAAACATAGACTGTTTTTTCCTGGTTTATTGCTGAAGATTCTTGACCAAAAACATTGATCGTCAATACATTAAGTATTAGTAACACGGCAGCCGTTAGTCTCATCTATTTTTTCGTTAATGGTAAATAATTTGATTATTTCATCTTTATTTTCTTACGTATTCAGGATCCCAATCTGCTTACTTTACATGGACAGGGTTCCTGGTCCTACTAATAATCTGGGTTTTCTCCAGGAAATGCAGCCTTGAACAGGAGATTTGAGTAAAAAAGCAATAAAACCAATCTATTATACAAGCCAATATTTCCTTTGTAGTGCATCGTTTACTTTAATACACTACTAATGTAATACAAACTGCCATATTTTTTATATATTTCAATACGCCCTTTGGGCTGGAACTATGGTTTGCCATACTAATTTTTACCTACAAACTTTCAATTGCCATGATTAACAGAATCTCGTTTGTTCTTACCCTGCTTTTTCTACCACTCCTGCTGGAAGCCCAACCGGTCAGGATCATCTTTGATACTGACATGGAATCGGATGTAGACGATGTTGCAGCACTTGCCATGCTTCATGGATTTGCCAATCGCGGAGAAGCAGAGATCCTGGGTACTATTTCTTCCAGCCTGAATCCCTGGTCAGCTCCGGTGATCGATGCTATCAACACTTACTTCGGCAGGCCGGACATTCCCATTGGCAATGTGAAAACCAAGGGGGTTTACCGCAATTCAGGATATGCAAGAAAGATTTCGGAATCCTTTCCCCAGGATATTGGATTGGGTGAAAACACTCCGGATGCCAACCGTGTCTATCGAGAGATCCTCAGCCGCCAACCCGATTCAAGCGTTATCATTGTCACAGTTGGCTACCTGACCAACCTCTCGAAACTGCTCGATACCGGTCCCGATGAGATTTGTCCCTTGTCCGGCCATATGCTCATAGAGAGAAAAGTGAAGCACATTGTTATCATGGGAGGAAGGTATCCACTGGAGCAGAATCCAGGCAAATGGGGTAATTTTAAACCAGATCCCGAAGCGATCCGGCATGTATCGAAGGACTGGCCAACGAAGATAATTTTTACCACCGGAGGGGATTTTTCCCATGCCATTCCAACAGGTAAGATCCTTTTCACGCCAAAAGCCGAAAAAGGAAACCCTATCACCAGCGCGTATAAGATTTTTCTTGATGGAAAGGACCGTGAATTTCATCATAGTGCAGATCTAATTGCGGTTTATGTGGCAGTTAAGGGGCCTGATCCTTTTTTTCATTTAAGGATGCAGGGCTATTTTCACATTTTTGAAGATGGCACCCATATGTGGCGGCTTTCGCCGGACTGGGCACATCACCAAATCATCGGAGAGTTTGCAGATGGTGTGGAAGGAAAGCAGGTGGCAATGGATTTCGACAGCTTACTTGTCAAATGAAGAATATGAGAATACTGGTCTATTTAATAGTTTTTGTGATCACCGCTTTTTCCATGGAAAGCCATACCGGGCTTCAGCCTGGAGTTCCGGTCAAGGTGAATTTTGATGAATTTAATGCTACGTTCAGCTATTACAATACAACACCGGAAAACCCGGATGGCAGCAAAATAGCATATGTGAAATTCCTGTCTTTTCCAGCACATGATCGATCAGAAAAAGTCCCGGCAGAGATTTGGGTGTGTAATTCAGATCTGACAGGACACCAGAAACTAATCCGCACCAAAAATATTGCCGTTCACAATGGGGCAAGGGTACAGTGGATTGATAACAGAACCCTTGCTTATGAAGACGATTCCATACGTATTATTGGTTTGGATGGAGAGTCTTCTGCTGTAATGTCCGGAAGGATTGGACATCATCCACACAATGGCCGGATTCTTTATTCTGCGGAAGATGGGGAATCGAAACTTGCTACAATTTATGAGTATAATGTACGGCAACAACAAAGGAATGTACTAGGAAACGCTTTGGATTTCAAGGCTGTGGCCGGGCTTTATCCCTCAGGGAGTTTAAGGGAGGCTGCAGATTTTGGCATCTTGCACCTTCAATACAATCCGGATGGTGGCAGCATAGCCTTCAGATTAGATATTGGTCCCTCGAACGAGCATTACAGACACCTGGTAACAATGAATTACGATAAGGGGAATATTCGTTTTTTCGGCCCAAAGCCCATGCATTTTGCCTGGTATGACAATGAATCCATCATGGGGCACGACAACCAGATCGATGATTCCATGCCTGATGATAAAAGCGGCAGACGGTGGGATCTGAACAGGAATTACATCGAAATACTTTCAGGCACAGGAAACCACCTTGGAGCCTCTGATGACAGATTGTACTATGCATCAGAATCATGGTACCAGGAAAGTCCCGTTATCCTGAGCGTATTCAGGAAAGGAGAGACAAAAGCATTCTGGCAGGATACGGTTTCAACCGATAAGCATACCACCTGGACATTGGCAAATCATACCAACCCCTCATTTTCAAGGGATGGAAAACGTTTGTACTATAACAAGTGTGTTGCACCTGGTGTTGTTTATACTTATATGGTAGTATTGCCATTGAACAATTAAAAAACATAGCCGGATGAAATGACCAGGAACCCACAGTACATATTAAGTCTCATATTTCTCCTGGCCTATTCCACATTTATTTCATGCGGTTCCGTAAAATGCCCGTCGGAGACTGTAAAACTGAACGTCTTGTTCATAGCCATAGATGATATGAATGATTGGACCAGCCTACATGATCCGGAACATCCCATCCGTGTACCGAACCTGAAACGGCTTGCAGACCAGGGGACCTTTTTTACGAATGCCTATTGTAATTCTTCTGCATGTAATCCATCCAGGGCTTCCGTCCTCAGCGGGATAAGACCTTCTACTAGTGGAATCTATGGCAATGCTTCTGACTGGAAAGACGCCCTGGATGTCAATGACCTGCTGCCAGCAGTATTCGACAAAAATGATTACAACACATATTGCGCAGGCAAGATTTTTCATCACCATGGACGCGTATTCCAGGCCTACGAAATATTTGACGAGTACCTCCCCTTTCCGGCTACCCGACCTCCTGACTCACCTATGCCGGAGAGGAACCTCAATAGTACAAACTTCTGGTATAATGATGAAGGCCAATCCCTATCCAAGGTAAGTCCTAATTTTGACTGGGGAGCCTGGCCGAGAGATTCCACTCAACATATTGATCATGAGACGGTTGATTGGGCAATTGACAGGCTGTCAACATCCTCAGAACCCTTTTTTATGGCCATTGGGATTTTCAGGCCCCATATGCCTTTCTACGTGCCAGCCTCTTTTCTGGAGACTTACCCGCTTGAGGACCTGGCCCTCCCTCTCATAAATCCAGATGACCTGAATGATCTTTCTGGATCTTCCATTGAGTTTATCAAACGTCCCTGGTACAAGTGGATGGGGACCTTTCGGCATGAGGAAAAACGGGATTCTCTGTACTGGGAGAAGGCCGTTCAGGCTTACCAGGCCTCCTGTACCTATGCGGATTATCAGGTTGGCCGCCTGCTGGATGCCCTTGAAGGAATGGGACTTGATAAAAACACCATTATCGTACTCTGGTCAGATCATGGATACCACCTGGGAGAAAAAGACCACTGGGAAAAGTTCATCCTTTATGAAAAAACTACCCATGTTCCCATGATCATTTCTGTCCCTGGTTATAAAAAGGGCAAATACATTACAAGCCCTGTAAGTCTCATCGATATTTACCCTACCCTTACAGAGCTCTGCAGGATCCACCCACCTGACAGTCTTGAAGGTCACAGCCTGGTTCCATTGCTGGAAGGGACATCCCTGAGTCTGGACGTACCGGCCATTACAACCTATGGGATGAACAACCATGCCGTGCGTTCTCATGATTACAGGTATATCCGGCTTGCGGATGGCACCGAAGAGCTGTACCACACTGCGGAGGATATTCATGAATTGGATAACCTGGCCGCTGACCCTGCATACCGTACCCTGATGGATAGCCTGTCCGGCTGGATCCCATCCAGCAATGCAGAACCTGTGCCCGATGCGAAACGAGAGAGCCGTTAACAAGCATACCACCCGGCTTCAGATACCATTCTCTCCAGGCATTACATAAGCCAGGTGCCCAATGAAAAACTTTACTTTATTTTTGCCATCCAGACCCTGTTTTGGTTCTCTGGTTTGTCATCCCTGTGGTATTCGGCAGCCACCACCCATACCTCATTATCAGCCACCTGGGTGACGCCAAAATTGCCCAGGGCTACCCCGTCTTCCGGGATACATACCTGTTCGGTAGCCTTCAGCACCGCTATCCGGTCCGGATCCACCCGGCCAATATACAGGGGAGCCCTATGCCTGAAAACATGGTCATTTGTACCATCGGGCCTGGTGTAGATAAGGTATAGGCCATCTCTGACAATTGCCCAGTGCTGCTGGGTGTTGTAGCTGCCCAATTTTGAACCCTCATCAAAGGTCCATTCTTTCAGTCCTTCGAAAAACAATCCATCCCGACTTGTAGCCACCCAGGCAGTTTTGTCGGAACGTATGGTCATGAACCATTTGCCAGCGAATTTTGCAATGGAAGGTTCACTGAATCCACGGCCCTGTTTAACGGTCAGTGAATTACCTATCTCCAGAAAGGTAAGCATTTCCCCATCAAATGAACAGCGGACTATAGCTACAGAGCCTCCTATATCATCATTATTCATGTTGGCACGTACATCAAAAGTCTCCCGGTTGCTTATTTGATGTTCTTCCTCTGTTAAGGCGCGATATGCTATAGGTAAAAATACATCTCCGTTTTTTTCTATGCTGTACTGGACACAACCGGATCCAGGAGCTGTCAAGAGCCTGGCTTCTGTATCATGCTCAGGCAGTTCAAGTACCCTGTATGGCCCCCACTCCTTTGTATCCGGATCATAAACAGCATAAGCTACCTCACGCCGAGAGCGGTCAGGTGTTGAATCATCGGTATAAAAGAAAAACTTTCCAATGTTCAATACTTTGCCGGATGCTGCATGCCATTGCGGGGTCATATCGCTCATCGACCTGCGGGACCCGCCTCCAATCTCATGTATCCTCAATCCCGGGATTACACCAGGTTCGGACCAGGACTCGCCCCTGTCAGTACTCTGGGACTGATACAGGTCATAATAAACGTCATCCCCTGATTTCAGCTTCTGGGACATGGTCATCAGTCCCACAAAAGAACCTTCATCATCCGGTATGGCCGCCGCCCTGGCCTGTGTCCAGATAAAATCCTGGTCACTTCCCCGCATCGCTTCTGACACTTCAATCTCCAGGCTGCTCGGCTGGTTTGAACAGTGTGATAAAAACAAGCAGAATAGGAAAAGCCAGGATTGTTTCATATTGCTTTGCTTAAAAACTGATTTCTCTTGTCCCATCAGAAAACATAAATTTACCATTCTGTTGAGAAATATCATATTGCTTTCCTTCAACCCTTATGGTCCAACCATCAAGTGTTTCCTCCCACATCGGTAATTCTTCATTATTTTCAGATATGGCAAATAATGAGAGGATGGAACAAATTTTCCCCTCTGTGCTTATTTTCACAAAGGGTTCAAAATCCTGAACAAGCGGGTCACCCTGCCTGGTCAGGTGATAAGGCGGTTTGTATTCATGGTGGCCGGTGGAAAATTTCAGCCTGCCCTCCCCCATGCTGATCACCCTGGCAGATAAAGCAGCCTTCTCACTTTTTACCACAAAATTTCCGGATCCCTTTAATTCAGGTGGATTGATAGTATGCCAGCGTAGATCAACTGAGTTTTCGTTGGGAAGTTCGGCATAATCGTGCACCAGGACAATCCCTGGAAACAGATGGGCTACCTTACGGCTTACCCTGGTGGCATTTCTGTAAACCGGGCTCAGGTCAATTTCCCAATAACTTCCAAGAGTGTCATTAAACCAGGATCTTGTTGTTTTTCCCCTTGCCAGGTAATTTGGTTCTGCCTTCATTTCCATGTCCCCGATGACCAGAACATTATGACCCCTTGAAGAGCGGCTGTAATAATTGAACTGAGTAGTATCCCTGAAATAATCTCTCGGGTAAATAGGTGAAGGTGCGCCAGGGTCGATGATCAGGCGTTCACCAAATCCATCGATGAGCAGCTGGCCAACATCATTATCATCGTGGTTGTACTCCCTGCCGGCTTTCCCGTATACAACGCATGGAGTGGATACCGGGTCCCATGATGTCCTGCTGATGAGACTGGCACTGTATTCTTTGTATTCCTTCCCCAAAGGCAGTTTCCCTTGAAGATTAATGGGCTCTATATCAGGATTGTACCACAGGAACTCCAGGACAGATCCTATTTCCTCAGTGTAATTGAGGTAATGCTTCTGAAGGATACCATCGTTGTTAGCTCCGGCAGCCGCCGCAAAGATGTGTGAATTGATCCCAAGCCTTTCCGGGTGTGTGTCTCCAAAGCCTGCCTTCCGGCCGGGCGGTAACGTGTGGTAAAGCATCCAGTAACAGATCTCAGGAAATGGTTTTTCATTTAAGAGATTCCGGCTGTTCCCGGTAAAATAACGGTAGGCTTCCGCAAACTCAACCTGGAATCGTACGGCACCTGCATATCCCGGGGGTTCGTTACATTCACCCATCTCACCAAAAGCCTCCTGGTTGAATGCTATCATGGCAGGCACGATGGTATCCAGCAAGGCTTCCGTATCCGGGTGGTTTTCACCCAGTGCCATGGCGGTGATCCCCATGCCAGCGAAAATATTGGTGAACCAGTTATGCCTTCTGACATACCACCCCGGTCTCTGCGCCAATTTCTGCCAGAAGGGCTGGATCGCACGCCTGTTCAGTCCATCAACAATATAAATCCTTTCCTCTTTCGTCAGGTGATCATACATCCAGTTGTATGCCAGGGCTACCCACATGGAGATCCTGCATGTTCGAATGTCAAGGTGTGGTTCAATATTGACATGTGCATCGTCACACCACATCGGCCAGCGGACAGTATCGTAGAGGGCCTTTATCTGCCCCATGACCAGGTCCTTGTACTTTTGCTCACCCGTATAAAGAAAAAGAAAAGCCGACCTGGACAGCCTTTCCGACACCAATATTGCCATATCATAACTCACATTGGCATGTTTCAGGTGGACAGGATTCCGGCCTTCCACATCGGTGGTAGGATCGATATAGGGAAACTGCAGATCTTTATCTGCCTCTGAGATTAGTTTCTCAATATAAGCTGCCCTGCGCTTTTCCTTCTCAAGTTCATCAAAGTCTTGCAGTGAAGTAAAACCGCTGGTAATTTCCTTTACCAGGAAGATAGAGGGGTGATTTTGCTCTCCGGCATTATTTTCAGCATCACAGGAATTCAAACAGGCCGACAGACATAGTATAACAATTGTTACGGGAAATAGTCTCATTATTAGTAGTTTAGCATTATTGTCCATAAATATTTAATAACATATGCATCCATATGAGGAATCTATTTAATAAATTTAAATAATTTGAATCACTCTCTCAATTATTCATCTGTCATATTGTGTTTCAAGAATGATGAGACAACGTATAAAAAATACCTTCTTACTTCTTATGGCACTGGTTTTAATTTGTCCATTCAAATTTTATGACATGCTTGAGGCGCAAGATATTTACCCTGGTAAGGATGTGCCACTAGAGTCTTTGTTTCGGTCGGATGAACCACTTCATCTCACCCTGACAATGGACATGAAGTCGGTATTTAGCAATAGGGAAGCAGAAGAAAGCCATCCGGCTGAAATAAGTTATGCCGATGCTGAAGGGAATATAAATAACCTTCCATTGAAAGTAAATGTACGCGGAGGCTTCAGGAAAGATAGTGTTAATTGTGATTTTCCTCCATTGCGTCTGAATTTTTCAAATACTACTGTAATAAATACCATTTTCTCTGGTCAGGATAAGATCAAACTCGTAACACATTGCCAATCCAGGCTCAGTCGATATGAACAAAATGTACTTGAAGAATATTTAGCGTATAAGTTATATAACCTTTTTGCCGAAGAAAGCTTTTTCGTCAGGCTGGTGCAACTGACTTATGCTGATGTCAGTGGAAAAGTCGATACACTGGTGAAACTGGGATTTCTCATTGAACCTATCTCACAAATGGCAAAAAGGAATGGTTGTGAGAAGTTTGTCGTCAATAAGATACAACAGACGGAAACCAGCAAGCATAAGACCACTGTTCTGGCTATTTTTCAATATATGATAGGAAACACTGACTGGTCGGTATGGAACCAGCATAACCTGGAACTTTTATCGAAAGATACCTTAAGCAAGCCTATCGTAGTTCCATTTGATTTTGACTGGTCAGGGCTTGTCGATGCTCCCTATGCCATACCAGCTGGATCCTTGCCTTCAGTAAGGACCAGGATGTATCGCAATTTCTGCATAACTGATGCAGAACTACAGCTGGCCCTGGATGAATTCAGGCAACAAAGGGAAAAGATTTATCAGACCTGCAGGAATGTACCCTATTTATCCGCGAAGGAATTAAAGAAAACCCTGAAATACATGGATGACTTTTTTGATATCATAGAGAATCCTAAAAAAGTCGAGTCAGAGATGCATCTAAAATGTCGGATTTTATAGCCTGGGAATCCTGTTCTGGAACACTCCAGCATCATTAACATATAACCCAGCTTATTAGATTTAATTATGAAAACTGTAAACATTATAGTCTTAATGTTTTTCATAATCTCATTTTGCACAAAATGCAAGAAGGAACAGTGTCAATTTGGTGATTCAACTGATACTTCATTTATAATTGGAGATGCCTCGAACAATTTCACCTTAGTGACTTTTGAATCAACAGTTAAACTCATAGGATTACGCAATTCCCCGGCAAAATATTACTTAGATATTGATAACGATGGACATTTGGATCTTGAATTTTGTAGTGATTTTACAATGTCACGGGGTGGAGTAGCTCACCAAGAATCCTCCATCAGAATATTAAATTCAGAAATTGAGATCTCCGTTCGTGAACAAAGTGATACAATTCATATTTGTAATGAGGTATTCTATAATCAGCAGTTAAACATTACCAGTAATAAAGTGACAACCTATAATAGCCAATCCACCTTTAGCTGCTCCGAAGCTAACACTGATTCTGCTACAATTATTAATACGGGTCATTATCCTCAGGTTTATAAGGAGGGAGAATCCATGGATTCATTAATCACATGGAGGAAAGAGAATTTAATATTCAGTTCTTATAACAGTTCGGTCTATTCCTATCCAATAACGATAGATAGTGTATATGTAGAAAACTATTCAATTGCCAGGGGATTATGGAATAATACATCATTGAATTATCTATTGTTTCGGATCAGAATAGCTGATAACTATTCATATGGATGGGTTCAGATAAGTATTCATGATTACATGGAGATCTGGCTTCACAATTATGCTGTACAAAAAAATGCATTTTGTCTCTAATATGTATTAAAAGGTTAAGCCAGGTTATCCCGTCCCGAAACACACCTGTATATCTATTAAGGCTTACTCCAGGTAAGGTAACCAGGTTGGTCCGCTTTGGCCAGTGTCTGTCCATTCCAGGAGAGATATGTACCATTGACCGATCCACCTGCTATGGCATCTCCGGCAGCATTACACTTAACCCAGAGGATTTCCCCGTACCCTTCCAATTTATCCATTCGCATTTTCTCGGGTCCATCGACAGAGATCAGCAAGTGGTGGGTTTGCCCTTTATCTTCAATGACAATACTAATACCCCTGCCCTCGTCCGGTTGAAAAGTGTTGATCCCTGGAGAAAGCCTATCTCCTGCCGGGGCAGTGAATATCAAGGTATTCAATTTCATCGGCAATATTCCCTTATATTGATAAACCAGGTCATGGGCCGGATGTCGGCCATGCAGGGTAACCCAACCTCGCACATCCGGCTCGGTTTGTCCGAGGTAAACGCTGGATTCTTCCGGCAGTGCCGGACCGACCGGTAGCATCATCATGTTAGCTACATCCTGCTCTTCTGTCCTGGCCTGGCCAGTTTTCTCATCAAGGGAAAGTTTGACCGGGCGCACATTGATTTGCTCACCTTTCTCGACAATCGGGGCCAGCTGAAAAATCTGTTCCAGGCTGCGCTCTTTTGCCTGCTGACCATCCCTTACCAGGTCGCCGATAAGGTAGAAGCCATCCCAGGGATGGAAGATCGAACGCTGATGGATTATATCCATCTCGGTGGAGGCAGTGTCACGGTTACGGCTTGAGGGTCCGATCCTGGTGTAGCCATCATTGTATTCCCCTGCTGTAAAAGCAAACAGCTCATTATTTTCCCACCTGGCATCCGGGTCAGGACCATCCGGCCGGGACCTACGCAGATGATAGCGGTACTGTTCCTTACCGTCCACTATGATGGAATTATGTGCCCTGGCACTCCGGAAATACCGTTCATAGGGATCTCTCCTGTAAGAGTAAATGCCAGGATCGGTGATCATTGACCTTCCATGTGCATGAATCAGAAAGTGCAATTTGTCTTCATGCTGGTGGCCGGCTCCATAAAATCCTCCGTCAAATACAAGGTAACGGCTATCGGGAGTCCAGGATTCACGCATGATATAGTAGCCAGCCCATGGGTAGGCAAACGAAGTGTATTCAGGAACTTTGCCATCGGAGTAATTCGAAACGACGTATCTCCACGCAGGGTTTGCCTGAAAACTAATGGCCCTGCTGAGGCCTTCAGAGGATAATTTTGGAGCGCTGCCCTGGTCCTGCAGGGGTGGCAGAATCAGGTCTGGCTGGGTCATATAGACAAAAACATCAGCTGCCTTGCTGAAGGTCTCAACCAGCCGGTGGGGAATGTTCCGACCCATTTCATCAGCGATCGTCAGGAACATGGCCAGGCTGGAGAACGGATATTCATGATAACCGGGTGACACCTCTATCTGGAATCCATCTGGAAGGAAGCTGTGGTCTGCGGTCCACAAAACCCTTCGTGTACCAATGTCATAGAGATAATCACAAATGTTAACTTCAGGAAAAAGCGCTCCGACAGTACCAAGACCAGCACTTTCCACCTGGTACCAGTTACCCGTCGTCATGCGGCGGTGTGTGGCAAGGTATATGCCATGCTCCACATAACGTTTGGCAAAAGTAAACAACACAGCATCGTCTGTGCCACCCTCCAGGAGAGCCATCAT
>Ga0209345_10004982_pt1 | contig 12548 bp, 13 predicted proteins | sample Cruoilmetagenom7_FD_187294 | JGI IMG/M metagenome (GOLD analysis project Ga0209345, IMG submission 187294) | Oil polluted marine microbial communities from Coal Oil Point, Santa Barbara, California, USA - Sample 7 (SPAdes) (version 2) | ecosystem: Environmental > Aquatic > Marine > Oil seeps ...
CCAGCCGGACCAGCAAGTCGCCTTTCTTGACCAGCTGGCCGATCGTCACCGCGATTTCCTGCACGACACCAGGTTCACTCGATTGCACGATCTGCGTCTTCGACAGCGGAATGACCTTGCCGTCGCCACGCGAAATCTCGTCCACCCGCGCCCATGCCGCCCACACCAGAAACGTGATCACCGTCAACAAGCAGATCCAGACGATGTAACGCGACATGACCGGCGGTGTGTCCTGCTCCATCGCTCGCATCACTGAACCCCGGTCGATTTGCGTTGCAATGCTGCAATCACCTGTTCCTTCGGACCATCCGCGATCAGCTTTCCGTTCTCGATGACAATCAGCCGGTCAATCAGGTCGAGCATGCTGTACCGGTGCGTCGAAAGTACCAGCGTCACTTCCGGCGCAATCGCCTGGCGCAGGCAGCCGATCAGATGGCGTTCACTGGCAAGGTCCATGGCCCCGGAAGGCTCGTCCAGGAATATGACCTTGGGAGAGGCCAGCAACAGCCGCGCAATGGCCACCGACTGTTTCTGCCCGGCCGAAAGATTGCTGCCGTTTTCGCCGACCTGCATGTCGAACCCGCGCGGATGCCGCGCGACGAAGGATTCGATTCCCACCTTGCGCGAGACCTCGATCAGGTCCTCATCCGTGGCATTCGGATTGCCCATCAGCAGATTGTCTTTCACCGATCCAGAAAACAGGTCACTGGTCTGTCCGGCCACGGCCACGGCCGAGCGGACTTCGGAGGGATGAAACTGCTGCATGTCGATACCGTCGATCAGCACCCTGCCCTCATGCGGCTGGTACAGCCGCGACATCAGCCGGCCGATGGTCGTCTTGCCCGATCCGATCCGGCCGATGATGCCGACCTTCTCGCCTGCCCGGATTGAAAACGACAGCCCGTCGAGCGCATCCTGATCGGCCTGCGGATAACGGAAATGGACATTCTCGAAAGCAATGTCGCCCCGCACGATGACACGGTTGACGAAGCCCGAGGTCTCCGGCGTATCCTCCGGCTGCTCCATGATCTTGTCAAGAATCCGCAGCGAAAGCAGCGCCTGCCGGAACCGCGCCAGCGTCATCGTCAGCTGGCCCAGCGGGCTGACCGCCCGGCCCGACAGGATCACCGAGGCGATGATCGCACCGGTCGTTACATGGCCTTCGCGGAACAGATAGGCGCCGACAAGGATGATGCCGACGGTCACCAGCTGCTGGACGAACTGCGTCGCATTGACGGCAAAAGCCGAAATGCTCTTGATCTGTTCATTGGTTGCCGAGCTGTTGATGGTCAGGTCGCGCCAGCGCTTGAGCAGCAGGCCTTCGGCCCTCAGCCCCTTGACGGTTTCCGTTGTGTAGATCGTTTCAACCAGCATCGACTGGCGAAGTGCGGCTTCATTGGCCGCCGCCGCAACCCTGCGGCTGATCAGCGACTGCGCCACCAGCCCGATGATGGTCACCGCGACCAGCGCCACGGCCGGCACATAGGCCAGAGGCCCGCCAATCGAATAGATGACGGCGATGAAGATGAACACAAAGCACGTGTCAATCATCGTCGCGATCGTGTTGGAGGTGAAAAACTCCCGCACGAATTCATACTGCGACACCCGGCTGACATACTCGCCCGTCGACATCGAGCGCGCCGACAGCGACGTGTTCATCACCTTCTGAAACAGGATATAGGCAAGCTTCAGATCGATCTTCCGGCCGGTATAGTCGATCAGCGAGGCACGCGCGAACTTGAGAAGAAAGTCGAACGTGAACGCAAGGCTGATTCCGGCGGCAAGAACCCAGAGGGTCGAAATCGCCTCGTTCGGCAACACCCTGTCATACACATTCATGACGAACAGCGGTGACGCCAATGCCAGGATGTTGATGAACAGGGCAGCAAAAGCGACCCGGACAAAGGTTCGCCAATAGGGACGGGCAGCAGCATACAGCCAATGCTGTTTTTCGATCCTGCCCGTATGCAGCTCGCCGGTCTCGTCGCGGTTGTTGAAGTAGACCTTCTTGAAATCCAGAACGGTCGGATCGAGATCCGCCACCTTGCCGCGAAGGTCGACGCTCTCCGGAGCTGTCTCGCCGACAGCCTCCTTGCACACGAAGGTTCCGTCATCATTGATGGCAAACACCGGAATGAACGAACCATCCAGCGTCTTGACCAGCGCCGGAAGATCCGCATTGCCGCCCAGCAGGTCGGCAAGATGGATCTTGGAGACATCAAGACCGATGCGATGTGAAACCTCGCGCACGGTCTCGATATCGGCTTCCGCGAGCTGGTCGTCGGGAATTCCGGAATACAGGACCGTCGCAGAACCGCTGCGTTCGAAATGAACGCTTATTTCACGGAAAGCATCGTTGAACCTCATCGCCGCTCACCGATCAGCATCTTCACCCCGATAAATGGAAGAATCAATTCTTCCGGACGGGAGCGAGAAGATCGAAAGGTGCGCCTGCGACCTGCCGCGACGGCAGGCGGTTGTAGACCGGCTCGGCTTCATGGGAGACCGCCTTGAACTCTTCCCGGGCATAAGCCTCGGACTGAGGTGCGCTATCCAGATTGAAGGCCCGAACCAGCGAACCCATGGCAGCCAGCGCCTGGTAGTCGGCATAGACCGCAGCATACTGCGCCGTCTTGGCCAGAACCTCGGTGTTGAAGCGGGTGTTCTGCGCGCTCAGCACATCGAGAAGCGAGCGCTCACCAACCCGGAACTGATCCCGGTAGGATGCCACCAGCGAACCGGAAGCCTGCGCCTGTTCGCGCAGAAGTGCAGCCTGCTGGGCACGCTTGCTGCGCTTGTCCCAGGCCGACTGGATCGATTCCTGAACTTCGCGGTGAACCAGCGCATTGTCCATACGGGCCTGACCGGCGCGGCGGATGCGCTCCTGTTCGGCTGCGAGGTCACGGCCGCCGCGATACAGGTTCCAGCGGGCCACGACCTTGGCTTCAAGATCGGAGGTGCGGCCTTCCGAACCATCGATGTCATTGCCGACACGGGCCTTGGCCTCGAACGAGATCACCGGCAGATAGGAGGCCTTGGCGCCGCGGGCGAGAGCGTCTGCCGCGTCGACATCGGCACCGGCGGCCGCGATCCGCGGGCTCTGGCGGCGCGCGATGTCAATCGCTTCAGCTGCGCTGCGCGGCAGGGCCTTGGCCACCGACGGCGGATATTTCATGGAATCGAGCTTGAGGCCGACCAGACGCAGAAAACGGATCTGCGCCTGCGCCAGATCCTCTTCGGCTTCCTTGAGCCGTGCCTTGGCCGACAACAGCCGCTCGCGGCCCTGTGTACGGTCGGCCGATGTCAGCGTACCGCCGGAAACACCCGATGAAATATCGGACACGATGCCCGCCAGCACATTGGCATTCTTGCGGGCAATAGCCACGATTTCGGCCTGCAGCAGGATTTCGAAATATTCCTGGGTCACGGCCAGCGCGATGGCTTCCGAACGCTCTGCGACGCGGAACGAGGCGCCATCAACGCGGGCGGCCTGCCGTTCGACTTCAGCACGGCGGGCGCCGCCGTCAAAAAGCGTCTGCTTGAAGGTCAGGCCGACATCGGAAGAGTTGAGCGTATCGTCCTCGGTGCCAAGACGGCGACGGCCAGGGCTGTCGAGCTTGCGGCCACCGAGCGAAGCTTCAAGATCCAGCGTCGGCAGGTAAAGACCACGGGCCTGCCGGAGTTCAAACTCGACGGCTTCCCGATTCTCGACCGAAGACAGAATTTCAGGATTGGACCTCAGCGCTTCGTCAACTGCCTCCTTCAGCGTCAGCGCGCTGGCCGGCACTGCGGCAAGAGCACTGAACCCGATCGAAAAACAGCACGAATAGAAAAGCGTCTTAATCATCACGACCCCAAAAACCTACACCCGATAATTGCTTGTTACACATATAGCTCTGCAGACGCGAGTCATGAAATTACGAATCCTTAAGTACTAAGGCATCACGATCAGGATTGTTGCGTTTTTGACACATGAATTGACCATAAGCATTGGCTTAAACTGCAAGCATAAGCAAAGAATAATTCGATTTTACGCGCGTAAAAATTTCTTTTATATTGATAGCTTGAAAAATTTCGCCAGAAATTCTGTGTATATATTTCGATTCTGGCAAATTGTATTTTGAAAGAATGCGATTCTGTTGTGACGAGGTGCGAAATTTCGAACCATTGATTTACTTATGGGCATAAATATATATACAATTAGTAGTTGCAAAAAATATGGCAAAGCCGAATCATTCGAGACAATAACTATCGCGAAAAAACGTGAAAAAACAACACGGCAGCAGCTGGGAATCAGCGCGATTCAGTCGGCTGCCGACTGAAAACCGGCCGTACAGCTCCGGCAACCGATCCGCGAACGCATCGCGCCGCCACCGGCATCGCCGCACCCGGCGGGTTTCGCTGCCGCGAAACGCCGGGATCATACCGAACTTGGGAAAAAATGGTGGGCGCGCACGGGCTCGAACCGTGGACCCGCTGATTAAGAGTCAGCTGCTCTACCAACTGAGCTACGCGCCCCACCTGTTCCGTCACCGGAACGAGGGGGCGTATAGACCGGATGAGAGAGCTTGTCCACACTGTTTTTTCCACCATCGCAACATGCGGGCCAAAATCGGCGCAAAACACATCAAATCAGAAGCTTGCCCTCGGCAATCCGCACCGCTTCCCCGCCGATCCGGACGTGGGAAACTTCTGTCCCGGCACAGTCGATATGCAGATGAATGAGCGACGGCCGGCCCATTTCCACCCCCTGCTCGATCACCAGCGCATGGTTGCCCTCGGGCAAGCCGTCGAAATGGTGAATCGCACCCGAAAGCGCGGCCACGGCCGAACCGGTCGCCGGGTCTTCCGGCATGCCGTCGCCCGGAGCGAACATGCGGGCATGGAACGATGCCGAGTGATTCACGCCGCCACGGCAATAGACATAGGCAAAGGCCAGCTGCCCGTCCCCCATCGGCGCAACCCGCTCCCACTCGACCGCGTTGCACTCGGCCTTGGCAGCAGCGGCAAGATCATGCACCGGAACCAGCACGAACGGCACGCCGGCGCTCCACAGCGAAACCCGGTGATTCTCGAACCCGATCTCGTGCGGATCAAGTCCCAGCGCCGCACCTATGTCGGCCGGCTCGATTTCCACTTCCAGTTCGCGCGAAAGCTTCGGCAGGTCGAACTCCGCGAACCCGGCCTTGCCCTGCATCATCCGGACCGCGCAACGCACCTGGCCGATCTGCTCTTCCAGCATCTTGACCAGATCGATGCCATTGGCCGGCAACGCGCCGCCAAGCCGCCGGTCGGCCAGCGCCACCGCGGCCCCGACGGTCGGATGGCCGGCGAAGGGAAGTTCGCGGTGTGACGTGAAGATCCTCAGCCGCGCGGTGTGTGCCGGGTTCTCGGGCTTGAGCACGAACACCGTCTCGGACAGGTTGAACTCCCGCGCGATCGCCTGCATCTGTCCGTCGCTGAAATGATCGGCCTCGAACACCACCGCCAGCGGATTGCCGGCCAGGGCTGTTCCGGTGAACACGTCATAGATTGCGTAATCTGTCATGCCCTGGTGCATCCTCTGCTTCTGCCGCCTGCGCGGTCACGTTTGCCGCGAGCGCGCATCCTATCCTTTTCCCGCAACCTGCCAACTGCTGTCTGACGCTTGCGGGTTGAAATGAAAATCGATCATCGCCTGCATGTAGGCCGGCGTGGTCGGGCCGGCATCCTGCGGTGCGCGCACCACCACCACGTCCTCGATTTCCTGCTCGGGGTCGGTGCGGATGTGCTCGCGCATGCGCGCCGCCAGCACATCGGCGGTCTCGTCAAGCCGGAACCGGCGAAACACCGCCACCCGGCGGCCCTGGCGCCAGCACAGCAGCCGCCTCTCCGCCACCGCCTGCGACAGGTCCAGCCCGGTCTCCTCCCGCGCCTCGCGCAAGATGCTGCCCTCGACATCGACCATGCCGCCCTTGATGTCGCTTTCATCGAGCGAACCGGCCGGGGCATAGACCTTGCCGGGATTGGCCGTCTTCGCCGCCATCCGGATCAGCATCATCGCCCCATCCGCCGACAGGATTACCGCCGAGCCGAACAGGTGCCAGGCGTCGGCCTCGGGCTGGGTCTTCACCCAGTGCAACAGCGCCGCATAGGGCGCCCGGTGGCTCACGCCGCGGATCTCCCTGCCCTCGAGCATGAGCCCGCGGTGGATCATCACCGTGCCGTTGAAAAGCCAGGGCCGCTCCACCTGTTCGCGCGCCCAGTGCGCCTCGATGGCAGCTTGCTCGGTACGTTGCCAGGGATGCTCTGCCGGATCGACGGCAAGGTGCACCGCATCGATCTCGAAGATACGGCTTTCGGGAATCCCGGCCATCGCGGTCAGACCATGTCGAAGGTCATCGCCACCGGGCAATGATCCGACGCCTTGGGCCGGTCCCAGCCGGTGCGCGGATAGCGCTCGACCTCCTGCCCTTCCGGAAACAGCGTCCGCCAGGGCTGGCCGGCGCGGACGATGTCGGGCAGCCGGTCGCGGCTGGTGCGCGTAAGCGCCGGCGAGGCCATCAGGTAATCGAGCTGGCACAGGTGCCGCTCTTGCGGCCCGCGGGTGTGGTAGAGCGTCCAGCGGTCCATTTCGGGACGCCGCGCCACCACGTTCTCGCAAAAGCCGCCGGCTTCGAGCACCCGCACCGCGCCGTCCTCGGCCTCTTCCGGCGTGAATGTGTAGCCGTTGCGGCGGTCGCCGGTGATCACCAGCTTCTCGGAATAATCGTTGAAATCGCCGGCAATGACATAGCGCTTGCCGCCGCCATCCGGGCCGAAGCGGTCTGAGATGATCTTGCGCACCGCCCGCGCCTCCGCCACCCGCACCGCCATGGTGTGGGTGCGCCCGTCAACGCCGTTGCGCGGCCCCCCCATCGACTTGAAATGCACCACGTAGACCGTCAGCCGCTTCGGCCCGATCTTCAGGTCGACCTCGAGGCAATCGCGCTTGAACACCTTGTCGTGCGGCTTGGCCACCTCGGCCAGATCCGGCGTGTAGACCCCCGCCGCCTTGTAGCTCAGATGGGCGTGGCTGGTGACCTCGAGGATCTCGATCTTCGCCCCGTCGAGCGTGTGCTCGCGCGCCATCAGCGCCAGATTGATGCCGCGGCCGTCATTGCCGTCGATCAGCACCTTGTGGCGGTAACCATCGCCGATCATCTTGAACAGGTAGCCATATTCGAACCGGTGCAGCGTATCGAGGTTCTCCACCTCCTGCATGCACAGGATGTCCGCATCCGCGTCCGCAATCGCCAGCGCGGTCAATTGCCGCGTGTCGTCGGTCAGCGAGATGGCGCGGGCGATCTCGGCCTGGTGGTATTGCGCCTCGGAGGAAAAATCATAGAGCTGCGCCACCCGGTCCTGCCTCAGCTCGTTGCGGTAACCGGAGAAATCGAACCGGCTCATCAGGTTCTCGGTGTTGAAGGTGGCAATGCGAACTGTCATGCGGCGTCCCTGTTCTGGCGCTTGAGCGGGGCTTGAAACCTAACAGTCCGGCCCGGCACCGCAAGGCAAATTGATTAGCGCCCGGCGATCTGCAAACAGGCGGCTGACGACACCGGCTCAGCGGCCGGTCAGCAGACCGAGTACCAGTTGCTGCACCGCGCCGCCATCGCCCATCTCGACCCGGTCGAAGTCGCGGCCGCGGGCGCGCTGCTCGTCCGACAGCCGCTTGAGATGGCGCTGCAGCTCGGCCCGCACCTTGTGGCAGCCCGGATCATTGGGCGCCGAGAGCCCGACACTGACATCCTCGATCGCCTGCACCATCTCGATGATGTACTGCCCGTGCACCCGCTCGTGTTTCGCCAGCCCGTCATAAAACCGCTTCCAGCTCGACGCCACGCCGGCCGGCACCGGCCCGAGCGGCTTGGGCAGCGTGTAGGTGATGATCAGCTTCGGGATGTTCCGGGCGATGACGCAGCTGCCGTCGGCGCGCTCGCGGTAGTCGCGCCGCCAGGTCAGCTCGAAGGTGGTGTGGGCGATGGTGCGCCGGTTGCCGGAAATCACCGGCCCGTTCTCGCCGATCGACTTGTAGAGTTCAGGCCCCGACTGGCCGCTGACCGGGTAGGTCCTGACCTGCTCGACAGCTTCCCAGGCCAGTGCCGGTTGCGCCAGCGCGATGCAGGATGCCGCAAACGCGGCAGCGATTGATAAGCTTCGGATCACGGATATCGGCCTCATTTGATCACGGTGAGATAGATCCACCAGCCGGCGAATGCCAGCCCGAAACCGGTTAAGCCGAAGATTGTGGCGCCCCTGAGCCGCCGTCCGGGATTTTTGCCGACCCCGAACCACGCCCCCAGCACGGCACCGATGACAAGGCCCGGCGCGCAGGCGACGAGGATCATCACCACGATGTCGCTGGTCGAAAAGATGCCGATATCGGACATGCCGCGCCTTTCCTGCTTTGCCCGATGATGCCACGCCTGCGCCCGCCCCGCCAAGAGCCCGATGACGATCTCAAAACGGAGAACGGCAGACACATTCATTGACTTGCATCAATGCGGCGGGCGGCCATGCGGATACCGATGGAGACGAGGCCCCTCGCCGGCCAGCCTTGACGCCCGACAGTGCCACCCACGCAAAGGAGACGCAGATGAAACCCTCCCTGATGATCGCCGCAGCCGGCCTGGCCGCCGGCCTCACCGGCCTCGTCCCCGCGGCCTCCGCCGCCAGTTGCTGGGATCTCTGGTACGAGCGCAACGCCATCTATGACCGCAACGGCTACTGCTTCTCCTCGAGCCTTGGCAAACGCACCTTCGACAATGCCGATTGCTGGACCAGGAACCCGGCCCTGAGCCAATGGGAACAACGCCGCGTCGCCGAGATCAAGGCCGAGGAACGCCGCCGCGGCTGCAAGGTCAACAACTAAAGGGGGAGGGCTTGAACGCACCCCACCTTCGTCATCCTCGCCCTTGAGGCGAGGATCCATGCCGTGATGCTTCAACGATTGCGGTGACCGAGAGATCACGGGATGGATCCTCGGCTCGGGGGCCGAGGATGACGAAGGTGGGTTGCCGGAGTTGTATCAGGCGTCACGACAGGCATTGGCCAGCCGCAAGCGGTCCCGCGCGAAAATCTTCGCCGGGGTGTGGGAAAGGATAGTCCGGAGGGCCGCACGCGGGCAGTGCCTCTGGGAATGGATAGTGTTATGTGGGTGGCGCTGTTCGCGCGCGGCCCGGAACTCGCCGGGCGGTGTCCGCACCCGACAGGCGGCGCCTTGCACCCTCGGGGGATGTCTCCCCGCCCGGGTTGCCCCGGCCGCGGCTTCGACAGGCCGCGGGAGATGCGTCTGGCATGGGTTCCGGCACGGACGCTGATCGTGTTTATAAGGGATGCATGTACGTTATCGTTCAAACGAAGGGATTTGAACGCGACATGCATTCACGCAACCATGTCCGCCACAGGCCCGGCCCGGAAATGACGCCCCCCGCCCGCCTTTTGAGCTGGCATGGAACGAAACCGGCCCGGTGGCTGGCTTTCCACCGGTTCCTTCGGGATTAGCCCCTCGGGAAACACCGGTGCTGCCAGCGGAACCCCGATGGCCTCCGCCTCCCGGAGCCTCACGCGCCACGTCAGCACGCCCGGCCCCAGGCATTCCCTCCCGCCTGCATCGAAACGTTCGCGATCCATCCGGCAGCGGGAGTGCAGGGGATTATGGCATGGAGGTGGTGGGTGTGGATGAAGATGAGGGGCTTTAGCTTTGACACATCCACGCAAATCACTGAGAACTGCGACTTCCGGTTGAATTATAGCAAAATGAATTAGGTGAAACATTGGCTGACTGGGCGACAATCACATCACAAATTGCTACTACCCTAACTCTGCTCAAGCAGGCCGGTGGTCTTGTCAGAGAAGTGGTTCCTCTTGTTCAAAGCTCCGAAGCAAAGGAAAAATTAAACGAGATACGTGAACAGCTTCTGGATGCAAGTGAGCGCATTAACGATCTGCGCGCAGTCAATAACGAAATAGCAGACAGGAATTTAGTACTCGAAGGAGAACTTCGAGAAATCAAGGCGTTTATTTCCAATAAAAATGGCTACATTGCACACAAATTGGGAAGAGGTGCTTTCGTATATGTGTCAGAAATGCATATGGATAATCCAGAAAAAGCACCATGGTATTGTCAGCACTGTTTTGAAGTAGAATTCAGATTATCTCCTATTAACTATCAAAAAGGCGCACCCAATCGGCTGGCAATATTTGAGTGTCAAAGTTGTGGCGCAACGATTGAGGACTATCCAAGGAACTAAAATGAGACTGACGCCAGACTGACGGGACCTCGGGTCCCCGACAGCGCTTCGCTTTTCTTGAAATGCCCTGAAGACAACGATGTTTTGAGTATGCCAATAAATATACAACTAACTACATATTTGGTGCCGTTCCGACCACGCCTTGAAGTTTATTTTGTAAAGCATCGAGAGACTGAATTGTCATGTTGGTTTCGCCAACCAAGGTCTGACTATCAAGTTGCAGTGTTTTCCAATCGCTGGGCTTAAATGCCGGAAGACCACCCAACTGATTAGGGCTTGAAACCCGCAATTCTGCTTCAAGCGCCTGAATTTGCTCGGTAATTCTGCCAACCGCATCGGTTAGCCTTACCACCTTGCCCGCAAGTTCTATCTGCTGCTCCGCAATCGATTTCACGTTCCCCGTCAGTTGTGCGCTTTCGGATTTGGTGGTGAATTTCAGAGTGCCGTTAGACCATTCAAAATTCAGAATGTGCGGCAAGGCCATCAGTGCCACACCAAATACAAAGACCATCGATTGCCCTGCTGAAATATCCCTCTTGAAATAAATCGTCGCTATTCCGATCACCAGTAGAACCGATCCCGCAATCGTTAGATATGTGTCCATAACGACCTCCTCCATGAGAAGCACCAAATCTATCATTAATTGCGTGATTCCGCTAGCTGCACGCAATTTTTGCATGCATTTGTTCGTCATCCCCGGCCTTCGAGCAGAGGATGACGACGGTGGGGGAAACAGGTGTGAGGTACGCCTCCCCAAAAAACCCGTATCCGGGAAACCATGCAGGCGATCCTGCCGAGTGTGCTACAATCACCCATCCGGTGCGCGATACTGCGGGCTTGTAGAACAATTGAACTGGACTACCATCATGAACATCCCCGAATGGACGAAGCCTGCGCTCGTGGGCGCGGGAGCGGGTGCGATTGCTCTCGCCGTTGTCGGCTTCAGCTGGGGTGGCTGGATGACGGCAACCGCCGCTGCCAAGATGTCGGACAAGGGATCGACGGCGGCCGTCGCCACCGCGCTCACCCCCTATTGCCTGGAGAATGCCAAGGATGATCCGATGGCCGCCAGCGTCATGGCGGAACTGAAGACCGCCAATTCCTACAAGCGGCGCGGCATTGTCGAGAAAGCCGGCTGGGCCACCCCGCTGGGCGAGGAAAAGCCCGACCGTGCGCTGGCCGAAAACTGCCTCGACGCGCTCAACGACAGCATCTGACTGATACCGCCCCCGGCCCCGTGTCCGCCGCAAGCGGCGGTTGACGGGTTCGGGGGTGCGGGCGGGGAAACCCGCGGCAGCCTAGCCCGGCTCGCCGTCGGACAGCGCCGTGGCCAGCATGGCCCAGAAGTCGGCCCCGGTTTCGGCCACCCCGATGCTGGCGGTGTAGGCAATGGTGGTCTTGCTCAGTGCAAGCAGTTCGCCCGCCAGGTTGATCGTGCCGGGATCCGGCCAGGCCGGGCGCACACGCACGGCCGGTGCCGGCTCTGCGGGCGGGCTGGCCCCGGCTTCGCCATCGGCCCCGGATCCGGGGATGGCGCGCAACGGATGGACCATCGTGCCGGACAGCGGCACGGACAACTGGATCATGCTGGCGGACATCGCTCCGGCACTCCTCTGCGGCTGGTGATTTGCATCAGGTTTCCACCGCAAATCTACCGCCCGCACTCTTGGGCGCGGGTAAACAGCAGGGCCGGCATTTGAATAAAATGCCCGGTTTCCGGCGCAGGGCGACGCGCCCTACTTCTCCTCGATCGAAATGCCGCCTTCACCGATCTTGATCTCGACGCCGGAGGTCTGCTGGTCCTGATAATACAGGTAGCCGAGGATGGCCGCGCCGACGGCGAGGATGGCGATGACGATATAGAGCGTGTTGCGGGACATGGAGTGTGATCCTGAAGGGGGCACGCGGTGTGCGGTGGCGGGGATCTAGCACGGATTTGCGGGACGTGGCGGGAAATTTGTGGGCGCTGTCCAGCCGATAGGTCATTTACAAAACGGACCGGATACGTGGTTTACAGTTTTTGCTGGAATTGCCCTTTCTCTGGCTGGTGTTTAGGGATGGGCTTGAGTTTGTCCGTAGACGGATCGAGCTGGCCGATGGGTCTGGCGTAGAAGCGGACCTCAAACGTGTCATTGTCGATTTCGACGAGGCCCACCGGATCGCCGATGATGGCGCTGGAGATATAGACAAAACCGCCTTTCCACTTGATCTCGCCATTGGACCGCACCCGGCGGATTTTTGCGCCGGCGGGATAGTCCGGTTCGGGGATGCTTT
>Ga0209345_10004983_pt1 | contig 12546 bp, 12 predicted proteins | sample Cruoilmetagenom7_FD_187294 | JGI IMG/M metagenome (GOLD analysis project Ga0209345, IMG submission 187294) | Oil polluted marine microbial communities from Coal Oil Point, Santa Barbara, California, USA - Sample 7 (SPAdes) (version 2) | ecosystem: Environmental > Aquatic > Marine > Oil seeps ...
CCCGCCGACAGGCCCGGCGCTTCGCGCAGACGGGCATGAAATGCCCGGAGGCTATGACTTTCGCCTGCGCCATAAACGATTGTTTGTGACAATTTCAAACTGATCACTACTGACTTGGAAATATTACGTTTGACGGCGCATAAATTCCGCGAAAAGCGGAACTGAAAAATCAAGAAAACCGTGCTCAGTACTGTAAATCATCCCTTTCGAGATAGTGTTTGCGCGAACTGGGCCGAGCGAAGACAGTTTTTTATCCAAAGCTTTTGCAATATCGCTCATGGCATAGGGGCCATCCCCAAGTGCGGCCATGACCGTCACAAACTCTGTTTCTTTTGGTGTCAGCCTATCGAGGCGAACCCGAAAGAAGCCATCATCAAGGGATGCGAGGGTTTCAGTATAAGCATCGTCTACATCCTGTTTGGTAATCTGCGGGCCTTCAGCATTGTCCCAAGCTTTAGAAGACCACTCCTGTAGAAAAAACGGATAACCCTGTGTTTTGGTCACTATCTCAGCGAGGGCATCAGTTGAAATCGTCGCACCTTCCTCAATGATTGGCTTTTCCACCGCTTGTCCTGCGGATGATGGATCAAGCGCACCGACGCCTGGATAAAGAAAGAGCCTTTCGGAGTAGGATTTAGCTTCACCAGCGAGGCGTGCAATTTGAGGAAGACCTGCGCCAACCATAATGACGGGCAAGCCCTCTTGTGACATTCGGTGAATTGATACGATGAGTGCAGATAAGTCAGCTTCGGATAGATATTGCACTTCGTCGATCAGAAGCACCCAACCCCTGCCTCCAGCTTTTGCTGCTTTCCCAATGGCTGTAAAAAGGTCTGGGAGATCGAACTGAATGTCCCCACTATCTGCAAGCCCAGGTTCGGGTTCGACCCCAATTTCTGCACCCGCCACCTCAATCTTGAATATTGACGCGAAGCCTCGAAGGCCTTTGAGGCCAAGTTGTGCGAGTTGTTTTGCAGCTTCTATTGATGATAGTGCACGTAAAACTTTACGCATTTCTGGATAAAGAAGTCGCGCGAGGCTTTGGTGTTCAGGGGCCTCGATTTTTGAGATGAAATAGCCTTGCTCTTCTGCAATGCGACCAATCTCATTCAACAAGACGGTCTTGCCTGTTCCCCGCAGTCCAAGGAGCATCATGGATCTTGGATTGCGCCCCAGCAAAGCGCGGCCACATGCGATCTTAGCGGCTTCCAAGATGTGATCGCGCCCTGCCAGCTCAGGAGGTCGACTTCCTGCCCCAGGGGCAAATGGGTTACGGTAGGGGTCCATCATAATGCTCCAAAGTGTAGGCAACTATAACCAGTTATAGGGTTGTATAACTTTAAAAGATATACTTAGCTATACATTGTTAGATATTAGGCTGACAGGGAAAGGCTCCACGCTACCTAAATGGTCGGTTGCGCTGAGGGCATACCCGCCTAATTTTGTCTCCGTTGCCTAACGCGAAGAGCCTAAAGAGGGGCTTTACTTGCCCCGAGTTGGCAGATGATCCACTTCCGGATTGTTTCCAACAGGTCAGGGACCGCGACGCTTCGAGCGATAGCCACTCCGCCGTCGCCGCAGACCACGCTCGAAAAGCTTGTCGTGAAGCAGCGTTGTAAGCCGATCTTGCCATCCAACAGTATGCATCACGCGATCAAAGTGTGCATCCTGATCGCGGAGAAGATCAAGCCGCGAACGTTGCGTCGCTTCGTCCCAATCTTGATATAGCAAATAGACTGCATTGCCGTATCTGAGGTTCTCGAACACGACTAAGTCGTCAGCAAACTTTGCTCCGAAATATGAGCCGAAGCCGCCCTGACCCCTAATGTAGGCTTTCGGCTCAAAGCCTTCGAACAATCGAACCCTCTCGCGAACATGCTTCTCGAAGTCGGGGGCGTTAGCCGGATGCGCCGATCCCAGCAGGCGTGCAACGACTTCGTCAGAAGTTCCTGGTGGGAAAATCTCCCAGTCGAGAGTGATGGTTGAGAGGTATTTTTCGCGCGTGGCGTCGCTGGCGAATACGCCAGTGACGCCTGTATTCTCTTGCAGGACGTTGATCGCCCACAACAGCATTAAATCGAACTCGGCCATGTCCCGACTAAGAATGGGCGCGAGAGCGAATTTGACCACCACCTGATCACCGCCTTTGTCTTCAAGCACACTTGCTTCGATAGTCATGCCCTGTGGCTCGAAAATCTGGTGCTGGTAGACGTCTTTAGTCCAAGAACGCATCGTCCAACCGTTGCGTGCGCCATCCCCAAAGTTGGGCGACTCGAAGGTCCATGTCTTCTGGACCATCGGCCAGTCTTGGCGCTTACGGTCCCAGCCATGCGCGTTTCTCTTAGACCATTTTCCAGCGTCAGCAGGCGGTTGGGTCGGACCAGTTGTAGTGATGGAGGGGCCGTCCATGCTCAATCCGACGTGGCTATACTGTCCTTCTTCAATATCACGACGTTTGATTTTCTTGGTCGCAGCAACCGTAAGAAGGTCGCTATTAATGTCATCTAATGCGTCTTGCGCAAAAATCGGGATTTTGCGGTAACCGCTCTTCCAAGGAAAACGCTTTGTCATTGTTTGCTCCCTTTGTGAAGAACAACATACGGAGGACGAGAATGAGTAAGCAAGAGCCGCACGTAAACATTTTCCATGCCGAGTAACCAATTGATGTCGATCTTTCTAGATTTGGCCAAACAGCGCAAAAGGAGGGGCGAACTCCTTTTTCATGTTTGATGCCCACCTCGAACCACAATAGGTTGGCCAATAACGGCCGTTTTTGGCAGAGCGCCCCACCCTACCCAGGATCAATCGCTTGGCCCGGACAAAAACCCCCAGCAAAACCTTTGCGGTTCTGGCAGGTTTTTGTCAAAGTAGGGCATGATCATCGGATATGCCCGCGTCAGCACTGACGACCAGAGCCTGGATTCACAGACGGATGCCCTTTTGGCGGTCGGTGCAGAGAAGGTTTTCGCAGACAAGATCAGCGGATCGAGGCGCGCGCGCCCTGAGCTGGACAGAATGCTGGAGCAGCTCCGCGACGGCGACGTTGTGACTGTCACGAAGTATGACCGCCTGGCGCGGTCCCTGAAGGACCTCTTGGAGATCGTAGAGGCGATCCGTGAACGCGGTGCCGGGTTTCGGTCTCTGGCTGAGGACATTGACACGACGACGCCGGCAGGCCGTCTCGTGTTTCATGTCTTCGCTTCCATCGCCCAGTTTGAGCGGGAACGGATTTCCGAGCGGACAAGGGAAGGCTTGGCATCGGCTCGCAGGCGCGGACGGATCGGCGGTAGGCCCCCAGCCCTAACGACCGCCCAGAAAGACGAGGTACGGCGCATGAGGGATGAAGAACATCGGGCCATCACCGAGATAGCCCGGCTGTTCAAAGTAAGTGAACGAACGGTTCGGCGCGCTTAGTTTACTTTAAGGCGCTATTGATCCCTGTGATGAGCTTTATCCACTGTTCTCGTTCTGCCTCGCTCAAATCAGATGCGCTATGATCACGTGACCATCGCAGAAATGCCTTTGCCAGCTTATACTTTGAGAAGTCTTTGATCTCGCTTTCAAAAACAGAAACGAGTGAGCGTTTTGGCTGTCCCTTCGCTTTGGCGGCGACGTCCCAGCTTAGCTCGATGTTCGCAACGCTAATCAGTGTATCGCGTAATAGGTCTTCGATCTCTGCGCCTTTGATTTCGGCATTCAGATAGTCCTTTGTTCTAAGGATCGCCTTGTTGCCGAGGGTGTGGACAAGCGTGTCCTGTTCGGCTGCCTGGTTGCCTGCATTGTCAGAGTCGAGGAGAGCGGCCACCTTCAAACCTTGCGCGTGAAGGATTGTCGCGAAGTAGACCACCTTTCCTGCGGTGTTGGCCGGAACCATAGCGATCTTCTGGTTCAAGTCTGCCTCTCCTGCTTCGCGCAGAAGCTCGGAAACCGCATCGACATACCAGTAGTCGGTCAAGCCCTCCAGAACGAGGTTCTGTTTCTGCGTGAATAGGCTTTGAGCTAAGTCATACCCGAGCGCCTCTTGAAGTGGAAGCAAAGCCGCCGGGTCATTCGCCGTAACAGATGTGTGGACTTTCGTCCCTTCATTTCGCTCGGTCATTTCGACAACGCGAACCAGATCGAGCTCGGCGGGGCCGACCAGAAATGGCGAGTGTGTCGTGAAGAGTGTTTGGTTCTTGGCCGCAAGCTTGGAAACGGTTTCTCTGAAATCGCGTTGCTTGAGCCCATGCAGATGCAAGCCCGGTTCGTCTAGCAACAGGATCGCGTTGTTGTGCTTGTCCTGCGCTTCCGCAAAGAAAACCACGAAGAATGAGACAAGCCACTGAAAACCTTCTGAGCGCTGATCGAGCTCGACCTCGACGCCAAGTTCATCCTCTACGACCACTTTCAGATATTGCCCGTCCGCCTTGATCCGGAGTCGGTCTGCCTCTGCGCGGTTTGGGTTCGGGTTCCATACCTCTCGAATGCTGTCTGTCAGCATGATGCTGGCTGAGTTCAAGCGGTAGTCCCGCTTGTCGAGCTCATCACGGAACGTATCAAGCTCGACGATCTGGCCGTTGGGGGCCAAGCCTGCCTTTCCAAGCTTGGAAAGCTCCTCGGCGTTGAGGCCAAGAAGCTTGAGAAGGCACATGTTACCATAGTCGTAGCTGTCGTCTTCGAGAACGCCCGACGCGACCCTCTGAGCGAGCTTGGCGAGGTGGATAATCGGGCGCACTCTAAAGTAGTTGCTAAAGAGAACGAATTTCGGCGTCCTTTCGTCCAGTATCTTGAGTGCTTGGGCTCGATCCATTGGCTCTTGGATCGTGGCACGAAGGCGCTTAAGTCGCTCGTTCTCCTTTGTATTGTCCTCGTCAACGAGTGTGATCGCATCCTGCAGCCATGGCTCAAGTGCGGCAGCACGTTTCTCGCTGATGATGAACGACTGCTGCCAACCCGAAACAATATCGTTCAAGGTTTTCGATGGCGGATCGCCTTCGCCATCCTCGGTCACCTGGCCATCGAGATGCTTCGCAAGCCTGAGAAGATCGCTCTCAATGTCTTCAAATGTCTTTCGGGCGGGTAAACCGACAAGTGCGTGTGTAGCCCGATTGCTGAGGTAGCGCGTGCAGGTGTATTGAAGATTCTCAACCTGAACAGATTCAGGCAGGTCTTTCAGGTCGTCGTCCAACGAGAACCACACCGTGGCAACCGGCGTGTCATCTGGATCAACCTCTCCCTGGTCAATCTTATTCAGGAGTTTCCGGGGATAGTCCCGCAAGCTATCAAAGCCGCTGACTCCTTCTGGGCGGTTGATCTGCTGCAAGGCTTGGAGAATTGCGGATTTTCCTGCCTCGTTGGGACCAACCAGAATGGTCTTCAGCTCTTCGATCTCAAACTCACCAGTATCTCGAATGCTGCGATAGTTTTGGACCCTAGCTTTTATCAACTTCATGCATAATCACCTAATAAGTCGCTGGAAATTCAAACCGGACTAAAACGCGTAGCCGACGATATTTTTCCTTCAAGCGTTGCTACTATCTGTTCCAGCTCCACTCTAGCTTCCGCTTGAAGTCCCAGGCATTGCGAGATTCCATTTTCGTCAGTGCTCAATCGGGTATCTAGACTCAAAGAAAACGATCCATCACCATTTTGCGACACGCCGTACGAATGAAACTGCATCGAGTCACCCAAGTTGGCCGGTTCTGCTAAATGGCCAAAATTGAACTCTTTTTTCATGTAATCTAACAGCCGGTCCTGAACAACAAGCACCAGCTTCCTGTTTACATGTTCAAATGTCTGCACCTTATGATGCATTTGAACAAGGATCGTCTTCGCTGTCATCTTCCAGTTCATGCCAAACGATCGCTTTAGATCTTCAGCCGTGTCGGTCCGTGGTAGGCCGAGGTCGCGTAGCAGACGCTGGCGGTCAGGCCATACCGTTCCCGTGGTGTCCAAAGTTTGCAACTCGATGCCAACGAAGTCTTTCACCTTTCCTGACCGCTCCGAAACAAGGAAATAATCTACGCTACCTCCTGGCACGGTCACTTCTGAAACGATGTGAAGTTCGTTGCCAGGCTGATGAGCCGTAAGGAGGTGTAGGCAATCCGTGAAGATTTGCCGTTTCTCGAGGAGCCTTGTCGGGCATATGACGATTGGTTCCAGAGGGCGCCCGTACGACACCGTACAGGTTCCAATGGATATTCCTGGATCGCTCTTTCTTACCTTGTAACAACGCCGTCCCAAGAATGGGCATTGCTGCTCTTCAGTCACGTTTGCCCAATCATCCCATTCTTGATCAGTGGAACGGCCAAAGAACTCTTTAACTCTGCTCATCCCCCTGCCCCGCAGCGATGTTGAGCCATGCTTATGTATTCTGCTGAAATATCTATCCCTATCGACCTTCTGCCTAGCTCATGTGCGACTTTCATTGTTGTACCTGTTCCACAAAATGGGTCTAGGACGGTGCCGCCAGGTGGACATGTGGCCAAGATGGGAATCTTGCAAATATCTTCCGGATACGCTGCGAAGTGCTTTTTTCGTTTTTGTGTGTCTTCAGGAATGATGTCCCAGACGTCCGCCGGTTTGCTGCCTTTCGGGTGATAGCGAAGAAAATAGAACCCCTTCTCAACCAACTCCTTCGCCCGCCCCGATAACTTCTTGCTGTCTGAATGCGTTGTTCTTTGCTGACCCCGAATGACCATACGGAAATCGGAAATTTCACCTGCGCCGACGCGCTTAAGTGTTTCATTGAGAGCTTCGAAAGCCGCAGTCTTTTCAGATTTGGAAAGCTCTGTGGATAGCTCGATTTGTCGGCGGTAGCGAACCCCCGATACGCCCGTGGCTGATACGACGGAACCGTTGACCACTTTGGATTCTCGGGGTCGCGTCCTAATCGCGTCAGCATCATAGAAGTATTTGTTTTGCTTGACGAAATGGAAAATGTTCTCGTGCTTGTTCCCTAGTCTATCTTTGGAGTTATCCATTCCACTTTTGACCTTGTTCCATATTACGCTGTTCCGCAGAATCCAGCCTGCATCGTCAGTCAACGCAAACGCTACCCGCCAAGGAATGCCGAGAAGGCTCTTGTTCTGGTATGAGTCACCAAGGTTGAGCCATAACGACCCTGTTGGCTTAAGCACGCGGTGCACTTGGTCAAGGATACTCACTAGGTTCCTTATGTAGGCGTGATGAGTTTCTTCTAGCCCAATGCCCCCACTTTCGTATTCTCGCTTGCCCCAATAGGGTGGAGATGTAACTACGCAGTCCACTGATGCTTCTGGCATCTCGCTCAATACGTGGGCGGCTTCTCCGACGTACCAACGTGGTTTGCAGTCATCCTGTGACAGAACAGCTTTACTATCGACGATTGCGGCTTTCTTAACTTGGTTGTTCACGTATTTGCCTCGTAAATCGTCCACATCTCTTCGATTAACTGCCCCTGTGTGATGCCCAGTCGCTCAGCTTCAGCCGCAATAGCTTCCCCTACCCTGGGAAACACTTTGGGATGCAGCTGGTAAGTCCGTGGGCTGGGTTTCCGGCCGGGTTTCTTTCGCGGAGTTCTATCTAGGAATCCCCTGGCCTCTCCGACCTCATCAACGCGTCGAACATCTTCAACGGTTGTGTCTTTTGGACGAGCTTTGAGACCTGCAAGTCTATTTGAGCCGTTCATAAACTGCCTCCGTGAATGCTTGCGCGTTGATCAGTGCCTTATCTACCTTGCCGCCTGTAACCATCTCGGGATCACTCATCATTTTCGTGAGGTCGCCGCCATAGGCAAAGAGCTCTGAAAACGCCGCTCGAGCAACTAATGAAGGTTCAATCACGTCGATCCCTGCCCCACTGAGCTGTCCTTCAAGCTCCTTCTGGACACGGCTTTTGACGGCTGCGCTGGTCTTGGTCAGCACCACAGCATGCCGGATTGACCGCCCAAGCGCTTCTTCCTCTTCGCGAACCAGCGCCAATGCTTCGGAGCCGATTTCTGCATCGAGCGCTGTCGGCTGCATCGGTACGATCACCAGGTCGGCCTGGGAGATCGCGCGACTGACGAGCTGGGACGCAACCCCTTCCAGGTCCACGATGACGATCTTGCCGTCACCATCCGCGCTCCGAATGGTGGGAACGATTTCTGAACGGCCAATCTCACTCTTGAGGGTCACGCCACCAGGCAAGCCATGCGATGCCCACCTGGTCAGAGATTTATTCGGGTCACAGTCCAGCACCGTGACATCAGCTCCCATGCGGGCGAATTCAGACGCCAAAAGTACAGCGCAAGTTGATTTACCGACCCCGCCCTTGGGGCTTGCCATGACGATAACGGGCATTGCTCGATCCTGCCAGTTTGTTGTTACCGGATTTATATCCTGTACCGGAAAAATATCCAACACCTGATTTAAACCGTTAACCGGATTTATTTCTATTACCGGTTTTTAACCTCACGGCCTTCCGCGTTTCTCGAACCACTTCCGGCAAAACCCAACAAAAGCTCGATCAGCATTGCGAGGGGGCTCTACGCACCAGCTGCGCCATTCCCGTTCAAGAAAACGTACATCCCATCCAGGAGCAACATGGCGCGCTTCTTCGTAGGTGTCAGACTGCAAAGGCGGAATGCTGCCCTCCACGAGCGAGGTGGGTGACATCGTGCCGCGATTGGTGAAAACCACCATGTCGGCGTCATCCTCAAAGGTAACGTGGTAATCCGGCAAGTGGTCATGTTCTACAAGCTGCCGGATCATCTGCCGAAAGCGCTTCTGAGGGCTTTGAGAACCAGTCTTGAGAAGCAGCTTGGCCAGCGTGATACGCCAAGATTTCTGTTGGCCACAGTGCTTTCGAGCAATTTCGTACACCCGCCGTTCAATGGGCTTACGCAGACGGAAGTAGTCCCTATGCAGGGTCAGAACTTCTTCGTTTCGGATCGCGTTGAAGACCCAATCCGACAGCTTCACCTCACACCAGAGCAGGCGACCATCGAGACCATGCTTGCGACGGATTGAGGAAGCGTCGATCAGGCCGAATCCATCGACCTGTTCTTCGTCTCCGGTCACAATGTTCGTCCTGATGCGTGTTCCTTCAAGGCGGTCCAAGGCATCGAGAAGGGACTGATACTCCCGACCGCTCGTACCTCGGTTGGTGAAGATAAGCAGCTCTCTGGAGTTGATCCGAACACGGGGCGAAACCGGAAGACCCTCTTTCAGTTTCGCCATGATCTGGCTGATGCAGTAGATCAGAATATCTTTGTCGTAGATCGTTGCGAGGCCCTTCACACTGGGCGTAATCTGCAGCCACTTGTTACCATTCTCGTATCGCTTGACCGTCGTTTCCGGCTTCTTTGAAAGCGAGTAGAACGGATGCTCCATATGTTGCATCACGTCCTTCAACACAGCGTCAGCGACATCGCAGATGAAAAGGTCATGCTGCGGGTGGCGATCCGGAAGGAGCGGGGCGAGAGCATTCGTGTTATCAGTTACCATGAGTCGACATTCGTGGTTTTAGTTACCGCAGTCAAGATTCGTGTTATCAGTTACCAAAAGCAGGATTTCAGTTACCAAGATTCGTGTTATCAGTTACCGGCCTTCAGAGAAAGATATTATATTTCAATTATTTATAGAAGTTTTGGAGATGCGTAACACAGATTCTAACACATATATAACACCCAGCTTCTCAGGTAGAGTTGACCACCGCCAGCACTTCACCGCTCACCGCTGATAGAACACACAGGCATCAACACCCGTGGTTGTCGCGATCCAGGACGCTCCGAGGACAGCGCACATGGAAACGTTGCTGGCTAAGAAACGAGGAAGTGTCACCGTCAGGACAAGAGCCAGAACGACCGCACCCAGACCTAACCATGGAAGACGGCTTTTGAAGCGTGCCAGCTTTTGTTCCCGTTCCCAAAGCTGGCGCATGGTGTCCGACCTGGCATCCTCAGCCTTCCTGAGAACTTCCTGGGTGTGGTTGGACGCCCGAAGCAGATCACCGGCCATCTGGCCAACACGGGTCAGAGTGTCGTCGATCTTGCCGTCGATGGTTGCACCAACAATCTCGCCATAGTGTTCCGGGTCCGTCTGCTTTTGAGCCGCGAAAGCGGCAGAGCGGGCTTCCGTCGCCGTCTTGTTCACCCGGTCGAGAACCCGTGTCTGATCGTCCACACGATCCGAGATGCTGGCGACTGCCGTGGCGAGAAGATCGAGCGTTTCGCGCAGATCATCATCCGAGAGCGGGGCAGGGGAGGGGACATCGTCAGACATGGCGCGTTGCTTTCGAGTTATCGGGCTTCTGGCGAGAACAGCCCAGCAAATTCAGGATCGGCGTAGTAGCGCAGCTTCTGCGCGACGGCGGTGGCTTGCCCCTGCACGCGCAGAAGCTGGCTTTCCGGGCGGAGCTGCATGATTTCATCGGGGGTGAGCAGATCGCGGCCTGTGAGGTTATTGCTGAAGCTAGGGCCGTCACCGGGCTTGAAGCTGTCGGTCTGAAATCCGGCAGTTTCTTGGCCCATCATCTGGCTCAGCCACTTGGCCGTCTCGAAATCATTGACCCCGAAGACCTGCTGCACCCCGGCATTGGCAATGAATGTGCCCGCACGTGCGCCGTAGAGGTCCTTGAGCTGGCTCATGTCCTGCAGGATGGGCCAGAGCTGGAGGCCATAACCCGCCATCAGCCCCATGGCGCGCTCCACGGCCTCCAAGCGACCCAAGGCGGCAAACTCGTCCAGGAGGAACAGCGTGGGCGTCCTGAGGCGCTGTATGCCCCCTTGAGCGCCAGCAGGGGCACTCAGGGGTCTTACTGACGCCTCAGCGTCCCGTGCAATGTCCTGAAGGGCCTGAGACACCAGAAGGCGCAGCCAGCGGCTGTAGCCGTCCATCCGGTTGGGGGGCAGCACCAGAAACACCGAAGTGATCCGGTGGCGCAGGTCGGAGAAGTCGAAATCCGACCGCGACAGGACTTTGGCGATGCGCGGGCTGTCCAGAAAGTGCGTGTGGCGTTGTGCGTTGGATAGCACCGAGGCGGCTTCGCGATCCGCCTTGCCGAGGAAGCGGTTGGCGGCGCGGGCAATCAGCCCGCCCGCCGCATCGCTGTCCTGCATCAGCTCCAGCAGCGCGCGCAGCTTTTCCGGGGGCAGGGTGAGATATTCCCGGACGGTGGCAAGCGTCCGGCGGTTGCGGTCCTCGTGGCAGACGCAGAACATGATCAGACCGCCGAGGATGGCCTTGGCCTCCTCGTTCCAGTGCGCTTCCGTGACCTGTCCCGGCGGGTCCATGACCAGCGCCTCTGTCAGGGAGGCCGCATCCTCGCCCAGATCGAGGCTGTCCGGTGTCAGCCGGTCGAGTGGGTTGTAGGCAGCAGAAGGCATCCCCGAGACCTCAAACGGATCGAGGACATGGACCGTTCCGAACCGCCGCCGGGCTTCCCCGGCGATCCGGGCATTTTCGCCCTTGGGGTCGATGACCAGGACCGAGCGTTCCGCCGCCAGCAAGTTCGGGATGACGGTGCCGACACCTTTCCCGGCCCGTGTTGGCGCGAGAGTGATCAGGTGGGCCGGACCATCATAGCGCAGCAGCAGTCCGGTGTGCGGGTTGCGCCCGATCAGAAGGCCGTCTTCCCGCTGGAGCTTTTTCAGCTCCTTGCGGTTGGCAAAGCGGGCTGAGCCGTGGCTGTCGCCGGTCAGTCCGAAGAAGGCGTCCGCGCCGGAGGCCATGCGCCAATACTGGAACCCGAAGACAGCGCCAATGAGCATGAAGGGACCGAAGACCAGCCACTGCCACGCGCTTTCGCCGGGCGGCTGGTCAAAGAAGGCAAAGACGAACGGCGTCGCCACGAGCGCACCGAGCATCCCGCCGAACAGGACAGCGCCGATCATCCAGCCCAACAGGATGGGCGTGAATATCAGCCGACCGAAGAACCGGAACAGCCCCCCGAAGACGTGCATCACGCTCCGCATCAGGACGGTGTTTCCGGATCAGAGCTGGGCGGGGCAGAGGAGGGCGACTCGGTAGGAGCCGTCCAGTCCGCGAAGACCTTGCGATCCTGTTCGCGGGGCAGGTTGCGGATCAGCCGGTCGAGTATCGCGGCAGCCCCGGAATCCCGTTCCGCCAGATCAAGGAGCGCACCGCCCAGGATCACCTTGCGCCGCGTGTCGAGTTTGCGCTGTCTGGTACTTTCCCTGTTCTTCAGCGCTTGGAGCCGGGCCTTGGCCTGGGCATATCGTTTCTCGGCGCGCTCAAGTTCTGTTTCTGCCAAATCTCTACCCTCGCCACCAAATATTTTTGTGGTTGAAGTTGTTCTTGCCAGATCAACCGATAGCGCTTACCCGTAGTCCTGTAAAGGACAAGGGCGCACTTATGCAAACTCTTCACCTGCGGTTCCGAGATTTGCGTGCGATCTCTCTGGGGCAAAGCCCCGGCCGATGGCCATCCCCTTCGCTGCGTGCCGCCGCGACATGGAAGGGCGCGCGGCCCCTTCCAAACCATCCCAGCCCAACCTCAGCGGTTGGATCGCGTCCCGCAAGGTCGCGCCAGCGTCTCGCCCGATGCCCCACGGTGGGGGCCGGTCTGCCGCTGGCGTCTCCCTTGC
>Ga0209345_10004986_pt1 | contig 12543 bp, 11 predicted proteins | sample Cruoilmetagenom7_FD_187294 | JGI IMG/M metagenome (GOLD analysis project Ga0209345, IMG submission 187294) | Oil polluted marine microbial communities from Coal Oil Point, Santa Barbara, California, USA - Sample 7 (SPAdes) (version 2) | ecosystem: Environmental > Aquatic > Marine > Oil seeps ...
CGATCAAATTCAACAGGCAGACTTGCAAACTGACGAGCCGGCAATCGGCGAGTGGTGGCAGCAAATTGATGAGTGGCGCAATCGCCATGGTCTTTATACCGAGTCGCGTTACGAACCCAGTGAGGGTGAGAACATCAAGCCTCAGGACGTTATTAAGACCTTGCACAAGGTAACAAAGGGAGAGGCGTTCGTGGCGTCGGATGTTGGCCAGCATCAAATGTTCGCCGCACAGTATTATCTATTCGATAAGCCCCGGCAATGGATTAACTCCGGGGGGCTGGGCACAATGGGTTTTGGTTTGCCAGCGGCAATGGGTGCACAAATGGCCTTTCCCGATGCCAATGTCGCGTGTGTGACGGGTGAGGGCAGTATCCAAATGTGTATTCAGGAGCTAGCGGCCTGTACCCAGCATCAACTGCCGGTGAAAATCATCATACTCAACAACCAGGCTTTGGGCATGGTTAAGCAGTGGCAGGATATGCAGTACGGCAGCCGTTATTCCCATGTGCTCTATGAGGACTCACTGCCTGATTTTGTCAAACTGGCTGAAGCCTATGGCCATGTTGGTATGAAGGTTACGCACTACGATCAGCTCGAAAGCAGCATGGAAGAGTGTTTTGCGATGAAAGATCGCGTGGTGATTATGGATATTAGTGTTGATCAGCACGAGCATGTTTATCCCATGCATGTGGCGCCAGGTTCCATGCGCGATATGTGGCTAAGCAAAACGGAGCGTACATAATGAAACGTTTAATTTCCGTTTTACTTGAAAATGAACCGGGCTCGCTGTCGCGAGTAGTGGGCTTGTTTTCACAGCGGGGCTATAATATTGACAGCTTGAGCGTGGCACCCACCGAGGATACGACACTTTCGCGTTTGACGCTAACTACCGTCGGTGATGACCACACCATTGAGCAAATCACTAAGCAGTTAAACAAATTGATCGACGTCGTGAAAGTCATCGACTTAAGTGAAGGTGTACACATTGAACGTGAATTAATGCTGCTTAAAGTTAAAGCCAGTGGTGCTGCACGTGCAGAAATTAAGCGCAGCGTCGATATTTTTCGCGGGCAAATTGTTGATGTTGGCCCGACGACTTACGTGGTTCAAATCATGGGTGAAAGCACTAAACTCGATGCTTTTATTGAAGCCTTGAGTGATGCGCCTATTCTTGAAGTGGTGCGCACCGGGGTCTGTGGCTTGATGCGTGGTGAGAAGTCTTTAAAGCTATAAGTTAACGGCGAACAGGGTCCCCATTACAGATCTTGGGCGCTGACTAAATTTGTACTCGCAACAGCGATGTACATGTAAACCGTACAAACAATGAGGTGAAAAAATGCAGGTCTATTACGACAAAGATTGTGATCTTTCTATTATTCGCGGCAAAAAAGTATCTATTATCGGTTATGGCTCACAGGGCCACGCCCACGCTTTGAACTTGCGCGACTCAGGTGTTGAAAATGTCGTGGTCGGCCTACGTAAGGGCTCATCTTCATGGGCTAAAGCTGAAGGCGAAGGTCTAAAAGTGGCTGAAATTGCCGATGCTGTTAGCGGCGCTGACGTCGTGATGATTCTGACACCGGACGAGCATCAAAAATCTGTTTACTACACTGACATCGAGCCGAATCTGAAAGAGGGTGCTGCACTGGCCTTTGCACACGGTTTGAATATTCATTTTGAATTGATTGAGCCCCGCGCTGATCTCGACGTTATCATGATTGCACCGAAAGGCCCTGGACACACAGTGCGCGGCACTTATGTTGAAGGCGGTGGTGTGCCGACATTGATAGCCGTTTTCCAAAATGGCTCCGGTCAGGCTAAAGAGGTTGCACTGTCTTACGCCTCCGCCAACGGCGGTGGTCGCTCAGGTATTATCGAAACTAACTTCCGCGAAGAAACTGAAACCGATTTGTTCGGTGAGCAAGCGGTACTTTGTGGTGGCGCAACAGCGCTGGTTCAGGCTGGTTTTGAAACCTTAGTCGAAGCCGGTTACGCACCAGAAATGGCCTACTTTGAGTGCCTGCACGAGCTGAAGCTAATTGTCGATTTAATGTATCAGGGCGGCATCGCCGACATGCGTTATTCAATCTCCAACACTGCGGAGTACGGCGATTACAGCAGTGGCGCACGCGTTATTACCGATGAAACCAAGGCTGAGATGAAACGCATCCTGACTGATATTCAAAACGGTAATTTCGTCAATGACTTCATGCTCGATAATCAGGCTGGCAACCCTAAGTTGAAAGCTCGTCGTCGCGCATCGACAGAGCATCCCATCGAGGAAGTGGGCGCCAAGCTGCGCGCTATGATGCCCTGGATTGGTGAGAGCAAACTGGTTGATAAGTCACGCAACTAGTCGACAACATTAATGATTTAGGGCTCGACTGATTGAGCTCGGTCATCATTGTTTTTATTAAGCGGCAAGCTTTTGGCTTGCCGCTTTTTTATTGCCAAAAATGTATGATGACGACAATGTTTTATCCTGGCGGCCCAATGACTGGGTCGCGATAAATTTGCAAGCTTTTGACGTGGGAGTGTGTGGGCAATGCCTGATATTGAGGGTTCAGCTAACGAGGAAGCAATAGATACCGCGAGCAGTCAGGATAAGGCTGAGAAAGCACCTGTGTCGGTAATTGTCGATGCCTTGCTGGAGCCGGCTGAAGAGCAGGAACAGGAAGAGGCTAAGCCCAATGGGAGTGGGCAGAATTCGCGGCACCGAGGGGTTTATTTGTTGCCCAACCTTGTCACAACAGTCGCGCTGTTTAGTGGGTTTTACGCCATCCTCGCCTCAATGGATGGCAAATTCGAAGCGGCGGCCATCGCCATTTTTGTCGCCATGGTTTTTGATGGCCTCGACGGTCGGGTGGCGCGGATGACCAATACACAGAGTGACTTTGGTGTTGAGTACGATAGCCTCTCTGATATGGTTTCCTTTGGTGTAGCCCCGGCAGTGGTATGTTACAGCTGGATGTTGTCTGATCTTGGTAAAACCGGTTGGGCAGCGGCTTTCCTCTACGTTTCTTGCGCCGCGCTGCGTCTTGCACGTTTTAATGTGGCGGTTGAATCCGCTGACTCACGTTATTTTGTCGGTCTGGCCAGTCCCTCGGCGGCGGCTCTTGTTGCCGGCATGGTGTGGGTTGGCCACGATGTTGAGCCGAGCACTCTGACTGCAGCCCTCGCTTTTTTGGTAACGGCGGGAGCAGGCTTGCTGATGGTGGTGAATTGCCGTTATCACAGTATGAAAGGCTTCGACTTTAAGGGGCATGTACCCTTTGTGACCTTTTTAGCCGTCGTTGTCGGCATGGTCATTGTGACGATTGATCCACCGAGGGTGTTGTTGTCATTAGCCCTGGCCTATGCGTTGTCTGGCCCCTTGTTCTGGTTTTGGGTCAGATTCTTTCGTAAAAGTGCTGAATGATCAGGGTCAATTGTTCACAGTGCTAATAGCAAGGCGGTTTACAAACGCCTGGCGGGCGCTTCATTTTTAGCAAAGGGCTTGGCAGTCATCTAAAAATTTGTCAGAATGCAACCTCTAAATCTTGCCGTTTATATTTATTATTAGCGGCTTTGTAGCAAAGGCAGCAATGATAGATAAACACGCTATAAACAACGGTTCATCGCAAGGCTTGCAACAAGCTTTATGTGCCGCTGCCTGCCTGCTACGTCTTCTCCTGCCCTGAGGGGCATCTACGTTATACCTCATTTGTTTTGCATCCTTCTCCTTAAGAGAGGAAAATCCTGTTTATATTTTTGCCCGCACAGCTGCGGGAGTTGATGGAGTATTGTCATGGGCAGTGAACGTTTAATTATTTTTGATACAACTTTGCGCGACGGTGAGCAAAGCCCCGGCGCGGCGATGACTAAAGAAGAAAAGCTGCGTATTGCCAGGTCTTTGGAAAAACTTGGTGTAGATGTGATCGAAGCTGGCTTCGCTATTTCTAGTGAGGGTGATTTTGCTGCAGTTAAAAGTATTGCCGATACTATTAAAGACAGCTCTGTTTGTAGCCTGGCCCGAACCACTCACGCTGATATTGAACGGGCTGCCGAGGCACTAAAAAATGCCGCGGCGCCACGCATCCATACCTTTATCGCCACCTCGCCGATTCATATGGAATTCAAGCTGCAGATGAATCCTGAAGAGGTTCTCGAGCAGGCTATTGGTGCTGTAAAAATAGCACGTAATTTTGTCGATGATGTGGAATTTTCTCTCGAAGATGGTAGTCGCACCGAGTTTGATTATATGTGTCGGATCGTCGAGTCGGTCATTGATGCGGGTGCCCGCACCATTAACATTCCCGATACAGTCGGTTATGGCTCGCCCGATGAATACGGTGAAATGATAGGTCGTGTGATCAATAATGTGCCGAATGCTGACAAAGCTATCTTTTCTGTGCACTGCCACAACGACCTCGGTTTGGCAGTGGCTAACTCGCTGTCTGCTGTATTGCACGGTGCGCGGCAGGTTGAATGTACAATCAATGGTCTCGGCGAGCGAGCGGGCAATGCCTCGCTGGAAGAGATCGTCATGGCGTTGCGCACGCGTAAAGACATTTATAACCTCGAAACGCGTATTAATACCCAGCAGATTGTCCCAGTTTCTCGCCTTGTTTCGACCATTACTGGGTTTCCTGTGCAGCCGAACAAAGCGGTAGTAGGTGCTAATGCCTTTGCTCATGAGTCCGGTATTCACCAGGACGGCGTGCTTAAGTTTCGCGAAACTTACGAAATCATGAAAGCCGAAGATGTTGGTTGGAATACGAATCGTTTAGTGCTCGGTAAACTGTCCGGCCGCGCTGCCTTTTCTGCGCGTATGGAAGAGCTCGGCATTACCTTTGATAGCAAGGCTGAAATGAATACAGCTTTTTTACGCTTTAAAGATTTAGCCGATAAAAAGCGTGAGATTTATGACGAAGACTTGCAGGCTCTGGTCTCCGATGTGCAAATGGGTGAAGCCGAAGAGAGCTATGTGCTAGTGTCGATGGATGTCTCTACCAAGACGGGGCGGGCACCAAAAGCAGAATTAGTTCTTCGTACACAGGGCCAGGATCACACCGTTGAATCCGATGGCAGTGGGCCGGTTGATGCCGTTTTTAAAGCCATTGAAAAATTGATCCACAGCGGTACGGAGCTGAAGCTCTACTCGGTCAATGCCATCACCAATGGCACTGACTCTCAGGGCGAGGTCACGGTTCGACTGGCTAAAGAGGGACGCATCGTCAATGGTCAGGGTGCCGACACGGATATTCTGGTTGCCAGCGCCAAGGCCTATCTTAATGCGGCCAATATAATGGGTGATCCCGACCGCGTCCATCCACAACACGATGGCGTTTAGGCGAGCTGTCGAGTTCGTAGCGGCGTGATCACGTTAAAATGACTAAAGCCTTATGACAGCGCAGCGGGATTGGTATTTGTCGGTGCTGGGTATCAACCAGTATCGGCAGCGCTTGCACGGTGAGCCGCTGTTTAACGCTGGTGCTGGTCAGGTCGCGACTCACCCTATACCGCTTAGTCGTGGCGAGATTTCTAATCCCGACGCTGGTCATGTTGCTAATTCTGGTGAACCGGTTAACGCGACTGAGATTATAAGCTCTCTGGCGGGTCTTCGAGAAACCCTGCAGAGTGAATCAGCAGCTGTTCAGCCCGCACCTAAATCAGACGCAAAAACGCCTACTGTGGCTCCGACAGGTACTCGCAAAAGCGTGCTACTTGAAGAGCCCGAAAACAGCTCGACGCCTACACTTCAGCAAGCAGCTCAGCCGGATACTTCAGAGCAGATTCTAGAGCAAGAAAACATCAGTTTTAGCCTTGCCTGCTGGCAGGTTAGTGAAGAGGTGTTAGTGATCAACGGCTTTGCTCGCGGTGAGCAGGCAAATAGAACAGAGCTTGAACTTCTCGCCAATATCTTGCGGGCAATCGACCAGCTCGCTGCAAGCTTGCCTGCTGCCGAGCTTATAGAGTGGCCTCTAGCCCCGGGTGCTGAAGGTAGCTTGTCAGGCGCAAAAACTCAATTGTTGATGTTCCTGCACGGTCGTCAGCAAGTGCGCCCCTACCGTTGTTTGCTGGCGATGGGTGATGAGTGTATGCGTTTGTTGATGAAAGGTGATACAGCTAGCCCCCCTGATTCGGGTTCAGCAGAAGTAATCTTTATTCCCTCATTGCAAACCATGCTCTCAGATCCGCTTTGTAAGCGAGAGGTTTGGCAGGCATTGCGTCATTTACGGGGTGCTTGAGTACATAATGTCCGACAATCCTATGCCCGATAGCATCACTACTAATAGTGCGGGGGTAGCCATTAAAGCGGGCTTTAGGCTGCGCCCAGCAGTTGCCGATGACATCGCCGGGCTGGTTAAAATCGAAAGTGATGTCACCCCCTTTCCCTGGAACACAAAGCAGTTTGCCGAAAGTCTACAAAACCACCGTAGTTACATACTGTGTAAAGGCAATCGGGCAGTGGGTTTTCTCATTTTTAATCAAGTTGCCGATGAAGCGGAGCTGCTTAATATAGCGGTTAAGAGCAGTTTCCAAGGCGAGGGACTGGGTGCTTGTCTAGTGGATTATTTTCTCGATGAAGTGTCGGCATCGGCAGTCAGCTTATTTCTTGAAGTTAGGGTCAGTAATTTTCCGGCTATCGCGCTGTATGAGGGCAGGGGCTTTCGCCAGGTTGGCGAGCGCAAAGCCTATTATCACGGTGAGAGTGGGCGGGAGGATGCGTGGATTATGCGCTGTGATCTATCCCTTTGCTGAGCAGCAGTGTAAGCACTATCTATCTTGACAGGTATCAATAAGCGTTAAAAAGAGTGACGTATAATTGTTGCCTGAAAATTATTAATAAGGGGGATAAGAATATGTCAGGAGAATCTGTTTACGCGAATAAAGTTGTTGAGCAAGCTTGGCAAGATGCCACTGATAGAGCTGAGATGGATAGCGATGCTATGGGTCGCGCCCTTATCCAGGCCGTAGTCGAGCGCTACCTAAAATACCGCACGATTGGCGACGTCGGTCAGGAGCTAGAATACCTGGTTGAATCCATGGATGACGATGAGCCCGTGGTGACCCGAGGCTGCTGATTAAACCAAGGTGACGATAGCAGTATTGGGCTTTTTTAAAAGTGTTAATGTACTGAAGATGATTGCCTTTCAAGTCTGTTTTGTGTAGAGTTGCGGCCGCTTCCACCGGCATGGCTGGCTCATTAAAGCCGTTATTAGCACAGTGGAATGCGCTACGGTGAGGTGTCCGAGTGGCCGAAGGAGCACGCCTGGAAAGTGTGTAAGTCGAAAGGCTTCGAGGGTTCGAATCCCTCCCTCACCGCCATTACTAAGCTCCCTTAATTGGGGGCTTTTGCGTATTGGGTGTTGAAGATTTCAGCTTGGCCTGGCCCGAAAAATTCTGTGAAGAATATTGGCAAGCGAAGCACCGCTACTCCGCAGAACTAATAATAGACAGTTGCTCACATTTGATCTGGCAGTTACTCGCTGCTAGCGGCGCTTGTCAGTTTAGGTTTAGCTCATTTTTTCTTAGCCCAAATCGATTTACCATCAAGTCTCTTTCCCCATCGGCGTCCGCCCACAGCAGTTTACGAGCGTATAAGGTCAGCGAATATGAAGGACTGGAATCCGTGCATGAGCTCGCTTGTTCCAACTCCCTTGCAGACTATGCCGAGGAGTTAAGCACGTAGACCAGCGAAGTGCCTGAGCATTTAGCCTTCTATATCGATTACGAAAAGAGGGGGTGTGACATGGATTTAGCTGGGGGTGTATTCACCGTTCAGACTGGATACCAAGAAGTACACGTATTTTGGAGCCACTAAATAGATGAAGCCCTTGCCAGGGTAGGGGCATTAATCTGCCGAGCTTTTGAGGCTCAGCGGCCATATGGCCTTAGTCGCTCATGCTTCGCTTGTATTGTCTCCTGTCGAGCAAAGCTGAGCCTCAAAAGTTTAAATAATACTGGAAATGGGTATTTTCAGTACCCGTATCTTCTTTATTTTAAACCATGCTGGTTTAGCTTTTCTAATTTTTACGGCGATTAGCGCCGTAAAAACAGAAGATTGTGAGGTGAGAAGTGTATACAATAGTGTTTACTCAGTTTCAATTATAGTCAACAATAATATTTACTTTAAGTTTTTAAAGTCAATGAATAAGTTGACTGATATTCAATCTTGGTATATAAATATGTATATGGACTGGGTATTCAGGTAAAGAGAAAGGCCTAAAATGAGCATAGATAAGATAGTTGCCAAGCAATATCGAGATAAAGTTAATCAAGCTGTAAGTCAGTTTGGTAGCTTGTCTATGCTCCCTGACAATGGGCTTCCGAAAGAAGGATGGATCCGTACTGTAAGAACAGCGTTTGGTATGACGGGTACGCAACTGGCAAAAAAGCTTGGAGTTACCAAAGCCAGAGTATCTAAGGCCGAGCAGGATGAGCCACATGGCAGTGTCACTATGAAAACCATGCAAACCATGGCTGAGGCGATGGATTGCAAGTTTGTCTATGCGGTAGTGCCAAAACAAAACGTTGAAGATGTGATTAAAGAGCGAGCCATTGAAAAGGCACGTGCTCAGGTGAAGACTGCATCCACTCACATGGCACTAGAGGCGCAGTCGTTGAGTAAAGAACAGCTAGAATTTGAAATTGACCGCATTGCTACGCAGATAATGGATCAGATGCCATCAGATTTTTGGAATGATGAATGATGAGTGATGAATGACGGATGATTACTCAAACCTTGTTGATGACCCCGATGGAGCGACACCGCTTGATCCTGATGAACTGGATGGCCTGAAGTTCAAGCACGTTACTACCAGAGGGGAGTTGGACCAGCTTGAGCAAGCTTGCATTACCGAAGGCCTTAAATGGCTGAACAAACAGAAGAACCCTGATGTGTTGTCAGAGTCTTTTGTTTTAGAACTGCATAAGCATTTATTTGGCAGTGTCTGGAAATGGGCAGGCACATTCCGCCGTACTGAAAAGAATATCGGAGTTGATCCGATACAGGTTGCCATTCAATTGCGACAACTATTGGATGATGCCAAATATTGGGTTGAGCATGATACTTACTCGCCAAAAGAGCTGGCGGCTAGGTTCCATCACAAGCTGGCCTTTATCCACCCGTTTTCAAATGGTAACGGAAGACATGCACGGATCATGGCGGATGCTGTACTAACTAAAGTATTGAACGAGCCAGCCATTGATTGGGCTGGTGGTTATAGGCTGGAAGCCATGAATGAGCGACGTAATCAGTATATTGTAGCGCTTAGAGCAGCCGACGGGCACGATATTAGTGCCCTACTAGAATTCGTCGGGGCTTGAATAATAGGTATCTGATTATATAGATACCGAGGCTCACTTTTTAACGTATAAAAAGTGGTTTTTTAAATAGGTGTAAATCTAGCTGTAAATAAAGGTTTTAAGGGTATGGTAGATAGCAATTTTGTCAATGAAATCAACAAGAGACGTACATTCGCTATCATCTCGCACCCGGATGCGGGTAAGACCACGATGACGGAAAAGATGCTGCTGTTTGGCAATGCTATTCAGGTCGCCGGTACTGTTAAAGGCAAAAAGAGTGATCGCCACGCTACTTCTGACTGGATGACGATGGAGAAGGAGAGGGGTATCTCGGTGACCTCTTCGGTGATGCAGTTTCCCTACAACGACTGCACGGTTAACTTGCTCGATACGCCGGGCCACGGTGACTTCTCCGAAGATACCTACCGCACTTTAACGGCTGTTGACTCGGTGCTGATGATGATCGACGGCGCTAAGGGTGTGGAAGATCGCACTATCAAACTGATGGATGTCTGCCGTCTGCGTGACACGCCTATTTTGACCTTTATCAATAAAATGGATCGCGAGGTGCGTGAGCCCATTGATGTGCTTGATGAGGTCGAAACGGTACTGAAGATTAAAGCCGCTCCCATCAACTGGCCCCTTGGCATGGGTAAGGCCTTTAAAGGGGTTTATGACCTCTATCAGGACACGATTCACGTTTACCAACAAGGGCAGGGCAGCCAGATACCCGACGATGTAAAGATTGACGGCCTCGACTCTGATGCGGCTCGGGATCTCCTCGGTTTTGAGTATGACAATATTTGTGAAGAAATTGAGCTGGTTCGCGGTGCGACCAATGTTTTCGATATCGAGTCTTATCTCAATGGCACCCTTACACCGGTTTTTTTCGGCACAGCGCTAGGTAACTTTGGTGTGCGGGAGATGCTCAACCATTTTGTACAATGGGCGCCGGCCCCAATAGGCCGGGATACTATCGACCGCCACGTAGAGCCCGTTGAGGAGCCCTTGACGGGTTTTATTTTTAAGATTCAGGCGAATATGGACCCGCGCCACCGAGACCGCATTGCCTTTATGCGTATTTGCTCGGGCAAGTATCGCCAGGGTATGAAGATGCGCCATGTGCGTATTAATAAAGACGTCAAAATTGCTGATGCAGTGAGCTTTCTGGCTGGTGAGCGCAGCAGTGTGTCTGAGGCTATTGCCGGTGATATCATTGGCCTGCACAATCACGGGACCATACAAATAGGTGATACATTTACGGAGGGCGAAGACCTTAAATTTACTGGCATTCCTCACTTTGCACCGGAGTTGTTCCGCTCGATAAGATTAAAAGACCCGCTAAGAATGAAGCAATTACACAAGGGTTTAAAGCAGCTTTCTGAAGAAGGCTCAACTCAAGTCTTCTACCCAAAACAAAACAATAATATTGTTGTGGGTGCGGTGGGCCAACTGCAATATGAGGTTGTTGCCTATAGGCTGAAGGATGAATACGGCGTCGAGGCTATTTATGAGCCGGTCAATATTTACACGGCTCGCTGGGTCGATAGCGATGATGAAAAAGCCCTAGATGCCTTCAAGCGCAAGGCGGCTGACAATCTGGCCATTGATGGCGGCGGGCACCTCACCTACCTTGCACCGACTCGGGTTAATCTGAGCTTGGCCATTGAACGCTATCCAGAAATTGAGTTCTTTTCAACCCGCGAACATTAAAGGCTGGTTCATTTGCAGGCTGCTTATGATTGCGCCCTGGTAACGCAGCGGGGCGTAAGGTAGTCCGATTGTTTTTATACGCAATTGCTTTTCTAATGAACGGCTTCGATAAACACCAAGCCATTGCCATCCCTTGGCAGTGGCTCAATAACGATAACAACAAGGGAAAACTTGAGTGAGAAGCACTCTATGAAAAAAGACACGCGTATCGAGATGGTCGAACGGGCATTTACGTTACTCGATAATAAGGATACAACACGGGTCGACACCATTTATTTAAGTCCTGTCGAGTCCTATACCTGTAAGGATTGGCTGGCGCTGGAGGAAAAGATTCTTTTTAAAGACTACCCTCTGCTGGTGGCCTTTTCATGTGATCTGCCCAGGCCCGGTGACTTTATTACCAATGATGATGCCGGTGTGCCCCTGTTGTTAGTCAGGGACAAAGAGGGTGGCATTAATGCTTTTTATAACACCTGCCGCCATCGAGGCGCAAAATTAGCAAAGGGTTGCGGTCGCGCTCAAACCGGGTTGACCTGCCCCTACCATGCCTGGACTTATGATTTTACCGGCGATCTCAAAGTCCTGCCCGATCCGGTGAGTTTCCCCGGTGTTGATAAAGCTGAACATGGTTTAGTGAAGCTGCCGGTAGTCGAGAAGTACGGCATGATCTGGGTTTGCCCAAAGAGGGGTGAGAATTTTGATATTGACGCCCAGCTTGGTGGCATCGACAAGGGTCTGGTTGACGATTTAAAGAGCTATCAGTTTGAAGATTATCACCCCTATGCCCAGCGTCGACTGCACTGCAAAATGAACTGGAAGTTAATGCTAGATACGTTTCTTGAGCCCTATCACTTCGCTCCTCTGCACGCCACGACTGTTGCCCCCTTGCTGTACCACAACCTCTGCTTGCTCGACACCTATGGGCAAAACCTGCGCGAGGCTGTGATTCGTAAATCCATCGAAAAGCAACGCCAACAACCGAAAGAAAGCTGGGACATTGTGCCCGATTCAGCACTGGTTTATTTGCTTTTCCCCAATGCCGGTTTAGTGATGCAGCGCGATCATGTCGAGCTGTGGCGCTCCTACCCCGTTGCTGGCAAGCCCAACGAATGCACCGTGCAAATGGATTACTATATTCCTGAGCCCGCTGAAACACCGTCAGCGAAAGACCACTGGGAACGTAATATGGACCTCGCTGTACGCACCGTGCTGGAAGAAGATATTCCCGGTGTCGAGGGTATTCAGGCTGGCCTGAGTAGTGGTGCCATCAGCCATAGCACCTTTGGTCGCAACGAGCCGGCGCTAATTCACTTTCAAAAAGAAGTGGCCAAAGCTATAGGCCGTATTTGATGGCGCTGGTTCAGCAAGCAAACGAGCTTGTAGGAGTGGGGTAATCCTAGGGATCGTTAGGGGAATTCAGGGGCTGCGCTTGCCCTGGTAATTAGCTATTTCAGTGGTGTTATCGTCTGAATAAGCCGCGCACCTTAGTGCGTCCGGCGTCAAAAGTGCGAAGTTAATTGACGTATTATGTGTCTATAC
>Ga0209345_10004987_pt1 | contig 12543 bp, 8 predicted proteins | sample Cruoilmetagenom7_FD_187294 | JGI IMG/M metagenome (GOLD analysis project Ga0209345, IMG submission 187294) | Oil polluted marine microbial communities from Coal Oil Point, Santa Barbara, California, USA - Sample 7 (SPAdes) (version 2) | ecosystem: Environmental > Aquatic > Marine > Oil seeps ...
TACGTGGTACTAAACGTGATGATGTTGAGCGTGGTCAAATTTTGGCTCACCCTGGAACAATTACTCCGCATACTGAATTTGAAGCTGAGATTTATATCTTATCTAAAGATGAGGGTGGTCGTCATACGCCATTCTTTAAAGGTTACAGGCCACAGTTTTACTTTCGTACAACAGATATTACTGGTGCTTGTGAGTTGCCAGAAGGTGTTGAAATGGTAATGCCTGGTGACAATGTCAAGATGACTGTTACTTTGATTAATCCAATCGCTATGGAAGAAGGTTTGCGCTTTGCTATTCGTGAAGGTGGCCGTACAGTTGGTGCGGGTGTTGTAGCGAAAATTCTTAAGTAAGAAGTAAGAAAATAAGTAATTATAAGCCAGCACATTTGATGCTGGCTTTAGTTTCTCTAAGATTTTAAACAGATTTTAATATTACAGGCCAGTAGCTCCAACTGGCAGAGCGGCGGTCTCCAAAACCGCATGTTGTGGGTTCGAATCCCTCCTGGCCTGCCATTAAAATCTAGTGAATAAATGTACTATTGATAGGAAAGAAACAAAATGAATCAAGCAGAAGTATCAAATTCAATTGGTGAAAAGCTACGTTGGTGGCTTGCAATAGCTGCGGTTATTGGTGGAGTTGTTGGTAATCTTTATTTTGAAGATGATCTTAAAACTATCCTGCGTGTCTTAATTTTATTTGGTGGTATTTTGTTAGGCGCATTAATTGCTGCTACAACTGTAAAGGGTAGAAGCTTTTTTACATTTGTTAAAAGTGCAAATATCGAAAGACAAAAAATTGTCTGGCCAACTAGAAATGAAACGCTTCAAACTACTATGGTTGTCATTGTTGTTGTGATCATAATAGGTTTGTTTTTATCGCTTGTGGATTTCTTTTTTAGCTGGTTAGTCGGCTATTTCTTTGGGTAAGGGGTTATCAATGTCTAAACAATGGTATGTTGTACATGCTTATTCCAACTACGAACATAAGGTTTGTCTTTCTTTGCAGGAGAGAATTGATCGCTTAGGAATGCAGGAGTATTTCGGCGAGCTACTTGTTCCGACAGAGAAAGTTGTCGAGATGAGAAAGGGTCAAAAACGCCAAAGTGAAAGAAAATTTTTCCCTGGATATGTTTTGGTGGAAATGGAAATGAATGATGCTTCTTGGCATTTGGTTAAAGAGACACCTAAGGTTTTAGGTTTTATAGGTGGGACGAAGGAAAACCCAGCGCCAATATCTAAGCGTGAAGCAAATGTAATATTACAGAGAATGGAAGATGGTGAGAATGCACCGCAGCCTAAAGTTCTTTTTGATATTGGTGAGTTAGTAAGAGTTGTTGATGGTCCATTTGCAGATTTTAATGGCGAAGTGGAAGATATTAATTACGAGAAAAGTAAAATTAGGGTGGCTGTTTCAATATTTGGTCGATCTACTCCTGTTGAGTTGGGTTTTGGCCAAGTTGAAAAGCTTTAGTAAGAATTTGTAAGTAAACTAAAATAAACGATGGGGAGCTTATTAAAAATAAGCGCTTGAACCCGGAGAAAATAAAATGGCTAAAAAAGTCGAAGCCTATATTAAATTACAGGTGCCTGCAGGTCAGGCGAATCCAAGTCCTCCAGTAGGTCCCGCACTAGGTCAACATGGTGTTAATATCATGGAGTTTTGTAAAGCATTTAATGCAAAAACTCAAAGTGTTGAACAAGGTCTTCCAACTCCAGTAGTAATTAGTGTTTATAACGATAGAAGTTTTTCTTTTATTATTAAAACGCCACCTGCTGCTGTCTTGATTAAGAAGGCTGTTGGTATTAAAAGTGGTAGTGGTCGTCCAAATACTGAAAAGGTAGGAACTATCACAAGAGCTCAAATGGAAGAAATTGCTACTACTAAAGAGCCTGATTTAACTGCTGGTGATATGGATGCTGCGGTTAGAACTATTGCTGGAACAGCTCGTAGTATGGGTGTTAACACTGAGGGTGTAGAATAATGGCTAAGATTGGAAAAAGATTAAGATCTATAAATGAAAAATTAGAAAAAGAAAAGGCTTATTCAATAGAAGAAGCTTTTAAAATTCTTAGTGAGAATTCAAAAGTTAAATTTGACGAATCAATTGATGTGTCGATCAAACTAGGTGTTGATGCTACTAAGTCGGATCAAGTTGTACGTGGTGCTACTATTTTACCAGCAGGAACGGGTAAAAACGTTCGAGTAGCAGTATTTACACAAGGCCCTAAAGCTGATGCAGCAAAAGAAGCAGGCGCGGATTTTGTAGGTATGGATGACCTGGCTGACGAAATTAAAGGCGGAATGATGGATTTTGACGTTGTTATTGCTTCACCTGATGCGATGCGCGTTGTTGGTAAGTTGGGTACGGTTCTTGGGCCTCGTGGTTTGATGCCTAACCCTAAAGTTGGAACTGTAACACCTGATGTTGTCACTGCAATTAAAAACAATAAGTCTGGACAAGCTATGTACAGAATTGACAAGGCAGGAATTATTCATACGATGATTGGTAAGGCTAGTTTTTCTGCCGATGCATTGAAAGAAAACATGGTTGCGCTTTTATCTGATTTATCAAAGAAGAAGCCTTCAACTGCTAAAGGAAAATATATTCAAAAAATCAGTGTATCTAGTACTATGGGTCCTGGTATTTTAGTAGATCAAGCATCGCTTGATTTAAAGTAGTTTTAAGAAATTTTGAGGGCTGTCTTGCGACAGCCGTCAAAGACCGTAGGTGACAATAAGTTGTTTTGTTGTTTTAATTTCCTACGTAGATGGTGAAGCCTGACAGTTCAGAGTGTTTAATTATTCTTAGTGCTTGAATGGCCACCAAAGTCCTATCGTAAATTTATGGTAGGTTTGTTTGATACGTTTATCAAAGGAGGTAAACATGGCTCTAAGTCTAGAACAGAAGAAAGCTGTGGTTGCTGAGATTGCAAGCGTTGCAACTGATGCTCACTCACTGGTAGTGGCTGAGTATGCAGGTATTACAGTAGATGATTTTACTGAAATGCGTGCGGAAGCAAGAAAAACTGGTGTTTTTCTTAAAGTTGCAAAAAATACTTTAGTTAAAAGAGCTGTACAAGGTACGGAATTTGAATGTGTAGGAGATTCATTGGTAGGCCCAATGATTTATGCTTTTTCACAGGAAGATCCTGGCTGTGCTGCTAGATTAGTTAAAGAATACGCTAAAAAGAACGAAAAGCTAGTTACAAAACTTGTATCAATAGGCGGTAAAATGTTTGACGCTTCCGAATTAGGAAGACTTGCATCATTACCTACTAAAGATCAGGCAATTAGTCAATTGATGAGTGTTATGAAAGCACCTGTTGAGAAATTCGTTCGTACATTGGCCGAGCCTACTGTGAAGATGGTTCGTACAATTGATGCAATTCGCGATCAAAAAGAAGCTGTATAATAATCTTATTATACAATTAATTAAATATTAAAATAAAAATTTTGGAGAATGAAGATGGCCGTTTCTAAAGACGATATCTTAGAAGCAATTTCTAACATGAGTGTTATGGAAGTTGTAGAATTAATTGAAGCAATGGAAGATAAATTTGGTGTAACTGCTGCTGCTGCTGTAGCTGTAGCTGCTGCTCCTGCTGAAGGCGGCGCTGCTGCTGAAGAGCAAACTGAATTTGACGTTGTAATGTCAAGTTTTGGTGATAAGAAAGTTGCTGTAATTAAAGCTGTTCGTGGCATCACTGGTCTTGGCTTGAAAGAAGCTAAAGACATGGTTGAAAGCGCACCTGTTGCAATTAAAGAAGGCGTTGATAAAGCTGAAGCCGAGTCTATTAAGACTCAGTTAGAAGAAGCTGGCGCACAAGTAGACGTTAAATAAATTTAACTTTTATTTGAAGCTAAAGGCTAGTGGTTTTACCGCTGGCCTTTAGTCGCTTTATAATAAAGTGAATATTGCTTGATAGATAATGCATGATTTATCAACAATGTTAATAAGGAAATGCTAGTTGATAGAAGTCGTGTCAAGAATTGGAATCAGTTCAGCCAATATTTGTTATTGGTTTATATATAAAATTTTATAGGTAGGTGGCAGTTGTTATGAGTTATTCATTCACTGAAAAGAAAAGAATTCGTAAAGATTTTGCAAGAAGTGAAGTGGTAGTGGATGTACCATTTCTACTAAAAACTCAAGTTGAGTCATATGACAAGTTTTTAGGTAAGTTGGGCGGAGATAAACATGGGCTACATGATGCGTTAAATTCAGTATTTCCAATTGAAAGTTATTCTGGATATGCAAAATTACAATATGTTAGTGTCAAAGTAGAAGATCCGATTTTTAACGTAGTTGAATGTAAATTACGTGGATTGACTTTTGGTGCTGCTGTAAGAGCAAAAGTTGAGCTTGTGCTTTTTGACAAAGAAAGTTCAGCTAGAAATAAAAAAATTAAAGAAGTAATTCAACAAGAAGTTTATTTGGGTGACCTACCATTAATGACACCTAATGGAACTTTTGTTATCAACGGAACTGAACGAGTTATTGTTAATCAATTGCACAGATCACCTGGTGTGTTTTTTGATCATGATAAAGGAAAAACACATTCATCTGGAAAATTGTTATATTCAGCAAGAATTATTCCTTATCGTGGTTCTTGGCTAGATATCGAATTCGATCCAAAAGACAATGTATTTGTTAGAATTGATAGAAGAAGAAAATTACCTGCAACTATATTGTTGCGCGCATTAGGTTATGAAACTGAAGAGATTCTTGATTTATTCTTTGAAAAATATTCAATAAATTTGAATAAATCAGGCGCAAGTATGAAGTTGGTTGCTAGTCAGCTTAAAGGCGAAGTTTTTGAATTTGATTTAATGGATGGTAAAAAGGTTATTGTTCCAAAAGGAAAAAGAATCACTGCTAGACATGAAAAATTATTAAATAAATCTGGTTTAACTACTTTATCATTGGAAGACTCGTACTTATTAGAAAAAATTATTGCCAATCAGATTGTCAATAAGGAAACTGGTGAAGTTCTCGTTGAGGCGAACGCAACTGTAACTGAAGAAGTTTTAGAATTATTAAGAGAGAATGCCGTTAAATCATTTAACGTATTGTTAGTCAATGATTTGGACAATGGTCCATATATGTCAACTACTATAAATGTTGATCCTACAAATTCACAATTGGAGGCATTGGTAGAAATTTATAGAATGATGCGTCCTGGTGAGCCGCCTACTGAAGAATCTTCAAAAGCATTATTTGAAGGGATGTTCTTTAATGCTGATAGGTATGATTTGTCAGAAGTTGGTAGAATGAAATTCAATAAACGTCTAGGTCATGAAGAAGTGACTGGTTCAGGTATACTTAATAATGATGATATTATTGATGTCATGCGTGAATTAATTAATATTAGAAACGGTATTGGAATTGTTGATGATATTGATCACTTGGGTAATAGGCGGGTTCGTTCAGTTGGAGAGCAGTCTGAAAACGTATTCCGTGTTGGTTTGGTTCGTGTTCAAAGAGCAGTTAGAGAAAGATTAACTGTTGCTGACTCTGAAGGGTTGAAGCCTCAAGATTTAATTAATGCAAAGCCTATTGCTGCCGCAGTTAAAGAATTTTTTGGTTCGAATCAATTGTCACAGTTTATGGATCAAAATAACCCATTATCTGAAATTACTCACAAAAGACGTATCTCAGCATTAGGACCTGGTGGTTTGACACGTGAACGTGCAGGTTTTGAAGTTCGTGACGTGCATCCAACTCATTATGGTAGATTGTGTCCAATTGAAACACCGGAGGGGCCAAACATTGGTTTGATTAACTCTTTGGCTGTTTATTCTAAAACCAATCCTTACGGCTTTTTGGAAACGCCATATAGAAAAGTTGTTGATAATGTTGTTACCAATGAAATCCAATATTTGTCGGCTATTGAAGAGGGTGAATTCCCAATTGCACAAGCCAATGCAAACATGGACAAGAATGGTAAACTTACTGATACATATGTATTAAGTAGGCATCAGGGGGAAGTAACTTTAAAGTCTCCTGAAGAAATTAAATACATGGATGTTTCTCCAAAGCAGATTGTTTCTGTAGCAGCTGCTTTGATTCCTTTTCTAGAGCACGATGATGCAAATAGAGCATTGATGGGATCAAACATGCAACGACAAGCTGTTCCTACATTGAAGGTTGATAAACCTTTGGTAGGTACCGGTATGGAAAAAATCGTTTCAAGAGATTCAGGCGTAACTGCAATGGCAAGACGCGCGGGTACTGTTGAAATGGCAGATGCTTCAAGAATTGTAATTCGAGTTGATGAAGAATTTATTGGGGAAGATGATCCTGGTGTTGATATTTATAACCTAACTAAATATACGCGTTCAAATCAAAATACATGTATTAACCAAAAAACATTAGTCAATATAGGTGATAAAGTTGATGTAGGTGATGTATTGGCAGATGGTCCGTCAACTGATCTAGGTGAACTATCTCTAGGGCAAAATATGTTAATTGCCTTTATGCCATGGAATGGTTACAACTTTGAGGATTCAATACTTATTTCTGAGAAGGTTGTTAAAGAAGATAGATTTACTACAATTCATATAGTTGAAATGACCTGTATCGCTAGAGATACAAAACTTGGAACTGAAGAGATTACTGCAGATATTCCAAATATCAGTGAAAGTGCATTAACTAAGCTTGATGATTCTGGTATTGTTTATGTCGGTGCAGAAGTTGGTCCTGGTGATATCTTGGTTGGTAAAGTTACACCAAAAGGTGAAACACAATTAACGCCGGAAGAAAAACTACTAAGAGCGATATTTGGTGAAAAAGCACTTGACGTTAAAGATACATCTCTAAAAGTGGGTTCAAGTACCTTTGGTACTGTTATCGATGTTCAAGTATTTACCAGAGATGGTGTTGAAAAAGGGCACAGAGCTGAAAAGATTGAAGAAGAACAATTAGAACAAGTAAGAAATGACATGAATGATCAGTTTAGAATCATGCGTGGCGTTATCCAGCAGCGTTTATATTCGATTCTTGTTGATCAAACAGTAGTTAAGGCACCAAACTTGAAAAAAGGCGCCAAGATTACTGAAGAATATTTGAAGGAATTAGATGCAAGTGAACTATTTGACATTAAAGTCAAAGATTCTAAAGTTTCAGAGCAAATCGATCAAATGGCAGAGCAGATTGCACATCAAAGGAAATTATTTGATGCTAAATTTGAAGACAAAAAGAGTAAAATTACTTCGGGCGATGATTTGGCTCCAGGTGTGTTGAAGATGGTAAAAGTTTACCTTGCTGTTAAACGCAGAATTCAACCTGGAGACAAAATGGCAGGACGTCATGGTAATAAAGGTGTGATTTCAATGGTGGTTCCAGAAGAGGATATGCCATTTGATAAGAATGGTCGACCAGTTGATATCGTTCTTAACCCATTAGGCGTACCTTCTCGAATGAATATCGGTCAGGTATTAGAGGTTCATTTGGGTTGGGCTGCACGAGGTTTGGGTGATAAAATCACTGAAATGCTTGAAAAAAATGAAACAGCTAATAATTTAAGAGGCTTCTTATCTAAAATTTATAATTTAGATAAACAAACTGTAGATATGGATGAGTTTACAGATGAAGAAGTATTTGAGATGTCTCACAATCTGAAGGCTGGTGTTCCAATGGGAACTCCTGTTTTTGATGGAGCTGAAGAAAAACATATTAAAGGAATGTTGGAATTAGCTGGTTTACCTACAAGTGGACAAGCCGTGTTATATGATGGACGAACAGGTAAAAAGTTTGATAGACCTGTGACTACTGGTTATATGTATATGTTAAAACTTAACCATTTGGTTGATGATAAGATGCATGCGCGTTCAACTGGTCCTTATTCTCTTGTTACACAGCAGCCATTAGGTGGTAAAGCACAATTTGGTGGTCAAAGATTTGGTGAGATGGAAGTATGGGCCTTAGAAGCCTATGGTGCAGCTTATACACTACAAGAAATGTTAACAGTTAAATCTGATGATGTTATTGGTCGTAATCAGACTTATAAGAACATTGTTGACGGTCGTCATGAAATTGTAGCTGGAATGCCTGAGTCGTTTAATGTACTTGTTAAAGAAGTACGTTCACTTGGCTTAAACATTGAACTTGAAAACGAGTAACTACAGGAAGAATAGGAGAACAATATGAAAGATTTACTAAAACTGTTTAATCCACAAAAAGAAATCCAAGATTTCGATGCGATTAAGGCAAGCCTAGCACAACCTGAGTTAATTCGTTCTTGGTCTTTTGGCGAAGTTAAAAAGCCAGAAACTATTAATTATAGAACTTTTAAACCAGAACGTGATGGATTGTTTTGTGCAGCAATTTTCGGACCTGTAAAAGATTACGAATGTTTGTGTGGAAAATACAAACGTATGAAGCACCGTGGAGTGGTTTGTGAAAAGTGTGGTACTGAAGTAACACTATCTAAAGTTAGACGTGAGCGAATGGGTCATATTGCATTAGCAAGCCCTGTTGCCCATATTTGGTTTTTGAAATCATTGCCATCAAGAATTGGTTTGATGTTGGAAATGACATTACGCGAAATTGAGCGTATATTATATTTTGAATCATTTGTTGTGACTGATCCTGGCATGACTGATTTAGAGATGGGCTCTCTATTAACAGATGAGCAATATACTAATGCAATCGAATCATGGGGTGATGAATTTAAAGCTAAGATGGGTGCAGAAGCAATCTATGATTTGTTAAAAGATATTAATTTAAATAAGTCTTTGGTCCAATTTCATGAAGAGATTGAGTCAACTCGTTCAGTTACTAAAATAAAGAGATTGTCTAAGCGAATTAAACTATTTGATTCATTTGTAAAATCAGGAAACCGTCCAGAGCATATGATTATGACTGTTCTCCCTGTGTTGCCACCTGAATTACGTCCATTAGTTCCACTAGATGGTGGTCGTTTTGCAACTTCAGATTTGAATGATTTATATCGCCGTGTGATTAACAGAAATAACAGACTTGGAAGACTGTTAGATCTTCATGCGCCAGATATCATTGTTAGAAATGAAAAACGTATGTTGCAAGAATCGGTTGATGCATTATTAGATAATGGTCGACGTGGTAGAGCAATTACAGGTACAAATAAACGTCCGTTAAAATCTTTAGCTGACATGATTAAAGGTAAGCAAGGTCGTTTCCGTCAAAATCTATTAGGTAAACGTGTTGATTATTCAGGCCGTTCAGTTATTGTTGTTGGTCCAACACTGAGATTGCATCAATGTGGTTTACCAAAGAAAATGGCTCTTGAATTATTCAAGCCATTTATTTTAGGTAAGCTATTACAGAATGATTTTGTTTCAACTATTAAAGCTGCTAAACGTAGTGTCGAAGATGAAACTCCTGAAGTTTGGGATATCTTGGCGCAAGTTATTCGTGAGCATCCTGTTATGTTGAATCGTGCACCAACTTTGCATAGATTGGGGATACAAGCATTTGAGCCAATTTTAATTGAAGGTAAGGCAATCCAATTACACCCATTGGTATGTACGGCATTTAATGCTGATTTTGATGGCGATCAAATGGCGGTACACGTTCCATTATCAATTGAAGCACAACTAGAAGCTCGTACTTTAATGTTGGCAACAAATAACATTTTGTCACCTGCAAGTGGTGAGCCTATTATTGTTCCATCTCAGGATGTTGTCTTGGGATTGTATTACATGACACGTGAGTTGATTAATCAACCAGGCGAAGGCATGATCTTTGCAGATACGGATGAAGTTCAACGTGCTTATGATAATGAAAAAGTAACGTTACAAGCAAAAGTGAAAGTAAGATTGACTTCTGTAGCTGCTGATGAAAATGGCGTTGAGCAGACCACAACTAAAATTGTAGATACTACAGTAGGTCGTTCATTACTTGATAAGATAAGACCAGCAGGTTTAGATTTTAGTAATATAAATGTTGTTTTGTCTAAAAAGAATATCTCAAAATTATTAAATACTTGTTACCATGAAATGGGTGTTAAAGATACGGTAATTTTTGCTGATCAGTTAATGTATACTGGTTTCAGATATGCAACTTATTCAGGTTTGTCAATTGGTGTTGATGATTTGATTATCCCAGATGAGAAGAAAGGGATTTTAGCTGAATCGGAAGAAGAGGTTTTAGCAATTCAAGAACAATATTCTTCTGGTTTAGTTACAGCAGGTGAAAGATATAATAAGGTAATTGATATTTGGTCACGTGCAAATGAAGAAGTCGCAAAAGCGATGATGGGAGCACTTGGAACTGATACTGTAGAGGATAGTGAAGGGAAAAAAGTTAAGCAAGATTCGATGAATTCAGTTTTTGTAATGGCTGATTCTGGTGCTAGGGGTTCCCCAGCTCAGATGAGGCAGTTGTCAGGTATGCGTGGTCTTATGGCAAAACCTGATGGTTCAATTATTGAATCTCCGATTAAAGCTAACTTTAGAGAAGGTTTGGATGTAATGCAATACTTCTCTTCTACACATGGGGCGCGTAAAGGTTTAGCTGATACAGCATTAAAAACAGCTAACTCTGGTTATCTAACAAGAAGGTTGGTTGATGTTGCTCAAGATGTTGTGATTACAGTGGCAGATTGTGAAACTATAAAGGGTATGAATATGCATGCAATCGTGGCTGGTGGTGAAGTGGTACAGACACTTGGCGATCGTGTATTGGGTCGTGTTGTTGCGGAAGATGTATTTGAAAAAGAAGGTGATGAAATTCCATTATTCGAACAAGGATTGTTAATTGATGAAGAATGGGTTGCTAAAATTGAAGAATCAGGAATTGATAATTTAAAAGTTAGATCTCCAATTACTTGTCAAGCCAAAACTGGAATCTGTGGCAAATGTTACGGAAGAGATTTGGCGCGCGGTAAGCATGTTAGTATCGGTGAAGCTGTGGGTGTTGTAGCAGCACAAAGTATCGGTGAGCCAGGAACACAGCTAACAATGAGAACATTCCATATTGGTGGTGTTGCATCAAAACAAGCAGCAAATAATCAGATTCAAATTAAAGCTGATGGCGTAGCTAAGTTACATAATATTAAAACTGTTAAGAATAAAGATAAAAAATTAGTGGCTATTTCAAGATCCGGCGAATTGTCAATTCATGAAGCATCAGGTAGAGAAAAAGAGCGTTACAAGATTCCTTATGGCTCAGTAATTAGTGTAAATGATGGCGCTAAAGTTAAAGGTGGTGATATCTTGGTTACTTGGGATCCACACACGCATCCTATTGTTACAGAAGTAGCAGGTGTTGTTAATTTTATTGATTTTGAAGATAATGTAACAGTACAAGAACAAGTTGATCCTTTGACAGGTTTAACGAGTTTTGTCATTACAGATCCTAAATCACGTGGGTCTAAGGGTAAAGACATGCGCCCAATGGTTAGATTGGAAAATAAACGTGGAAAACCAATCATGATACCAGGAACAGAAATTCCAGCACAATACTTCTTACCTCCTGGGGCTACAATTAATATTCAAAATAAACAAGAAGTTAAAGTAGGTGATTTCTTGGCTAAGATTCCACAAGAATCTAGTAAAAATAGAGATATTACAGGTGGTCTACCACGTGTTGCTGATTTATTTGAAGCAAGAAAACCAAAAGACGCAGCGTTACAAGCTGAAGCAGCTGGTGTTGTCTCTTTCGGTAAAGAAACTAAGAGTAAAAATAGGCTGGTTATCACAATGCAAAGTGGTGAGACGGTTGAGACTTTGATTCCAAAGTGGCGTCAAATCATAGTGTTTGAAGGTGAGCATGTTGAGAAAGGTGAAGTTGTTGTTGAGGGCGAACCAAGTCCACATGACATTCTTCGTTTGCAAGGTGTTGAGCCTTTAGCTAATTATTTAGTTAATGAGATTCAGGATGTATATCGATTACAAGGTGTAGGAATCGATGATAAACATATTGAAACTATTATTAGGCAGATGTTACGTAAGGTAGAAATTAAGCAACCTGGCGATTCTGACCTTCTTAAGTCGGAACAAATTTCTCTAAAAGAAGTAACTGCTATAAATAAAGATATTTTGAGCAAGGATGGAATACCAGTAGACTATGAACTAATGTTGTTGGGTATTACTAAAGCATCATTGGCAACAGAGTCCTTTATATCTGCTGCATCTTTCCAAGAGACTACAAGGGTGTTAACCGAAGCCTCTGTAAGAGGAACTAAGGATTACTTAAGAGGCTTGAAAGAAAATGTGATTGTAGGTAGGTTGATTCCTGCTGGTACGGGTTTGGCTTATCACCAAGCACGTAAGCAATCTCGTGAAGCTGAATTGAAATCAGATTTAATGGCAATTGAGTCAGAATCTAGAGTTGATGAGTCATTAATTGACGATTCATCGATACTAGATATTTAATAACAATAGGTAAATCTTTATGATTTACCTATAATTTTTATAGATTAGTTGAGAGTTGCAATAAATTATAATATTTATCAAAACAATGCTTGACTAAAGGGGTGAGAGTCACTAAAATCCCCGTTCTAAATTTCGACAGGCTGGTTTGACTGGTCTGTCTTTTGTTTTCTATAGGGTAAAGAAAAA
>Ga0209345_10004988_pt1 | contig 12542 bp, 10 predicted proteins | sample Cruoilmetagenom7_FD_187294 | JGI IMG/M metagenome (GOLD analysis project Ga0209345, IMG submission 187294) | Oil polluted marine microbial communities from Coal Oil Point, Santa Barbara, California, USA - Sample 7 (SPAdes) (version 2) | ecosystem: Environmental > Aquatic > Marine > Oil seeps ...
GATCTCGCTGACCAACCTCATCAAGAACGCAGGCGAGGCGATCGAGACGCTCCAGACCAAGGGCGCGCCGGAGGGCCACGCGCCGCAGATCCGCGTCACTACGGCCCGCACCGGCACCTTTGCCGAGATCCGCATCATGGACAACGGCATCGGCCTGCCCGAGGACCGCGCGCGCCTCTTCGAGCCCTACGTGACCACGCGCAGCGAGGGCACGGGGCTGGGCCTGCCCATCGTCAAGAAGATCATCGAGGAACATGGCGGTACCCTGGTGTTGCAGGACGCGCCTTGTTTCGAAGGGCAGAGCAAGGCCGGCGCCATGGCGGTGATCCGGTTGCTGCTGGCCCCGGCCGAGCAAGCAGGGCCACCGGAACAGCATAACGACGACATGTCCGCAGCAGCGGCGCAAGACGGCCCCACCGGCCCCCAGCGCGGCCCCGGGACAGGAAAGCAGAGGAGTGGCAAATAGATGGGCGATATTCTTATAGTCGATGACGAGCGTGACATCCGTGAATTGATCTCGGATATCCTTGAGGACGAAGGCTATGACACGCGTCTTGCAGGCAACTCGGACGAGGCGATGGCGGCGATCAATACCGAACCGCCCGCGCTGATGATCCTCGATATCTGGCTCAAGGACAGCCGGATGGACGGGATCGACATCCTCAAGACCGTCAAGCGCGACAACCCGGATGTGCCGGTGGTCATCATCTCGGGTCACGGCAATATCGAGATCGCCGTCGCCGCCATCAAGCAGGGGGCCTATGACTTCATCGAAAAGCCCTTCAACATCGACCAGCTTCTGGTGGTGATCCGCCGCGCGATGGAAACCAGCCGCCTGCGCCGCGAAAACAGCGAACTGCGCCGCAAGGACGTCACCGCCGCCGAGATGGTGGGGGCCTCGGCCGCCTATCGCGGGCTGATCGGACAATTGGACAAGGTGACCAAATCCAATGGCCGCGTGATGCTGACAGGCGCGCCGGGATCGGGCAAGGAAGTGGCCGCCCGCTATATCCATGCCAATTCCAACCGCGCCGGAGCGCCCTTCGTCACGGTCGGCTGCGCCTCGATCGAAGCCGACCGGATGGAAGAAGTGCTCTTCGGTCGTGAAAGCCCCGAACGGGGTGTCGAACCGGGACTTCTGGAACAGGCCCATGGTGGGGTGATCTATTTCGACGAGGTCGCGGACATGCCGTCAGGCACCCAGTCCAAGATCCTGCGCGTGCTGGTCGATCAGCAGTTCACCCGTCTGGGCGGCTCCGACAAGGTGCGCGTCGATCTGCGCGTGGTCTCCTCCACCAACCGCAACCTCGAAGCCGAGATCGCCGCAGGCCGCTTCCGGCAGGAACTCTTTCACCGCCTGAACGTGGTACCCATCGCCGTGCCCCCGCTGGCGGACCGGCGCGAGGATATCCCGCTGCTGGCCGAACATTTCATCGACCTCTTCCACCGCACGCAGGGCTTGCCGCAACGCCCGCTGAGCGGCGAGGCCGCCGCCCTGATGCAGACCATGGACTGGCCCGGCAACGTGCGCCAGTTGCGCAACCTGATCGAGCGTGTGCTGATCCTGGGTGAAGGGACCGGCCCGATCGAGGTGCGCGACCTGCCCACGGGCGAGGATCGCAGCGGCGACGAGGGGCGCGTCGTGCTGTCCGGGATGCTGGCGACCCTGCCGCTGCGCGAGGCGCGCGAGGCCTTCGAGCGGGAATACCTGCTCACCCAGATCAACCGCTTTGGCGGCAACATCAGCCGCACCGCCAGTTTCGTCGGCATGGAACGCAGCGCGCTGCATCGCAAGCTCAAGTCACTGGGCGTCGTCACCTCGAACAAGGCCGGCGGACGCATCGCGCATATGGATGACGAAATGGACGATGCCGAAGAGGACGCGCTGGACTGAGACCGGCGGCCTCAGCCCGGAGTGACGATCTGGAAGGTGCCGTCACCGTTGCGAATGGCGCAGCTGTTCGGAGCCAGCCGCGGCAACACCGTCGTTGCCCCCACGGGGGCGGCGGACTTGATCCCCTGCGAACAGGCCGGCAGGTTCACATAGGTATAGCCCTTGTTGGTCATGCACTGGTTCAGCACCCTTTGGCGCAAACCGGCATTGGCGTCATAGGTCCGCACCTCACCGCCCACCCGCTCATAGACCACGGTGCAATTGCCCGCGCTGTCGCAGATGCGGCGCGGCACGATGCGCACGGGATCACGCTCGATCCGGCGATCCACCGGCACCTTGCCAAGCGCCTCGACCTCGCAATCGGTGAGGGTGCTGTTCATCGTCGCCACCGGCACCCCGGCTTTGTGATACAGACCCAAGGGGCCACAGGCGGCCAGCGCAAGCAGGGAAAGGCCCAGAAACGGCAGCGCGGGACGGGGCAGGGACAGGGAAAATAGCGGCATGACGCGACACTCTGACGATACGATACAGACACTGTGACGCGCCGCGCTGAAAATGACAAATCAATTGACCATCAGGGGCCTATCTGCCATCCAAGGGCCTCTGAATTCGAGGGAACGCAGGCATGAAAATCATCATCTGCGGTGCAGGGCAGGTGGGCTGGCAGATCGCCCGGCACCTGGCGGGCGAAAAGAACGACATCACCATCGTCGACAACAACGCCGACCTGGTCCGCCGGGCCACCACATCGCTTGACGTGCAGGGGATCGCGGGCTTTGCCAGCTACCCCGACGTGCTGGAGCGGGCAGGGGCGCGGGACGCCGACATGATCATCGCCGCCACCTATTCCGACGAGGTCAACATGGTCACCTGCCAGGTGGCCCATTCGGTCTTCGCCATCCCGCGCAAGATCGCGCGCCTGCGCAGCCAGTCCTATCTGGACGCGATCTATTCCGATCTCTACCGGCGCGACCACATGCCCATCGACGTGGTCATCAGCCCCGAACGCGAAGTGGCCGAGGCCGCCCTGCAGCGCCTCTATTCCCCCGCCGCCTTCGACACCGAAGTGTTCCTGGGCGGGCGCGCGCAACTTCTGGGCATCACGATCGAGGAAGACTGCCCGGTCGTGAACACGCCGCTGCGCCAGTTGACGGACCTCTTCTCCACCCTGCGCGCCATCGTCGTGGGCGTGCGCCGCGACGGTGTGCTCTTCGCCCCCGAGGCCGAGGATCAGCTTTTCGTCGGCGACGATTGCTACGTCTTCACCGTGAACGAGGACATCCACCGCACGCTCGAGATCTTCGGAAAATCCACCCGCAAGCAGGAACGCGTCGTCATCATCGGCGGCGGCAATGTCGGCCTCGCCGTGGCCCGCGCGCTGGAGGAGGGGACCCAGAAGATCCGCGCCAAGATCATCGAGAAGAACCGCAAATCCGCCGAACGCGCCGCAGAGTCTCTGGAACGGACCATCGTGCTCAACGGCGACGGTCTGGATGCGGCCCTACTGGCCGAGGCCAGCATCAGCCGCGCCGATGCCGTGCTCTGTGTCACCGATGACGACAAGACCAACATGCTGGCCGCCGTGCGCGCGAAATCCGAAGGCTGTCCCATGGCCATCGCGCTGATCAACGATCCCACGCTGGTGCCGCTGATGGGGCCCTTGGGCATCGACGCCTATATCAACCCGCGCGCCACCACCGTGTCCTCGATCCTGCGCCATATCCGCCACGGCCGGGTGCGCGGCGTCTATTCCATCGGCGATGCCGAGGCCGAGATGATCGAGGCCGAAGTCCTGTCCACGTCCCCCATGGCCGGCAAGAAGGTGCGCGACATCGACTTTCCCGAAGGCGTGCTGGTGGGCGGCGTGCTCAAGGGCAGTCAGGTGGTCAAACCCAATTCCGACACCCGCATCGACGAGGGTGATGTGGTGGCCATGTTCTGTCTGGCCAAGGACGTTCCCGAGGTCGAGAGGCTGTTGCAGGTCTCGATCGACTTCTTCTGAGGCGGGGCCGGAATGCGCGCGCGCCTGTTCGACCAACCTCTGCTGATCCTGCTGATCGGTCTTGCGGGCCTGTCGATGTATCTGCCCGCAATCCATGCCACCGTCCAGCGCAGCCATGGCGAGGCGCGGGCGTTCTTCTACGCGGGCACCCTGACGCTCACCATCGTCACGCTGATCGCCATCGCCATGGCCTCGCAGCCGCGCAGGCGCAGCACCATGCGCAACCTCGCGGCCCTGATGGCGGCCTTCACCTTCCTGCCGCTGATCCTTGCAGTGCCCTTTCATGACGCCTTGGGCACCACCTCCTTTCTGAACAGCTATGTCGAAATGGTGTCCAGCCTGACCACCACCGGGGCCACGCTCTTCGACCCGGCGCGCCTGTCATCCACGCTCCACCTCTGGCGCGGCACGGTGGGCTGGCTGGGCGGTTTCCTGATCTGGGTGGCTGCCTCGGCCATTCTGGCACCGCTGAACCTGGGCGGGTTCGAAGTGACCGCCACATCCGAACCGGGGCAGGGCGAGACGCGCTTCACCCAGGGCGGGATCACCGATCCACAACAACGCATCATCCGCGTGACGGCACAACTGCTTCCGATCTATGCCGGCCTGACGCTGGCGCTCTGGCTGATGCTGCTGATTCTGGGCGATCCCCCACTGGTCGCACTGATCCACGGCATGTCCGTCATGGCCACCAGCGGCATCTCGCCACTGGGCGGGGTGGAAGGTGCGGCATCCAGCCTTCCGGGAGAGATGCTGATCGCGCTCTTCCTGCTCTTCGGCCTGTCACGGCTGACCTTCTCATCCGATACGATCACCACGGCACGGCGCGGCATCCAGCATGACGCCGAATTCAGGCTGGGCATGGTGATGGTGCTGGGCGTGACGCTGCTTCTGTTCCTGCGGCACTACCTCGGCACATTTCAGGTCAGTGCCACCGGCGATGCACTGGCCCCACTGCGCGCGCTCTGGGGCAGCTTCTTCACGATCCTGTCCTTCCTGACAACCACCGGGTTCAAAAGCGCCTATTGGGAGGCCGCGCAGGGCTGGTCCGGGCTGGAGACATCCGGGATCATCCTGATGGGCCTTGCCATGATGGGCGGCGGCGTCGCCACAACGGCAGGCGGGGTCAAGCTGCTGCGCGTCTGGGCGCTTTACCTGCATGGCCTGCGCGAGATGGACCGGCTGGTGCACCCGTCCTCGATCGGGCATTCGCGCAGCGGCAGCAGCCGGATCGCCCGCACGGGTGCCCTCTTCGCATGGATCTTCTTCATGTTCTTCGCCATGTCGCTGGGGGGCCTGACACTGGCCTTCGCGGCCCTTGGCAGCAGCTTCGAACATGCGCTGGTGCTGGCCATCGCGGGGCTGACCACGACCGGGCCGCTGATCGGATCGGGGGCCGTAGCACCGATCGTGTTGATCGAACTGGGCAACGCCGCAAAGCTGCTCTTCTGCGCGGCCATGGTGCTGGGCAGGCTGGAATTGCTGGCCTTCATCGCGCTTCTGACCAGCAATATCTGGCGAGACTGAACAGCCCCGCCGCGCCCTTATCGGTTGAACACAGCGTGACCCCTAAACCGCATTGCGGTAAATGGCTGATTTTTGGGCTGGAATCTTCAGCATCGTCACAGCATAGTAAATCCACAGGGATAGTGAACCGATCTGCGGTCACAGCAAGAACAAAGGCTTTCATATGGCTTCCGATAAACAGAACCTTCAGGACGCATTCCTGAACCACACGCGGAAAACCAAAATTCCCGTGACCATTTTTCTGATCAACGGCGTCAAACTTCAGGGTGTGATCACTTGGTTTGACAATTTCTGCGTGTTGTTGCGCCGCGACGGCCAGTCCCAGCTTGTCTACAAGCATGCGATTTCGACCATCATGCCCTCGCAGCCGATTAACCTTTATGACGGTGAAGACACCAATTGATGGAACATGACCGGGTCGCCACCCGCGCCTGGGTGCTGCATCCCGAACTCAAATCCGAACAGGACCGCCGCACTCCCGAGCACAAGCTCGAGGAGGCCGTTGCCTTGGCCGCCGCACTCCCCGACCTTGAGGTCGTGGGGGCCGATGTCGTACGCCTGCAACGCCCGCATCCCGGGATGCTCTTCGGCAAGGGCAAGATCGCCGAACTCAAGGACAAGATGAAAGCCGCCGAGGTCGAACTGGTCCTCGTCGATGGCCCCGTGACACCTGTGCAGCAGCGCAACCTGGAAAAGGAATGGAAGGTCAAACTTCTGGACCGCACCGGGCTGATCCTCGAGATTTTCAGCGACCGGGCCCGCACCAACGAAGGTGTGCTCCAGGTCGAGATGGCCGCACTCAGCTATCAGCGCACGCGCCTCGTCCGCGCCTGGACCCACCTGGAGCGTCAGCGCGGCGGCCTCGGCTTCGTCGGCGGCCCCGGCGAGACACAGATCGAGGCGGACCGCCGCGCCATTGACGAACAACTCGTGCGCCTGCGCCGCCAGTTGGACAAGGTGGTAAAGACCCGCACCCTGCACCGCGCCGCGCGCGCCAAGGTGCCTTATCCGGTCGTGGCCCTCGTGGGCTACACCAACGCGGGCAAATCCACGCTGTTCAACCGCCTGACCGGCGCCGATGTGCTGGTTAAGGACATGCTCTTCGCCACGCTCGACCCCACGATGCGCTCGGTCAAGCTGCCGAACAACGGCCCCGAGATCATCCTGTCGGACACGGTGGGTTTCATCAGCGACCTGCCCACCGAACTGGTCGCGGCCTTCCGCGCCACGCTGGAAGAGGTGCTGGGCGCACAGCTCATCGTGCATGTGCGCGACATCAGCCACCCCGACACCGTCTCGCAGGCGCGCGACGTGCACGAGATCCTCGGCTCTCTGGGCGTCAAGGAACAGACCCCGATGATCGAAGTCTGGAACAAGATCGACCGGCTCGATACAGCCGAACATGACGCCGTCCTCGCCAGCGTCGAACGGCAGGACGATACCTTCGCCATCTCGGCCATTACGGGCGAGGGGCTGGACACACTGCTGGACGCGATCACGCGCAAGCTGGAAACGGCCAAACACGTGACCACCCTCAGCCTGCCCTTCGCGGACGGGCGCAAGCGCGCATGGCTGCATGAACAGGGCGTGGTCGAAGAAGAGACGCAGACCGAGGACGGGTTCGATCTGACCCTGCTCTGGACCGCGCGGCAGGAAAAACGCTACCGCGACCTCTGACTTCACTCATCCCGCAAACAGAAAAGGGGCGCTCCGACATCCGGTGCGCCCCTTGTTTGGTCTGGCCTCAACAATCCGTCCGACAGCGCCACAGGCGCCATCCGTCACGCAGGCAGCGCACGTTCCGCCTTGAACGAAATCAGGCGCCGGGAATTCTCGTCCCACAGATGGAATTTCACGCAGGACAGGCTCTCGCGGAAGCTCAACCGCTGCGCCTGCGCAAGTTCGCTGTGATCGCGCAGCACCTGCGGCAGCTTGTAATAGGGGATGCGCGCATAAAGGTGATGCACATGGTGGATGCCGATATTCGCGGTGAACCAGCGCGCCAGCGGCGGCAGGTCATAGTGCGACGAGCCATGCAGCGCCGCGTCATGGATCTGCCAGTCGCTGTCACCTTCCCAATAGGTATCCTCGAACTGGTGCTGGATATAGAACAGCCACATGCCGACAGTGGCGGCCACCATCACGCTGGGCAGGAAGATCAGCAGGATCGGCGCCCATCCGGCATAGGCATAAAGCGCCACCAGAAAGCCCAGCGTGGCCAGGTTGCTCAGCATCGCGCTGGCCCAGTAGATCCACCCCGCCGAGGTCAGCCCATAGGGGATGCGATTCTGCACAAGGAACAGATAGCCCGGCCCAAGACCGAACAGCACGACCGGATGACGATAAAGGCGATACATGAACCGCTGGAACGGCGTGGCGGCACGATACTCCGCGACCGTCATCGTATGCACATCGCCCAGACCGCGCTTGTCGAGGTTGCCGGTGCTGGAATGATGCGCGGAATGGGTGCGCTTCCACACGTCATAGGGCGTCATGGTAAAGACACCCAACACACGCCCGACCATGTCGCCGGTATGTTTTTCGGTGAAAAACGCGCCATGCCCGCAATCATGCTGGATCAGGAACAGCCGCAGCACGAAGGCCGCATTGGCCACCCCCAGTGCAAAGGCCAGAAGATAGCTGAACGACAGCGCCCAGAGCGCCAGCGCCCAGATGCCGATGAAGGGCAGGACGCTGATCGCAAGCTCGAAGGCGCTGCGTGCAGGGTCGGGTTCACGGTAACGCGCCAGAACCCTCACCCAGTCCTGCGCCGAACGGGTCGGAGCAGTCGCAGACGCGGCGGTGTCGGATTCGGTCGGGACGGTAAGCACAGCAGGTGCGGGGCGGGCGGCGTCAGTCAGACGCTGGACGGGCACGTTCATCTAGGGGATAGGTCTCTTTATTGTCATTATCTCTTGCCTGTTGCCAATCGCTTTAAAGCACAACGCGGCACCTGTCGAGAAAACATCGCGTGAGACGCCTGCCAACATGCCGCAGCCGGTCCGCGGTCCGCTGCGTCCGACACTGGTCTTCACAGCGGCGCGTGCCGCGCCAGACCTCATCGCGGTTGCAGCACCGTGACACCGACGGCAGCCGCCCGCGCCAGATTCTCGTCCAGCGACATCGGGATATATTCCCCCCGCCGCCACAACTCGCCCAGATCGTCATAATGGCGCGACAGGAAATGCCCCGATTGCCCGGTCGAGGTGATGAAGACCGAACTGTCCGGATCGGCGAAGTCATAGACCCCGCGAAAGCCCGCACCATGCACATTCAGGAACGGCTCCGGGTCCTTGCCTGACGTGCGCCCGCGCAGCAGCGTGTGATCGCCGCCGCTGGTGGACTGGCGGATATTGACAAAATACCGCAGCACAGGCACCTCGCCCAGCGTCGGGTGATCGTGGGTGGCCTGATGGACATCGCCCCATCGCAGCGCCTCGATCTGCGTGCCATAGCGCTCCTCGATCCAGACCAGCGCGTCATCCAGCGCCATCCGCGCCATATCCGTGCAGGTCTCGACCGGCGCGCTCTGGATCACATCGCACCAGACGCCCGCGCCATCGACATCGCGATAGACGCGCTCGATGAAGAGCGGCTCCACATGGGTGAAGGAATCCGCCAGCGGGCCGATCTCGTCGCGGATCAGCCGATCCTGCAACGCCCGCATCCAGACCGCATAGATCAGGGGCTCCGGCAGATGCTCGTTCATTTCGCCATTCCAGTTGGCCAGCAGGTCGAGCGCGCGCTGGCGCTGCCGGATGCGGGTGCCGTCCGGGGCGGTCGATCCGGTGAACCACAGATCCGCCGCCACCAGCGACAAGAGCGACTGCGCCGTCACGCTGACGGTATCCAGTTGCGCCTCGATGAAACTGTCCCGCGTATGCACCTCGCGCATCTGCATCAGGCGCTGCCAGCGCTGGACACGCTGGCTGTCCCCCCAGACATGGCTGACATGCAGCGGAAAGGGCCGATCCACGATCTTGTTGTTGGTGTTGCCCAGAATGCCGCCCGCCGGGTTCACGAATTCCGGGTTCGACGCATAGGGCAGGGTGCCTTGCCAGCGGTTGGTGGCGATCCAGCCGGGACTGGGGATGCGCCCCTCGCTCTGGTGCAGGGCGTCACGGCGCGGCGCGGCCCCGATCGTCTTCATGGCGATTTGCACGCCATCGGCCAGCACAAGGTTCTGCGAAGGGGCGACATAGCCCTCGGCCGCCGCCAGCGCCTCCTGCACGGTGCGGGCATACATCAGGCCCAACCCCGCGCTCATGGTCGTGTCCTGCGGGGTCAGCGCCGTCCAGGCAAGCGCGGCCACATGCCCCTCCGGCGTCACCGTGCCCAGATCATAGTGGCTGCCGGGCAGGACCGGGCCGTTCTCGGACCAGCGCAGGGTCAGGGTGATGGGCGCCGCATCCTTGATATTCACGATCGAGGCCCGCGTCTCGAAAGGCTTGTAACCATCAGGCGTCAGGTATTCCTCGGGATTGTCGGGGTTCAACTGCTCGATGAACACATCCTGATCGTCCAGATAGGACGAGGTGATGCCCCAGCCCAGATCCTCGGACCGGCCCGAGAGCACGATGGGGATCCCCGGGATCGTCCCGCCGATCACGCCACCCGCCGACAACTCCAGCCGCGCGAGGTACCAGATCGTCGGCGCGCTGAACCCCAGATGCGGGTCGGACGCAAGCAAGGTCCCCCCGTTGGCCGAACGCGCGCCGGACGCCGCCCAGGCGTTCGACGCCCCGGCCAGATCATGGGGATGAAACGGTGACAACCCATCCTCGGACATCGGCACGCTCTCGGCAAAACGCGGCAACTCCACGTCGAACAGGCTGGCATAGCTGGGCAGGGCCGCAACCCCGCTGCCGGGGGCATCGGGCAGGATGTCGATCAGCCGCGCCGGGTCCGGCAAGGCCAGCGAGGTGCGCGCGCGCTTGACCTCGGCGCTCAGATGACCGGACAGTTGCAGCGCCATCAGCTTGACCATGGCGATGGAATCCGCCGGTTGCCACGGCGCGATGGGGGCGTTGAACAGGAACATCTCGGGCGCGCCGCGCCCCAGCGCCCCTTCGTTGATCTCGGCCAGTCGCGCATTGACCCCGTCCGCATAGGCCTGCAACGCGCCCTGCGTCCGCGCGTCCTGCACCGCGACCGCGCGCTGCGCCAGCGGATACAGGTCCAGCCGCCGGATCAGCGTGTCGATACTGACCGTGCGCTGGCCAAAGACCTCGGACAGCCGCCCCTGCACGGTGCGCCGCATGGTCACCATCTGCCACAGCCTGTCCTGCGCATGGGCATAGCCCAACCCGTAGAACACATCCGCATCGGAGACACCGAAGATATGCGGCACATTGGCATTGTCGCGCACGATCTCGACCGGGGCGGCGGGGCTTGGCGCACCCTCGGCGATCATCACCATGCGGTTGTAATCGGGCAACGAGCGGCTGGCGAACCAGAACACCAGCGCCAGCCCGAACACCACCAGCAGGACCATTCCGCCGGCAATCCGCAGCAGCCACTGGAATAAGCGCACCATCGTCAACCTGTCCTTGCCCCTTGCATTCAGCCCGTTAGCTAGCCACAAACCCATGAAAAGACAATTGCACAAGGGACAAGGATCATGGCGAAACTGGCATTTCTGGGACTAGGGGTGATGGGCTACCCGATGGCGGGGCATCTGGCCGCCAAGGGGCACGAGGTGACGGTCTACAACCGCACCGCCGCCAAGGCCGAGGCCTGGGTCAAGCAGCACGGCGGCGCGATGGCGACCACCCCGCGCGCGGCAGCCGAGGGGGCCGATTTCGTGATGGCCTGCGTCGGCAATGACGATGACCTGCGCGCCGTCTGCACGGGGTCGGATGGCGCCTTCGCGGGCATGACCAAGGGCGCGGTCTTCGTCGATCACACCACGGTCTCCGCAGCCGTCACGCGCGAGATGTTCGCCGCCGCCGAAGCCCTCGGCCTCGGCTTCATCGACGCGCCGGTATCGGGCGGGCAGGCGGGCGCGGAAAACGGCGTGCTCTCGGTCATGTGCGGCGGCGTGCAGGCGCAATTCGACGCGGCCGAGCCGGTGATCGCCGCCTATGCGCGAATCTGCCGCCGGATCGGCGACAGCGGCGCGGGCCAGCTCACCAAGATGTGCAACCAGATCGCCATCGCGGGCCTCGTCCAGGGCCTGTCCGAGGCGCTGCATTTCGCAGAAAAAGCGGGCCTCGACGGCGAGGCCGTGGTCGAGGTCATCAGCCAAGGGGCCGCAGGCAGCTGGCAGATGTCGAACCGCTACAAGACCATGGTCGCGGACCAGTTCGAATTCGGCTTTGCCGTGGACTGGATGCGCAAGGATCTGGGCATCTGCCTCGACACCGCCGATGAGAACGGCGCCAGCCTGCCTGTTACCGCGCTGGTCGATCAGTTTTACAAGGACGTGCAGAAACTGGGCGGCGGGCGCTGGGACACCTCATCCCTGATCAAACGCCTGCGCGCGATGGGCTGAACGGGGGCTGACCCCGCAGCTCGACCACACCTCGCCCCTCAGTGGGGCGAGGCTTTCGAGAACAGATGGATCACCACGATCCCGCCCAGGATCATCGCCATGCCGATCACGGCAGGCAGATCCAGCCTTTGCCCGAACACGGCAAACCCGATCACCGCGATCAGCACGATCCCCAACCCCGACCACAGCGCATAGACCACGCCCACCGGCATGAAGGCCAGCGTCTGCGCCAGCAGGTAAAAACTGATCCCGTAAGCCACCACCACCAGCACCGAAGGCCATGGCCGCGTAAACTGCTGGCTCGCCTGCAAGGCCGAGGTGCCAATCGTCTCGGCCACCACAGCGAGAAGGAGGAGGAGATAGGGCATGGCAGCGGTCCTTTGGGGTGAGTCGGGGCAGGGGGAACAATGAACCAGGAGAGGATGTGGAGGGAAGGGGGGCATATCAGAAATTGGGGTTAGATCGAATTAACTGTCACGAAGGGTTTGTCTGTGCTGTAAGATCCCGTATTCCCCAAGTAACCCGCTGATTTCGCTGTCCTGAACTCGACATTACCTATATAAATCATGGTGTTGATGGCTACGAGGGGCTTGTTTCATGGATCACCCAGAGGGTGCGGGCTCGCA
>Ga0209345_10004989_pt1 | contig 12541 bp, 10 predicted proteins | sample Cruoilmetagenom7_FD_187294 | JGI IMG/M metagenome (GOLD analysis project Ga0209345, IMG submission 187294) | Oil polluted marine microbial communities from Coal Oil Point, Santa Barbara, California, USA - Sample 7 (SPAdes) (version 2) | ecosystem: Environmental > Aquatic > Marine > Oil seeps ...
ATGGTGAAGAACCATTCGGTGCTGATAAACACCTGGTGATAAGACTCCCTGAAGGTTGATACACTCTCCAGTACCACCGCAGTGACACTGAGAATGATCATCCAGAGCAGGATCACGTCAAATGTTTTTCCTGCGCGGGTCTCTGAGCCAAATATGATAATGAATATTTTTCTTCTCAGACTCATCTCTACCCAAAGTTAAAAAAAAAGACCGCCTTAAGAAGGCAGTCTTTTTTTCAAGTTTTTAATTCCCGACCCTATTCCGGGCTGATTGCTTCAACGGGACAAACATCAGCGCATGCGCCACAGTCAGTACACAGTTCAGGGTCAATTACATAAATATCTCCTTCGCTGATCGCTTCAACCGGACACTCATCAATACAAGTGCCACATGCAGTACAATCATCTGAAATTACGTAAGCCATATCTTATTTTTTAAATTCTTACGGGGCAAATTTAGCTTCTAATTTCTATTAAGCAATCCCTCTCAGGAATTTATTTTTTCAACAGTCTCTATTTTGAGTAATTCTATAGCCAGATAGGCCATCAGGGAGATCCCGGTACGCAAGGCAGATTCATTGACTTTTAAGAGGGGAGAGTGGAGGGAATAGGGCTGTTGAGAACCAGGATCGCCCACCCCCAGCCGGTACATCATTCCCGGGATAACCTGAGTGAAACAGGCAAAATCTTCGGCAGTCATCCGGATCTTCATATCCTCCACCTTTTCTTCACCCAGCAGTCTAATGGCCAGTTTTTTTGATGCATGAGTAATCTGCTCATGGTTGTGCAGGAGCGGATATCCATGCCTTACCTCAAACTCTATGGAACCTCCAGCAGCTGCTGCAATGTCCGAGGCAATCTTCTCCATTAGCCCGTGGGCCTCTCTCCTCCAGGCCTCATTCATGGTCCGGAAGGTCCCCTCAATGAATACCTCATCGGGAATCACATTGGTGGCTCCATCGGCAAGCACTTTCCCAAAGGAGAGGACCGTGGGGGAGCCCCCCGGTGCCCTGAGCATGATCTTTTCCTGCAGAGAGAGAAGAATCCGGGATGCCATCAGAATCGGATCTCTGATATGCTGCCTCAAGGCTGCGTGTCCCCCTTTTCCTTTAACCGTGATAAAAATCTCATCGTTGGCGGCCATGTAAATCCCCGGCTTAAATCCCACATGCCCGGCATCCATCTCGGGAAGTATATGCTGGGCGATGATCATATGGGGTTGACGATCCTTAAAAATGCCTTCTTCCAGCATCAGTTTTGCCCCACCGGGAATCACCTCTTCGCCCGGCTGAAACAGAAAAAGAATTTCCCCTTCAATCTCATGTGTCAGTTGTGACAACAAGCGAATGGTCCCAAGCATGGAGGCCATATGCATATCATGACCACAGGCGTGCATCACCCCATTGTTCGTTGAGGCATAGCTTAGCCTGGTCTGTTCAGTTATGGGCAGGGCATCCATATCAGCCCTGAGAGCAATTCGTTTGCCCGGGCGGCTGCCCTTGATGTGAGCTACGATCCCTGTTTTGACATGGGGAAATGTATAGTCGATCTCCCACCGGTCCAGAGTCTTCCTTATCAGTTCAGAGGTGTGGTACTCCTGAAATGAAAGTTCGGGGTACTGGTGAAGCTGGCGCCGGATGGAGCGGATTTCTTCCTCCAGAGTATCGGTCAGAATGTTGGCTATCTGCTGCTCCAGGCTCATTCGGGACTATGGATTTAAAAATCAAGGCTCAGTGAGAGGTAGAACATTCTGGGTTGCACCTGCATATTTTCCACTCCCCAGGCCCAGTCGAGACGGATAAAATAACCCAGCAACTGGCTCCTGACCCCAAATCCGTATCCACCGACAATGGGATCCCGGTTTGCATCGATGGTGATGGTCATGGGTCCGTTTTCGATAATCTCAGTATTCCAGGGGTTGTCATCGTTAAAGGGATGAAGACCGGTCCAGGCCGTACCCACGTCTGCAAACCCAACCACCTGGAAGTTGTTCAGGAAACCCGAACCCAGGGGGTGACCTGCCAGGTAACGGAAGATGGGCCACCTGAGCTCCGTATTGATAACCAGGAAATTACTTCCGTTCCTGATATTCTGGGAGAAACCCCTCACATTGGTGGCCAGGGCCTGGTAGGCATAATTCCGGGAATAATCGATGGCTACCGACTCATTAAAAGTGGGGATCCTGGACTGGTTCAAGTTGATCCAGTTATCCACACTTCCCAGGTAGTAAATCAGGGGGCTTCTTCCAAAGGAGGTGCTACCAGCAATCCTGTTGGCCCAAACCAGTGAGCGGTGGACCCGGGTATAGTGCCTGAAATCGGCCCCAACAACAAAAAGGTCAGATTTAGCCGCATTGATCTGGCGGTACGCTTCCGCAAACACTTTCCAGCGCATTCCACTGTAGAGATTGGTACCCAGTTTCCTGGTATTATCAAAGATCAACTCCCCTTTTATCCCTCCCCATACTTTCAGAATGTTTGGCTTATTCAGATTCTCATTGTTTGTGGAAAGAAATACAGAGTTATCATGCCTGAACGAGGCTGTACCTTTGACAGCGAGGGTCTGCCTCAATGGATATTTTACAGATCCCAGCAGCTCATGGGTATAAGTCTTGACCACCGTGTAGTAGTCTATGTAGTTCTTGAAAACCTGACGATGAAAAATAATCTGCTTGTCAAGCTGCTGCTTCAGGTTTTCAAAACTGAGCAGGTATTCATTACTGTCAAAATCGGTGGCGAAACGGACACCTCCCACCAGGCGGTAATCTTCAAACAGGTCGTTGGCACCCACCTTAAAGAGAAGGTTCAATCCCGGATTAAAGTAGAAGGCTCCACCGGTGAAGGCCTGGTAGGAAGCGTTCAGGAAGCTGAAGTCGATCTGGTTGACCAGCTTGTTGGGATAGAAGGAGGTCGAATAATCGATATACATCATTCGCTTGTTCTCCATGGAGTCCAGCACCAGATTCAGATTTCTATTTCTCAGCTGGTTGTTGTAATAGTTAAGCTTCTCCCTCTCAAATATGTAATTGTTGATATCGATCTTAAACTCCTGTAGTGCAATGGTATCGCCATCATGAACCAGTTGATTATCGGCAATATCCTTCATGGATATCACCTTCTTCTCCACATGGTGAATCGAGTCTTCCGCGGTCAGCCTGCTAACGTGCCTGTCCCTGTATTCAGTGGGTTCCAGCTGATTCCCGAATTTACGCTCAAACTCCATGGGGTATTTATTCATATGGTATCTGCGATCGTTGTAAACAATCTCTGCAATCTCCTGTGTCTCCGTATTGATGTCGTGGGCCAGTATATTCCTTTTGTAATTGGACAGGGGAAAGCTATTGGCAAAATACCGGTAGTGAATAGTGGTGTCTACCAGGCTGATGGCACTGTCGTACCTGGCGTAATAGCGGTTTACAATGCCGTTTTTATCGCTCAGGTAAAAGAATTCGTTGCGCCTTGGCGAAAGGGGTTGTGTATGATTGATGTAATTTCCTTCTGAGATTCTCTGGAGCTCCGGACTTCTGCTGGCATAATCATAGACGTAGACCGCGAAGGCCGTGGTTGTATTATTCTCCGGATCATTCTCCAGGAAAAGGGTGTCTATTCTACGGTTTGACACAAAGGAGATGTTGTTCATATTGTTTATGAACTTTGGATTGAAGTCGTCAGCGAGGTCATTGGTGATCCGGTCATTGGTCGACGCAGCTATATCAAAGACCCAGATATCGGTCTGTCCGTCTGCCACTGCTGAAAAAACCAGCTTTCGGGAATCCGGGGAGAAGCTCAGATCCAGCACTTTCTCAAAGTATAGCAGGTTCCGGGTAGTAATCACCTTGGTTTCAAGGTTATACACATGGAATTTAAGTTCTCCCTTCTCTTCGGTTACAAAGCCAAGAATTTCCGAGGAGGGGTGCCAGGCTAATTCAGGGAAGGAGTAGTCATGGATCTGATCCAATTTCTCTCCCCTCTTATAGATCCTCTTTTGTTTGTTTGTGTTTTCATCGTGTATCCAGATCTTATATTGCCCCTTCTGGTTGGTTACATAGGCCACCATGCGACCATCGGGGCTGATTTTAATATTCTGGTATACTCTCCTTTTATGAGGCTTTTTCAGGATCTTTCCCTGTTCCGGAAGTCCTGCACTGTCTTCAGTGGATGTATAGAGGCCCAGGTAGTAGGCGGTCCAGTCAATGGAAAGCTCTTTCAGCTTGCTGCCAAGCACATAATGAAAACCGGTCTCAGCGTTCTTGTTAATCTTTGTAATATAGAGTATCTGTGGGATAATGGATACCCCGTAAAGATCGGCCACATATTTCCAGAAGGAGTGTCCGGCATAACGGGCGTCATCATCCTGCAAATTCACAAACTTTTTATACTTTCCTGATACAATCCCATCTTTCACCCGATTCTCCATTTCGTAGTCCCAGGGATTGGAGACAAAGGAGATCAGTCCCTCCAGGTACCATTCCGGAAGATTGATCATGGTGCTGCTGGTCAGGTTATCCTTGATCCCTTTCCCATACATCATCTCAGTGAGCAGAACCTCAGCGATGGCAGCCCTGATCTGGCGTTCAAAATTCATATGATCGCCGTCAAAATAGAGGAATACTTTGTTCTGTATGATTTTAGTGGTTCCGCCAATGTTATACTCTTCGGCTTCGGAGACCAGTCCGATATTACTTTGCCTGAAATCTGAAAGTTTGTTGTAGGTCAGGAAAATTAGACGCCTTTCAATATCGTAATCAAAAAATCGCTCAATCAGCGCAAGTTCTTTTTCAACAAAATCGGCCACATACAATGAGAGATCCGTTCCGTTTTCATAGGAGTATACATCAAATCTTTCAAAACGATAATACTTCCAGTAACGGTTGTTATACTGCACCCTGTTTTTTCCGAAGTTCATCTGCATCCCGTTGTAAAACTGGGCAAACAAACTGGTTGAACCGAGCATCAGGAATAACAGGAGCCCTATTCTCGCAACGCTTCTCATTTCCTGTTTTGGCATTTTAAAAGTAAGCATTATTCGTAAAATGGAGATTTTAATCCCGGTCTGATTGTTGCATTCCTTTGTTTACCTCAAAAATTATGCAACTATTTATGGTTTTTTTGCGTTAATTTTACAGTTATTAATTAATCTAAATAATTTATTGCTCAAAATATAAATGACTGGAATATGAAACGGAGCTTTTTGTTGATATGTATGGCCGCTTTCATGGTGCCGCTGATGTCACAGACGGTACAGCCCAAAATATCCTTTAACGAGACCACTCACGATTTCGGGAAATTTAAAGAGGCAGATGGAAAAGTGACTTATAAATTTGAATTTGTTAATACAGGGAGTAGTGACCTGATTATTCAGAATGTTTCAGCATCCTGTGGTTGCACGGCACCCAGGTGGACACGCGAACCGGTTCCCCCGGGTGCAAAAGGCTATGTGGCCGCCACCTATAATCCAGCTGGCAGGCCAGGTTCGTTCAGGAAATATGTAACGGTGATTTCTAATTCCAATCCCGGAAGTGTGAGACTTACCATAGCGGGAGAGGTGGAGCCCAAACCGAGAACCATTGAGGATGATTACAGGTACGCCATGGGACCCATGCGTCTCAAATCGAATCACCTTGCGTTTGGCAACCTGAAAAACACCTCCTCAAGCGAGAAGCAACTGGAGCTTATTAATACTTCGGATAAGGATGTGAAGGTGGCTTTTCAAAGGGTGCCCAAACATGTGACGATCAAGATGGTCCCTGCCCTGCTGAAGCCCGGACAGAAGGGTGTAATCGTTGCCAGCTACAGCGCTCCCCTGAGAAATGATTGGGGATTTGTTATTGACCGGATGCCGATGGACATAAACGGAAAAACCGAACGGACCTACAGCCTGGTAGTCAGTGCAAATATTGAGGAGGATTTTTCTGCACTAAGCGAGGCAGAACTGGCAAAAGCTCCAGTGGTTAATGTGGATGATACGGAGTTTGCATTTGGCAAGATCAAGCAGGGAGATAAGGTGGAGCATACCTACGTGCTGACTAATTCAGGAAAATCTGATCTTCTTATCCGGAAGGTGAAGGCCTCCTGTGGTTGTACCGCAGTTCAACCTGAGAAAAAAGTGATTGGCCCGGGAGAATCAGTTAACATTAAAACTGTGTTTAACTCTGCCGGAAAGGTAGGGAACCAGAACAAGACTGTTACCATTATTACCAATGACCCCAGGAAGAGCAAGCTGATCCTCTGGGTGAAGGGGGAGGTGATCAAAAACGCCTGATTGGAAAGCCCTTGATTAAAGCAGGGATTCTATGGCTTGACGAAGTTCATCACCATGCAGGTTCTTGGCAGTGATCACCCCGTTTCTGTCAATCAATACAGTGTGTGGGATAGCTGGTACGCCGTAAAGTTCGGCACCCTCTGAATTCCAGTATTTCAAATCGGAAATATGCTTCCACGTGAGCTTGTCATCGGCAATGGCTTGTAACCAGCTGGATGAATCACGATCCAGGGAAACGCCCAGGATATCAAAACCCTGTTCCTGGTACTCCTTGTAAATTTCCACCACTTCCGGATTGGCCCTGCGGCAGGGTCCGCACCAGCTGGCCCAGAAGTCGATAAGCAGCACGCCTCCCTGGTGTACATCCGAAACTTTCAGAAGCTCACCTTCCGGGGTTTCCAGTCCGAAATCGGTATAGGGCTGCCCGATAGCAACGGCCTTCATTCTCTCCAGCTTGCCATGCATGTAGAAATACTCTTCCATCTGGTGGAGTGGAGCGTCCAGCCTGGTAAGCGCTGCTTCAAGCTGATCGGTATCCAGGGTATAGAAAGTGTTTCTTAATGCTAGAACGGTGGCAAAGGAAGCAGGATTCTCGGCAATATAGGTTGAATCAACGGCACCCTGTTGTTCATATAGGGCATAGTAAGCCTCACGCAGACTGTCACTTTTTGCAGGATTCTCAGGATCGGGACCTTTCCGGAGTTCAGAAACCAGAGCTTCCATTTTTTCAGTGATGGGCTTAACTTTCTCACTATAACCATTCAAATCACTCTGGGGCTTACTGTCTGTTTCGATGTTGAAATTATCCATGGTTCCGTCAACGGAATAGTTGCTGTTATCAACCAGCATCCGGATGGAACCTTCTGTATCCTCCACGGTCAGATACATGGTATTTACACCCTCAATTCCTTTAGTGAGAACGGCAGTTGTCCCAGCTTCAGCAAGAACAGAATCGTGGGTTACATATGCTCTGTCCTCCCGGGCCATTAGTTTGATCCATTTACCCTCGGATCCTTCCAGGTTTACTTCGATGTTGTAGACTTCGCTGTTTTGATCACAGGCCTGCAAGGTAATGATGGCCAGCATGATCCAGAATAACTTACGCATATCAGATTGTGTTTTTAAATTGAAGCGCAATAATACAACTAATTATTTAAGAGGGGAACAATTAGGAGCTTGAATTGCCTGATTTATACTTATTCAAGATAGAGCTGGCAGCCATAAATGAGGTAATGCGTCCTTCGGCAATGGCTTTTTCGTGAATTTCCAGTTCCTTTTTCATGTCCGGATCATTAAATACCTGCGTATAGATCCCCTCTCTGAGGGTCTCATACATCCAGTACCTGGATTGCTCAAACCTGCGCTTTTTCAGGTAAGCATTCTTTGAAACAAAGGATGAGTACTCCTGGATCATCTCCCATATTTCGTCAATTCCCTTGTGGTAGAGCGAAGAGCAGGTCTTTACCCGGGGAGTCCAGCCGGAGAGTGCAGGTGGAAAGAGGTGCAGAGCGTTGGTAAACTCAGCCAAAGCCCGTTTGGCCCGGCGGATATTAGTACCATCGGCTTTATTGATTACGATGGCATCGGCCATCTCCATGATCCCCCTTTTTATTCCCTGCAATTCATCACCGGCGCCGGCAAGCATCACCAGAAGGAAAAAATCGACCATGCTGTGTACTGCTGTTTCTGATTGGCCCACCCCCACTGTTTCCACAAAGATGGTATCGAATCCAGCAGCTTCACACAGAATTATAGTTTCTCTGGTTTTCCTGGCCACCCCACCCAGGGTGCCTCCGGAAGGGGATGGACGGATATAAGCCTGTGGGCTTCCTGCCAGCTCTTCCATCCGGGTCTTGTCGCCCAGGATGCTGCCCCTGGAGCGTTCACTGCTTGGATCGATGGCAAGGACTGCCAGCCTGCCCCCTTCCTTAATAATATGCTTTCCCAGGGACTCAATAAAGGTGCTTTTCCCGGCACCTGGTACCCCGGTGATCCCCACCCGGAAGGCAGCTCCTGAATAGGGAAGGCAGTCTGCAATAAGTTCTTGAGCAATTAGCTGGTGGCTTTCCAGGGAACTTTCCACAAGGGTAATGGCCTGGCCCAGCATGCTGATGTCTCCCTGGCGGATTCCAGCCAGCAGTTCTTTGCTGTTGTACTGCCGCTTCTTAACCTTTTTAAGATGGTCCACCGCCTGCTGGTTGATGGAACCCGGCTGCTCAACACCTTCGGAGACAGAGAGGGCAGATTTATTCTTTTTGCTCCCCGGCATCCGCTATGAGTAGTATTTTTTTAAAATGGTCTCAACCTGCTCCTGAGACTGGATACTGGTTGTTGCTTTCACTACCGATCCCTTTTTATAGTAAAGGGTGAAGGGCAGACCCAAAAAACCGCGGCATTCTGGCAGGTTTCTGATCACGTGGGCCTCAGGATGATCGAAGGGCATATCGTAAAATTCCACATGCGGAAACTGCTCTTTCAGGATCTCCATGGCTGCATAGACGGGCAGACACATGGGGCCCATACGGCCACAGCATATGATCACATCAGGATGCTCTTGGGTCACCTGCATAAATTTAGCTTCAGAGTGGATGTGCTTGAGTCTGGTCTGGAGTTCCATACCGTTTGTCAATGATTAAGTAATTACGGAATACTTGGGGATGGTATACTTATTTTTGAAATATTCATAAATGGCTATCTGTGCCCTTATATCGGGCCCTTTGGTAATGATTCTCTGATTTCTCAGATGTTCATCAATTTCACAGGCTTTCACATTATCGGAGAGCTGGAGGTTCAAAATATCCAGTAACTCTTTTTTCAATTCAGGATCGTAAACCGGAAAGGCACACTCCACACGGCTCCGGAGGTTTCGTTTCATCCAGTCGGCTGATCCCAGGTAGATCTGGTGATCCCCATCGTTTAAAAAGACAAATACCCTGGCATGTTCCAGATAGCGGTCCACAATACGTATGACCCGGATATTTTTACTGTAGGGCATCCCTGTTCTGAGGGTGCATACCCCCCGGACGATCAGGTCCACCTTCACACCGGCTTCACTGGCCCGGTACAGACTATTCACCATCTCTTTGTCCTGCAGTCCGTTCATCTTCAGGAGGATATAGCCGATCTTGCCCTCTTTCACGTTCTTTATTTCCTTGTTAATCAGCTTAATAAATCCTGGAACCATGTTAAATCCAGGTACCATGATGTGCTTGAATTCGGGACGTATCTCCTGATCTTCAAGGTGCCTGTAGAGTCCTTTTACCTCTGAGACTACTTCAGGATTGGAGGTAAACAGACCGTGATCTCCATAAAGACGGGCTGTTTTTTCATTGAAGTTACCGGTACCGAGATAGGCCTGATCTCCGTATTTTGTCCCCTTCTTACGGATAACCAGGGCGATTTTGGCATGCACCTTCAGTTTGGGAATACTGTAAATGATCCGGATTCCAGCCTTGGTCATTTCGTAGGCCCATTTCAGGTTGGCCTCTTCGTCAAATCGAGCCTTCAGCTCAACAAACACGGTTACCTTCTTTCCGTTTTCGGCGGCAGCAATCAGGGAGTTTACAACTACCGAGTGGTCCGAGACCCGGTACTGGGTGGCCTTGATCTCTTTTACAGAGGGGTCAGTGGATGCCTCCCTGAGAAACCTCAGGTAGTGCTCAAAAGGCTGATAGGGGACACTCAAAAGAAAGTCTTTCTTACTGATCAGACTGGCAATGGTTTTTTTCTGGTTAGCCAGTGCCGGGATGGGGATGGGGGGAAGGCTTTGAATCTCAAATTTGGGGTAAGCAGGATTTGGAAAGCTGAAAAAGTCCCTGAAGTTGTGCCTGTTTCCTCCCATCACCATGAGGTCCTTGGAGATATGAAAGGAGGTGGTGAGGTAGTCCAGAAGTTTTTCAGGCATGGCCCTGTCGAACTGGAAACGGTTGGGCTTTCCAACTGATCGTACCGATCGGATCCGGTCGATGGCATCTATCAGGTCGTCACCCTCATAATCGTCATACTCCATATCGGCATCCCGGGTAAGTTTGAGGGAGTAAGAGCTTTTGACCTTATATCCCGGGAATATGGCATCGATGTGCTTCATGATCACATCCTCGACGAACATGATATAGTGTATCCCGTCTTTTTGGGGGAGCTCCAAAAACCTGGATATATTGTGGTCTGTAGGAATTTTCACCATTCCATAGCGCTCCAGCTGTTTACGTTTGTCGCTGTCCCGGCTGACCATCTTAAGTGCCATATAGGGTTGCCCGGTTTTCATAAAGGGACGGACCTTCTTTTTGACCAGGAGAACCGGCTGAATGGAGGTGATGATGGTCGAGTAGAAGACTTCCCGGATGAAGTTAAGCTGTTCTTCGTTCAGTACATCCTTTTCATTCACCACGATAATATTGTTCTTCCTGAGCTCAGGAAGTATCTCATCTTCAAAAATCAGGTGGAAGATCGATTGCTGGTTGGTAACTATCTCATTGATCTGCTTGATAATGCTGGCCGGATTTACATCCCTGAAATGTTGTTTGGGGAATTCCCGTTCGTGTCGCAGCATCTGTTTGTAATAACTGACCCTGACCTGGTAGAATTCCTCTGTGTTGTTGGAGTAGATGGCCAGGAATTTGATGCGTTCGTAGAGTGGCAGAGTTTTGTCCATAGCTTCCTGAAGCACCCTGAAATTAAAAGATAGCCAGCTGATGTCGCGGTTGATATATTCGTATTTGCCCATAAGGAGAAGATGTTACCACAAATGTAAGGATAGTTTGCTAATTGATCAGCATACCCCTGGCTATACATGTCCCATAATAACTGGAATTCTTATGGAGGATATCCCGGATTTTCTTATTTTAGTAGAAAACACCCTGACATGGATATATTATCTGATCCAGCAGTCATCTGGTTCCTCGTCGGACTGGGTTTACTGCTTCTTGAATTGGTCCTTCCCGGACTCGTTATTCTTTTTTTTGGTGCGGGGGCGTGGGTTACCGCCCTGGTATGTGCCTTTACGGATATTAATCTGAACTGGCAGATCCTGATCTTCCTGGTGGCCTCCCTGCTGGGACTTGTATTACTTCGGAAATATTTAAAGAAACGCTTCTTCGGTCGAACTGACAAAGAGATCGATGACCAGCTGGAGGAGTTTATAGGCCGAAAGGCGAAAGCCATTGACGATTTTAAGGATGGTGCCGGAAAGGTAGAGTTCAAGGGAACTCGTTGGTCGGCCACCTGTAGTGAACCGGTTTCTAAAGAAGACTGGGTGATTATCCGGAGCAAGGATAGCCTTACATTCCAGGTTGAAAAAGTATCCTGATTTCTATCAATCTAACATTCAAACAATCTAAGACTTTCTTATGGAAATAAATGCATTTACGCTTGTATATGCCGGGTTGATTCTCCTGGCGCTGATTCTTCTTTTGTCCTCAATCAAAGTGGTCCCTCAGCGCAGGGCCTATATTGTTGAACGCCTGGGTAAGTACCGGGTGACACTGAAGGCGGGTTTTAATATTATCGTACCCTTTATTGACCGGGTCCGTTACCGCCATACCCTGAAGGAACAGGCCATTGATGTTGCCTCCCAGATCTGCATCACCCGGGACAACATATCGGTAGAGGTCGATGGGATCCTGTACCTACAGGTGATTGATGCCATGAAGGCCTCCTACGGAATTGATAACTACCAGTTTGCTTCCATCCAGATTGCGCAGACAACCATGAGGAGCATCATCGGTAAGCTGGAACTTGACCGAACCTTTGAGGAGCGGGAGACCATCAATAACAGCATTGTATCTGCGGTGGATAAGGCCAGTGATCCCTGGGGTGTAAAGGTAACCCGCTATGAGGTCAAAAATATCATCCCCCCCCAGAGCATCAAAGATGCCATGGAGAAGCAGATGCGTGCCGAGCGTGAAAAGCGTGCTGTGATTGCTGAGTCGGAAGGAGAGAAGCAGGCCAAGATCAACGTGGCTGAAGGTTCCAAGCAGGAGCTTATCAAGGAGTCGGAAGGGGAGATGCAGAAGCGTATCAATGAAGCTACCGGAAAGGCATCTGAAATTGAACAGGTGGCAGTTGCTACCTCAAATGGAATCAGGGCCATTGCCAACGCTATCAATGAAAAGGGTGGAAAGGATGCTGTGAACCTGAGAATTGCCGAGCAGTACCTGCTGGAATTTGGTAAGATAGCCAAAGAGTCAAATACCATGATCATGCCTTCCAATCTGGCTGATATTTCCAGTATCATTGCTACGGCCACCAAGGTCTTTGATGCAACGAAAGAAGGCTGACAGTTA
>Ga0209345_10004990_pt1 | contig 12541 bp, 6 predicted proteins | sample Cruoilmetagenom7_FD_187294 | JGI IMG/M metagenome (GOLD analysis project Ga0209345, IMG submission 187294) | Oil polluted marine microbial communities from Coal Oil Point, Santa Barbara, California, USA - Sample 7 (SPAdes) (version 2) | ecosystem: Environmental > Aquatic > Marine > Oil seeps ...
CTCAGCTAACTTTTTTGGACACTTCTTTGCCGGTAAAATCGCTAAATTAACTAGTGTTTCTTCAGGTGAAACTTCTGTTTTCGGCCAAGGTGTTTTTTCAACTATAACTGAAGCAATTACAGGTTTAAATCAAAATATCGTTACTGTAAACGATGCTTCATATGAACAATTATATTCCTATGTTTCAGTATATGCAAATTTTGGAGTAATCACTATAATAGTTGGTATATTTGCAATTATTATTTCTCCATTAATTAAAAAATTGATGGTTGATATTAAATAAAAAACTGGATGCATTTTATACCTGAAAAATTAGATAATTACGTGGTTGAACATTCTCAATCTGAACCTATACTTCTTCAAGAGTTAAATAGAGAAACTTGTCAAAAAATATTAGCACCTAGAATGTTAAGTGGCCATTTTCAAGGTAGAATTTTGAGTATGATTTCAAAATTAATTCATCCAAAAAATATTTTGGAAATAGGTACTTACACAGGTTACTCAGCACTTTGTTTAGCTGAAGGAATGAAAAACGATGGTCTTTTACATACTATTGACATCAATGAAGAATTACATGATATTCAACGTAAATATTTTGATAAATCTGGACTTGGAAAACAAATCATTCAACACACAGGAAATGCATTAGAAATAATACCTGAAATAGATTTAATTTTCGATTTAGTATTTATAGATGCTGACAAAAATAATTATTGCAATTATTTAGAAATATTAATTCCGAAATTAAAAAGTGGTTCTGTTATTTTAAGTGATAACGTGTTATGGAGTGGTAAGGTTTTAAAACCTGTTGAAATAGATGATGTTGACACAAAAGTTTTAGTCAATTATAATAAACTTTTAAACGAACATCCTAAGTTAGAAACAGTATTACTTCCAGTTCGAGATGGACTTACTATTTCTAGGGTAATTTAATCTATACGTATTTATAATAAAAAAAGCCTCTTGATATTTTCAAGAGGCTTTTTTTGATTATGATTATTTCACCTTATCGTTTTAGGGTAAAATGTCCTTTAAATTCTTTTAATATGTCGTTCTCGGTGTATTCCACTTTGAACCAGTAATCACTCGATGGTAATGGGTTTCCATTATACCTACCATCCCATCCCTCTCCTAGAGGACTGATCTGCTTGAGTAACTTTCCAAATTTGTCAAATATATAAATTTTTGCCGTAGGATCACCTGTTGCAATTCCAATGATGTTCCAAGTATCATGATAGCCATCCTGATTCGGAGTGATAAATCGTGGATAATCAATCACACTCAATTCAATCTCTACACTTCCACAACCATTGATATCCTTGATCGTTACCACATGCAATCCTGGTAATACATCAATAAATACATCACCCTCTTGAAAAGCACCATCGTCCAATTGGAATACATATTCGCCCAAGCCATCTTCTACCGTGACATGAATCACATGAGTTCCTGTATAAGTCTCCGTAATCCCTGAACTATCAGTATGAATCACCTGATTGATCGCAAAAGCGCCACTTACCACCTCCGCGCTATAGACTAGCGGTGGTGAGGATACTACAACTTCTGTATCTGCGGTACTAAAACATCCCGTCTCACGTTCTGTCACCCTTACACTATAAGGTCCTCCCTGCAAGGCAACCAATGAAGAGCCAATCTCTCCAATTAATTCTGTATTATCATAAAACCAAACAAAAGTATATAAGTTAGGATCCAAGCCTGTATCAATCACAGGTGGAGAATCTGCTCCCTCTTCCTCTTCGATAGGTTCGCCTAAGGCATCCACACATAAGCGGTAGCTTGGCTCTAATACAACCGTTGGTAATTCCTCTACCTTTAGAATCACCTCCACAACCTGATAACACCAAATATCATCGGTAGTCGTATTGGTCGTATTAGTCACTCGAGCATAAATAATCTGTGGGTTGATATCATTGGTAAAAGTATCTCCAATAGCCGTGGTAATACCTCCTGCCTCTGCCAAGGCTAAAGTCTCGTAAAACTTTAAGGTAAATACCGATGGATCCTGACCGTCTAATATCTCCTGACGGATATCTGATCCATTAATATTGGCACTGAAATCCTGCATGTTAAATGTAGCGATACCATCATTGTCCCCCTGATAATCACAAATCGCATAAGGATGTAATGGACTCACAGCTACTACGCCCTCTTGAACCACCAGTTCAAACATCTGCTCTGAAATATAACAACCCGTCTCTGTATTTAAAATCCCAACATAAATCGTACGCTGAGTCATATCATAAAAATAAGGAGTCACTGAAGAAACCCAATTCACCATGTCTTGCGCATCAGTAGCATCTTCAAAATACAATACATCAAATATTACTGGGTCTTGACCATTCAACACCTCTGGGTTCTTACTGTCTAATATAATAGAATTCATTCCCACAAATGGAACCTGACAATCAATCTCATTAGAGACCTCCGCCGTAGCATCAGGTAGTGGATTTACAATCAGGTCTAATGGCATTACGGTATAACAACCCGTACCTCCTGCTGTAATATCATACTCTGCTCGCACCCAAATCGTATGGGTATAAGGGTTATCTGTGTTGATATATGGCATTGTAAGTTGATCGATTGGATCTCCAATAATTGCCTGTGCTTCTAATTCATAATAACGAACTACTACGCCTGCTTCATCATTGATAATATCTACATCTAAATCAGTTAGCATAAACTCAGTCACACCATCTGGGGTATCATCATCACAAGCCTCAAAAGGATCCTGAGCCTCAGGAGATGGATTGTTTAATACCGTTATCGTTAATAAATCTCGTGCCTGACAACCCTCTGCACTAAATATACTGACATACAAGGTCTGAGGGGTATCTATATTCTGATAGGCAGTATCTGGAACAATTGGATTGTTCGCATCTTGATCTGCTTGGGTCTCATAATAATACACCGATAAGGTTGTATTCCCTAAAGTAATATCTTCATTGTTCTCTGCCAAGTTAAAGGTCGAGATCTCATCAGTTCCCGTGCTGCCATTGAGCATGTCATCACAAAGTTCCATATTAAAAGGTCCTACGCCAAGGGTAGGCATCACTCCTACAATCAATTCAAAAGGCGTTATACGTGTACATCCCGTCTCCAAGTTCTCAATACGAACCCAAATGGTCTGTCCTGAGCTACTAAAACTTGATGGATTACCAATCGCTCCTACATTTGCTATCGCATCTGCCTCACTGGTATGATACGTGATTGGTGAAAAATCTAAAGGATCTTGAGTTCCTAATACAAAAGGGGTGTTGATCGTTAAATCAAAAATCTCAATCCCATCTCCATTGTCATCACAAATCGTTAAATCTCCAAAATCATCCGTAGGTTGATCGGGTAATTGCGCCACTATAATAGGCAACTCAATAATCGTATAACATCCCGTTACTGTATTGATCACTCGAGCCCATACTACATCATTAAAAGGATCATCATTCTCATAAGGAACCGGTAATACATCCGTATTATCTCCCTGTTCTGCTAATTCTAAAGTACCATAGTACTCTACCACTATATTAGGCTCTCCATCGATAATCTCCAAATCCATATCCGATAAGGTAAACTCTGCAAAACCATCATTGTCATCATCACAAGCCGTTAATGGCTCAACTGGACCAGGGGTTGGATTAGGAAGTACCCTTAGGGTTAATTCCGTGGATACCACACAACCCTCTGCACTAAACACACTTACCAGTAAAGTCTGAGGCGTATCTATGTTCTGATACTCCGTCGCTGGGTCGATAAAGTTATTGGCCGTCTGATCGGCTGAACTCACATAATAAAATACTGATAATGTTGTATCGCCAAGGGTAATATCTACATCATTTAAAGTTAAATCAAAGGTCGATACCTGATCGGTACTCGCACTACCATTTAGCTCATCATCACAAAGATCCATTGTAAAAGGGCCTCCACCTATAACAGGTAACACTCCAACAACTAATTCAAAACTATTGATGCGTAAACATCCCGTGGCTAAATTCTCGATACGAACCCAAATGGTCTGTCCTGAACTGCTATAAGCGCCCGGTGTTAATATCTCGTTTGCAGGAGCCTCGGCATCTGCAAGGGACGTATAATACGTAATTGGTAAAAAATCTGAAGGATCCTGAATCCCAACCACAAATGGCGTATTGATCGTTAAATCAAATACTGAAAAACCATCGCCATCATCATCACATGACGCTAAATCTCCAAAATCATCCGTGGGATGATCTGGCAGTAAGTGAACAATTAAATCCAAGGACAGTACCGTAAAACAGCCTGTCAAAGTATTCTCCACTCTAGCCCATACTACATCAGTAAAAGCATTGTCATTCTCATAAGGAACTGGTAATAAATTTAAAATATCACCCTCTCTTGCCAAGATCTCTGTTCCATAGTATTCTACAATCACATCAGGTTCGCCCCCAATGATCTCTATATCTTTATCGGCGAGTATAAATTCGAAAAATCCATCATTATCATCATCACACACCTCCAATGGCGTTGGTGTCGCAGGCGTTGGATTTGGTAACACCCTTAGGGTTAATAATACCGTAACATGACAACCTAATTCATCGGTTACCCTAGCAACAATCGTCTGCTCATTGATCAGTGAATTTCTATAATTCGAAGGATCTACTATCGCATTATCCGCTGCCTCATCGGCAGGGGTCTCATACCAACTCACAATTAATGTGATATCACTGCCCGTGATAAAATCATCATAGGTCGTTAAATCAAATGCACTAAATCCATCGGTAGAAGTACTAACTCCCGCTATCTCATCATCACATACCTCATAGCGGTCCGTAGGCTCTACTGCCGCTGGCAAAGGGTCTACGATTAAATCCAAAGAAACAATATTATAACAACCAAATCCTCCATTATTAGGATTTATATTGCTCGCATTTCCTACCACCAAAATATATAAGGTCTGTGCATTTGGCACCTGATTCTGATACGCTAAAGGATCTACAATCGCTAAAGTGAAATCTGGCGTAGGACCAATCGCTGCATCTCCAGCTAATATCGCATCAGCCTCATCAAAATAATAATAAAAATCCCAATCCAAAGGATCTAAACCGTCCAAAACCTCTGTCTCAACCTCACTTAAATTAAATACCTCGATACCATCGCCCGGATTATCATAATCACATAAACGTAATGGTTCTGATGGCTCCACGATTATAGGACTGTTGCGGACTTGAAGCTCTAAAATAGTGGTTGAAAAACAACTACTATTTGCAAACTCTGCACGAACATATACAATATCATTAAAAGCCACATTATTTGGATAAGGACTTACTAAAGGTAAAGTTCCATTATCGGCACTTAATTGTGAATCATGATAGGTTAATATTATTAAAGGGTCGCCTAAGGCGATATCCAAATCTAAATCTTCCAACTCAAACTCCGAGAACCCATCGTTGTCATCATCACAAACAATAGTTGGCAGAGGATTTTGGTTGATTAAAGGAGGGTTTATATCAACTACAAGAAATTCAACTTCATCTTCATTATTACTTTCATCTGTTTCATTTACGATTCCTATTCCAGCACCATTATCATCAACTACTACTTTTAAATCGAATGGATTAGGAGTTCCTACAGGAATTGCAAGTGTTTTCATTCCGCTTTCAGAACCTCCAACAAGAATATCATTTAAAGTTTGTGTCTGCCCAACAAGCACATTATTCATATAAAAAGCTATCGGTGTAACTGCGGGAAGTGTTGCTGTACTATTTACGTTAAAAACTGTATAATCTACGTTTATTTCATTTAAACCACATACAACCTCTATATTATCTATAGCTATAGTTGCATCTGGAATTTCAGAATTAATAATAGTAATAATATTATTGACAATAACTAAATCTTGACCAGAGGACAAATCAATTATCACACTAGTATCTCCTGGATCTATAACATTCTCAATGTCATAAAAATCGAGATCCATGTTATACAAATCGCTCGAATTTGTAAAACTATTGGTTCCATTAAAAGCGTTATCCGCAGGGTTTAAAGGTGGGTTACTTATAAGATTTCCGTTAATCTCAAGGGTTTCACTAACAGCAATTCCTGAATCTCCTTCCCAAGCTAAAAATCCTATTTTAGCAAGTTCATCACTTAATACATCAATGTTGTCTAAAACAATGGTTATAGTATTATTATTAGACCAAACAGCTTCAAAGCCATCAAATAAACTTATTTGATTTAATGGCAATGTATCTTCTTGATAAATTACAATAATTGTCCAACCTCCATAATTGGTAGCATTGCCGCAATATAATGGAATAACAGCGGTTAAATCAAGTTCAGACAAAGTATAAGTTCCGTTCCCTTCGGCCCCGACAATAGCTGAAACATCGGCATAGGCCGCAAAATAATCTAAAGTATTAAAGTTTTGAACAAAAGTTCTTTCTGCAACAACATCAGTCCCATTTAATTTTACATTAAAATCTCCAGATCCAGAACCAGACCAATACATTACAGCAGTAACAAAGTTCTGTGTAGGTAATAAATTTAAATCTGCACTACTTTGAGTTAATATATCACAAAATCCTATACCGTTTTCTTGTATATTCAATGTATTACCAAATGCGACATAATCGAATTGGCCATTATACTGATTAAATAACTCAATAGGTTGAGAGCAAACTAGAATAGGAAAGAAAAGTAATAATATAGGTATAGCTTTTATTAATTTTTTCATAGCACCCTTATTGTTTGTTTAATTTTTTTTATTGAAAATTAAGGAAAATTTAGGAGAATATAGACAGATTTCTAAAAATAGTACTTACAACTTTCTACAACTATTCACGAATTAGTATCTTTGTCAATTCTTTTTAAACAAAGAATTGTAGATTATGGATTTAGAAAAACAATTAAAGGCAATTGAAGAAATGGGGAATGACCATGTTGGTACTTCATCAGACACTCCTTTAAGAAATGATGCATTCGAGAAAAGTGATATTGAAAAAATAGCACTTATTAAAGAGGATGTTCAAAATATATTAAACACTTTAGGTTTAGATTTAACAGATGATAGCCTAAAAGGAACACCAACTCGTGTTGCAAAAATGTTTGTAAATGAAATATTTGGTGGCTTACATCCAGATAGAAAACCTAAAGCATCAACATTTGATAACAAATACAAATACAATGAAATGCTTGTTGAAAAGAACATTACCTTGTATTCAACATGTGAACATCATTTATTACCAATCGTCGGGAAAGCTCATATCGCTTATATATCGAAAGGAACTGTAGTTGGTTTATCTAAAATGAATAGAATTGTAGATTATTACGCAAAACGTCCTCAAGTTCAAGAGCGTTTAACCATGCAAATAGTTAAAGAATTACAAGAAGTACTTGACACCGAAGACGTGGCTTGTGTTATTGATGCAAAACATCTTTGCGTTAACTCTAGAGGAATTAGAGACATTGACAGTAGTACCGTCACGAGTGAATTTGGCGGAAAATTTAAAAATGTTGAAACTCGCAGAGAATTTTTAGATTACATCAAATTAGATACAGAATTTTAACATCCCATTTAAATGAAATTATTCGAACAGCAGGAATTAAAAGTTTATAATTCCCTTTCAAAAACTAAAGAAGATTTTACACCTATAAACGAAGGAAGCGTAGGAATGTATGTTTGTGGGCCTACCGTTTACAGCAATGTTCATATGGGAAATTGCCGAACATTTCTTTCTTTCGATTTAGTTTTTAGGTATTTAAATCATTTAGGATACAAAGTTCGCTATGTTCGAAATATTACTGATGCAGGACATCTTGAAAATGATGGTGAAAGTGGAGATGATCCAATTTTAAAAAAGGCAAGGCTAGAGCAAATTGAACCCATGGAAGTTGTGCAACGTTACACTGTTGATTTTCACGAAACCATGAAAGCTTTTAATGCTTTGCCTCCTAGTATAGAACCTACTGCTACAGGGCATATTATTGAGCAAATTCAAATTATTTCGACTATTATTTCTGAAGGTTATGCCTATGAAACTAATGGGTCGGTTTATTTTGATGTTCATAAATTTAATGAAGATCATGAATACGGAAAGTTAAGTGGAAGGAAATTAGAAGATATGGCTGCCAACACACGTGAACTTGCAGCACAATCTGAAAAGAAGAACCCTCAAGATTTTGCACTTTGGAAAAAAGCAGGAGCTGAACACATTATGAGGTGGCCCTCTCCTTGGAGTGATGGTTTCCCAGGATGGCATCTTGAATGTACAGCAATGAGTACAAAATATTTAGGAAAGCAATTCGATATACATGGTGGCGGTATGGATTTAAAATTTCCACATCATGAATGTGAAATTGCTCAATCTGAAGCTTCAAACAAGCAAACGCCTGTTAATTATTGGTTACATGCCAACATGCTTACTTTAAATGGTAAGAAAATGTCAAAATCGACCGGTAATAATATTTTACCTAATGAATTATTTTCAGGTAATAATGACAAACTAAGTAAGGCATTTTCGCCAACTGTTTCAAAATTCTTTATGTTTCAAGCGCATTACAGAAGCATCTTAGATTTTTCAGATGATGCAATGTTAGCTTCAGAAAAAGGATATAATCGACTAATGGATGCATTTCATTTAATCGATACAATTTCTTCTTCAGAGAAAAGTAGCTTTGACGTTACAGCTTGGAGAAAATCTTGTTATGATGCCATGAATGATGACTTTAACAGTCCAATTTTAATTGCTCAATTATTTGAAGTTTCTAAAGAACTTAATTCAGCTAAAGCAGGAAAATCAACATTTACAAAAAGTGATTTAGAATTAATTAAATCGACAATGCATGATTTTATTTTCGATGTATTAGGCCTTGAAGACTCTTCCTCTAATGTAGCGAATGATGGCAATCAATTGTCTGGTGCTATTTCTTTATTAATTGATTTAAGAAATCAAGCAAGAGCAAATAAAGATTTTGCTACGAGTGATAAAATTAGAGACGAATTATTAGCTGTTGGCATTCAATTAAAAGACGGTAAAGAAGGAACTACTTTTTCATTGAACTAATTTTGAAAAAAATACTTACATATCCGTTCGTATTAATAATTCGTTTTTACCAATTAGCTATTTCCCCTATTTTTCCATCAACATGTAGATACAATCCAACATGTTCACATTATAGCGTAGAGGCTTTACAAACACATGGATTAATTAAGGGATCTTGGTTATCTATAAAGAGAATATTTAGCTGTCATCCCTGGGGTGGAAAAGGATATGACCCTGTACCACCACCAAAAAAAAGAAAAAGTTAATTGTTCTTAATTGACAATTGGCTTTTTTATATTTACGTTTCAATTAAAATAACACAGATGCATTTTTTAAGTTTTATATGGAATCCTTCTGAAGGAATTGATTTAGGTTTTTTTGTAATCCGTTTCTATAGTTTAATGTTTGTAATAGCATTTACTTTAGGATGGATCATCACTAAAAAAATATTTATTAGAGAAGGTGAATCTTTAGACAAACTTGACAGTCTTTTTATTTATATGGTGGCTGCTATACTACTAGGAGCTCGATTAGGTCATGTTCTTTTTTATCAGAGCGAATTAATTTTCGAAGATCCAATTTCTATATTTCTACCTTTTAGAACTGTACCCGAATTTGAATTTACTGGTTTTACAGGATTAGCCAGTCATGGAGCAGCTATTGGTGTAATTATAGCCATGTTCATGTTTAGTAAGAAAGTGCTTAAAAAGAATATACTTTGGATCTTGGATCGAGTTGTTATAGCCGTTGCAAGTGGAGCCATTTTTGTTCGAATTGGTAATTTTTTAAATTCTGAAATCATTGGAAAAGCTGTAAATGGTGACTTTCCTTTGGCTGTAAAATTTATAAGAAATACAATCAGTAAATATGAAGTAACACAAATAACAGGAATAAAAGACGTTAACAAGGCATATCACGCTCTTGAAACCGACCCACAATTTACTGAAACATTGGCTAACATTCCTTTTAGCCATCCTGCTCAGCTTTATGAAGCTTTTGGTTATGTTTTTGTATTTATTATTCTTTGGTTGATCTATTGGAAAACAGATAAAAGAAAGCAATTAGGATATATTTTTGGTGCCTTTTTAGTGTTATTAATGACAGTAAGATTTTTTGTAGAATTTTTAAAAAAGAGTCAAGGAGGATTTGAAAATGATTTAGGAAATCTTCTATCTACAGGACAATGGTTGAGTATTCCATTTGTAATAGTAGGATTATATTTTATGTTTAGATCATCAAAGAAAATCATTTCATAAAAGTAAATATGAGAAGAATAATTTATACAATAGCCCTTATAGGCACTACTTTATTTTTTACAAATTGTGTTGAAAAAAAGGAAACTAAAGTGCTTACTAAAAAAGTAACTTTTAAGAAAGAAGGTGATTTAAAGTTATTAAAAGCAGAAAGTGATTCTATTATTAAAAACTTGCAGATTGAAATAGCTGATAACGAATACGAGACACAAACAGGCTTAATGTATCGTTCATCTATGAAAGATTCTGAAGCTATGCTTTTCATTTTTGAAAATGAAATAAGGCGTTCTTTCTACATGAAGAATACAGAATTCGCTTTAGATATTATCTTTATTAATATGGACAAGAAAGTGGTTAGTATTCAGAAAAATGCGCAACCACTTGACCAAACATCATTACCTTCAGAAGCACCTGCAATGTATGTGCTAGAAGTTAATGCTGGTCTTTCAGATAAATGGGGATTAACTCCAGGAGATTCAATTGAATGGACTACTAACTAGCTTTCACACAAATATTATATCATAAAAAAACCATCAACTTAGTTGATGGTTTTTTTATTCCGAAGAAAAAGGAAATATTATGCTTCCTCTTCTTCTTTACTTTTATCTTTTAAATCGATTCCTCTTTTCTTAACTGTATCATACATTATTGGTGTTGCAATAAATAGTGAAGAATATGTTCCTACTAATACACCGATAATTAATGCGAAGATTAATCCTTTAATAGAATCAGCTCCAAAGATGAATATCGAAAATAATACGATTAATGTAGTAAGAGAGGTATTTAATGTACGACTCAATGTACTATTTAATGCTTTATTAATTATTTTATCCATTTTCCATGATGAATGTTCATTAAATTCCTCACGAATACGGTCAAATACAACCACGGTATCATTCAGCGAATAACCAATTACCGTTAATATAGCCGCAATAAATGACTGACCAATCTCCATATTAAAAGGCATAAATTTATACGTTAATGAGAAGATTCCAAGTACAATTAATACATCATGGAATACAGCAGATACAGCACCTAAACTAAATTGCCATTTTCTAAATCGTAATAAAATATATAAGAATACCACTACTAATGAACCTAATACAGCCCAGAATGAAGCTTTCTTAATATCATCGGCAATCGTAGGACTCACTTTATATGATTCCATTCTACCTGCCACCTTATTTTCATCATCACTCTTAAAGGCTTCAAAAGTCATTCCAGCAGGTAAATGAGATTTTACACCCTCATATAACATGCTTTCAATCTCTTCATCAATTTCAGCTCCACTATCATCTACTTTATATTTTGTAGTAATCTTTAATTGATTATCACTACCATATGTTTTCGCTTCAGCACTTCCATAAACCGCAGATAATTCTTCCTGAATTTGAGTAGCATCTACATCCTTATCGAAACGAACAGTATAGGTACGTCCACCAACAAAATCAACACCTTGATTCAATCCATTCGTAAATAATGAACCTAAACTAGCTGCAATTAATACTCCAGATACAACATAAGCCATTTTTCTTTTTTGTAAGAAAGCAAACTTGTTTTTTGTTAAAATGTTTTTTGTAATTGAAGTAGAACAAGGTAAAGGCTTACCATTTTTAGTATAACTATCGATAAACAATCTTGTAATAAATATTGCAGTGAATAAAGAAGTAGCAATACCAATTAATAAGGTAGTTGCGAATCCTTGAATTGGACCTGTTCCAAATACTAATAATATTAAACCGGTTAAACCTGTTGTAATATTCGCATCTAAAATAGAAGAAAGTGCATTTCTAAACCCATCGTTAATGGCATCTTTCTGAGCTTTCCCTTTAGAAAGTTCTTCTTTAATTCTATCGAAAATAAGTACGTTCGCATCGACCGACATACCAATCGTTAAAATAATACCAGCAATTCCAGGTAATGTCAATACAGCACCTAATCCAGCTAAGATTCCGAATATAAATAGAATGTTTACAATTAAGGCGATATCTGCGAAAATACCAGCTCTACCGTAGTAAAATACCATCCATATTAATACAAATGCTAGTGCTAATAAGAATGAAAACATTCCACTATCAATAGCTTCTTGACCTAATGTTGGGCCAACTACTTCACCTTGAATGATTTCTGCTGATGCCGGTAATTTACCTGCACGTAATACGTTTGCTAAATCCTGACCTTCAGTAATACTAAAGGTACCTGAAATCTGACTTCTTCCTCCTGCAATTGCTCCAGTTGTAACACCAGGTGCAGAATATA
>Ga0209345_10004992_pt1 | contig 12537 bp, 8 predicted proteins | sample Cruoilmetagenom7_FD_187294 | JGI IMG/M metagenome (GOLD analysis project Ga0209345, IMG submission 187294) | Oil polluted marine microbial communities from Coal Oil Point, Santa Barbara, California, USA - Sample 7 (SPAdes) (version 2) | ecosystem: Environmental > Aquatic > Marine > Oil seeps ...
TCTTTGTTTTTAATAAAACTTCTAGTACCATCAATAGGATCAATCAACCAAAATTGCTTATTTTTGTCAATTGCAACGATTGGTCTTTCTTCGCAAATTACAGGAATTTCAGGTGCAAGATTGGATAACTCATTAAAAATAAAAAGACTAATCTCTTTATCAGCATTGGTAACAGGAGAATTATCATTCTTCCACTCAACTTCAATTCCCTTTTCTCTAGCATTAAGAGCGATATGACCTGCTTTTACTATAAGTTTTTTTATCGCTAGAACCAGGTTTTTATCTATCATTAGAGTTTCTATAAGTTATCCAATCTGTTTTTCGCAGCATAAGTATTCATCAATAAATATGCTACCGTCATAGGTCCAACACCACCAGGCACTGGTGTAATGTATTTCACCTTATCCTTTACAGCTTGAAAATCAACATCACCAACTAGCTCACATTTATTTTGAGATATCACTCTATTGATACCTACATCAATGACGATGGCATTTGAATTGAAGTATTCTTCTGTCAGAAATTTAGGACTTCCCACAGCAGAAATAACAATTTCGGCTTTTGAGGTAATAGCTGCAAGATTTTTGGTTCTGGAGTGGCAAATAGTAACACTGCAATGTTCTTTTAATAATAGAGCAGCCAGCGGCCTACCAACAATATTGGACCGGCCAATTATCACGGCATTTTTACCGACTAAATCTTTAGTACAGTGTTTAATTAATTTCAAACATCCAAGAGCAGTACATGGCACAAAACCATGTTCATACGGACCATATAACAATCCAACATTAACTGGATGAAATCCATCTACATCTTTCTTAGGGTTGATCGCCATAATCACCTTGAGTTTACTTATATGGGGTGGTAATGGCATTTGTACAATGATTCCTGAAACCTGGGCATCCTCGTTCAATCTTTTAATCTCCCGCAGAAGTAAACTTTCTGAAACATCGCTATCAAAGTTTTTTAATTCGGTCAGCAACCCAACCCTGCTAGCAGCTTTTATCTTGTTTTGAACATAAATATCACTTACTGGATCATCTCCCACTAGTATAATAGCTAACTTTGCCGGCGTATTCAGTAATTTATTATCCTCATCTATCTTATTCTTTAAATCAGCTAACATCTGCTCGCTAATTTTCTTACCGTCAATAATAATAGCTTCTTTAATCACTATTCAAAACTCTATATTTTTACTTGACAGGCTGGTTTAAACCGCATCACCAACAATTCGTGAAATATCCGCACCGCAATTAGCCAGCTTTTTTTCAAGTGATTGATATCCTCTATCCAAGTGATAAATTCTCCTGATTTTAGTTTTGCCTTTTGCACATAGCCCTGCAATTACCAAACACACTGAAGCACGTAAATCACTAGCCATCACTTCAGCTCCTGTTAAAGTATCAACCCCTTGTACTAAAGCATTATTACCATTTATGGTGATATTAGCTCCCATTCTACACAATTCTGGAACGTGCATAAAACGATTTTCAAAAATATTCTCCGAAATCACAGACGAACCGGTAGCCAGTACCATCAAGCACATAAACTGAGCCTGAAAATCTGTTGAGAAACCAGGATATGGCTGAGTTGAAATATTTGTAGCATTGATTGACCCTTTATGCTTAATACGAATATAATTTTCTCCTGATTGAACATCAATCCCAGCCTCTTTCATCCTTGATGCTAAATTTTCAACTATATCATAATTAATGCCAAGAAGCTTTACATCACCCCTGGTAGCGGCGGCGGCAATCATATAAGTACCGGCTTCAATACGATCCGGTAAAACTCTGTACCTAGTGCCAGAAAGATGCTTTTTTCCGACAATCTTAAGCTCACCAGTATTAATGCCGGTGATCTCTGCACCCATTTGATTTAAACAATGACATAAATCGACAATTTCCGGTTCTCTTGCACAGTTTGATAAATGCATTTCACCATCAACTAAAACTGCGGCTAAAATAGCATTGATCGTAGCACCAACTGAAGATTTAGCAAAAGCAAAATGGCTGCCCTGAAGACGCCCTTTGACATGCGCATGAATATAACCTTCCTCAATTTTAATAATTGCTCCCATAGCTTCCATTGCCGCAATATGGAGATCAACCTGTCTTACTCCAATTGCACATCCACCTGGTAGAGAAACTTTTGCTTCACCAAACCGGGCTAGTAGCGGTCCAAGTACCCAGATCGAGGCGCGCATTTTACGTACGATTTCGTATGGAGCAGAATGGCTAGTAATAGATTTTAACGATAATTTTAATGTTAAACTTTCATCATCTCCTTCTTCTGACTCTATTTGTGTACCATGATTTGCCAGAAGCTTTTTCATAGTATCAATATCAGATAATTTTGGAATATTAGTAAGTTCTAACGTTTGATCAGTCAATAAAGAGGCTGCCATAAGAGGCAAAGAAGCATTCTTTGAACCGCTAATAATTATCTCGCCAACCAGAGGGTTACCACCTCGAATTAAAATACTATCCATATATCCGTGTTATAGTCATTACAGAATTACTCAACAATTTAGAAAGCGTAGGCACTAAATGATACAAGACCCCATTTGTGCAAAATGAGGCCTTAGCAATTATTTTTTATCTTCTTCTCCAAGTGCAGCTCCCAATATATCTCCAAGGCTGGCACCGCTATCAGTAGAACCATATTCCTTGATCGCCTTATCACGCTCATCAATTTCAAGTGCTTTAACAGAAAGAGCTAATTTACGACCTGATTTATCTACAGATGTCACTTTTGCATCAAGCCTGTCTCCTACGGCAAATCTATCAGTTTTTTGTTCTGATCTTTCCGAGGAAAGATCAGTTTTTTTGATAAAGCCAGAAGCTTTGTCCTCAACATTCACTTCTATTCCATCATGGCTTGTACTCGCAACAACACAAGTAACAACCATGTTTTTCTTGAAGTTTTCAACCAAGCCTTCATCAGGATCTGCGCTAAGTTGCTTGACACCTAGTGCCACTCTGTCCTTATCTACATCGATATTAAGAACCTTACATTCAACTTCATCACCTTTAGTGTAGTTCTTAAGAAGCTCAGTTCCATTGTTATCCCAACTTAAATCTGATTCATGAATCATACCATCTGTATTGGTATCTATGGCAACAAACATACCAAAATCAGTAATGTTCCTGATTGGTGCTTTGATGACGCTACCGACCGGGTGAACTTCTGCAAACTTAACAAGCGGATTGTCCTGACATTTTTTGATACTTAGAGAAATTCTGTGTCTCTCAGTATCAACATCAAGAATTACAAACTCAACCTCTTGACCAATAGTCAAAAGCTTTTTCGGATTCTGGTTAGTTTTACCCCAACTAATTTCTGAAGAGTGAACAAGTCCTTCAATACCATCTTGAAGCTCAATAAACACACCATAATCAGCAATGTTTGTCACTTTACCGCTCATAGTTTTTCCAACTGGAAATTTTTCTGCTACATTATCCCAAGGATTAGCATCTAATTGCTTCATGCCCAGAGAAATCCTTCTAGTTTCTTCATTGAATTTAATTACTACAACTTTAATATTTTGACCAAAAGTCAGTACTTCTGATGGGTGATTAATTCTGCTCCAGGAAATATCAGTTACGTGCAGTAAACCATCTACATTGCCTAAATCAATAAAGGCACCATAATCAGTAATATTCTTAACAACACCTTCAAGAATATCTCCCTCTTTGATTGTAGCTAACATCTCTTCTCTTGCCTCAGAACGCGACTCCTCAAGTATTGCTTTTCTTGAAACAATAATATTCCCGAGTTTCATATCCATTTTCAGGATCTGGAAGGGTTGTGGTATATCCATAATTGTTGATGGATCTTTAATCGGTCTAACGTCAGCCTGACTTCCAGGTAGAAATGCAATTACGCCGTCCAAATCAACAGTGAATCCACCCTTGACCCTGCCAAAAATAACACCGGTGATATTTTCACCTTTTTCAAAAATTTTCTCAAGTTTAATCCAGGATTCTTCACGGATTGCTTTTTCACGACTTAAGACAGTTCCTCTTCTACCAGCAACTTTTTCAACATATACGTCAACAATGTCACCTACTTTTGGCACCTGGATTTCTTTAACTGTCTGGAATTCGCTGACAGGAATACGCCCTTCATTTTTAAGCCCCACATCAACAATAATTACCTCAGAACCTGCTTCTACAACTTGACCTTTTACTACTGACCCCTCTTTTACATGGGAAGTATCAAAGGTTTCAAGAAGTTTAGAGAAATCTTCTACTGCTACTGCAACATCTGCTAATTGGGGAATAAATCTTTTTTTTATTTTCATAATAAATTAATAATAACTAAAATAATGCCAAATTTAGTTAAATTTTAAAGTTAAACAAAATTAAGCAAATCAATCGGCATATATAAGCGATTTACTCAACCAACAAAATCTTTTATTTTTTGGATCACTTCTGCAGGAGTAAGATCGTTTGCATCAATGACAAACGCATCCGCTGCAGCTTTAAGCGGCGCCGCACTTCGTACCCTGTCCCTCTTATCCCGACTTTTTAACAGATCCAAAACGTCGCTCAGTTTACACTCTTTCCCTTCAAGACGCAACTGTTTAAATCTCCTTGCAGCTCGCACCTGAACATTTGCGGTCAGGAATATTTTCAAGTCAGCATCTGGAGCAATTACTGTTCCGATATCACGGCCTTCCATAATAATTCTCGGAGTAGTTTTTATCAGATTTTGCAGGTAATGACCCAGATTCTCACGCACTTGAGTTATAATAGAAATTTTGGAAGCAACATCCCCTATTATTTCTAAATTTAAGTCAACTCCGCGCAGTTGTGAAATCACATCTGCAGTTGCCGATAATTTTATTACAGAATTAATATCATCCGGAGACACATTATCCTGCAAACATATATAAGCAAGACCGCGATAAACTATACTGGATTGCACATAGACCAAGCCAAACTCCTGCGCCAACATGAAGCCTATCAATCCCTTACCGGCTGCCGATGGTCCATCAAGAGCTACAACAAGATTATTATCCTGATTATACATTTTTTCTGATAATTGCATTAACACTTCAAACTTTTCTTTAAGTTCTATGAGATTTTTGTGGTTATTGCAAATTAAATCCTTGAGTTTTAGGCCAATACGGAGTAAAAAAGCGGTGACTTACAGAGTCGGGCGGTTAGCTCAGTTGGTTAGAGTGCTACGTTGACATCGTAGAGGTCGGAAGTTCGAATCTTCTACCGCCCACCAGCATACTAATAACAGGACTTGGCTTCCTTATAACAAGAAGTTCAAGCGGTGCCAACGCACGGATGCGTCCAAAACCTTAAAACTCATCCAAACAAAAACGCCTATACTTTCACAGGCATTACAACGAAGCTGTCTTGTGGATTTTTTGAAGTCTTGATAAGAACTGGAGAGAAGGCATCCTTGAAGTATATATTAACCTGTTCTTCATTTAATGCACCCAGCACATCGCTAATATATTTAGGATTAAAGCCAATAGCAACTTCTGTTCCAGAAAAATTACAATAATTACTATCATCATCAGAAAAAGACAGGTTCTCACTCGCAGCACCTTTGGCTTCTCCAGACGCAGTAATCTCTATTGCGCTATTATTAATAGACATTTTAACAGCACGAAATTTATCTACAGTCACAGTAGCAACCCGATCAATAGCACTGGCAAGCAGCTTTGTGCTAACAGTAAGCTTGCTCTGGTTTTCCGTTGGGATAAATGAAGAATATTCTGGAAAAGTACCGTCAATTAATTTGGAAATCAGAATTAAATTATTACATTTAAATTTGATTTTATTACTGGAAAGGAAAATTTGCAGTTCGGATTGTATATTCCTGACATCCTTCATTATTTTTAACAACTCACCAACTGTTTTGCGTGGAACAATCACCCCAAACTCCGGACTTTTCTTATTCAGCGTAATTGAAGCAATCGATAATCTATGGCCATCAGTTGCTACCCCGCAAAAATCCTTATCTTTTACATGCATATATATGCCGTTCAAATTATAACGAGTCTCTTCTGTAGACATGGAAAAATTTGTGTATTCAATAATTCTGGCAAAGTTCTCGCAAGAAATCTGAAGACTGGTATCTGAATCTATGTCCTCCATCGCAGGAAACTGCATTGTAGGCAAAGTCAGCAGTTCAAAACGGCAATTAACACCCTTAATTTCCAGCTTATCAGAATCAGGCAATTGCTTAAGTTTAATCTCAGAATCTGGAATCTTACGCACAATATCCGAAAGAGTTTGCGTTGAAACAGTAGTCTCACCCTCAGATATTACCTCCGCTCCAATATCCTGTTTTAAGTACAGGTCCATATCTGTTGCACCAATTTCTACACCACCATTTTTTGCAACTAACTTGATATTGCTAAGCTCTATCAATACATTTCTTTTTTCAACCACAGAACTTGCAAAACCAAGGGCATGAACTAAATCCTTGGTTTGAACTACTACCTCTAAGCTGCTGTTATTCTTCTTTTGTGACATTATATTGTACCTACTTTATATATAAATTTTTGTGAGCATTAACTTTGTAAAATTCTTGTAAGCAAAATCATCTCTTCATGGAAGTCAGAGTCTTGTGACATCAGCTCTCCCACTTTTTTTACTGCATGCATAACTGTTGTATGATCTTTTTTACCAAAATTTGCACCAATATCTGCAAGACTTTTGGATGTAAGGGTTTTGGACAAATACATGGCAATTTGCCTTGGCCTGGCGATTGATCTTAAACGCCGCGCAGATGACATCTCGGAAACCTTTATATTATACCTGTTAGCCACTTTTCTTTGGATTTGCTCAATATTAATAATTCTCTCATTAGAACGTAGCAAATCTCTTAGAATATCTTGGGTATTTTCTAAAGTTACCTCACGCCCCACAAGTGTCGAATGCGCAATAACTTTATTAAGAGCGCCTTCTAATTCTCTGATATTTGATGTTATTTTAGAAGCAAGAAAATCAATCACACTCTGTAAAATTGTTATACCCATCTTTTCTAACTTAGATTCCAGAATACCCACCCGGAGTTCATAAGTAGTACTATGAACATCAGCAACAAGCCCCCAACCAAGCCTGGATTTAATTCTATCTTCAACATTGTCAAGGTCTGTAGGTGATCGATCACAGGAAATAACCATCTGCTTATTATTGTCTATGATAGCATTAAAAGTATGGAAGAACTCCTCTTGTGTACTTTCTTTACCACAAATAAATTGAATATCATCAATCATTAGAACATCAACGGAACGAAACTCATCTTTAAAAGACATTATATCTTTATTCCGCAAAGCTTTAATAAACCGATACATGAACTTCTCAGCTGATATATATAGAACTTTTCTATCAGGGTTCTTTATGTGACAATGCCATGCAATCGCATGCATCAAATGTGTTTTACCCAGACCTACCCCGCCATATAAAAAAAGTGGATTGGATTTTACAACCACTTCATCAGATTCAGCCACAGATAACGCCGCAGCGTATGCAAGCTCATTAGGAGAACCAACGACAAAATTTTCAAAAGTAAATCTAGGATCGAGTAATGAAAGAATATCTCTATTATTATCAAAAGAAAAACCGGTTGTTATAACCTCTGATGCTTTAGACATTGCTGCACCCTTTGCAGTAACCGATATTTCCTTGGTAATTATATCCAGATGCTTGAGACGAGCATCGTGATGCGACCATAGACGCGAAATCATATCATGATAGTTTGATTTTATCCAATCCCGGACAAAATTGCTTGGCGCAGAAAGAACAACAGAAGAATCTCCTTGCACTTCAACGAAATTTATTTTACAAAACCAGCTTTTATATAGATCTTCCCCATAATGTGCCATTAAGTCACGGCTTACGTCTTTCCATATATTAACGTAATAACCGTCATTTTTCTGCTTAGAATTAGCGTAATTTGGCTGTTCCATGGTGTTTAAACTATCGTTGATAATTAAATTCATCACAAAAAAAGAGGGAAACCCTTATAAGCACAATCATGAGCATGATTGTAACTATTGATTAAGCACTTTAGTCTTGATTTTTTTCTGTTCCCGACAATAATATTATCATTAAATTTTTTTGCAAGATCATAATCATGAATATTGAAAATAGACACAGATTCATCAAAAAACTACTTTATCAAAGCTGCAATAGAGGGTGCAGGGAAACAGACCTGATTATTGGCCAGTTTGCCAAGCAGAACATAGAAAACATGAGTGATGATGATTTGCAAATTTTTAATCAGATATTGCAGCTACCGGATGCTGATATATATGATTGGTATACTAGAAAAAAGCCACTTCCAACAGAGAACTCATCTAATATTATGACTCAAATTTTAAATTTTGAGCCAACGCAATAATGAGAAAGATAGAAATCCCTTTTGTATCTAAGTGTTTTTTTACATACGAACATTTTAACAACAATAATAAAAATATTTTACTATTATGTTCAGACGAAGAAAGTGCGCTTAGCTCGTATAAACAGCTGCTTTTTTTTGAGGGCAATAGCAATGAATTTGCTAAAATACTGTACTTCCCAAGCCTGGATACCGTCCCTTACGACAGAGTTTCACCAAGCAGTGAAATTTTATCCCAAAGAGCTACAGCTCTAACTATACTAGCTCAAAGTGATACCCCTAAAATAATTGTTACTGCTGCTCAGAATTTACTGAACAAACTTCCTACTCCATCAGTTTTTGCCGATATCACCATATCTATAACTCCTGGAATGAAAATGGATATTGAGGGAGTAGCTGCATTTTTGGTGGCAAATGGCTTCAGCAGAGCTGCAAGCGCAGTAGATAGCGGAGAATTTGCGATCCGGGGTGAAATTGTAGATTTAGTTACCCATAGTAGCCAAGGCTATAGAATTAACTTTGGATGGGATAGCATAGAGTCCATCAAGGAATATGATATTTATAGTCAAATATCCAAAAAAACTCTTTCAAAGCTGAGCCTGTCACCTGCTAGTGAGGGGTTACTAAACTCCGAAACAATCACTAATTTCAAAAATAACTTCCTGAAGATATTTGGAGTAAATCACATTAAAAGCCCATTATATGAATCGATTATTGCGGGATATAAATTTCATGGCTATGAACATCTGTTACCTTTATTCTATAAAAAAATGTGTACAATCCATGACTTCCTGGGTGATCATAGTATAATATATGATAATCTGTGTATTCAGGCGATGTTAGAATATGAACATACATACAGTGATTTTTACCAGTCACGTCTGCTATCAAACAAATCAAATCCGGATTCTTTCTATTTTGCCATTCCAACAGAGAGTTTAATTAACAGTTTCAAGGAAACTGAAAAAGTTCTTACCCAGGACAATCATATATTGCTCGAACCAGGTGCTAATCATAATTTTTGCCAGCTGGATAGTATTAGCACTCAGGCAAAAATTGAGAAAAAAACGGAATTCGACAAATTATTTGAAATCATTGTAGAATATAAGAAAAAAATCCCGGTAATTTTATGTAGCTCAAAAAGTGGTAGAGAAAGAATAAAAAATATTGCCGCAGATTATGAATATGTCACAAAAGAAATACCTAATCTATCTCTGGCTAAAAAGAATTTTATAAACCTTGCAATTGCACCACTCTCACACGGCTTTATTGCAGATAAATATCTATTTATTTCAGAGCAAGACATATTAGGCGACAAATTCAGTACCCAAAGTCACAAATCCACCAAGAAAAAACTGCAAAACATTCTCACTGAGCTGGATAATATCTCAGAAAACGAACTCATTGTTCACAAAGAGCATGGCATCGGTATGTTTGAAAGAATTCAAACAATATATGTTGACGAGATTGCACATGATTGTTTGAAAATCATTTATGCAAATAACGACATATTATATCTACCTGTTGAAAATATCGACCAAATTAAAAAATATGGTAACAATGATGCCATTCTTGACAAGCTTGGTGGTGTCAGCTGGCAAAAACGCAAAGCTAAGCTTAAAAACAGAATCAAGGACATTGCAAGTAAGCTAATCAAAATTACTGCAGAAAGGCATCTTGCAACAACAAGGCCAGTACAGTTTGATCAGACTGCATATGAAGAATTCTGCCGTAAATTTCCATATAATGAAACTGAAGATCAGATATCTTCCATTTTAGACATTAAAACTGACCTGGAGAGCGGCCGCCTGATGGATCGTCTTATCTGCGGAGATGTTGGTTTTGGTAAGACAGAAGTTGCCATGCGAGCAGCATTCATGACAGCTTATGACGTAAATGATGACCTACCACAAATCGCCATCATTTCCCCTACAACCATATTATGTAAGCAACATTATATGAACTTCCTGGAACGCTTTAAGGATATGGGACTAAAAATCGCTCAGCTATCTCGCCTTGTTAAACCATCAGAAACAAGCAAAATCAAGCATGCCCTTGCAGATGGCAAGATCAACATAATTATTGGCACACATGCACTTTTGGCTTCAGGCATCAAGTTCAAAAATCTTAAAATGATAATAATCGATGAGGAACAACATTTTGGCGTCACGCAAAAAGAACATCTAAAACGCTTAAAAACCGGCATACATGTGCTATCATTATCAGCCACACCAATTCCTCGCACCCTGCAGATGTCAATGGTAGGAATTAAGGATTTAAGTCTCATTACCACACCGCCAATTGATCGCCTGCCTGTTAGGACTAATGTAATGCCGTTTGATCCTGTAGTAATTCGTGACGCATTAATGCGTGAACGCTTTAGAGGCGGACTTAGCTTTTATGTAGTACCCAGAATTAAAGATATTGAGCAGATAGAAAAGCAGTTGAATAAATTTGTACCTGAGCTTAAATACAAAATCGCCCACGGTCAAATGCCGGCATCAAAAATCGACCAGGTAATGAACGAGTTCTGTGACGGGAAATTTGATATTCTGCTCTCCACTACGATCATTGAATCAGGAATTGATATTCCGATTGCTAATACCATAATCATTCATCGAGCTGACATGCTGGGTCTTAGCCAGCTCTACCAACTGCGAGGCCGAGTTGGAAGAGGTAAAGTTAGAGGTTATGCTTACTTGACTCTTGCCCATTATAAAAAAGTAACAAAACATTCCTTGCAACGGCTGGATGTACTACAGAATATAGATTCACTTGGAGCCGGCTTTACTATAGCAGGTCACGATATGGACCTTAGAGGTTTTGGTAATTTGGTCGGTTCACAGCAATCAGGCCATATTAAGGAAGTTGGATCAGAGCTTTACCAGGAGATGTTAGATGAAGCGATAGAAGAATTAAAAACTAAAAAGAGTAAAGAAAAAGTAATAGCTTTTACCCCAACAATCAATCTGGGAATTGATGTACTTATCCCTTACAGCTATATCGAAGACTCATCATTGCGCCTTGCTATCTATAGACGTACAGGTGATCTGAAAACTCCCACTGAAATTGAGAGCTTCCGCGATGAAATGGTTGATCGCTTTGGCCTATTGCCTAATGAATTTAGTAATTTACTCCATATGCTCAAGATTAAAAATACTTGCCTTGAATTAAAAATCAGCAGTTTAGATAGTGGACCTAATGGTTTTGTAATGAAATTTAATGAGAATTTCGATGTGTCTGATATGGTGCTGGAATTTGTTAAAAAACATCCGCGACACGCAAAAATTAAACCAGATAATAAGCTAGTATTTTTGAAAGCATTAAAAGCAGAGATATTGCTAAGCGAAACGGAAAAACTACTCGCCGCAATAAAAATCTGCAATAACCACATTGCATAAATGCAGCTTGCTACAAATAGTTTTTCAGGATAACACCAGTATCAATTATCTACAATATCCTTCTGATCCACTCTTGTAGCTGTGGTAATTTACTAATATCAGAGCTGCCTGCTTGCGCAAGTGTCGCCTGCCCTCCACCGCTCCCACCAACAAAACTTGCAACTTCTTTTGCAATTTTATCAGCATTATGTTTCCTGGATGCTAACTTTGAAACAGCTACAGCAATCGACAATTTTTCAGAATTCCTGGAAACATAAATCACCACTAAATCTTCGTGCTTTCTGGCAAAATTCTCTGCAGACATACGAAGTATTTTAGCAGAGAACCCTTCAAGTTCACGATAAAGCAAGCGTGCTTCATCAATTGGTAACAGCTGTTTATCAAGCTCATCGACAGATAACAACAATTTATCTATCTGCAATTTTTCTACCTGCTTTTCCAAATCTCTCTTGCCACCAACAAGTCCATCGACTTTCTTCAGTAATTCAGTTTTATTACTCTTAAGAGTGCACATTACTTGGTCGAGTAACTCCTCTCCATCTAAAATGGCAGCAAAAGCAAAATCACCACAAACCGCTTCTATTCTTCTAATTCCCGCAGCAATAGCACTCTCACTAACTATTTTAAACGCACCAATATCACCGGTTCTGCTTACATGCGTGCCACCACAAAGTTCGAATGAATATGGGTTTATATCATTGTAATCTGCCCCAAGTGAAACCACTCGAACTTCAGAATCGTACTTCTCGCCAAACAGTGCCAT
>Ga0209345_10004993_pt1 | contig 12537 bp, 11 predicted proteins | sample Cruoilmetagenom7_FD_187294 | JGI IMG/M metagenome (GOLD analysis project Ga0209345, IMG submission 187294) | Oil polluted marine microbial communities from Coal Oil Point, Santa Barbara, California, USA - Sample 7 (SPAdes) (version 2) | ecosystem: Environmental > Aquatic > Marine > Oil seeps ...
ATCAATATCTTATACCTTGGGGTTTACGTTGGAGCCACAAAAATCGTATCGCCTGAGATGGTTGAGGTAGAATTAAGGGAACGATTTAAAGGCAAACGCGAAGTGCAGAAGGTAAATCTCGAAGCCTTTGAGGAAGGGGTTAAACTTGTGGCAGCGCTTTAAAGAAGAAATTACAACTGAGCGCCAACTTGAGGAAGTTATTTCGGCCCTGTCCCTAACTTTAGTAATTATAGATTCTCAGATATTTACTAATTTCTTGCAGGAGGTAATGATGGGAGAACGTCTGTTTATTATAGGTAATGAAGCGATCGGCTGGGGGGCGCTTGCCGCGGGGTGTGAGGCTTACATAGGTTATCCCATAACCCCTCAGAATGAGACCACGGAATGGTTTGCAAGGGAGTTCCCGAAGAGGGATAAGGTTTTTGTCCAATCTCAGTCTGAGGTAGGGTCTATCAATATCCTCTTTGGCGCTGTGGCTACAGGGCATAGGGCAATGACCTCCACTTCCGGCCCCGGATGGGGTTTGATGCAAGAAGGGATGTCCCATCTGGCAAACGGTGAACTTCCCTGTGTTGTATCCCTGGTTCAAAGGGGCGGGCCTGGCGCAGGCACTACCAGGCATGGTCAGATGGACTACCTTTCAGCTACTTGGGGGGGTGGTAACGGAGGGTATAAGAACATCGTTTTGACCCCTGCCTCTGTTCAGGAAACCTACGACTTTGTCCAGCTTGCATTCTACCTGGCGGATAAATATCGCAATCCGGTAATCCTGTTGACTGATGGTCTATTGGGACAGATGGCAGAACCCCTGGAGTTGAGGACTCTCGATTTTGGTCCGGTCCCCGAAAAAGATTGGGCAGTTAGAGGACGAGCAAATCAGCCCGATGGTGTACGCCGGGCAGTAGGTGCGATGCAGGGACTTTTGCCAACCCCGCCTCATCCGCCATATACAGGTTTTCTAGATCTTCTAAAGGTATTGGATGAGAAGTATGAGAGGATGAAAGAAGCTGAAGTGCGCTACGAGACCTATTTGGTTGAGGATGCTGATTTGATTATTGTAGCTTATGGGTATACCGCAAGAGTATCAAAGGAACCAATTAAAATAGCCAGGAAGGAGGGACTTAAAGTTGGAATGATACGACCATTGGCTGTCTGGCCTTTCCCCTATCAAATAATAAGAGATATGGCATCTAAGGGATGTCGATTTTTAGTGGTGGAGGATAGTCTGGGGCAATTAATCGAGGATGTTAGGATCGGTGTTCAGGGAGACACGGATGTACATCTGTTAGGGGCGCTCGCTCGCCACGATCCCTCGGACGGAGGGATGATCCTGCCGGATTCCGTACTCACTGAGATATATAGGTTAATGAAGTAAACAACCGAACTGACAACTTAGGGTCTGTAAAGGAATAACTAACAGTTATTCCTTTACAGACCCTTACTCCACAGGAGACTTTACAGATGAAGAAAGAACTGGTTTCAGGGTTGCCTAAGTTGTGGGCACATCATCCGGCGGAGAGAATGGAGTGCCCCGGGTGTCAATACCCTATCATAACGCGTATAGTTTATGATGTAATAGATGAACTTGGGATTGAGGGGAGAACGATATTGGTTAATAGCGCTGCCTGTGGAGGTGGAATCGTATTGACCATCTCTGTGGATGTTATGCTCCCCAATCATGGAATGGGTATAGACGCTGCTACCGGGGTCAAACGTCTATTGCCGGATTCCTTTGTACTTTCTTTTGGGGGGGATGGGGATATCGCAGCTATTGGAGCCGGTGCTTTTGTCAATGCCGCACAACGGGCAGAGATGTTTACCATAATAATGGTAAATAACGGCCATTTTGCCATGACAGGGGGGCAATTGGCGCCCACAACCTTGATGGGCCAGGTTACCACGACAAGTCCGGAAGGACGTAAGCCAAGTATGGGCTACACTGCCCGTATGGCGGAGATGATCGCCACGGTTCAGGGGACTGCCTATTCTGCCAGAGGAGCAGCGAACAGCCCTGCAAATTACCTAAAAACGAAAAAATATGTCAAGAAGGCCTTTCAGAAGCAACTGGATGGTGTTGGTTTTAGTTATGTTGAGTTTCTGTCAGCATGTCCTGTTGGTTGGCACTTGACCCCTCAGGAGAGTATAAAATGGATAGGAGAAAGGATGATACCTGCTTTGCCTTTAGGTGAGTTCAAGGATGTTGACAAGCTCGACTAAATTTTGAATGGTCTTGGTAATCTATTGTACTCAGTGACTGCATGCAATTTCAAGAGAAGGCAGGATTCGGAATCCAAGAGAGGCTATATATTGGAGGAAATAGTTATGGGACAACAGGCAAGTAAACGATCAGATTTGATAATTGCAGGTTTAGGAGGCCAGGGCATTCTAATGGGAGGGAAGATCCTGGCAAGCGCAGCGATGTCTCAGTATAAAAATTCCCTCTGGCTTCCTTCCTATTCGAGCCGTGTCAGAGGCGGCCCCAGTGAATGTACAGTAGTCTTTTCAGACGATGACATAGATGCCCCGGTCTTATCAAAAGCAGATGTGGTTATTCTGGTAGACCCTCCCCAGCTTAAACTCTTTGAGAGGAGGGTTCGTTCAGGGGGACATATAATCGTGGAGAAGGCAGGTTTAAATGAGACCATAGAAAGGGAGGATATCAGGATGATATCTGTCTCTGCCCTCAATATGGCTGTGGAAATGGGGAATAGGAGGACGTCGAACATGATCCTTCTCGGGATATATATTGGAATAACAAACGCCATTTCCGTACCTATTGTGGAAGAGGAGATAAAGAATAAGTTTACCAAGAAAGAGAAGGTGCTTGCGTTGAACCTAGACGCATTCAGAAAAGGGATTGAGGAAACTCCCAGGTTATTGAATTAGGGAGAAATAACCATGATCGCCCCTTAGAAAATGATCAATGTCGTTCATAACAGTGATTATGTGAGCTGCGGCAGAAGTCTGTTGCCCTTAGTCATTGAGAAGTTACGAAAAATTGCGACCTGTGCAGTTGGTCGGAATATGACTTGAATGATCTTTGACGAACCTTCTTGATTCATTTTGAGAAAGATTCTTAGTGAGTGAAGCTGAAAATTGCAGATTGTTTGAGGAAGCTTGCGACCGAGTTATCTGCAATTTAGCGTAACGAACTTAGAATCTTCAAAATGAATCAAGCCGTGAGGAGAAGATTATTCAAGGCATAACATCTATTGTTGGGTAACTGCATAGCTTGAAAAATTGTATAAAAAAGAGGAGGAGATGATGGCAAAGGGTGAGATAGTTATAGATGCTATGTATTGTCGGGGATGCGGCTACTGTGTAGATTTTTGTCCAAAGGGTTGTATAGCTTTATTTCAAGATAGATTTACACCACAGGGATATTCACTTTCTTCTTTTTCCATCCCTGAAGATTGCACTGCCTGTGGAATATGTGGTTTTATGTGCCCACACCATGCGATAGAGGTTTACAAATATGTGGAGGATTAGATTTGGGGATGTTATTTCGGCCTTGTCACCTTCCTCTTGGTGAACGCTTACGAAATATCTTTTCTATATTTGTGCGCGGTAGAGGGCATCCACCACGTTTCGAACATACTGCTCATCTGAAATTCCGTCTGTGGCTTGCTGAGGGAATTCAACGATTTTTTCAAAATGTGAGGCAACATGACGCATAAGTTCAATTCGTGCATTGGGGGTAAGTTCGTCGCGTCTAAGCAAGGCTTTAAGGGCCAGGGCGGACTCTTGAGGGGAGACTCGCTGGCGTAAACGCGCTTCCAGATGAGGGTAGTCTTGAAACGAATTGTATTTGTCTGTAAGGACTTGATCCAGATCAGGCTGGGAGACCTTGGGATTCCGAACAACGATGGTATTGGCTGCCACGTCACCGAGGCGTTGGGTGCGTCGACTTAACAGGCAAGCCAACCCTCCCACAAGATAAAATGCGGGTAGACTGTCCACAAAGCGAAGCAGGTTACGGATTACAATCTGGCTGAACTGCAGGCGTAACCCCTGAACGTCCATCACACGGAGACGAAATAGGCGTTTTCCGAGGGTCTGGCCTCGCCAATACCACTCTGTGAGGATGCCGTAACCTATGGAAACGATAAAGTAGGCGATGATAGAGGCTGCAGAAGCTATATCCAGGCTGAGAATGCCAAGTACGCCGAGCAGGGCGCTGAGAATGCGCGAAATGACGATGATTGTCCCAAGATCGATCGTCCATGCAAGGAAGCGGATGACTGGCCCGGAAAGCAGCAGGGAAAAGATGATCCCTTCCGGGGTCCTTATGGTCAAGGTGTTGGTCTTTCCGTGGTTCATGGTCTCCAATTTTAGGGACATATAGGTTTCCATATATTAAATTTCACTGCGTTATCGGTCGGTACCCTCGACGACGTACTACAATGTACGACTTACTCGGATTCCTCCCTCTGGCCTTGTGAAATTTAATATCTGAAAACCTATAGCTAGTGTCCATCCAGAACTTGAGTAGTTATTTCGGCCCCGTCCCTTACGCTACCTTTTCTGTAGTCCCCGATTTCCAAAGAAATAACACCAACAGTACAAGTTCAACGATCCCGAAGCTGATCTTCAGGTCGTAAGGGATGGCCGGTTCATGATACTGGGATAAAAAGGCTTCGATGAGACCTGCCCAGACCAGCATGATTGCAACACCGGAGATCAGCGTGACCAAGTCTTGGGAGATTTCCCTGAGCCGCTTCCCCAATGGGACACGTCCCCCCCGTCCTATGAGCGCTCCTGCCAGGATCAGTCCGGCCTGACCGGCCAGGAGGATGGCTGGAATCTCTACCGTACCGTGGGGTAGCAACCACCCCATAAGGAACTCGGTCTCTCCGGCCAGGAAATAGTCCAGAGTAACCGCCCCCAGCATCACACCGTTACTGAACAGCAGGATAATCGTACCGATCCCCCACGTCATGCCAAGCGCCAGGGCAAGGATTGATACCCTTGTATTATGCGTCATGAGATAGGAGGAAAAATTGGTTTTCGTGTTTTGCAATCGATCTTTGTCTGTGCTCTCCTCGCGAGCCACTCGGTCTGAGGGGTCTACCTGAAGGTGTGGAAAAGGCATGAGTACTTCCCTAGCGTCCGGGTCGAGGCTGATTGCACCTCCTCCAAAGGCACACCCCGCCAGCATTATAGCGAGTGACAGGCAAAATGCTCGGATATGCCTGCGGAATGTTCCGGGAAACGTGTTGAAGAACCAGTGCAATATGGCGAAGCGGTCCTGGTTTTTGCGTGTCTCATGGATTTCCCCGTAGGCCCGAACGACTAACGATTCGAGATACCGGCGGATATCCGGCTCTGAGGAAAAGGTCATTATCTTTGCCAGATCAGCTGATGCCCGCTGGTAGAGGTGATGAAATTCTTTTATCTCTTCGAGGTTCATCCTGCGTTCAGGATTTTTGTCCAGTGCATCAAGTATCTTCTCCAGCGAGGTCCAATAATGCCTTTCCTCGTTGATGAGTTTCCCCAAGTTAATTATCATAGAGATTTGTTATCCAGGTCTTTAAGGATTATCTCTTAACACCCAATCTTTACAGGATTTGCCTTTGTTTAATGGTGGTATATTGAGAGACTATTTGGGCGCATATCTTTTCACTGTCGAGCAACGAAAAACATATACCACGGCGTTTAAGGACCTTTTCTGTTTCTTGAAGGCCTGTCCACAGGATGTGTCCTCCCAGATCCCTGTAAAGATCATCCACGGATTGCACCGACAAGGCAGAGAAGAGAGGTCTTGCCAATGCCGGCTTCAACATGTTGACCAAGACCATGTGCCGTCTTGAAATCAAGCTTGTATGATGCACAAAACTTTCAGCCAGGACAGGATCATCGAGATTTGTTAAGAATACCAGCAAAGCCCTCCTCCTGATCTGCATGCCGATGAATGTGAAGAGTTCGGAGAAGTCAGGCGCTACGACTCGTGATTCCAAGGTGTACAGCAGATCACGGCATGTATCGTAATGGGCCTTTCCATTTCGTGCCCTTACAAACCCCCTTACCTTGTAGTCAAAGGTCAAGAGACCAATGAGATCGCCCTTTTTTTCCACGGCCAGTTCCATAATCAGTGCTGCGGTGAGAAAACGATCCAGGACTGTGGTTGAGTGGGGAGACTCTTCCTGCTGCTTTGAAGGGCGACCGCTTTGAAACAGTTCAGTGCTCCGTGCGCTCAAGCGAGAAGCATCGATGATGATATAGACCTCTTGGGCACGTTCTGTCCTATAGACCTTTGTAATGGCGCGTCTGCACTTGGCTGTGGCTTTCCAATGTATGTCTTCGTAGCTGTCCCCTGGAATGTATTCCCTCAACTGTTCAAAATCCCGGCCTTTGCCCACCTGTCGCTCAATGTGCATACCCTGGCCCCGGTTGAGAAAAAGGCCCGTCAGGTTCCTTCGTTCATTGAAGAGGTTGGGATAGACGCAAACCTTGGCGCTTATTGGCAATGTTGTACGGATAGCCCATAGGCCAAAGGGTGAACCGACTTCCATGTAACATTTGTCGAGTACGTACTGTCCGCACTTTAAGACCTTCAAAGGCCACAAGAGGGTCGAAACCGATACATGGGCAGGCAATTCGGCTATGAGGTCCCGATTAGGGGAGCACATTTCTTTTGGAAATGCCAACCCTAGCCTCAATTGCCTGACCTTCATCCTCTCATTTTTTATATATAACAGAATCTCTCCATCGCGATCTCTGGATAACCGCACTACCTCGGGGAATTCCACGCTGATTCCTGTGAGACACCCTCGGCCAAGAACGGCATCCACTGCGGCAAAGATAACCAGCGCCGCCATAAGGCATCCTGACAGCATGGCAGCCGACGGAACGGCCGTCAAGAGTGCGGCAAAGGGTAGGAATACAACGCACACCCAGAATAACAGCTTGAGACTTGGCACGATCATCGGGGCACCGCTACTCTTTGCAAGATGTCTTGGACAACCTCTGATATGCATAGTCCTTCGATCTCATATTCCGGCCGTAAGATCAGCCGATGCTCGAGCACGGGCCTGGCCATTGACTTGATATCATCCGGAGTCACGAAATCGCGACCAGAGATAGCAGCAAATGCCCGACTGGCCAAAAGAAGGGCCTGGGTTGCTCGCGGTCCCGCACCGACAAGAATGTTTTGGTGTTTGCGTGTCTTCCTGACGATATCAACAATATAGGCGATTAACTCTGCTCGGATCAAGATACCTCTCAAACTCGGCTGAAGGTCGGCAAGGGTTTCAGGCATTAGGACCGGAATCACGGAGTCACCTATAAGTATGGACTCCGGAGGATCTTTACCGATCGTGCGTTGAGCCAGTGTCAGCTCGTCCTCTCGGTTGGGTGTGTCCATTGTAATCTTCAGCATGAATCGGTCCTTTTGCGCTTCCGGCAGGGGATATGTGCCTTCGTATTCAATGGGGTTCTGGGTTGCGAAAACCGTGAAATTTGGAGGTAAGATATAGTTTTTGCGGTCAATGGTGACCGTCCGTTCCTGCATGGCCTGGAGCAGCGCAGACTGAGTTTTTGCCGGCGCGCGGTTGATTTCATCGGCCAGCAAAAACGTGGTGAAGACAGGGCCCTTGACCAGTGAGAATAGATTCTGTTCAAGGTTGAAGACGTGCGTCCCTGTGATGTCTGCAGGCATTAGATCCGGTGTGAATTGAATTCGAGTGAAGTCGCATCCGAGAACATGTGCCAATGTCCGCACGAGCAATGTTTTGGCCACACCCGGTACCCCTTCCACCAGAGCATGATTACCGGTAAAGATCGCGATCAATGACTTGTTTACTACATCGTTTTGCCCGATGATGACTTTGGCAACCTCCTTTTTTGTTCGTGTCATAACCTCTTTTAGAAGTTCCGTATTGCCTTTCATGATGTATCCCTTTCTGACAAGGTTCGGCAGATGGCGCGGTATGCGCTGACCGGATCTCTCTTTTTAACATGCTGTGAACGTTCCGCGTCAACCAGAACCCTTATCTTGTTCAATTTGTCGTGCAGGTCCCCTTTGTTGAATGCAGAGGAGTTTTTCCACTCATCAAAACAGATATTCAAGATATCCTGCGGCCGGATGTTACGCCGCAGTATGTTTATCAGTCCTTGAGTGTAGTCTCGTTCCGAAGTGATGTCATCCTTCTCCGGAAAATTATCATCGTCTTGATACGGCAGAAAAGAGATTGAGTTCCTCCAAACGAAGAGCGTCACGAGCAAAACAATCCCTGCTAAGACCCAGTGAAGTTTATACTTCCGGGCAAGACCGGCAATCCCCGGCTTCTCCTCAATCCCAAAGTGTGCCTCATCAAATATTACCCTGGAGTTAGCGCCAATTAACCACGAAAGTAGCTCTGGGTGACGTTCGTCCTTTAATGCCTCGTTGCTGAAGAGGTAGGAGTCTGCACAGAGGACTATAGTTCCTATTCCGTACTGTCTTTCGATGATCACCGGCAGACCATCGCGGGAGTATATTTCCTTCCAGGGTTTATCGAGTTTGTCGAAGTAGAGTGTGGTATGCCAGGACAGAGAAGACGGAAGGGTTCTTTCCTGAGGTTCGCATACCCTCTTGGCGCTCTGTATAGAATGGGGCTGAACATCGTTGGCAAGGCTGAAGCCCCAATGGTCCGGGAGATAGACAAGTTGGTTCATGCTCCAGGAGGGATGCTTTTCCCCTTCCCCTTCCCCTTCTTTTTCCTTTACATCCCCTTGGAGTGAGTCCTTTGTGATATCTCCGTTCCGCTCATTACCTAAGGCTTCATCACGATCTGTACTTTCCTTGTGATTTCTCGATTGCCCGACTCTCCGCCCTGTCTCCGCATCCTGCTCCTCTATCGCTTCTTGGGATCTTCCATTTTGAGGATAAAAGGAGATAATGAGACGGTCTCCTGTGGCCGCTAACCTATTGAAAACTTCGAGAGAGTCCTTTCGAATAGCTTCCAGTGTATGTGCATTGGCTCCAAGGTAGAAGAAGGTGATGTCCTGATCATTTTTTGTGGCAGGGAGGGATCGGTAGTTGCGGCTAGTGGAAACATGCCTTAATTTTTCGAGGCTTTCATAGAAGACCATTGTACCCAAAGGATCAGAACGAAGGGATGAGTAAGCTGGGTAAGCATCTCCTATCTTAAAGCGTAGCAAAAACAACTTAAGCACACCGACCATGAATACAACCAGAATCAGAAGAAAGAAAACGAAAACGGTTTTGTTATTCTTAAACAAGGGCCATAATCCTATCTTGATCTGCGGCGAAGATGTCCACATCGTTTGGCGTGATTTCGTGCATGCCATACCAGACCCGGTCAAAGGTTGCCACATTTCCCGAAAAAGCGGCCAAGAGAACCTTCTTCTCATGTGCCCGCCTGCTTAGTTCCCGTTCGTAATCATGATTTGATTTATACTTGGCGATGGTGATCATGTTATGCTCGGCCAAGTATGAGAGGGTCGCGAGATAGAACGCACGCACGGCCGCTCGCAGTAACCCTTTCTCCGTGAGTTCTTTTGCAAGGGCCAGCCAGCGAATTGTTGGAAGTTCGTCGGCCTTGACCTCTTCGTCTGTCGGATCGGGTATGGAGGGCGTCACCTCGCCGGCTCTGACGAGATAACGTTTCTTGCGCACTCTCAGTATTCGCCGGAGAAGAATGCAAAGGGTACAGCCCAGCACGAAGAGAAAGAATAGGATGATCCCTTGTACTGAGTTCATCCAGCCCGTACTTGAGGTTTCCCGGTCTCTATCAGTACCGGGCAGAAGCTCCTCCAACCAACCCACAATTGCCCCTATCCATCGCCTAATGGCCGTGGCACAAGCCCGGCAACCCTGTGTAATCCATTCCATCAGAGCAGATATTGACCTTGGCTGGTTACCAGTCTCCACCGAAGCTTTCTTACGTGGCATGCGCCAGGCAAATTTTCGCTGATTCACCACTTCAGCTATGGAATGATCGAGTTCTTCCGGGAGGACCCCCACATCTTGGAGACGGTATTCGATACGTGATGCATCAGGGCCTTCATCTCCTATGAGTGGACTAAAGGATCCTGTCCCCAAAAGGACGATCAATATGGTGGCCAGGCCCATTCCTTGGGGAAGAAATAATCTCAATTCTGTCTTTATATCATGTCCTGTATTGAGGGATGACCCGTAGTAACATCGTAGGGCATACACTGTCTTTATTAGCGGATCTAAACACAGATAGGTAATACCGATCGTTGTGGTTAGAAAGGTTGTATTGAGGAGGGTCAGCCCGCTCATGGCGAAGATGTTATCAACCCCAAGGAGTCTCTTCAGCATGTGTGGAAGCAAAAAAATACTAAGTGCAACATTTAGGAAAACGAATGTGCCGAAGATGGAAAATACGAGTAAGAGGAGATGATTCTGTACAGGCCACAGTTTAGCTTGTTCCCATGATTTTTTACATATGGTTCCTAGGTCATCGCCGTCGCCTTGTGCGGAGACGTTTTGGTAGAATGCATAAGACCAGCCAAAAGGTGCGGTCATTAAAAGTGAGAGGGGCAGAAGCAAGAACCCGGAAGCCTGAATTAGGGTCTGTGTGGCAGCGAGGTGTACAATGCGGACGAAGGGCCAGTGAGGGGGATGGTCGTGGCTGATCCGGGCCTTTAACCTTGAGGTAAAGACCGCTTGCCAACATTTCATCCACACAAAAAGCATGGCGAGGCAAAATGAGGCAGCCGCACACCGTTGTATTGCGAAAGCGCTCTTGCTCATGTCGGCCCAGAAGTACAGTAAACCGAGCATAAAGGGCAAACTCCCGATGTAGTATGTGAAGAGGATGATGGCAGGTGAGAGGCGAAGGAGGTGAACCGCCTCTTCTATGATCTCGATTGCTCCTATGTCTTGCCGACCCTTTTCCGGTTTCATCCTCCAAACCACCATCCACTTTGCCATAATGTGCCTTCATGGAAAGAACTCGGTAACGAGAGTAATATCTGACCCAAATAATAAAAGGATGCCCACAGGATCAGACCCCCTGTCAAAAATTGCGCAAATTTCATAAGTCCACTGAAGCCGAGTTGCCTGGTAGTGGATGATTCCAGAAGCTTCCTGAGACAGGAGGCACATAGGACCCTGTCCTCGTGTTCTGTGACACATTCCCTACAGAAATAGTTACCGCATCCCGGACAGCGAGCCACGGCCTCCCGCATCTGGTGATTGAAGCAGCGTTGATATGTGAGGTCATGCATCAGTTGTTCCTGAGAGGGGGGGGCTTTACCCCTAATGAGATATTCCACATAGCATGGGACAGTCCAAGGCCATTCTCGTGTCTCCTTATCGAGAGGATTCCGGATATGCCGATGAGAGAAGAGCAGACAATGGTGAATAGATAAAAGCTCATCAACCATGGGTTGCTCAGCGGAGAGAGAGATGATGATAATCTGAGCAGTTCCCATTGGCTGTTTATGCCTACTGGATTCCTGAAGGCGATGCTGGCGAAAATAATATAACTCAAGAGCAGATCTATGCAGAGATACACCATCGCTACCCATGTTAGCCCGGGCAATGGATTTTTCATCTTACTTTTGTGTTGCTTGACCAGTGCAAGGACCACACATAAATAAGTCCCCAAGCTGAGAACGTACGTCAAGAGAGTGAAGGATATGTGACTGTAGAATAGGTCCACGGCAGTTGAGAACCCGTTGAACAATAACAAGAAAAAGAGGAGCTTGTGAAAGCCTCCGGTCTCATGTCTTAATGGTTGAGTTGCAGGTCTGTCCTCTGGGAAGGCCGCCCCCCCTTGGACGTTCTCTTTCAACTCTTCTGGTCCCAGTATGCCCTGAGCCAGTTCGATCCGCGACCTCAAATGATTTATAGCCTTTTCTGCGGTATTCAGGCGGTTTAGTGAACGTAGCTTCTCCGTCTGTACAGCCGTTTTGAGATGGCAAACACATGTGGGGCCACCAAAGAGGCTGATGACTAGAAAGATAAGGGCTATACCTGCTATTATCAAATGATATGTCGGCCATGTGGTCATCCCCGCTGTCAAGTAAGCCAGCAAGGTGAAAAACCCACAAAAGATCGCCGGGAACATGTTAATGATTTTGCTCACCGGGGTTATTCGGGTGATGATAGACTGGATGTCACTATAGTAGAATCGCTTGTAATCTTCAGAAAACCGTTTAGACTCAATGAAAAGGAGATGGTCTCGGCCTAACCAGAGCGTGTTGTATCCGCCCGGAAAGTTTTTTTTCTTGCCCGGCAGCCTTATATATTCTTGTGATGTTTTTGGCATTTATCTCTTTCCGAAAAAATGCAAGCTGTGCAATTACTCAACAATATAGATTTTCAGATATTTAATTTCACAAGGCCAGAGGGAGGAATCAGAGTAAGTCGTACATTGAGTACGTCGTCGAGGATTCCGACCGATAACGCCGTGAAATTTAATATATGAAAATCTATAGCGCTTATGACTTAATTAATACAACTGCCCATGGTTATCGGGAGTTACCATTCTGAATAGAAATTAACGAATCACCGATAAATAAAGAACAACGGACCAGCCGAATATTTGAAGACCTGAGATA
>Ga0209345_10004994_pt1 | contig 12536 bp, 13 predicted proteins | sample Cruoilmetagenom7_FD_187294 | JGI IMG/M metagenome (GOLD analysis project Ga0209345, IMG submission 187294) | Oil polluted marine microbial communities from Coal Oil Point, Santa Barbara, California, USA - Sample 7 (SPAdes) (version 2) | ecosystem: Environmental > Aquatic > Marine > Oil seeps ...
GGAATCCGCATCAGTGGAAATGAAGCTGAGATTAAAAAGACCACCGAAATAAAAAATGAGAAAAATTTGGAAGGGTACGACGGATATGTTTTCGGCTGTCCCACCTACCATAGAGACATGACCGCCGGTATGAAGACTTTTCTTTTTGTGGCAGAAAAACTGAACCTCATCGGTAAGATGGGTGGTGCGTTCGGCTCCTATACACACAGCGGGGAATCAGCGCCCATGGTCTTTGATACAATGCAGTATGTGTTTAAAATGGATATGGTTGATCTCGGTCCACTAAGCTTGAAAGATGCCGTTATTAACACAACAGATGGTACGAGCGCTTGCCAGGATTATGGAAAGGCTATTGGTCAAAAGTTCACTAATTAATTGCACCCCAATAACAGGGTAAACTACTTAAATGTACGTTCGTTTCGACCAAGAAGAGAATTCGGCGAGCCGACGGTTTCAGGGAACGGGCCTGGGCCTGTCATTGTGCAAAAGCCTTGTATCGCTTTACGACGGGAAACTCTGGGTAGAAAGTGAGGGAAACGGCAAAGGATCTACATTTTCTTTCATCATACCGCTTGAGGGTTAGCCCACGGAGTGACTGAGGCAGCCATTCTTGGCTAGATATTCAATATTCTTATTTTGGGCCGAAACTGTTTACCAGTATGGGTCGATGTATTTTTACACCAAACCGTTCATGATATGGGTGGCACTTGGATAACAGCATATAGGTCATGTCCTTCTTTAGGACCTTTTGTTCCTCCTCCAGGGTGTCAAAATTGCCTCCGCCCTTGGATATGATCAGATCCGCCTTTTGATAAAGGTCGTTTATTTCTCCGGAGCATCGACTCAGCCGGGTGCCTGGAAGTGGACCATCAATTCCGTTTTCCATGACCGTAACCAGTGTTTCCATTCCCACTGACATCGCATCTTTCAAGGTGGCGTCGTTCAATGCTGGAATGCCTCTGACAACATAGACAATATCCGGTTCATACTTCTCTTTAAGGGTTTCAATAAACAACTTGTCCAAAACGATTTCACCGGCATTATCGCCAAAATAGAGTACATAACTGCTCATCGCCAACTTATCTTCAAAGACCTTAAATGCATCTTGAGGCAGGGGATGAGCAAGCTGCTTTGAAATAACTTTCTGAACGTCTGCGGTTCCGTTCAGCAGCATGATGTCCATGGCGTTACCAAGAATCGCGATGTGTGCTGCCGTTTGCAGGGGATTTTCCGACACATCAACAATGTGCTTCAATTGAGGATATAACCCCATCATCAACTCATTCTGCTCTTCTTTTTCAAAAGAAAGAGGGTCAGCATTGTCGGCGGCCTTCATGATTCTGTCCATGATCGGCTCGATGACCTCCGGGCCGGTAATATCCCACATCTGCCCTTTGAGAGGCGGCATATTGAGAATTTCGGTATAGATATCAGTCATACGCGTTTCGCTGAGAGAAAGCTTTCGAAGATAACCCAGAGACATATTGAGAATACAGGGGATACAGTCTGGTTTCATAAACATAGGATTCTTATCCTTCCTTTTGAATCATTTGATCCATCGCATTTGCCGCCAATCGGGCAAAGGCAGGATCATTGATATGCATATCAACCTCTTCAAGAGGAATGCGGCTGTCCAGGTTGTCTTTGAGAATGCCGATAAGATATGTGTTTGTCTCAGGATCATAAAGCGGGCCACCTTTTATGTCAGCTGCGGACCATCCCTGCATTGGCACAAGAACCTGAATGTTGGATACATCTTTATTCAGTTTTTCGGAAAGCTGCTTTGCTAATATCCGGCTCTCTTCCCGTGTAAGCCGGATAGCGGACCGAAAGTCATAAAAGAATATTTTTCGATCGCTGTATCCCTCTGGAATATTTTCGCGCGTGAACTCAAGTACGGCACAATCCAGGCCTCCCGGTATGACCACCCGGGGTATGCTTTTCCCGGGAACCGGCTCGAAACGCTCCTGACCGATACCGCTGCAGTAGCCGTCCATCAAGGCATCGGCAAGTTCATGGGTCGCCAGGTCGATCATTCCATGAAAATACCCTTCTTGCGCCAGTGCCTCCATGGCCATTCCACCGGTACCATTGGCATGAAAAGGAATTACCTCGTAGTCCATGGTCTCCAGCGCCTCTTTCACCGCTTCTGCTGACTTGGTGATGAAGCCAAAAAAAGAAAGGGCGATTCTCTTTTTTTCCTTTTCCGGCTGCCATTGACTTTGAACCATGCCGCAGATGGCCGCCGCCGCCTTATCCAGGAGGATGCCGGATATTCCGTTGATACCGAGCAGGTCCACCACGCTATGAATCATGGTCATATCTTTTGTGCCTACCGTATGACGCATGTCTCGAGACGCAACGGTGGATACCATAACTTTGGGAACCCCTAGCGGAAGTTCGTGCATGATGCTGGAACACAAATGCGTTCCGGAGCCGCCTCCGGCAGATATGATACCGCAAATTTCACCATCATTGTAGAGCTGCTTAATGAGGCGTTTCCCTTCCAGAATCATGGCATGAATGGCTTTATCCCTGTTATTGGCATCCAGAGTTCCCTTTTTTTGCATCATCGCGTACAGGTCATGGGATACGGCAGATCGTGCCGGTTCTTTTGTTCCGACGTTAACGGTTAAAACACCAAGACCTGACTTCTCAATACGATCTCTAAGAAAAAAATGTTCTTCTCCCTTTGAATCAAAAGTACCGACTACAGCCACCACTGGTGTTTTTTTCATAAAATCTCCTAACCCGAATTAGGCCGTTTGCCATTGAATGCTTTCTATGAAAATCATTAAGTCACGTCATTACAGGCAATACATTTTACCTCCACCAGTCCCCCTTTTGGAAGGGCACTGACTTCAATGGCTGCCCTTGCCGGACGGTGCTCGGAAAAATAGTTTTCATAGATCCCGTTAAACTCGACGAAATCTCCCATATCCGTAAGAAAGACATCCACAGCAACGACCTGGTTAAGATCATACCCTGCAGCCAGCACAATTTGTTTCAGATTCTCCATGGCCTGACGTGCCTGGAAAGCAAGATCCGAACCAGCAAATTCTCCTGTTTTTGGGTCCAGCCCGAGCTGTCCGCTAACAAAAAGCCAGGGGCCTGCAGCGATCCCCTGTGAATAAGGGCCGACAGCTCCCGGTGCCTGGTCTGTTTTAATTGCTTTATGTGCCATAATAAAAATCCTCCTTTTAAAATGATTTATTCTATTTTTTTTCCAAATGTGTCTATGCTGGCAGCACAGTTGATGATAGTTGACCTCAATGGTTTTAACTGCTACTTTAGCTGTATAAATTTACAGTGTCAAACCAGAAAATTAAGAACCGGAAATTTAGGGAAAAGACACCTTTTGTAACGTGGGATATACTTTCTATCTAAAATAAAATTATGGGACCCTCAATGCTTGATGGACTCGTCAAAAGTATCACCGATGGTGCCCGCAGGAAATGCCCTTAGGTGCTAAGTAGAAAATTCTATATACCCCCGCTAAAAATCAGCGGGATAAAAAGGCGCAGCAGTTTTTCAGGGACGAGGCAATACATGTAGTATGTCGAGTGTCTGAAAAACCGCTGCACTGCAGTAGATGGAACTTTTTATGACGCCATCAAAATTTAATTATGAAATATGTAGATATAGATAAACTGAACGAGTTCCCAAGTAAAAAGCTTGAAGATGGTGACACGTTTCAATTTCAATGTCATTCAAAGCTCGACTGCTTTAATCTGTGCTGTCGAAACCTTAACCTTTTTCTGTATCCTTACGATGTGGTCCGGTTGAAAAAAAAGCTTAAGCTTTCTTCCGATGAGTTTTTAGACAAATATGTCGATGTTGTGCTGCGCGGGACCAGTTTTTTCCCGGAAGTCCTGTTACAAATGTCGGAAGATGATGAGAAGACATGTCCTTTTCTAACAGAATCGGGCTGCGCTGTATATCCTGATCGCCCGGACGCCTGCCGCATGTTTCCGGTGGAACAGGGTGCACTTTATGATGCTGAAACCAAAAAAGTAAAAGCGGTTTATTTTTTCAGGCCGCCGGATTTTTGCCTGGGGCAGCATGATAAAAAGGAATGGACTAGTCAAACATGGAAAGATGATCAGGATGCTGTTTTGCATAATAAGATGACCGGCAGATGGGCTGAAGTAAAGCGTCTGTTTCAGGCTGATCCATGGGGCAGTGAAGGACCCGACGGGCCAAAGGGCAAGATGGCTTTTATGGCCACGTACAATATCGACAGGTTCCGCGATTTTGTGTTCAACAGCAGCTTTTTAAAACGCTACAAGGTTAAATCTGCCCTTCTCAAAAAAATCAAAGCAGATGATACACAGCTTATGAAGTTCGGCTTTGAGTGGGTGAAATTATTTATCTGGGGAATCCGAACTAAGAATATAAGGCCAAAGAAATAATTGAGGGATCGGAGAGTTTCTTATCAATTGCCTTTTTTGTGAACCGATTGAGCTTTAATGATTGTTAGTGGTTCGTCCGGAGAAGCGCCCTTTTGCCCGTATCAGCCTTAACAAATAAGTCCAGAACTCTGTACACGCCCCCTATCTTCTCAGTTAAATCCATACAGGCAGAGACGATCAACGCTGCCATGGGGTTCTGTCCCTTGGGGCTGGTTCAAATCGAATCTTAGCGAGATAGCTGCCGTACGCCGGTTTCTCGAAATGATAGTTAAGGCTGATACGGGCAAAAGGGCGCTTCTCCGGACGAACTGAGTAGAGATTGAAAAACTCCCCGACCCCTCAAATAATTCACCGCACTAGATATTTTCCACCCCTTTCGGCATGGGCACCATCTTTTCCCCGCCCAAAACATAACCTCCATCAAGCCTTAACACACTTCCGGTCATAAAGGGCGCATCCTTAATAATAAAAAGAGTGGTTTTAACCACATCCTCAATGGTTCCGTTTCGTTGAAGCAGGGTATGATCGATGATGGCCTGTTTCTGCTCTTCCGTCAAAAGCCCCCAGCCCCGGGTTTTTTCTCCATGCCTGGTTTCAACCATACCGAGCATAATCTCATTTACCCTGACCTCCGGTGCCCCCAGTCTGGCCCATGTCTCGGTTAAAAGAGATATCCCCCGGCTTGCAGTAGAATATCCTTCGTTGAAAATGTAGCCGGCAGGACCGGATCTGCCTGTCATTCCGGCAATAGAGGAAAAGTTAATGACAACGCCATTACCGGATTTTTTAAGAAAAGGCAGGGCCGCATCAAAAACCCATCTTTTTGCACGAAGGGTGGTTTCCATTTCAAGGTCCCACTGCTCTTTAACGTAAGGCCCGTGGACAACAGGCCAACCCCCGCGTTCGATATTGTTGATGAGAATATCAAGGCGTCCGAAATGGTCTATAACGTTTTGAATAAGTGCTTGAATTTTAGAGGTTTTCAGAAGATTTGCTCTAACAACAAGATGCTCTGTGCCGGTTTGGGCAAAATCCTTCTTCATCTCATCAAGGCTTTCTTCCCAGTCAAAATAGGTAAGCGCCACCTTTACACCCTCATTGGCAAGGGCAAGCCCGATTCCTTTTCCAACACCTTTAATAGCTCCGAGTACCAGAGCGACTTTTCCCTGGATGCCGGATGCCTGTTGCTTGCTGCCGACTAATGAGTCCATAAGTCACCTGCTCCAAAAATCGTTTTTTATTTGTCCGTAAAAAGTATTTGCTTGATCCATCTATGGCCAAGCTTTAACAGCTCTACATCGTCATTTTTTACAGCTTCCAGTATAGCAGAATCGAGGTGAAAATTATCCAACAATCCTTTTTCAAATATATGGGGTCGGAATCGATCGAGGTCATAAAGGGCAATGTGAAAAAAGTGACTTGATTTCATATCCAGCGGGCCTGGGCTGGTATGATTTTTCAGGCTGATAATTTCCATGAGCAAATCATTCATCTCATTATACCCGTCTATTTTCTGATTCTCAATCCACTGCCTGACCGTCTGGGTTGTTTCCTGCTCAAACCCACGGCAATGGGATTCTTTTATCAAAGCAAAGTATTCAGTCATCTTACCTGTTTCCCGGGAGCGGGACACGGCACGGGCAAGCGGGTACATCCGGCAGGATGATGGCCGGGCATTATATACGCTGCATCCTGACTCCGTAACAAAAGGGCATTTTAATTTTAAAGCATCATCCGGTTTTAATGAAATGACAGGGAGTCCGGTTTCAGGGCCTGCGTGTTGAGTAGTGTAGCGCTCAAGAAATGCACCGCTTGTCATACCAAGGTAATTTTTAAGGCAAAGTATATCGTATGGAGTTAGAAACTGGTTTAAATCCCGGCAGCATTCATTGAAACATGGAACTTCTGCTGAGCATGAAAATTTAAATGTATCGTCTATTGAAATAGGAATCATTTTAGGCTCCTGACTTGTGTCTAATGAATGTTTATAATATTTTATTGGGCTTGACAATATTTGTTTTGCGGCTTAGTTTCCGACCGAAAGAATTAAAACTATTTAGCCAGTATAAAACATAATTAATTTGTAAAAAGTCGAAATTATGCGGCTTTGTAAAAGCTTAAAATTCAAGTGTGCCAATCCTGAAGAACGAGATGTACAAATAGTACGTCGCGGTCACGAAGGATGCAGCATAATACCAAAGTTGGAGTTTCTACAAAGCTATCAAACAGGAAATTGACATGCCACAAATTATATCAATCGTAGGTAAATCCGGATCAGGAAAAACAACCCTTTTAGAAAAACTGGTCGCTGAACTTAAAAAAAGAGCGTACAAAATAGGTACCATAAAACATGCATCCGAAGGGTTTGACATCGATAAAAAGGGAAAAGACAGCTGGCGGCACAAGCAGGCCGGTGCTGATACGGTTGTTGTTGCTTCTGCCGGCCAAATTGCAATGGTTAAGGATGACCGCCATGAGACTTTAGACGATCTTGAAAAGTATTTCCCGGACATGAATATTGTTATTACCGAAGGTTTTAAAAAGGAGAACAAACCCAAAATAGAGGTTTTCCGGGCTGAAAAACACAGAAAACCCCTTTGCCCGGGTGACCGCAATCTCATCGCTTTTGTTACCAATACCAAACAAAACCTTTCCGTTCCAATCTTCGGCCTGGAAGAGATAAAAGAACTGGCTGACTTTATAGAAAAAAAATATTTATGAACCAAGAAGACCTCAAGCGCCTGAAAATCTGGTTTGACGAATACGTATCCGGATACTATACCGATGATTCAGGATATAACTACCCTTTCCGACTAAAAAAAAATCATACAAAGCGCGTATGTGAAAATATTATCATGATCGGCAAAGCTATGGATCTTTCGGATTACGATCTGATACTTGCAGAAACCATGGCTTTATTTCATGATATGGGTCGCTTTGAGCAATATGCAAAGTACGGTACCTTCAGCGATATCGCCTCTGAAAACCATGCCAAACTCAGCTTAAGGCAAATGGCCACCCATGGAGTCCTCTCTGAAAATACTAAAGACGAAAAGCGCCTTATCACTAAAGCGATCGCATATCATAATGTTGCGGCACTTCCGAATGCCAAAGATAAAAAAGAGCTTTTTTATATGCGCCTCTTACGGGATGCGGACAAACTCGATATCTGGAAAGTCGTTTTAGATTACTATCATGAGCGTGATAATTTCCAGAATTCTGCCATAGAGTTAAATCTTCCTGATGATCCGATCTGGTCCGACAAGATTCTTAAATCAGTAATGAACAAAAAAATAGCTCGTATGGAGGATCTGAAAACTTTAAATGACTTTAAGCTTTTGCAGATAAGCTGGGTATTTGATCTCAACTTTGCTCCTACATTTAAGGCTGTGGAAAATCGAAAATATTTAAATCAGATTAAAGAAACCCTGCCGCAATCCCCGGATATTGCGGATGCTGTTTCAATCGCACAAAGTTATGTAAAAAGTAACCTGTAAAAAGTTTTGTAGCCGCTCACGGCTTGAAACTTGAAATTAGAAAGTAGAAATTCGGAAGAGATAAAACGAGTTTACGAGTAGGATGTTTACAAACTGGTAGAAGCCTTATCAGATATGGTCTGGCCCAAAATTGAATAATATGAAATGGGAGTACAATAAAGATGGCTGTTAATATTTATCCAATTTCTCTCGGTGTGGCTCAGTGCTATGTAATCCAGGATAAAGGCGCTATAATGATCGATGCTGGCGCTCCTGGAAAAATAAATTTTTTTTTAAAAAGCATTGAAAGCCTTGGAATAAAACCCAATGATATTAAACTAATCATTCCAACCCATGGGCATTGGGATCATATCGGATCAGCAAAGGATATCAAAGAAATTACAGGAGCAAGAATTGCCATACACCATCGAGAAAAGGAATGGCTTGAAAAGGCTCAAAAGAATATTCCTCCTGCAGTTACTCCCTGGGGCCATATTATTTCCAAAACATTGGGATTCCTGCTTCCTTTAATCCGGTTTCCGGCTGCAAAAGTCGACATAATTTTAGAAGATGAAGATTTTTCTTTAGCCGAATTCGGGATTCCCGGAAAAATTATTTATACTCCCGGGCATTCTCCGGGCTCCGTCAGTGTTTTATTAGAAACCGGAGATGCTTTTGTAGGTGACCTGGCAATGAGTTCGTTTCCATTGCGTTTAAGCCCCGGCCTGCCGATATTTGCTAACGATATAAAAGAAGTCAAAAACAGCTTAAAGTTGTTGCTGGACAAAGGTGCCAAAACAATTTATCCTGCACATAAAAAATCATTTTCAGCAGAACTAATTCAAACATTTTTATAAAAAGGAACCGCATGAGAAGAAGCGAAAAAGAGATTACAGATAAATCGGCTATTGAAACAATCATCAATGCTTCCCTTGTTTGCCGGTTGGCTTTATCAGATGGAAATCAACCCTATATTGTGCCTTTATGTTTTGGTTATCGGGACAGAACTTTGTATTTTCACAGCGCCCTGGAAGGCAAAAAGATAGACATACTCAAAAAAAATAATCGCATTTGCTTTGAGTTTGACGTGAACAGCGAAATTATAAAAGCTGAAAAAGCCTGTAAATGGGGTATGAAATACCAAAGCGTAATAGGATTCGGTAAAGCGGTTCTGGTTGAAAATATTGCAGAAAAGAAAAAAGCGTTAAACATCATTATGAACCATTATTCTGATCGAGATTTTCAGTTTACTGATAAAGCAATAAAGAAAATAGCAGTCATTAAAATTGAAATCGAAGGGATGACCGGCAAATATTCCTCCTGATAATTCTTGAATTAATAAAGATCATAAAAAGGAACACAAAACTGACCATACTTTGTTAAAATTGCCGGTAAATTTAATTATTAAAGGAGTGCTACATGGAAATAAAAAACTGCGTGGCAATTGTGACCGGAGGGGCTTCCGGGCTTGGTGAGGCTTGTGTTCGTCAACTGGTAAAAGACAAAGCAAAGGTTTCAATTTTTGATTTTGCACAAGATAGAGGCATGCGGGTAGCGAGCGATCTGGGGGATTCGGTTATTTTCTGCAAAGCCGATGTCGCAGATGAAACCGATGTGGCAGCAGCGATTGACGAAACCGTCAATGCTTTTGGAACCATACATGTTACCATAAACTGTGCGGGTGTGGGTACTCCAGAAAAAATGCTCGGCAAAGACGGCCCAATGGTGATGGAAAATTTTTATAGAACCCTGCGAATTAACCTTGGTGGAACCATAAATGTAATCCGCCTGGTCGCAGAAAAAATGGCAAATAATTCTCCCAACCCTGACGGTGAAAGGGGTGTGGTAATCAACACCTCGTCTATTGCAGCATTTGAAGGACAAATAGGACAGGTTGCCTACAGCGCTTCTAAAGCGGCGATCGCAGGAATAACCCTTCCCATTGCACGGGAATTTGCCGATTACGGCATCCGGGTAATGACTATCGCACCCGGCCTTTTTGACACGCCGATGATGGCTGGTCTTTCCGAGGAAGTAAAGCAAGCTCTGGGGAAGATGATTCCCTTCCCGAAACGACTGGGATACCCGTCGGAATATGCGCTGATGGTAAAACACATTATTGAAAACCCTGTTCTAAATGGTGAAACCATTCGCCTCGATTCCGCCATCCGAATGGCTGCACGATAACAACTGAAGTCAGTATAAAGACATGCGTATTTCGATAAAATGTGACGAACTGCCCATCTTGGTTATAGTAGTTGACATAAATATGTTCCGTTTTAAATGAGGAAACAGTATAGCAGCGCAACCTGAATTATTTTTCACAAACCATATTCCTTTTGACATATGATCACACGACTTGAAAATCTGTCATACCCCGAAGTTGAAAAATATCTGATAAAAAAGGATATTATCCTTGTTCCCACAGGTTCGGTTGAACAACATAGCCCCTATGGATTGATCGGGACCGATTTTATTACTGCCGAAGCTGTTGCCCGGAAGGTTGCCGAAGCCATGCATATACTTGTCGCTCCAACCGTCAAATACGGCGTCTCCCCTCATCACATGGCATTCAAAGGCACGGTGAGCCTTACGCCCGACACGATGATAATATTGATTTCAGATATTATAGAGTCACTTGTTACCCACGGTTTCAGACGAATTGTATTCATCAACGGGCATGGCGGGAATATCAGTTCGATAAAAATAGCTATGGAGCGGCTAAAAGCCCGAATGATCGAAGGGTGTTTCGAAGTAATCTCCTGGTATGAGATGGAAGAAGTGCAGCAGTTGAGCATAGATCTTTTCGCGGGTCATGAGGGACATCATGCGACCCCATGTGAAGTCTCCATCACCAGATATATGAGGCCGAAAGTGTTCAAGACTAAGCCTGTTAACGAACTGCAGGTTACAAACCCAAAATACTACTGGCCGTTAACCTGTAAAGAAATGAAAAAAGTATTTCCGGACGGTCGTATGGAGTCAGCCCCATGGCTGGCGACAGCTGACCATGGCAAGAAAATACTGGAAGAAGCATGTTGTGCGATTCAAAAAAAGGTTGAGGAGATTATGCTTCTGAAGGTGTTATGATGCCAGGTTGAGCTAAATCTTTTGCGCAAGCCAGAGACAAAAGGTTCTGCCGGTTTTTAATGATACAAGGCACATAGGCACAAAGAAAAGGAATGTGAGTGTCCAGGCTGTTTTCATTCGTTCCTTTACAACTGAACTAAGACTTGTCCGATTCGATGCATATATTGACTTATTTTCTCTTCTTTATTCAGCTATCTTCCGTATTGAATCGGGCAGTTGATCTGTCAAATAAGGATAAGCCTCTACCAAACGATAAATATCTGCCAGATCTTTCTGTCGCTTGCTCTTGCGCCGTTGCTTATCTGAATATGCCAAGATCTTGCCGCGCAGAACATCTTCAACGCTTGCAACATTCATTTCATAACCCAAAACAGAATGGATTTTTGCTCTGGCAATGAAATCCTGGTATCTCGGATCGGTCTGAAGCTGTATTCTCAGATCAGATTTGCTGCTGCTTAAGTTTATGCTATGCGCAAAATTCTCAATTTTAAAATGGGCTTCAACTGCTTTGCAGGTTGCTTCAATATCATCTGTAGCTACTACAATATCAAGATCAAGACTTACAACAGGCTCTGCATAGGCATTCACTGCAAGACCGCCAATTACGCAGTAGTCCACATTGGTTGTTGATAATGCGTCAAGGAATATCTGAAGAATATCTTCCTCGCCGTTAGATACTGCCCTGAAGAATTCCTTTTTGGTCATTTCATCTCCTGTTCTATTCTCAGCGCGAATTAATTGATATGCCTTAAATCAATGGTATAAAGTATTATTAAGGTAATTCTTGATTCAAATCTTGTACCAAGGATAGCATCCTTACGTAAAAAATGCAATTATTTAATAAGCAGAAAAAGCCTGTGCCATTGATTGATGGCGCGGTGTGAGTTTGGGGAAAAGGTACTTTTTCATCTTCCTGTGCAGCATGTTTTAAAAGGAAGGTAGCCGATTTTGACCACGCCGGGAAGGCATGATCAAAATCGGCCTAATAACTACTTTGTAAAAATTCTTATCCTAAAGTTCAATTTCATTTCAAAAGAAATGTAACAGTAATTGTACCTTCTTTACTTCCTTTCAGACAAGGAAACTGAAGGGCTTTGAGTTTTTGAATGATACAACCTTCAAGTGCCTTGACCGTCTTTGTGCCTGCGGTCCTCGTTACTTTTATCACCCTGCCGCTGGAATCTACAGTAAGTTTAAAAACAAACTCTCCTTTTACATTCCATTGCCACCAGGATTTCTTATCGTAGCATTGGTTTACTGAGGAAATAGACTTTTCAAGTATTGTTATACTTGCTTCTCTTTTCAGTCCTCCGGTTACAGAAACTTTACCTAATTTAATATGAATCCGTTGATGTTCCTCTTTGTCTGAAATGGTCCCTGATGATGAAAGAGCATCCTTCTTAGAATCGTAACTCTCTTCCTTTACTTCCATCGGTTTGTTTTTGCGAACCATTAAAGATGGTGAAGCTCCAAGGGTTGAGATTCCTTTTGCCCTGTGCATTTTTCCTCCCACAGCATAATCGGAAACGTCCTGGGGCAGTGGCAAAGGCTGTTTAAC
>Ga0209345_10004995_pt1 | contig 12534 bp, 11 predicted proteins | sample Cruoilmetagenom7_FD_187294 | JGI IMG/M metagenome (GOLD analysis project Ga0209345, IMG submission 187294) | Oil polluted marine microbial communities from Coal Oil Point, Santa Barbara, California, USA - Sample 7 (SPAdes) (version 2) | ecosystem: Environmental > Aquatic > Marine > Oil seeps ...
GAGTTTTACGACCATGCCAGAGGATTAAAAAATGGAAGAAGCATCCCAGCGGAGAAATTCGCCATTTCGACCGAAAAGGTTAACTCAGCGTTATGGCGGTTGATTAACCATCCAAAACGGGTTGTTTATGTGCCTGGTTGGCTGGTTGTTTCTCGATACGCTGAAAGCATCTTTGGTGGGATGATTGACCGGATAGGCCCCCTGCTATTAAAAAAAAGCGATGATACTAAAAAACAAGGAAGTAAAACAGAGCGTATTACTCGATGATTTGCATCGGAAGTGTTACGATCTGTAATGTGACCGAATCCCCTACTTGATCGACGAGCGCATCACGCAATAAAAGTGCTTCTGAGGGAGTTAACTCCCTGACCATCCGTAAAGTAACTGTAAGGTCTTTCTTATCACCAATGAAATCTATTTCCAAGTCCACTAATTGCGGCTGAACGGAAGCCGGCAAATTGTCCAAGATCACATCGCCGGCATGGCTGTTAAGGCGCGAGGAAGAAATGGTGTTCCAGGCTAATATCGCAAGCGGAATGGCGATGATGAGCATCATAATAGCGGATACCATTATGGAGCGCGAAAGATCATTGCTACTCTTTCCCTTGTCTGGGCCGAATCCCAGCAGCGCGAATGTGACAATTGCTGAGAAAGTTATTGCGACGAAGTTGGCAGAAAATTGCAGGATTGCGCCGAGGATAATAAACGTGTTCTGGAAGGCGATCCCAAACCCAATTGTACAAAGGGGCGGCATAAGCGCTGTGGCAATAGCTACACCAGGCAGTGCGGCATCCAGACGGGGGTGGGCTAACGCGTAAGCAGCCGCTGCGCCCCCTACAATAGCGATACCAAGGTCAAGCGGTGATGTGGCTGTGCGCACCATGACCTCATGGGGAATTGATGCCTGGATGCTGTATGGCAAACGGTAAGCAATAAAGGATATCAGGGCAGATAAGCCAATAGCAACTCCAGCGCCCTTGATGATTGCGATAAAAGACCGGTTGAACATCCGGTGTAAGCCAGAGAGAGACGCTATCGCCAAGCCGAGGATGGGTGACATGAGCGGGTCTATCAACTGCGCTCCGATGGTCACAACAGAAAGGTCGGCAATAAGGCCAAGTGTGGCGATGGCGCTGGAAAACAGGATCATGACGAAGAAATCGTTACCAGGTGATGCTGCATCCACGAGATCGTTTAACACGATCGCTTTTCTCGTTTCGGTTAATTTTTGTTTCCCAAAATACCTTTTGATTATTTGCCTGAACCACAAGAAGGGTTTTTGCGACATTTGGGATTGTCCGGATTCGCTATTCTTACTTTGAATACTATCTGTGGGATTTTTTGTTGTCATTTTTATTTAAATCCAGTTAATTGCATTCATTTTACACGAGGAAAGCAGTTTTTATGTATTTAGAAAATTTAAATTCTTGTATACTTAGCAATAAGAAGAAATTATTCAAACCAACAGCATAGAGAATTATGAGTGGTGTATGAGGAGGAAGACATGAAGTCCTTTGACAACATCATGGCAGTTGTTATGGGCGGAGGGCAGGGATCCCGCCTATACCCGTTGACAAAAGAGAGAGCAAAACCAGCTGTACCGATAGCCGGAAAATACCGCTTAATCGATATTCCCATTAGCAACTGTATCAACTCCGGTGTATTTAAAATTGCCGTATTAACGCAATATAATTCCGTTTCTCTTCACCGGCACATGACACATACCTATAATTTTGATATGTTCCATAGCGGATGGGTGCAGATCTGGGCTGCTGAGCAGACCTGGGTTGCTGAGCGAATCCCTAGTGTACAAGAATGGTACCTGGGGACCGCTGATGCGGTGCGCAAGCAGATCACGGAGATCAAATCCGCGCGTGTTCCCTTTGTATTGGTGCTGGCAGGTGATCATCTGTACCGAATGGATTACGGCAAGATGGCTCAATTTCACTGGGATAAAGGGGCGGATGTGACTGTGGCTGTTCAGCCGGTTCGGCGGGAAGAAGCGCCGCGATTAGGTATTCTTAAGAGAGATAGTGATGAGCGTATTGTGCGGTTCGCTGAAAAACCAAGGGAGGAAGCAATCTTGGAACAAATGGTCAGCCAGAAAGATTCTGAGCGGCCGTATTTTGGATCAATGGGCATTTACCTTTTTAACACCAATGTACTGGTCGAGATGCTGGAGAAGAGCGATAAAGAGGATTTTGGTAAGCATATTATCCCGCAGGCTGTTGAGGAAAAGCAGGTGTATGGGTATCAATATAATGGATATTGGGCTGACATCGGGACGATCCGCGCTTTTTATGAAGTCAATTTAGAGATCGCGAGCAAGAATCCGCCGTTCTCTTTAATTGATGAAGGATGGCCGATTTACACACACCCGCGTTTCTTGCCAGGATCGCTAATTGAGGAAGGCAAAATGACAGACACCCTTATTGCGGAAGGGTGCTGGATCCAGAACGCAGAGATTAGCAGCTCGCTTGTTGGGCTGCGCAGTCAGATTCGGAGCGGGGTGAAAATCAAGCGGTCCATATTAATGGGCGCAGATTACTATGGGTTCTTCCGCCGCGGCGATGAGATAGAAAAAGACATGATACTGGGGATAGGTAGAGACTGCAGCATTGAGGGTGCGATTATTGATAAGAATTCCAGCGTTGGCCCGGGAACAATTATCCGCCCCTTCCCACGTGGTGTAGATAAGGACGAAGATCTTTATATAGTCCGGGATGGGATTGTAGTAATTCCTAAAGGAACGCGCTTGCCGCCTGATACGCGCATTGCACCAGATTGAAAAATACATTAAACTTGTTCGATCGTACGGCTGTCTAAATTCCCAGCCTGAAATAATTTAAAGGAGTATTTTTATGCCTGCAAAAAGCAACGCGGGAAGTGTCTCTACGGAAAATGATATAGAAGTTACCTGGCATGCACTAAGCCGTAAAGAAGTCCTGGAGAAATTAGATTCCGGGCTCGAGGAAGGTCTTTCCTCGAAAGAAGCCGCAAAACGCCTGGAAAAATTCGGCCCTAACCAGCTTGCAGAAGGAAAGAAGACTACCTTCTGGGAGATGGTGTATGAGCAATTAAACAATTTTGTGATCATCATGCTGGTTGTTGCGGCAGTGATATCGGCTTTCCTTGGTGAAGTAGTGGACGCCGGAGCGATCATTGCGATTGTCGTACTGAACACAGTGATGGGCGTAATACAGGACAGCCGCGCGCAACAAGAACTAGAAGCGCTTAAGAAGATGGCTTCCCCTGAGGCACAGGTTCTGCGTGATGGACACCGCGTGTCTCTGCCCGCACGAGAACTGGTCCCCGGTGATATTGTATTCCTGGAAACCGGCAATTTTGTGCCCGCTGATGTACGCTTAATAGAAGCAATCAATTTAAAAATAGAGGAAGCTGCCCTAACAGGAGAATCTGTTCCGGTTGAGAAGAATGCGGCATCCGTGATGGATTCGGAAGCAACCTTAGGCGATCGCAAAAACACTGCGTTCAGCGGCACTGTTGTAACTTATGGGCGCGGAAAAGGTATTATTGTCAGTACGGGCATGCATACCCAGATTGGATTGATCGCAACAATGCTGCAGTCTGTGGAGGAAGAAGAAACCCCTCTGCAGCGGCGGCTGGATGAACTTGGCAAAACGCTTGGCTGGGCTACCCTGGTGATCAGCGGCCTGGTATTTTTATCCGGGTTGATCGAGGGCGGCGATATTATGGAAATGTTCATGGTAGCAGTCAGCTTAGCGATCGCAGCTGTACCGGAAGGTCTTCCGGCAGTGGTTACGATCAGCCTGGCCTTAGGCATGCGTGAAATGGTCAAGAAACACGCACTGATTCGCCGGCTCTCATCTGTTGAAACGCTTGGCTCCGCGACTGTGATTTGTTCAGATAAAACCGGTACCCTCACGCAAAATGCCATGACAGTAACTCGTATCTGGGTGGATGGTAAGGCATTGGAGGTTACAGGCGGTGGATATACACCAATAGGTGATTTCATGGATGGCGGCAAAAAAGTGGATGTTCACAACTTTCCGGGTATCTCGACCGCATTATGGGTGGGCACACTGAATAATGATTCCCAGCTCGAAGAGGTGTTTGAGGATGGGAGCAGGGTGTTTCGCATCATCGGTGACCCCACAGAAGGATCCATCCTGGTGGCGGCAGCAAAAGCCGGTGCACAGGCAGAGGTACTCAATGTTGCGTATCCGCGCTCAGGTGAGGTGCCTTTTGATTCGGAGCGGAAACGCATGGTAACTGTTCATGCTGTGAAAGAGCCCGCAGAAAACGACATATCTCCCTTTAAAGAAAAAATTAAAAAAGAATCATATGTAATCGCTGTCAAAGGTGCTCCGGACGTGGTCTTGAAATTATGCAACCGCGTTCAGAGAATGGACAACACTCATGAAACATTGAGTGATAAAAAACGCAAAGAGATCACAGCGGCAAATGACGAGATGACGAAAGACGCGTTGCGCGTATTGGGTATGGCATACCGAGTGGTATCCGCGAAACCCGATGAGGTGGACAGTGAAAGCTTGGAGCAGGACCTGATATTCGCGGGTTTAGTAGGAATGATTGACCCGGCTCGCGAAGAGGTGAAACCGGCCTTGATAAAAGCAATTGGTGCGGGCATTCGCACAATCATGATCACGGGTGACTACCCCAACACTGCTAAGGCGATCGCGGAAAGTATCGGCTTACTGCGGCCAGGACACAAGGTGCGTACAGGGGCGGATGTGGACGCGATGAGTGATGAAATATTGCAGGATGAGGTCAATGAAATTGACGTCTTCGCGCGTGTTTCTCCGGAGCACAAGATGCGAATTGTCAACGCGCTGCGTGCGAAGGACCATGTGGTCGCAATGACCGGCGATGGCGTGAACGACGCGCCGGCGATCAAAGCCGCGGATATTGGTGTGGCGATGGGCATTACCGGAACGGATGTGGCAAAGGAGACTGCTGATATGGTGCTGACTGATGATAATTACGCCAGCATAGTATCTGCGGTCGAGCAGGGGCGCATCATTTACAGCAATATTCGCAAGTTTGTATATTTCCTGATCTCGTGCAATATGGCTGAGATCATGATCATTTTCATACCAACTATGTTCGGCCGCTTTCTGTTCCCAGGCGCGGCCGAGCGGGGTTTGCTTTCCCCGTTGGAACCGATCCAACTATTATGGCTGAACCTGGTAACAGACGGCGCACCTGCGCTGGCATTGGGCACGGAAAAGGGCGACCCTGACATCATGGATCAGCAGCCGCGTCCGGCGAAAGAACCAATCATCAACCGGTTCATGCTGATCGGTGTGATTGTACAGACGATCGCTATTACTTTGACTACACTGATAGCCTTCGCAATCGGTTTGAAACAGCCAGATCCGCGCTACGCAGAAACCCTGGCGTTCGCGACACTAGTTTTCTCCGAGCTGATTCGTGCTTACACAGCGCGCTCAGAGCGCACCCCGATTTTAGAAGTAGGCGTATTTTCCAATAAATGGATGAACTGGGCAGTGCTTGGCTCTGGTGCGTTGATGTTGCTGGTAATGTATGTTCCATTCCTGCAGAAGATTTTCAATACCGTTTCTCTGGGTTGGGCGGAATGGAGATTGATTATCCCTCTGTTCCTGGTGCCTTCGGTAGCAGCGGAAGCAGTGAAATATTTTTTGACTGCCCGAAATAAGAAAAAGGTGAAATAACCGTTGGCTTTACAAAACAAAATCGGAAGGTAATTGCCTTCCGATTTTTAATATTTTTTTACGAATCGGATATTAATAGTATTCACCGCGGCGCATCATAGATTCACCTGTGGTGTTCTTATAGAGAGGCTCGCTGTCGCAATCACATGTTTCTTCATCGCATTCGCCATTGGTCATGTTTATTCTGGGAGCACCTTCTTGTCCGGCGATCCTACCGCCCTGTCCTTTGTTGCCTAATTGGCTGGCCATTTGGTTGGATTCCTGCCTGCCAAGAATAACTCCTTCGCCAGCAGCAATTCCAACAGCGGTAGAACGAACTTGATCCATCATTCCATCGATGTCTTCTATATTAAATCCCTGTGATAGGGCGATGGTTATAAAGGAATCTTCCGCTTCATAGCGGAATTCAATTTCCTCAACGGTCAAACCGAAAACTTCAGCCATCGCGGAGGTTATATAATCATCCATTAACCCATCCTGTTCGGATTCAACACCACGACCTTGTCCTTGTGCTTGGCTTTGACCTTGGCCCTGTCCCTGGCCAAAGTAATCACCGCTGTCGGCAAAGACTGCTCCAGTGGATGTCAGTAATATCGCGACCGCAGTAATCCCTGCGAAAATCTTTGTGCTTGTCTTCATTTTATTTACTCCTTTTTGAATTTGTTAAGTTTGTCTTTCAGTGGATAGTATCCCAAACCAATGTGAAGAATTTGTGAAGAAAGTATGGTGTTTTTAATAAATCCAAAAACGGTGTTTTTCTAATTATTTCTGGTACACAACGTCAACTGCTTGCTAGCCAGGGGTGACTTTATTAGCCGTGCAATGCGTACCCTTGACATTAACGGTACGTTAAGGTGTATGATAGGGGGGATTTAGAGAAAATGATGGCATATACGATCAAGGAAATTGCTGACCTGGCAGGTGTGACTACCAGAACGATTCGATACTATGATGAGATCGGGCTCCTCCCCCCTGCCGACATTGGCGAGAATGGATACCGTTACTTTGATAACGACAGCCTGCTGCGGTTGCAGCAGGTTATGTTCTTCCGCGAGCTGGATGTACCGCTAAAGGAAATTGATCTGATTATCAACCGCCCGGATTTTAACTTAGTGGATGCGCTGAAAAAACACCGTTCTTTTATAAAGACCCGAGTAAAGCGTTTGAGTGCATTGATTGCAACTATTGACGATACTATCGAAGCCATCCAAGGAGAAAAGAAAATAGGAGAAAAAGATTATTTCAAGGTCTTTAATAAGACCCAATACGAAGATGAAGTGAAAGAACGCTGGGACAACACGCCGCAATATGTAGAGCAGCGTAGAAAATGGGCGAGTTTTTCAAAAGAACAGAAGGAGGCGATCAAGGTGGAGAGTAGGCGTATCGCTATACGGATGGTGGGTACTGATCCAACTATCTCCCCGGATGATCCAGATGTGCAGGCGGCAGTTGGAGAATACTACGCTTATTTAAACAAGTATTTCTATACATGCGATCTGACATTCTTGCGTGGTTTAGCGGATATGTGGGTTGAGGATGCCCGGTTTGCCGTCAATTACGAAAAGATTCGTGAAGGTGGAGCGAAGTTCGTTCGTGAGGCAGTGCACATCTTCTGTGATAAGAATGGTTATGTGGTTGACTAGGATTCAATAAAACACAAAATCCTTACTTGTTCGATCATGAACAGGTGGTTAGTGTGAAAAAACATCCTCTGCTTAAGGAAAAAAACAGGCACTCCTTTTTTAGAAGCCCGTTTTTTTATTTTCCTTACAATTCTAATTAAGCAGCTTTTACTACGATCTTTTTTGCTTTTACAGGCTCCACTTTGGGCAAATGCAGACGTAACTCACCGTTGCTGACAACCGCTTTTATATTATTCTGGTTAATCTCATCGGACAGGCGAAAGCTGCGCTGAAAGTCGCCGCTTTCATATTCTGAATATATGCGGTCGTAACCGGCGTGAACGTTGTTGTCCACAAGAACATTGATGGAAAGAACATTCTTTTCCAGGGTGATATCCACAGAATCTTGGTCTGCGCCGGGGACATCCGCAATGAGGATGATCTCATCTTCAGTCTCATAGATATCTGTTTTTGGAATGTAGCAGTAGCGGTCGCGCGTGCGTTCCAACTCATCCGCCTTAATCACTTCCTGCTTGGGAATTTCTAATGATTTTTCTTCTTTTTTAGCCATGTTATTTTCTTACCTCCGAATAATTTTCCGCAACTTTTTTATTCGCTTTTAACGGCGATCTTTTTTGGCTTATCTGATTCAGCCCTCTGGAGTTTGATATCCAGAACGCCATTCTTGAAGTTCGCATCCACACTGCTGGTATCGATCATAAAGGGCAGTTGAATGGTGCGGGCGAAAGGGCCGTATCCACGTTCCTGGCGGTGGAAGCGGGTATTTTCAACCGTTTCATCATGCACGCGACTGCCTGAAATGGTGAGAGTATCGGCAGTTACATCGATATTAATGTCATCGGCTTTAATACCAGGCATTTCGGCGCTTATGAATTGACTTTCTTCGTTGGCCCAAATGTTGATGGCAGGATACTTGGGGGATCCTAACACGCGTTTTCCACCAGAAGCCTCAAAGAGGTGGTTCATTTCCCGCTGGAGCTGATCCATTTCTCGCCATATGCTGGGCACTCTAAATCTTCTATACATAGCATTTACCTCCGAGATATTTAATTTGTTTAATATTATTTATAAGACAGGTATATTAAATGAGTGTATACAAAATGTCTAAACAATATTAGAAAAACCGCGGGTAATCGATCTAAAAGCCCACAAGAGGCATGAATACCCCTCAAGCTGAAATTACCCTAGATAAAAGTAAGGCTGTGTTCTAGGAGGAAAGTTAAATGTACCCCATCTCGTTCAGGAATTCTGCTAGTTTACCGAGTGCTTCGGGCATATCCCTGCGGCCAAAGCCAACACGGAAATGATTAATTTGACTTCCAATGACGGAAGCGGGAAGAAGCAAGACCCCTTTCTTTTCTAGAAGCTGCGCGCAGAATTGGTCTACAGGGATATCCAGCAGCAGTTCAGGAAAACCAACTGTTCCGCCGCACGGTTTATACCAGGTGAAAACAGACCCGTGTTCTCTGAAGAATTTATCAAGAATCAGTAGATTGTGGGAGATGATGGCGTGGTTACGCGCAAGGATGGCTTCTCTGGCACGCAGAGCGATGATAGCGAGAATCTCGCTGGGCGCGGACCCACAAATGGTTGTGTAATCCTTGTAGGATTTAATATCTTCGATAAGCTTTAAATCACGGGATATGAGCCAACCGACTCGCAGGCCAGGCAGCGAAAATGATTTGGATAATCCAAAGAGGGAGAGGCCCTTAGGGTAGAGCTCACAGACAGAAGGCAGCCGGTTGGTGTGTGTGAGCTCCGTGAAGCGGTACATCTCATCAGAAAAGACACGGATACCCTTTTCTTTCGCCAAAACCATCACCTCTTGCAATTCCGCGCGGCTGAGCAATGCTCCGGTAGGATTGTGGGGAAAATTGATCACGATCAATCTGGTGTTTTCACGGACAAGCTGCTTGAGATCGTTCACGGAAAATTTTAAACCATGCGCGAAATCCGGCTGCCATTTACTGACCTGACAACCGATAGATGCGGCGATCTCAAAGAGGGATTGATAAGCGGGGAATGTGGTGATGACGTGATCTTCAAGTTCGAGCAGGACGTTCATGGCAATGAAAATCCCCTCTTCCGGCACTATTTCCACGACATGTTGGGGAGAGATGCCTTCATAGAGTTCTGCGATCTCTTGTAAAAGAAGGGGATGACCTTGTGATTCTGTGTAACCAAGCGAGAGATTTTCCCAAAGAGCACGTGCTTCGTTGTCAGCCATACTAAGCAGTTCTTTAAGGGTGAGCGGTTCGGGATCCGAGCAGCTTAACAAGTAGGGTGCGGAAAACTCATATTTAGCGAAATACCGCTCGAGTGCGAATGATTTGATTTTCATATTGCCAGCCAAGGATGAATATTCATTTTTTTAAATGTTGATAATCCCGCAGGTCTATACTGAGTGTATTTATCAATTCGCCGACTTAGTTATATTGTTCGCGTGTGTCCACATCTGTCATAGTGGGCGCGATGCGGGCTTTCCAGGCGGGATCATCCCAGGTGCCGAGATGAGTGTGCATATCCAGGTATTTATTGGGGATAGGGTGGGTACCAATTACCACCTTGACGTTAAATCTCTTTTTGAGAAATTCGGTAAATGTATCAATATAAGGGCAAGGAGGATAGCCCACAACCAATCCGGTGGCAAGGTGGATAACTTGCGCACCGTTCTTTACCATTTCTTCTCCTGCGTACTCAATATTGCCGCCGGGGCATCCATCACATGTCGTATAGCCGACTAATTCAATATTCGTGTCCGCGTAGATACTGAACGCGCCTTCCCTTTCACGCATGGAACGCAGGCATTTTCCACCCGCGCAGCGTCGGTAGCGGTCGCAGATGATGATGCCGATCTTTGTGGAGGATTTCATAAACATTCCCTTCTGGTTAATTATATGATGGTATAATTTTACTATACCATTATGCGATAAATTTGTGTTTAAGGTCTTTGACCGCGGCTTTAATTGGGCGGAAAGAATGACGGTGGATCGAGCAGGGGCCAAGTTCCGCGAGCGCGGCGCGGTGCTGAACTGTACCGTAGCCTTTATGGCGGGCAAAGCCATAGCCAGGAAAACGCTGATCAAGTTCCACCATGTAGGCATCTCGGGCAGTTTTCGCGAGCACAGAGGCAGCCGCGATGCTGAGAGAGCGGCAGTCTCCTTTCGGAAGAGAAAGCTGTGGGTAGGCGCAGTCCCGAATCTGGATGTAATCCACGAGGAGGTAAGTTGGTGCATACACAAGCTCATCGAGTGCACGAAGCATGGCGAGACAAGTGGCGGGAACAATCCCTAATTTATCGATCTCATCGTGTGTTGCAGACCCAATAGTCCAGGCAATGGCTGCAGATTGGATGCAGCCCTGCCAGCGGTTCCGCTGGACCGAGGTCATGCGTTTGGAATCCCGCACGCCATCTAGAAGTTCTATAACGCGGTTGTCGGTGGGGAGGACAACAGCAGCGGCATACACAGGACCAGCCCATGCGCCGCGTCCGGCTTCATCCAATCCAGCCACAATACGGAACCCATTCCCCCAGAGCTGCTTCTCGTATTCGAGCGTGGGTTTTTCCGGGATCGTGTATGTTTCACGCCTTCGCACGGTATCTTCCTCTTAGATCGTTCAGGCGAATCTTGAGTAGGTCAATGCCCATCTGAAATGAATCCCGCAGCACTTTAACCGTACTGTGGGGATGATGGTGCCAGTGGATAGGAATTTCGACGATCTTAAAACCCAATTTACGGGCAATGAAGAGTGCTTCAACATCAAAGGTCCAGCCGAAAATGGTCAGGCGGGGAAAGATGGCATTCGCGGAATCCTCGCGGAAGAGCTTGAATCCACACTGGGTATCATTGAGTCCTGGGAGAAGCAGGATACGTACAAGCCAGTTGAATGCGCGGCCGATGAGATGCCGGTATTGGGGCTCATCATAACGTACCGAGCCGGGAGCTTCGCGAGAGCCAATGGCGATAGGCGCATTAAGCTCCACCGGGGGCATGAAATTAGCAATTTCCTCAATCGGCATGGAGAGGTCCGCGTCGCAGATAAAGCGGTATTCTCCACGGGCTTTTAACATTCCCTGGCGGATTGCCCACCCTTTACCGCGGCGGTTTTCATGCAGGACAGTCAGACAGCAGATTTCACCCTGCATATCATTAGCAATGGTATAAGTGCCGTCAGTGCTACCGTTCTCAACGACGATGATCTCGGTGGGGAAATCCTGCGCGGAAAGATATGCATTGATCTTGCGCAGTGTTTCTGGCAGGCGTTCGGCTTCGTTGAAAGCAGGGATGATGATGGACAAGAAAGGTTTTTTCATGCACACAGCCACTCGTTTTGATATGAGCTAATTGTATCAATTTTCTAATAGAGCGGATGGACAGAGATCAAACCAGGCATCTAAATTCCGATGTTTTAATAATCCGAAAAAGTGATTTCTGCTAGGAATTTCACAAAACTCATCTAATGATGAGAAGTTATCGGTATATTCAACCTGGAAAACGGCTTTCCCCTGCTCGATAAAGGGCTGGAAATCAGCGCACTCGCCATATACAGCGCAGTCTTCAAGGAGGGCGAAGTCAAAATAGTCTACCAGGTAAGCGACCTGTTGATTGTTGTTTTTCATTCCGATAGATAAGCCGCGCAGATGGGCCTGTTCACCGAGCCATATATTGTAGGCAAGCTGGTCCTGGGGGGTGATGGAGAAACCGGTGTCCTGTAGGAAACCGTTGATATTATCAGGATTGATCCCATCGCAGCCCTTGCTGATAGCCAGGTCAAAGCGAGCGATGATGAGGCTGCTGAACTTTTCATAATTACTGATATCAAGCCAGCGCTCGCCATCCCAGCCGATATATTTTTTACCGATAACTGCATCGGGAAAGGCGTCTGCGTCTGGACGGTATTCTTCCCAGGCGCCTACGTTGATATAGCAGATGACCTTTTTACCAGCTTCATGAAGGGAATCAATAGTATCCTGGGTGGTCTCAAATAGATCAAGCTCGAACACATCCGCATCAGCCGACAGGTCCGGGGGATAATCAGATAATTGCAATTGAAAGCTGTCAGAGGGAGAAGGAGACCAGTAGGCAGGCAGAGTGTTCGCGGGTGTGATAGCGGGAGCGATGGCAGAGGTAGGTGGAACCTCTGTCGGGATGGAGACGCAGGCGGAGAGCGTAGTTATTAATGAAATAATT
>Ga0209345_10004996_pt1 | contig 12533 bp, 9 predicted proteins | sample Cruoilmetagenom7_FD_187294 | JGI IMG/M metagenome (GOLD analysis project Ga0209345, IMG submission 187294) | Oil polluted marine microbial communities from Coal Oil Point, Santa Barbara, California, USA - Sample 7 (SPAdes) (version 2) | ecosystem: Environmental > Aquatic > Marine > Oil seeps ...
CCAATTTAACGGTGTCTTGTTTGAATTCTTTAGTGTACTTTGGACGTTTTCGTTTTTCTTTCATTGAACACCTCGCTTTCTGTATAATTGCTCTTAGCATGGTGTCCGTTTTATTTAAACCACATCACATTGCCAGGGGCTGCTTGCGCGTTTTAAATTGGATGTTAATGAACAAACGACAACGGTATTAATTCGGCTACGGTTAAATAAATTATTCTGAATGACTACATGGGGTGGCGATAACCGGGTTCAGATCCGAATGGCGCATCAAAATCTATCCAAAAAATGTCACCGTGATTAATTACCATTGATCTTTCATAATTTTATGGTGAGTTGAACGCATTTTTGCTACAATTGGTTCGGTATCAGGTAAATCATCATATGCAGCATTGAGTGATTTTAGCAAATCAACATTCTTATTTCGCTGTAAGAATTCTTGTGCTGCAATCGCAAATAAACGGCTTCTCGGAATTTTCAATTTTTTGGCAAGTAAATCCATCTACAGAAAAATTGATTTTTCAATGGAAATAGCAGTTTTCATATTTGGCACTTTATTACCTCAATGATCATAATAAAAAAATTATGACAAATGGTATAACTGATGTCAATACTTAATTTTTTCACCCAACCCAAAAGAAAAAACCCCGACACACTTCCTGAAAACGAGTACGGTGTTTGTCAAGCAAGTTATCGCCTAAATTAAATTTTTTTATTTTATAATTACATTAAAAAAATCATTTAATTCGCTTTGCTCATTCTTGTGGGTTTTTTAAGGCATGGGCAGGATAGTTAGCAAAATTTGAGTTAGAAAGCCACCTGTGAGACAACTCCTCATGTAGTATTTTGCTATACTACATGCATCTATCTGGATATCCCTTGTCAGGTTTCCTCCCCTGGATATCCTGACTCCGTTTCACCAGATATCAGCAATGTACACTTATATTGTTCAAAATCCAAGTCCTTCACCATTAATTTATGCTGCCTTTCTTTTTATCAGGGTTTAAATCAACTTTTCCAATAAAATCACAGTTCCTGATTTTTCTTGTCCAACGCTCTGGATGGCGTCTTCTGGCTTCTTTGTATACTCTTTTACGATTCTTGAGTATCTCCTTATCTTTCCCGCTTACTCCTTCTGATAAGCATGCCCTTTTTACAAGACTTGAAGACAAATTATCACTCTTTTTAGTATGGACTTTCCAACCAACAATCTTGCAGCTGTATATATCTGTGATCATATAAAGATAAAAAAACATGGTTCAACCGGAATCTCTGAAAAATTTAGTATAACCGAGGGAGGTTGTAAAAGATATAATTAACCGAAATACTAAAACAACCATTGATTGGCATCATACAAGACCCACAAGAATAGGATTATTGGATAAATTGCGTTTTGCAGCAGCCTGTCGATATTCAAGCTTTCAAAAACTGCTCATGCTTTAATGTTGCTTATTGCATCTAAATCGAAAATGGCAACTCTTTTTTTTTACTTTTTACGTTCCTTCTCTACATCTTTATTATTACCTTGAGAGAGAACGCTAAAAACATTATTAATACATATTATGATTGTAAAGAGATAGATAAATTTATGTGTATTGTTGATATGGGTGAGATTAAAAAATGATTAATGCTACAATAAAATATGGAACTAAAGATATTGCCTTTAATCATATTGTAAGCAATAATCTAAAAAATGCAGTGATTATTAATTTTGATGATGTAAAGCTTTTGTTTAATTTACCTGACCATAAAAATTTGATGATAGATAACAGGGATGAAGTTGAAAAAAAACTTTTTACATACATATGAATCTTCAGACATTTAATAAATTTGATAAAATACAAGTAACTGATTTAGAAAAAACAGAGTTTATAGGCAAGTTAATATTCGAAGAAATTTTAAAAGATAAAAAAAAACATAGTCATACTCGTATGAACAAGACATTTTTTTTTAACAGAATATATGATAACTTTTCTGTAGGAAAAGAATGTATAAAAGAAATAACAATTGAAATAATCTCAATGCTAAACAATAAAACACAAAATAATCAAGAATGTATTTTAAAAAGCAAAAACAGTGAAAATCATATCCTTATCAGACTACCTGACCACATAGATTTTTTAAAAGAAAGCGAAATATTTGTTAAAATTGAAAAGCTTGTTCAGATCTACAAAAAACCGGGACATGACAGTTATTCAGACCTTATCAACGAAAATATAATAATAAAAGAAAAAATGATATTAATGCTAACAGAAATGTTTGTAAGTGCAAATTATTATATTCATGGTATACTTTTAAGTATCAAAGGCACAAAACCGTTGGATATGGTAAGTAACTCTATTAATTGTCTTATAAAAAAAAATTATTCAAAATTTGATTATTTAGATGAACTAAGTAAAGCTCCAGCAAAAGCAATCAGATTGATTTGCCTGAACCATAATCAGCAACAGCTTTTTCCTTTTCAAGATGAAACAAGGCAAGAAGAAGAAATTATTTGTTTTATTGACAATATGACATTTAACAATAAACAGATAATATTAGATGATTTAAACAGCCATTTTTTTAAAAGGCCTTATGGATGGCCTAAATGGCAGACAACATTATCTATTGTCAGGTTGTTTTCAAAAAAGTGCGTTTATTTATCTGTAAATAAAACAAAAATCGGGATAATTGATTCAGTTGAATTGCTTACAAAACAGACTAACTGGAAAAACATAGAAATTTTACAATCTCAAAAAGTCAGTAAAAATAAAATTAATAAAACCATAAATATTGCTTGCAGGCTTTTTAATAAAACAGGTCCTTGGAAAAAAGATACACTGTATCGATTTTTGCGAAATCAATTATTAAACATAAAATGTGATCTTGAATCTTACCTATTAATTGAAAAACAAGGTATCTATCCAGGAAAAGATAAAATTGTTAACAGCCTTAATACAATATACAGTTTTTTAAAAATAGAAGTATCTGAAGATTTGATAAAAGTTTTTCTAAAAAGAGAAAATGAACTAACAGATCTTATAGATGAATATGATTTGCTTACTTTCTTTTATCAAAACAAATTACAAACCTGGAAAAAGCTTGTTAATACTATTGTAAAATGCAATCAAAACCGTTCTGACATGGAAATGGACAGCAAAACAACTTTGGCTTTTGATAAACTAAATGAAATAATAAAAGCTAAAAGCCCTTATAATATGCTCAACAATATAGATCAATTAATAGATACAGTTGGAAAATTCAATGATACCGTAGAAACAAATTATCTGAATTGTGCAAAATCAGCTGGAATAAAAAAAACTGAAAAACAAATCGCAAACCTCACATGTTTGTTGAACGAAAAAAGTATAAATGTTGACAAAAAAAACGAAATTTTATCAACGTTGAATAAAATAAAAAAAAATATTCAGGCGACTGAAAGCATTAAAAGTATAGAAATTATGATAGATAAAGCCCGGGATCATTACGACTTATGCATAGATCAGCTTGAGTGATCCACAGGCTGTTGCAAAATACAATTTATCCAATTTCTGCGTTGGAGAAAAAAAAGCAATTTGATCCGCACTACCTAAATCTGCTTATCCCTTGCAGGTAGAGTGGTATGAAAAAATTCTGGATCCATCAAAAGATTTAAAACCTAAAAATATTTTTTTAGTAAACTTTAAAGATCTTGTCAATATGATAACAATCTGACCGATAATCTTATAGCAAAAAATTAAAGCCTTTTTAATGAGTAAACCGCTGCTATAATGATGATGATGATGATGATGATGGACTTTAATAACACACCAAATAAAAAAAAAGCTCTTGCACTTCCTTATAAAAAATCACTGGAAATTGCTCTTAAAAACATCAGAGCGCGTTTTTTGCGCTCTCTTATTACTTGCGCAACACTTGCTCTGGCTATCTCTTTTTTAAGTTATGTGAAAGTCAGCGTGAATATAGCAAATGGTCTGCTAAGCTCTGAAAACAGATTATATCAGGCAAAACTGATAAAAGCAGGGTTTGATTTGAACATGGAAGATACAACCGTTTTAAGCAGTTCAAAACAGCAATGGTTAATACTATTATCTTTTATGGTCTGTATCGTCGGTATTATAAATTCTCAACTAATGGCTGTAACAGAACGTTACCGCGAAATAGGAACAATGAAATGTTTAGGTGCACTAGACAGATTTATAATAAGGATTTTTTTTTTAGAAACATCAATTCAAGGGTTTGTAAGTTCAATTACAGGTGCTTTTATGGGAATTTTTTTTGCTGTTTTTAATGCTTTTTTCTTTATTTCAAAAGATGTGTTAAAATTAATGCCCTGTGATGACATTGCTATTTCTGCAATTTACTGTATTGCTGCAGGAGTGCTTTTAAATATTGCAGGATCTTTATACCCTGTCATAGCTGCAGCAAAAATGCAGCCTGTCAAGGCCATGCGCATAGATCGCTGACCTTTTTTTATAAAATCATTTTTTAAAAAAACAACCCAAATAAATTTATGGATAAAAAGAGAAAAATTGTCCGTGTTGTTGATGTGGCAAAAGTATTTTTTCTTGGTAAAACAGCTATTCATGCATTAAAAGGTGTTGATTTATCAATTGAATACGGAAAGTATATTTCCATAATGGGCCCTTCCGGATCAGGTAAAAGTACTCTTTTTAATATGATAGGCGGACTGGATAAACCCACACAGGGGAAAGTTTTTATTGATGATGTTGATATAGCAAAGCTTGATGCCAATGAACTTGCCTGGATCAGATGCCGTAAAATTGGATATATTTTTCAGACATTTAATCTTATTCCAGTTATGACAGCTCTTGAAAATGTTACGCTTCCCATGGTTTTTGCCGGGACAAACAATAATGATGCAGCTCAAAAGGGATTATCTCTTTTAGAGCAGGTTGGTTTAAAAGACAGGTTTAGCCATAAACCTTCTGAACTTTCAGGGGGGCAGCAGCAACGAGTTGCTGTGGCAAGAGCCCTTGCCAACACTCCTGCGATAATCCTGGCAGATGAACCCACAGGAAATCTTGATCTTTCTACTGGTGAGGAGATTATCGCACTTTTAAAAAAGCTGAGTGTAAAAAATAATGTAACTGTTATTTCAGCAACCCATGATATCAAAATGTTGAATGTATCAGATCAGATTATTTGGATACAGGATGGTAAAATTAAGAAAATCGAAGATCGTAAAACCCTTTCCATTTCAGTTGGAAAAGTTGATAGAAAATGATCCTCCAAAAATAGTTTGCTAACCTTTTTTAAAAATATATGGAAAGCAAAGTCATATCAGATACAAAATTAATATATCTTGTTGTTTCTAAAGCATATGTAAAAGTTTGCCTGCTTATCAGGGTTTTTTCTTTCTTATCAGTAATATCAGGCCTTGCCCTCTGTTTTTGTATGGATGCTAAAGCTAATACTAAATCTGCTCCCTATGATTTTTCAGAAACAATAAAAATATTGTCATCCTTTGGTAATAGAGCCACAGGCAGCAAAGGATGCAAAGCAACAGCTGAATATATAAAAAAATGCTTTTCAAAAAACAAATCTGCCTTAACAGGATCACATATTTTTAAGCTGCCTGTTCGTAAACATTTTAAAAGCCAGCTTATAGATCCGGATCAAAATATTTCTATTCCAATTTCTCCAGTTTTTTATAATGCAATATCATTAAATAATATTGCACCAGGTGGCATATCAGCTCCTTTAGTATATGTGGGATCAGGTGAAACAGAAAAGTTTGATGGCAAAGACATTAAAGGTGCTATTATACTTATGGATCTTGATTCAGGAAAAAGATGGCAAACTGCAGCAGCCCTTGGGGCCAAAGCTCTTATTTTTATTGATAAAGATAAAAGTCATTTTACAAACAGGTTTCTTATAGAAGAGAAAAAAGAGCTTTCTCCTGTTTATTTTCCCATGTTTTATACAAAGCTTGAGACAATCAAAGGACTTTTTGGCGATGTAACCGATATAAAAAGGCCAGCTTCAGGTAAAGTTGCTTCAAATATAAATATTTTGTCAAAAAATTCATGGAAAAATACTTTGACAAGAAATATTTACTCTTTTGTTCCTGGAAAAGATCCTGAGCTAAGCAAAGAACTTATACTAATTGAAGCTTTTTTTGACAGCACAATGCATATTGCCGGCATATCACCTGGCGCTGATGAAGCATGCAGTATAGCTTGTCTGCTTGAAATAGCAAAAACCTTACAACAAAAGCCACCTTTAAGATCAGTGCTTCTTGTTGCAACATCAGGTCATGCCCAGACACTTACAGGTATGCGTGAGATGATATCAAGTATTAGCACAAAGTCCAAGTATTTGAAAAAACTAAAAAAAAGGTTCACAAAATATGCTAAAAATTCGGAAAATAATCTAAGGGTATTAAAATATTATTCAGAATATGGCCTGGAAGATGCGTCAAAAAGCAAAAAGCTTCAAACAGCTTTGCAAGAGTGTATAAAAAACAAAATTGATAAAATAGCTCAAAAACTTGTTTATTTAAGGACACAATCAAAAGGTAATGGAAAAGCTGATTTGATTGATAAATTAACAAAAAAAAGGCGTTTGCTTAACAGGTTTTGTTTTAATGAAAAGTATAGTGACTGTAGCAATAAGGAAAAAGCAGTAGTAAATGATTTAATTGCAGAGGCAATTAATCAGCAAACCAGAATATATGATGATATGAAAAGCAGCTTAAAGATGCTTGCAAGTGCAAAAAAATTTCGAAAAATTGTAAAAGGGAAAAAGCTCAAGATCGTTATTTCTCTTCATCTTTCAAGTCATGGAAGCGGGATAGGCGCTTTTAGCAGGGGGTTTGGTTATTTATTAAAACCAAACGTGAACAGAAAAGCTGTATACAGCGAAATAAATGATTTGCTTTTAAAAGGAGCAGAAAAATATAATAAAAAGCAGAAAGCCCCCAGTTTTTTTTATGATACTCTTCGCTGCAACCGGATCAGGCCATGGGAAAGCTATTTTATTGACCGTCCGTTTTTAGGCGGTGAGGTGAGCGCTCTTGCAGGGTATACCGGGTTTAGTTTTGTAACTGTTAATGATGCGCGATCTTTATGGGGAACTTGCTGTGACTTGTATGATAATGTCAATTTAAATAACGCTAAAAAACAAAGCTCCCTTATATGCTTTTTATTCAAAGAGGTTGCAGATGCACCAGATATCAGCACTAAAAAAAAGCATAAAAACGGATTTGCAACGGTGCAGGGCCGTGGGAAAATATTGCGCTATGGAGAGCTTTTTCCTGATCAAAGCGCCTCTGATGCCGTGATTGTATCTTTTCAGGGTAAAACCTGTTTTTATAGTATGGTTGACAGTAGTGGCCTTTTTTTTGTTAAAGGTGTTGCTGACAAAAAACAGGTTTTTGACAAACTAATAATTGAAGGGTATCGTTTTGATCCTTTAACAGGTTCTATTGTTATGGCAATAGACAAAAGACAAACCGGCAAATCTTCATATCGTCTCAAAATACGTAGAAGATATATGGAGACAGATATTGTGATGTTTTCCTGCAGGTATACAACTCTGCTTGGTTTGTTAGAACCTAGAACATTTAATTATATGACAAAAATTCGGGTGATAGACGGGCGCAGTGATACTTTGCCAAGACAATACTGGTATAGCAGAATAGATACAAGATCTTCTGTTATTACATCTGTATTTCTTGAACCTGAAGCCCGCATGAAGATTATTTTGTCAGATAACATATTAAGAAAGAAAATGATTCTCTCCAATGCAAAAGATTTTAAACCAGAGGGGATAGGATATAAAATTGACAGTCAGCCTTTTATACATTTTGCAGGGTTAACAGCTGCAAAAGATATGTGGGCTCTTTTGGAGCCACGGATTTCCCATCTTGAAAAACACGGCATAAAAGATGAGAACATCAAAACACTTTTTCATGAAGGGAAAAATGCTTTAAAAGATGCAACAGATGCTCTGATAGCTAAAAAACATACCACTTTTTTCGGCGAAACAGGTAAATCATGGGCCCTTGCAAGCCGTGTTTACAACCACATAGAAAAAACCCAAAAAGACGTATTAACAGGTGTTTTATTTTATATTGCCATGTTTGTTCCATTTGCATTTTTTATGGAGTGCTTTTTATTCTCATATACAAATATTCATAAAAAAATTATTGCATTTTCAGGCATACTGATTATTCTTGTTACTATCGTCTACAATATTCATCCTGCATTTAAACTGGCATACAGCCCTTTTGTAATAATTTTAGCTTTTTTCATTATTTTGCTTTCATCCATCGTAACAATTATTATCTTTTCAAGGTTTGAAGATGAGATGCTGAGAATACAAAAGCGTGCAGTTCTGGTTTGGTCAGATGAAGCAAGTCCAATAAAAACTTTTGCTGCTGCATTTTTTATTGGAGCAAACAATTTGAAACGCAGGCCTTTAAGAACCTGTCTTACATGTATAACTCTTATCATTTTAACATTTACAATTATGAGTTTTACTTCAGTTAAAACAATGCAAAGCAATATGAGACTGCTTTTTGGCAAAGATGCGCCATATCATGGAGTATTGCTAAAACAGATTAACTGGAAAAGTTTGCCCAGGCAAAGTTTGACAAAACTTGAAGATACTTTTGGCAGCAACTGCATTATAGCTCCAAGAGCATGGCTTGGAACCTGCGAAAAAACAGGCAATAGTATAATACCTGTTAAATGCAATGAAAAGGTTTTTGAAGCAAAAGGTGCATTGGGACTTTCTTCCCGTGAGAACTTATTTTTAAGTGGTGACAAAATCATAAGCTGTGGAAGATGGTTTAATGATAATGAGAGGCAGTCAGTTTTACTGTCTGAGCTCATGGCAAAATATCTTGGAATAGATATTGCTGGAGGAAAAAATATTTTTGTTGAACTTTGGGGAATATCCTTTGAAGTTGTTGGCATATTTTCAGGTAAAAAACTTATGCAAAATACTGACCTTGATGCTGAACCCTTAACTCCTGCAATTTTTTCTTCAGAAACATTTTCAAAGATAACTGAAGAAGAGATGGCTGCAATTGAGTCTGGAGAAGACATTCAAAGATTTCAAAGCAGATACAGACATATTAAAGGAGCATTGACAATTATTCTGCCTTATCAGACTCTCATGACAATAGGAGGACATCTCAAATCTGTTTCTGCATGTTTTAAAGATAACAAAAGCCTTAAACTAAAAGCTGAAAAGCTGGCAAACCGTTTTGGTTTGTTAATATTTTGCGGAGAAAAAGAGGGTATATTTGTTTATAGTGTAAGCGAACTGATAAAATACAGTGGTATGCCAAATATTATCATACCCCTTATGATTTCGCTATTGATTGTATTTAATACGATGACAGGGAATGTATTTGAAAGGAAAGGAGAAATTGCAACTTATACTTCTGTGGGTCTGTCTCCTTTAAATGTATCATTTGTTTTTATTGCAGAAGCATTGGCCATGGCAGTTATAAGTATTACTTTGGGGTATCTTGCAGCTCAAACAGGAGCAGGTCTTTTTGCAAACACATCATTTTTTTCTTCAATTACTGTAAATTACTCTTCTTTGGCAGGAATAATGGCCATGGTTTTAGTTATGGCAGTAGTTTTGATATCTGTTATATATCCGTCAAAGGTCGCTGCCAGAATAGCAGGCTTTAACAAAGAAAAGATGTGGATAAAAAAAGATGATGATAAGGATTGTATTGAAGTGACACTTCCTTTCCTTATAAAAAATGATGAATTAAACAGCCTTAGTAAATATATGTATAACTATTTTAAAGCGCATCAGGATATTTCCCACGGAGTATTTTCCACAGGAGAAACAAATCTTATATCAAAAGAAAAAAACATGGATAACATAAATAAAAAAAAGTGTGCACTTGCTTATCTTACGTCAAAAGTCTGGCTTGCTCCTTTTGATCTGGGCATTATGCAGCTTGTTGATATGCTTTTTTACGAGTTTGAAGAGGCATCTGATTTTTTTGAAATAAAAATGCTGATTAAACGCAAATCAGGAGAAGTCAATGCATGGAAGAGAATTGTACATATGTTTATAATAAATATTAGAAAACAACTCTTAATATGGCGTTTAAAAAACAAAACATCTGTTTAGAAAAAATGCAAAAACAACAAAAAACAAATTCAGACAAAAATAATGGCAAGGAAAATAGCTATAATATTCCCATAAGGGGCAGAGCTGTATTTACAGGAATTTTTTTTGCAGCTTTAATAAGTATTGCATCTCCTTACAACAACGCATATCTTAATGCGTCTTTGCTTGGCGGCGGACATTTTCCAATGGCGCCTTTTTTCATTATGATATGTTTAACCTTGCTTGCAGCATTTGCAAATATCCATATATGCAAACAAAACCTGTTGCTGACAGGAAAAGAACTTTTGCACATATGGATATTAATGGCGCTTGTGTCTGGTATTGCCTATACAGGCCTTGTTAGAACTTTTTTTATAAACCTTTCAATTCCTTTTCATTATGCAGAGACAAACAGCAACTGGTCAGATGAAATCATCCCTTATCTTCCCAAAGCATTGTATCCTCAAAACAGCGAAGCTGTTGCCATGTTATATGATGGTATTGACAGAGGATATAAGATGGGTCTGTTTGAAATAATTTCACAGATTCCCTGGAATGTATGGATATTGCCCTTATTAGTATGGACACTATTTATTTTTCTTTCTTATTTTGTGATGATTTGCACAGTAAATATTTTCAGCAGGCAGTGGTTTCATAATGAAAGATTACACATGCCGCTTGTTAATGTTCCTGTGATGCTCCAAAAGGCTGTGGATCAAAATAAATTATTGACTTTTCTTTCCAATCCGTTTTTTATTATAGGTATATCAATACCTTTACTTTATCATCTTATAAATGGATTAAATTTTTATTATCCTTCAGTTCCTAAAATACCCAGTCTGATTCTGGCAGGCTCTTATTTTCCAAAATACGGCTTTTTGTCAGGATTTAATAAATTGAAAATATTTATCTATCCGGCTTTTATAGGTTTTGCGTTTTTAACAGCCAGACAGATATCTTTTTCTTTCTGGTTTTTTTTCATTGCAGGCTCTTTTTTATTCGGTGCTTTGCATACGCTAGGATATAATATACCTGCTGCTGCATTAGGCGTAACATTTGGCCCTACACTTTCAAGACCTGAAGAAACACAGATGATTGGCGCTTATTTTATATTTTTTCTGTTTATTATATGGCTTGCGAGAAAGCATCTTGTCAATATTTTAAAAGAGTCCTGCTGTATGATCAAAAAAAATCCAGACAGAACAGAGTGGTTTAATACTGCTGTATCTTTCTGGGGTTTTGTTGCTGGTTTTTTTGGTATTGTTTTATGGTGCTTTTATTTTGGAATGCCATTATTAACATCCTTTTTGACAGTGGGGATGTTTTTTATGATATTAATTGTGTCAACCCGTGTTATATGCCAGGGAGCTTTGGCATATTTCACATTAACAGCAGCACCAATAGATAGCCTTATGGCACTATTTGGAGCAAATTTTTTTACCAAAACAGGAATACTTATAGCAGGAGTTGCGCAAAAAGTTCTTTTTGTTGACTTAAGAGAGTCTTTAATGCCCTCCCTTGTACATGCTAGAAAAGTTGATCAGCTTTATCACAATGCAACAAAGCCGTGCAAAAAAAACAGAAATATGCTTTTTGCCAGTATAATAATTACAATTGTAGTTGGTGTTGCAGTCTCTTTTGCCTCAATGCTTGTTGTTTGTTATAAATATGGTATAAGAGATCTTCACCTTGACTGGGCCAGCCGTACTACAGTTTCAGTATATAAAAATATACATACATTAATAATAACACCTGCTGATCCAAACATTTGGGTTTTGATTTTTTCAGGGTTTGGAGCATTTACAATGCTTGTTCTTGTAATCGGTTATCACAGGTTTTACAAATGGCCTTTTCACCCCATAGGTTACCTTACAGCTTACAGCTCCGCGATGAAAATACTATGGTTTAGCTTTTTTGTAGGATGGATCTGCAACGCACTTTGTATGAGGTATGGTGGTATTATTTTATTTAAAAAAATACGTTATTTTTTTGTGGGACTTATTATTGGTGATTTTTTAATGGGCGGAGCATGGGCTCTATTAGGCTTTTTAAAAGACACAAGTTATCAGGTATTTCCAAATTAAATTATGTATAAGGATAAAGAACTTGAAGAATACAGGAACCTTATTGCAGCTCCTGAGGTTTTCCATGAAGGCTTTGGTTTAAAGACAATTATAGGTGCTGTGTTTGTCGGATTTTTAATGATGCCAGGGAGCATGTATCTTCAGCTTGTTATAGGTTCCGGAATAGGTCCTGCTGCGCGGTGGGTTACTATTATTTTATTTGCAGAAATTGCAAAACGTTCCTTTAAAGAATTAAAACAACAGGAAATTTTTTTGCTTTATTATATGGCAGGTGCAGCAATGGCAGCCCCATTTCAAAATTTGTTATGGCAACAATATCTGGTGCAGTCAGACGCTGCTAAGATGCTCGGTCTTACAGAACTTATA
>Ga0209345_10004997_pt1 | contig 12531 bp, 9 predicted proteins | sample Cruoilmetagenom7_FD_187294 | JGI IMG/M metagenome (GOLD analysis project Ga0209345, IMG submission 187294) | Oil polluted marine microbial communities from Coal Oil Point, Santa Barbara, California, USA - Sample 7 (SPAdes) (version 2) | ecosystem: Environmental > Aquatic > Marine > Oil seeps ...
GCAAAAGCCTAATTCACTAACAGTTACAGAAGGCAGACTGTTAAGCGATATCGTGCATCAGCAGGGCACCATTTTACAGGTTGGAACCCAGCAACGCTCATCACCTCAATTCAGGATTGCGGCAGAACTGGTACGCAATGGAAGAATTGGCAAACTGCATACGGTGAAAATCGGCCTTCCCGGTGATCCTTCCGGGCCCGAAGCTGATGAAATGCCAATCCCTGAGAATCTGAATTACAACATGTGGCTGGGTTCAACACCTGAGGTCCCATATACCGAAATTGGTGTGCATCCCCAGCAGGGCTACGGCCGTCCGGGTTGGCTACGCATTGAACAATATGGTGCCGGAATGATTACCGGCTGGGGTCAGCACCACTATGATTCTGCTGCCTGGGGAATGAATACCGAATTTACCGGCCCTGTTTCGGTAGAAGCACTGGCTCAATTTCCAAAATCGGGACTCTGGAATGTACATGGAGATTTTATGGTTAAACAGGAGTACGAAAACGGGATTACTGTATTCACAAGCGGTGGATATACCAATGGGATACGGTATGAAGGTACCGATGGATGGATTTTTGTATCGCGTGGAAGTTATGTTGCTTCGGCAAGTGATCCGGTTGATGCCGCAAATAGTGCCAAGGCACTTGATGCTAGCGATCCGGCCATTCTAAAATCGGAAATAAAGGAGAATGAGATTCACCTCTACAAAAGTGATGAGCAGCATGGGAACTGGCTCGACTGCATTCAATCCGGAAAACAACCTGTTTCACCGGTTGAGATTGGTCACAGAGCCTGTTCAGTTTGCCTGATCAGTCACATTGCCATGAAGACTTCCGGAAGTTTGCAATGGGACCCGAAAACAGAAAAATTCATTAATAATGATCTTGCTAATTCAATGTTGAGCCGTCCACAGCGCTATCCCTTTGGTACCGATTATATAAATCGATAGATACGTGCAGAGCAATTAGCTCGAGTAAAGTCAGATCAATGAAAACCGCAATACACTATTTTCTCCTTTTGCTAGTGATAAATCTGCTGAGTTGCTCAAATGCGATCACAGGGAAAGAAAATGAAACACAGGAAAAACCCAATGTACTCTTTATATGTGTCGATGACCTTCGCCCGGAATTGGGGTGCTATGGGAAGAAGTATATACATAGCCCCAACATCGACAAACTGGCAGAAGGAGGTGTGGTTTTTACCAAGCATTTTGTACAGGTTCCCACCTGCGGGGCATCCCGCTTTAGTTTGCTGTCCGGGATGTTGCCTAAAACAACCGGACACCTCGGTAACGAAGCATGCCATAATTTTATATCGGGTCAGCCGGAAACAGAAAAGCCGGAAACATTTATTCATCATCTGAAACGTAATGGTTATTATACGGTAGGGATCGGTAAAATCAGCCACTATACCGACGGCTTGTTATATGGGTACACAGCTCCTGTCGGAACGGAATTGGAACTTCCGCATAGTTGGGATGAGATGTTATTGAATCCTGGCAAATGGGGAACAGGATGGAATGCATTTTTTGGTTATGCCGATGGCGAAAACCGCCAGAGCATGAACAGACAGGTAAAACCATACGAAATGGGTGATGTGGATGACCTGGGTTATCCCGATGGTTTAACGGCAAATCTGGCCATTGAAAAACTGAATGAGTTAAAAGAAAAGGATAAACCGTTCTTCCTGGGAGTTGGGTTCTTTAAGCCTCACCTCCCGTTTAATGCCCCTAAAAAGTATTGGGATTTGTACAATGAAGCTGAAATTCCTTTACCTCAGTTCCCGGACAGCCCTGAGAATGTGAATAGTGCAAGCTTGCATGGAAGTGGAGAATTTAACGGGTACAAACTGGGAGAAGAAAGGGCTTCACTGAGCGCCCCTGTGTCGGATGATTATGCCCGAAAAGTCAGGCATGCTTATTTTGCCTGTGTCAGTTATATTGATGCCCAGGTTGGTAAGTTACTCGATGAATTGGATACTCTTGGGTTGGCAGAAAACACCATTGTGGTGGTTTGGGGCGATCATGGTTGGCATCTGGGAGATCAACGTGTATGGGGAAAACACACCATTTTTGAAAGAGCACTTAAGAGTGCATTTATCGTTCGGGCACCAAGCGTTTCAGGTGAAGGGAAGACCGTTGAACATGTGGTTAGCACAGTTGATTTATATCCAACCCTCATGGAATTGTGCGGGGTGGAAATGCCTCATCAGACAGATGGAAAGAGCCTTGTCACTCTAATGAATAATCCGCTGTTAAATAACTGGGAAGAAGCATCTTATGGGTATTTTCGAAATGGAATATCTTTGCGGACCGAGCGTTACAGATTAACCAGGTATTTCAGAGAAGAACAGCCGGTTATCGAACTGTACGACCACCAGACTGACCCTTATGAAACAAATAATATAGCCGCTGAACATCCGGGGATTGTAGAACAATTGATGCCTCTCTGGGAAAAGGGGAATACCGGGTTGTATTGACAGAAAAAGTGAGAAACCTTATAAAAAAAGTGTTGCTTCTAATCGCAGTTTTTTATTCCTTTTCTATTTCAGGATTCGCCCAGATAAATGACTCCCTTCACAATGAAAAAATGGAGTGGTTCAAAGACGCCAACTGGGAATATTTATTCACTGGGAATCTATTCAGTCCACGGCATTGATGAATCCTGGTCATTCTTTAATAACTATAACTCTCATGATGACTATTTGAAACAGTTGGATGGATTCACTGCAAAGAATTATGATCCTGCTTATTGGGCGGAGTTGATTAGTTACATTGGAGCAAAATATGCAGTAATCACAACAAAGCATCATGATGGTTTTGCACTCTGGGATACAAAATGCGGAAATATGAACGCTGTGAAGCAGGCATCCGCCGGAAGGGATTTACTCACCCCTCTTGTAGATGGGATACGGGATCGGGGACTGGGAACACAGTGGGGAAGAGTGGCAGGTTGATAAGGTCCGTTCAATGCTGATAGAGAAGAATCCCGGGGTAATACTCAATTCACGTTTACGTGGCAAAGGTGATTACGAAACTCCACAACAGGTCATAGATATATTTGCCGACTGCATCAGCAAAGGCGGTAATCTGTTACTGGATATAGGTCCGAAAGCCGACGGAACAATTACCGGGGAGCAGGAGCATATTTTGAAGGAACTTGGTACATGGACGGATAAACATAAAGAGGCAATCTATGGAACAGAACGGGGGATCCCGTATGATCATTATTACGGTCCAACGTCGCTATCGCAGGACAGTACCATACTCTATCTGTTTGTCAAAGGCAATGCGAATGGTCAGGTTACCCTGAAGGGTATCTCTAATAAGATCAACAGGATATGGGTGGTTGGAAACGGTACCAAGTTGAATCACCAGGTCATGAGCAAGGTTTTCTGGAATAAATATCCCGGCCTTGCGTATATTGACCTCCCTGAACATCTGCTCGATCAATACTGCACTGTGTTGGCTGTTCTGCTCGATGGTCCGGTGGATCTTTACAGGGAGGCCAGCGGTGCAATTGAAAGTAATTAAATTACTTGAGGGCATTGAAGCTCGTGTGTGAGTAGAGTCAACTAGCTACTTTCTTCCTATGGAACGGGCGTACAGCATCGCAGTGGTGCGATAAAAGATATGCCCCAGTTTTGTAAAAGGCAGGTACATAATCACAAACCAAACAGCCACCAGGTGAAAAAAGTAGAGGTGGTAGGCCAGGGACCAGTCTCCAAACCGTGCCAGCTGCACCAGTGTTCCGGAAAGGGTCAGCAGTCCAATTGCCACCAGCAGGAGCCAGTCTGAATAGCCACTCTTTCCAAATACACTTTTGTTGAATAACCTTTGCCAGATCATGATCCCAAGGCCGCAGTAGATCATCAATGAGGCCAGATTTCCAAGTATTTTAAATGGATTGCTAAGTGGAAGCGGGTAATTATGTGTGACAGTGGCCCAGATGGCATAAAGGGTCACCACAATCAGCAGGGCAAATCCAAAGAATAGCAACATATGAGAAAATCTTCCAGCCTTTCTGCTTCCACAGTTCGAAAAATTTGAATGTGAAAGGATCTCTCCCAGAATCCTGAATACCGGGAGCCTCCTCATACCGGCCTCACCGGGGGGAGTCTGCCGTTTCATATCTCTCCAGAATCTGCCAATACCCAAAGAAGCAAGCAGGTAGAAAAATAAAGTAATGGCCGAAAAGGTTCCGTTCAGCAGCCCATGGGGAAAAAATGCAGAATAATCCACCGGTCCTTCCGGAATTCGAAAGGTTCCAGCCAGTGAAAGAATCGCGATGATAACAGCCACAGGAATTGCAATGGCCAAAGGAAGCCACATGACTTCGCTAAGGAGTTTGCCCAGGAACCGGGGCCGGGCGTAGTGCCGGTAGCTAAGCTGGCGCACCCCTGAAATCACATCAGCAGGTTTTACATCCCGCGGACAAAAACTGCTGCAGTCTCCACACTGGTGACAGAGCCAGACATCCACATTCCCTATCAGTCTGTTTTTCAATCCCCATCCCGACCAGATCATCTCCTTTCTGGGAAAGGGCCTGTCTGCAGGAGCCAGTGAACAAACAGCTGAACAGTTACCACACTGCATGCACTGGTTCAGCTGTGATCCGCTCAATTGGCTCAGTTCCCTCTTAAAGGCCAAATCTGGTTGTATGTCTGCAATTTCACTCATTTACTTCTCAACCTGACTCTACAAACTTTTGAAAGGATTAGGACCAATAAGCTCCATTTCCTCCACATAATCGTTAATCATCTCCTGTATCTCGTGATGCTCTGTAATCTCCACGAATTTAGTCTGGATCCGCTCCGGTTCAAGCATCATGGTCTCCAGGGTTTCCTGAAGATTCTCTCCCCGCTGTTCTGTCAGTTCACTGCCATGAATAAAATGACACTGGTAGTCATCACCGGGCTTGCAACCTATCTGTAAAATGCCATCATATCCATGGGAAAGTGCATCGGAGATCCACACCTTGTTTATGGAGCCCAGGCAACGTACCGGGATGATCCTGACGTAAGGACTATATGACAGGTGATGGATTCCAGCAGCATCCAAAGCCGGATAGGCATCATTTTCACAGACAAATACCAGGATTCTTGGTTTTTCCTCGAACTCATCGGGCATGGATACGGCCTTAATCATGGCCGACACGCTGTTGATATTAAAGTCTGCAAAACCAATCACTCGTTCCGGACAAGAGCCCACACAAATACCGCACCTCCGGCAACGCGCCGGATTGGGCAGTGGAGTCCCCTTTTCGGTCTCATCGTAACTGCCGAAGGGACACTCCTCCGTGCAGCGCTTGCAATCGGTACAGCGTTCCATATAGAGCTCCGGCCAGGTAAGATCCCCGGCCCGTGGATGTACCGCTTCTCCCCGCTTTACACATTCGATCGCCTGGATAGCCTTCATCATGGCTCCGGCGCCATCCTCCCGGCTCATCTCCATGTCCATGGGAGCCCTGACCGTACCGGCAGCGTAGATCCCGGTCCGCCTGGTTTCATAGGGAAAGCAGATAAAATGGGAGTCGGAAAAATCGTATTCAATTTCCGGCAGGCCTTTTCCAAGCCGGTATTGGAGCTGCAGATCGGTGGTGGTATTGGGTACCATGCCGGTAGCCAACACGACCATATCAGATTTCAGGATCACATGTTCATCCAGGAGTGATTGGCTAATAACAAGTTCCATCCCATCTCCCCTGTCAGTTACAGTGTCGATTATTCCCTTGGTCATAAAGATGGCATCATCGGCCTGAACCATCTTGTAAAATTCCTCTTGAAAACCCGTGGTCCGGATATCCCTGTAAATGATATAGACCTCGGCCCGGGGATTAAGCTCCCGCACGTAGAGCGCCTGTTTTAAAGCTGCACTGCAGCAGTAGGAAGAGCAGTAGGCAAGGTGCTTTTCATCCCGCGATCCGGCACATAATACAAAAAGGATGCGGTCGGGAATCGGCTCCTCCTGCACAAAGAGCTCAAATTCCTCCAGTGTTTTAACACGCTCTGACCCATAGCCCATTGGCTCCAGCTTCTCCGTATTGTAAGGTTTCCATCCGGTGGCTGTGACAATGGCACCAACATGCAATTCGGAACTCCCGTTTTTATCCAGGCTTATTTGGAAATTCCCTGGTTCTCCGGAGATGGATTGCACCCTGGTATCCAGGTATATCTCCACCCCGGGGAGTTTTTCAAGTTCTTTCACCAGCAGGTGTATATCCGGCTCTTTTAAGGTGGCATCCGATTCACAGTCCGGCAACAGTTTATAGATCCTTCCGCCATAGCCACCCAGATGGCCCGATTGTTCCACCAGGTGAACCCGGTAACCCGCCCGTGCACCCTCCAGGGCAGAAGTAAGTCCGGCAATCCCACCACCCACAACCAGGATTTCAGAAGAAATGCTTTCAGGAATATAGGGAATATTCTCTCTGATGGCTTCCAACTTGGCCAGAACCATTCGCGTTTGGTCCTCAGCACACAGCTGGGTATCCTCATGCTCTGGCTCCATCACCCAGGCCACCTGCTCCCGCAGGTTGATCCGTTCCACATGGATCCCATCCAGCTGAAACTCCTTACTCTTTACTCTGGGTGAGCAGGCAGCAAGAGCCAGGCGGTCCACTCCCTTTTCCTTAAGCAGCGTGTTCAACCCGGTCAATCCCGCTTCTGAACAGAGGGCCCTATGCTCCATACAAACGAGGCCCTGATTTGCCTCTACAGCTGAATCAAGCAGTTTCCCCACATCCAGGCTCGCTCCAATGCTGCACCCGGAACAGACAGCCAGTGCCATATTTTTTTTGCCGTCCTCCATCATTTCTGCATGGCTTTGAGTGCCGAAGCTGTGGCATCTTTTACTGACGAGGAAACATCCATGGGTCGTTTAGAGCAGGCCGTGGGAATCATTCCCGATGGCTGAACGGGCAGGCAGAATCCATATTCATTCAACTCAAGCCTGGCTGCTACCGGAGCAGGGCATAATCCCATGGCAAGTACCACCAGATCAAAAACATCCTTACGTTTTCTTGCTCTGCTTATGTCCTCAAGCTCCAGGACAATTCCCTCCTCCCCTTCCGAAGGCAAGATTCGTCCCACCTTCCCCTTGGTCAGGATAATCCCTTCCTTTTCCTCAATCTTTTTCAACAGTGTTTCATTTCTGCCTGAAAGCCTCAGGTCGATATAAAAGATTTCACTAATCGTCCCGGGATATTCAGTCTCCAGGGTCAGGGCGTGTTTCAGCGAAGCAGAACAGCAGACTGCAGAACAATAGGGAAGATGATTCTGATCTCTTGAGCCAACACACTGGATAAAAGCAATACGGGAGGGCACTTTCCCATCCGATGGTCTGGTCAGTTTCTTATGCTCCCTGGTGCAGTTTGCCAGCATACGTTCAAATTCCTGGTTGGTGACCACATCTGCCTCCTCACTGTAACGGAAATTTTCAATTTTTGCAGCATCATAAAGGTTCCATCCAGTGGCTACGATGATCTTGCCTGCCAGGATACCCACCTCTGCCGATGAAGCATCTAACTGGATGGCCGAATAGTCGCATACCTCCAGGCACTTTCCACAGGCTTCCCTCGTACAAACTTCAGGATCAATGCAATACTTCATAGGAAAGGCCAGGCCATTGTTAATATAGGCTGCTTTCTCCCCAGGACTTCTCCCCAGTTTTTTTGGCCGCTCCTCCGGGCACACCTCTGCACATTTGCCGCAGGAGGTACAGTTATTATTGATCAACCTGGGCTCCAGATCAATTTTTGCTGAGTAGTCGCCTTCGGATCCGCTGATGCTCTTCAGATTTGCACCGGTATAGTAGGTGATCAGGGGATTGGAACGAATGCGCCGGTAATTGATCTCCAGTCCGCAGGCTGGCGGACAGAGTTTAGGAAAGTAGTTATTAAACTGGCCAACGTTGCCCCCCAGATAATTCTCCTTTTCGATCAACACCACCTGCTGTCCGGCCTCGGCAAGCTCAAGCGCAGCGGTAATACCGCTTATCCCTCCCCCTATGATTAATGTTGGAAAGTCCAAGGTAAACAGTTGTTTAGAGTATGTCTCGTTTAATCATCTCCCACTCACCCGTTTCTGGATCCCAGCGGCAGTTGGCAAATGCTTCCCAATCTTCTTTCATGTTTGGATGATCCGTACGGAAGTAGTAGCCTGGCCAGCGAGTCTCCTCCCTGAAAAGTATGGTGCGTATATGAGATTCTGCCTGCCACATCCTGTGTGTATTCTCCCAGCAACGCATGAGTTCATTCAGATCTCCCGCCGCCAGCTTTTCTGCATCCTCTTTCATAAACTGCATATACTCCAGTCCTTTGGTCAATAAGGCTTCTGAGGTTTTAAATCCAACCGAAGCCCCTCCTGCATACTCATCCATGATCTTCTGCAGGCGAAACATAAACATTTTGGGTTTGATGTAGTTTGGATTCACATCTTCATCGTTGGTGTATCCGCTGTGTTCCTCAAAAATCTTCAATGGTTGCAGGACCTTCTCTTTTAATGCGGCTATCTGCTCCTCGCTTATCTCAACAGCTTCGGGATGGTCCATGCAAAAAGCTATGGCCGCTTTGCCTGCAATACGCCCCTCGGTAAATGAACCGGAAGAGAACTTATGCGAAGAGGCACCAGACGCATCCCCGGCGGCAAAGAGTCCCCCGACTGAGGTCATATTATCATATCCCCAGTGGTGCTCCCCAGGAGCCAGGTCCCGGGGCCCGCTTACCCATGCCCCGGAGGCACCGGAATGGGAACTGATGAAGTAGGGCTCACAGGCCGATATCTCCGAGGGAGTCTTCTCAGGCATGATATTATGAGATGCCCAGTTCAGAGCCTGGCTCACGGTCATATCCAGAAAGTCCTCCCAGGCCTCAGATTCCAATTCCTTCATTTTCCGCCTGGCCTCTTTCTCATCCGGGATCTCCGCCACAAGTTTCTGAATAGCTTCATCGGTTCGCATATAGATGGGCCCGTTCCCCTCTTCCAATTCAAGCAACATCAGGTAATTACGCAGATTTGCGGGGGTAGGCTTGGAGGTACCGTAGGGGGCCCAGTTTTCAAGTTCCGCTGCACGTGTCTCCATATAATCCTCCCCCTTGGCATTGGTAGCCTTGGACTTAAACAGCAGGAACCATGCTCCTACCGGGCCGTAGGAATCCTTAAAACGGACCGGAACAAAGCGGACCTCCTGGCAGGTCATTTCGGCACCTGCTTTTAGCGTAAAATAGGTGCTGGCTCCACTGTTAAAGGGAGGATACCAGGACCTTCCCAGTCCCTCTCCAACGGAGCGGGGCCTGAAAACATGTACGGCACCACCCATCACATCCAGTACTGCTTTTGCTTTGAATACGTAAAACTTGTTGTCCCTGACACTAAATCCTACCGCACCCACACAACGATCATCAAACATGACCGGTTCCGTGATAAAGATGCGTTCGTAATAGGTGCCGTCCTCTCCAAGCTCTTTCAGGGCACTTTTTGCAGCTTCGGATACTATACTCTTATAGGACTCACCATGTATCATGATCTGCCACCTGCCTTCATTCACATAGTTACCCTCCTCATCCTTCCAGATGGGCAAACCCCACTTTTCAAACAGGTGAACCGAGGAGTCCACGTGGCGGGCAATATTGGCTACCAGGTCTTTCCGGGCAATTCCCATCAAATCGTTTTTCACATAGCTGACATACTCATCAACCGTATTGTTTCCCTTACTCACCCCCAGGTAAAGATTGATGGCTGACAATCCCATAGCCACAGCCCCGCTGCGCTCCATGGCTGCTTTATCCACAACGCAAACACGCTGCTTATTCTTTTTCGCCCAGTAGGAAGCTTCATAGGCTGCACCACAGGCCGCCATGCCACCTCCCAAAATAAGGAGGTCGGTTTCCACCACAACAGTCTCAAAATTATCTGCATTCATTGCTCAGGAATTTAAATTAGAGGGAGTCGGGTTCTGTTCTCAGTACTGGTGACTTCAGGTCATCTGTTCCAGTGGTAAATCCGGCATCGGGATCAATGGATCCTTCAGCAGTGGTCCGGATGGGAAACTTGAAACGCTTCACTACCTTGTTCCTGAACCTGACTGCCCACATGATGGAGTCGGAGCTTCTTAAGGGTTGCACAACCCCTCCCAGAGGCATAAAATCGGCATAGCCCCTGATCTCGATGGCCTGGGTCGGACAGATCTTAACGCAGGAGTAACACTCCCAACACATATCCACTGCCCGGTTATAGGCTTTGTTAGTCTCTTTATCCAGAACCATCAGGTCATTGGGACAGATATACTGGCAGGCAGTACGATCCTGGGCCTTGCAGCCATCGCACTTTTCATTTATTACAAAACTCGGCATAGGTAGTTAGTTTGTGAATCACACAAACATAAGTAAATATTCCCTTGAGAAGCTGTTGAAAACACGGCCCGGGTGATATTTAGAATGTTTTTAAAATCCCTTCCAGGAGCTTTGTGTATCTAGTCGTCTGAAAAGTGTTTCAGCATCTCCCGGTAGGAGGAGAAAACCCTGGCCCGGGAGACAAATCCAAGATATTTTCCATTCTGCAGGACAGGAAGATTGTAGCGGCCGCTTTCAGAAAATTGCCTGGCCACCTCCTCCATCTGACTGGTACTTTCAATGGTCCATTGAGGGGTATGCATTAAGTCGCGAACAAGGGTATTGTCATACATGTCCTGGTTGAACATAATATGACGGATATCATCCAGTTTTACCAGCCCCTTCAGGTAGTTCTGCTTATCCACCACCGGGTAAATGTTCCTGCTGGAAGTGGTGATTACCTGTACCAGATCCCTGAGTGTATCTTCTTCCCGGACCGTTTTAAAGTTGGTCTCCAGCAACTCCGACACCTTCATCATCAGCAATATATTGCGGTCCTTGTGGTGAGTCATCAACTCACCACGCTTGGCCAGCTGGACGGTATAAACAGAATTTTTTACAAAGTAGCGCGTAGTTCCAAAGGAGATGGTGGCTGCAAGCATCAGGGGAAAAAAAAGTTCATACCCCCCTGTAATCTCAGCGATCAGAAAGATGGCTGTCAGCGGTGCATGAACTACTCCTGCAATCATTCCGGCCATCCCCACCAGGGCCATATTACTCACACATACATCAATACCCACCTGATTCAGTACCAGCCCGAAAAGCATTCCGGTATTAGCACCGATAAAAAGCGTTGGCGCAAAAATTCCGCCAATACCACCGGCTGAAAATGTAACGGTGGTAGCCACTACTTTCAAGCCTATAATCAGCAGCATATAGACCACAAGTAGAGCAAAATTTTTCTCCCATCCTTCAAAAAAACTGTTCTCAAAGAGATGGAAAAATTCACCCCTGAGCTCCTGGTTCACCACCTCGTAACCCTCCCCGTAGAGGGGTGGGAAGATCAGAATAATCACACCCAGGATTCCTCCGCCGAGCAACAAGCGTTTCCAGGTACTTTTAATCTTTTCGAAAAACCCGGAAATCCGGATATAACTCTTAGTAAAATAGACCGACAGCAATCCTGCAATGATCCCAAGCAGCAGGTAGTAATGGATCTCACCCATTTTAAAAGGCTCAGTAAGTTGGAAAGAGTAGAGCACATTCTGACCCATAAAGAGGTAAGAGGTCAGTGCCGCAGAAGCAGAAGCGATGAGCAAGGGGATCACGGCCCACATGGTAAGATCGAGCATAATCACTTCCAGGGCAAAGACAATGCCTGCAATGGGTGCTTTGAAAATGGCAGAAAGGGCACCGGCACAGGCACAGGAAATCAGCAGGGTAACCTCTTTATAGCTCAGTTTCAGGGCTCTGCCAATATTTGAGCCTACGGCTCCACCCGTGGCCACTGTGGGCCCCTCCAGTCCCACCGATCCACCAAAGCCCACGGTCAGTGCACTGGTTATAATACTGGAGTAAAGGTTGTGCGAACGCATGATTCCGTTGTTCTTCGAAATGGCAAAGAGGACACCGGGAATACCATGCCCCACCGGACGCTTGTTGATGTATTTGATGAACAACACGGTCAGCGTGATTCCCACAATGGGTATGATAAAGATGTAGTACTTGCTGTAATCACCCTGGAAACCATTCTGCAAAACTTCGTGAATAAAGTGAACAAGGTTTTTGATAATAACTGCAGCAAGTCCCGCGGCAAGCCCCACTAAAGCAGAGAGAACGTACAGAAATCTATGCCCAGATAAATACCTGATTTTGAATCGATTAACCCCCTGTATAAACCTGCTTCCGGCCATAGATTGACAAAATTAACATTTTACCCTACAGAACAATAGGGAATGCTCAATTTAGATCTATTATCTTTGTTTAGGGGGTTCACGAAACATTGAGCCCTGGAAATACGTTAATTTTAAAGATGAGGGGAATAAAAGTATATCCGGAGATCCTGTTTCCGGCACTGGTTATAGTGCTCCTCTTATCATTTTCTATGCGGACAGAGGCTCAGAATCTGCCCGATATTCCGGATCTGATTGTAGTCACCGTGGATCACTCCGATAATGGTGTACTCATCAGGTGGGAACCC